>Ga0316628_100005638_pt1 | contig 10094 bp, 7 predicted proteins | sample OWC_Aug_M2_C1_D5_FD_207648 | JGI IMG/M metagenome (GOLD analysis project Ga0316628, IMG submission 207648) | Wetland soil microbial communities from Old Woman Creek delta, Ohio, United States - OWC_Aug_M2_C1_D5_C | ecosystem: Environmental > Terrestrial > Soil > Wetlands | place: USA: Ohio... | reverse complement strand
TACTAGTGGGAGATGAGAATCCAGGGATTAGTCCCATAAAGTTGCACGTGGCGATGAAGAGCGCCAGCGTTGCGATAAGGGGGAATAACGGCCTTGCCCAGTGATGGCCGATGTTTTCTTCGGCAAGATTAAGGAGCGCCTCAATGATTGTTTCCACAACATTCTGTGTGCCCTGCGGAACGAGTTTTAGCGAACTCTTAACGATCAAAGCGAGCACTATCAGGAGAAGGGAAGCGAGGAATGAGTAAGTGACATAATGTGGAACCACTTCAGGATTGAAGAATATATCCATCAAAAGTTTTTCTTCATGCATAGGGGGCCTCCTTTGTGAAAAATCGAGGTAATGTTACAAGAGGCAAAGCACAAATGTCAACAGCAAAGCTAAAAAAACTTGCATTTTTTAATTTGGTAATGTATTAATAATTAAAATTAATATGCTGTTTGAATGAAAACAATTATAATATGGCGAGAGGAAATATGAAAAGAGACCTGAGCGAAGAGGAAAAAAAGGAGATGCCGCTTTACCCTATCGGCATAGTTGCGGAGTTGATCGGTACGACTGACCAGACCCTTAGGCTTTATGAAAAGCACGGACTTATCAAACCTGCAAGAAGGAACAAAAACAGGTTTTACTCCGAAAATGACATAAAGTGGCTCAGGTGTTTGAGAGAGCTGATCCACAACAAGAAGATCAGCATAGAAGGGATAAAAAAACTTCTTGACTATGCTCCCTGCTGGGAAATAACAGCCTGCACTGACGAAAGAAAGAGCAAATGCTCGGCCTATATAGACAGGACAAAGCCCTGTTGGGAACTGAACAGGATGATCTGCAATACCCAATCCGGCCGGATCTGCGAAGACTGCATCGTCTATATATCTAAGAAGGCCAAGAAATAAGGCCCGGCCCGGTCAATCGAAGTCTATCCGGAGAGGCTCCTTTACTTCCCAGATAGACTTTGAGGGCGAGACTTGATTAGGCTGGGTACCTTCCTTAAAGAATTCCCTGATGCCTGATTCATCACGTGAGAGAAGGCCGGTTTTCGGATCTATCATGGCTGAGACGATGCCTTCGGGCGGTGAAAACGCTTCGTAGCCGCCCCGCTGCGCATTCTGCATAAAGGAAACCCATATCGGAGAGGCCGCCCTTGCCCCTGTCTCCAGAGGACCCAAAGTCTTATAGTTGTCGAAACCGACCCAAACACAGGAGACAAGGTTTGAGCCGTAGCCGACAAACCAGGCGTCCTTATAATCGTTAGTAGTCCCGGTCTTCCCTGCAACGGGGAATCCGAGGGCCTTGGCGCGCCAGCCTGTACCGTACTTTACGACATCCTCCATCATTGAAGTTATCAGAAACGATGTCTGAGGACTCACCGTCTGCTCGGGTTCGGGCTCGCTGCTCTCCAATATCCTGCCCTTTCTGTCGGTCACATATTTAATCGAAATAGGTTTGACCTTCATGCCGTTGCTGGCAAAGAGGTCATAGACCATCGCGAGTTGAAAAGGGGTGATATTAAAAGACCCTAAGGCTATGCTGAGGTTGCGCGGCATGTCTCCATCGAACCCTATAGTCCTGGCAAAGTTTATAAGATTGTCTATGCCCATCGCATCGACAAGCCTTACCGTAACGACGTTCCTGGAATATGTGAGGGCCTCGCGCAGGCGGGTGGGTCCGTAAAACTTATGGTCATAATTTTCAGGATTCCACTCTCCTTTTGCTCCTCCCACGTAAGATACAGGCTCGTCATTGATGATACTCGCCGGGGTGAAGCCGTTGTCCATAGCCGCTGCATAGATGACAGGTTTGAACGCCGATCCTGGCTGCCGTTTCGCGAGAATGGCCCTGTTAAAATCGCTCCGGGTGAAATCATAGCCCCCCACCATCGCCCTGATGAAGCCGGAATAGGGTTCGACAGAGATCAGGGCCCCTTCCACCTCGGGGTCCTGTTCGAGCGCGAGCTGGATGTTCTTGTTCTGGATGCTCTTGATGCTTACCTTTACGATGTCGCCGGGCCTCAATATCTTGGACAAGGTAAAATTCTGTATCATCTTTGACGCGCCGTCCCTGTTCAGGGTCTTCGACGCCCACATCGCGTCCTTTATGGATAGTTTCCCGATGACCCCCCTGGTTTTTATGAAGGCGTCTTTGTCGGATACTTTAAGGACAAGCCCGGAATAAATATCACCGGGATTGATCGCCACCGTTCCGGAAAGCTCCTTCGCTTTCAATTCTTTTTCGAAATCAGTATCTTTCTTATGGTCCAACGGGCCGCGCCATCCCCTCCTCTTGTCCACCTCTTTCAGCCCTGCCTGAAGCGCAGTTACCGCAGCGATCTGCATGCCCCCGTTGAGGGTGGTATATACTTTTAGGCCGCCCTTATATACGGCCTCCAAGCCGTATTTCTCTTCGAGGTATTTTCTGACATAATCGACGAAATAGCTGTTTGCCTCTATACCCTTTTTGGGGCTGGAGAGATACAGCGGCTGGGCAGAGGCCGCCTCCCTTTCCGATTTCTTGATGTACCCTTCTTCCTCCATCCGGGCCAGAACAGTGGCCTGCCTGTCCTTTGCCTTTGAGAGGTCGTTAAAAGGCGAGTAGAAGGTGGGCGCCTTTACGAGACCGGCGATAAGAGAGGCCTCGGCAAGGTTCAGGTGTCTGACGGATTTGCCGAAGTATATCTTCGAAGCCATCTCAACGCCGTAGGCGCCGTGTCCGAAATAGACTTTGTTGAGATATAATTCGAGGATCTCCTTCTTGCTGAGGTTCTTCTCTATCTTTATCGCTAGCGACGCCTCCATCAATTTTCTCTTTAAGGTTTTTTCAGGGCTGAGGAAAACCACTTTGGCCAGCTGCTGTGTGAGGGTGCTGCCGCCCTCCTTTAGGCTGGCATGTATAACGTCTTTGACGACCGCCCTTGCGATCGCGATGTAGTCTATCCCCTTGTGTTTCCAGAACCTTGAGTCTTCAACGGCGATGATGGCGTTGAGCATGTTCTTCGGCATGCTGCCAAGCGGAATAAAGATGCCCTTTTCTATCTTCAGCTCGCCGATCAATACATCGTCGTCAGAGTAAATCTTCGTCCCCGCCACATGGTTGTACTGTTTGAGTTCGTCAATGGAGGGGATCCCTTTCGCTATTGCGATGTAGCCCCCTGCAATACCTCCAATGAGAAGCGATACAACCGTGAATACTATGATGAATTTGAATTTCATGGCAATTTTGATTATACCCCCGCGCTCGAAAAGCTGTCAAAAATGACAGGTAAATCAGCCGAGCAATTTCAGGATAAAATTGACTCCTCCGCCGATAAGAAGGGCGAACGTCGTGATAAGGGAAAACATCAGGAGGGCTGTCTTCGCCCCCCGCTCTTTGATGATCATGAAAAAGCTGGCCAGACAAGGAACAAAGAGTGTCAGCGTAATTATGCTCACAATCACCTGGTCGGTGCTGAGCAGGCCCTGCTTGGAGAGCTGGAAGAGACCTGCAGCGCCGTAGTCTCTCCTGAGGAAGCCCAGTATCAGTACGCTCGCCGTCTTTTCAGGCAGGCCCAGAAAACTTACAACAACTGGCGATGCGGCGTTTTCGATCCATTTCAAAATGCCTGTTTTGTCGAGGACGAAGAGCACAAAAGTACCCAGGATAAATAACGGCACCGCCTCCTTAAGGTACCATTCGATCCTCCCGAGTGTCTTCATGAGAATATTGCCCATTCGCGGCATCCTGATCGGGGGTATCTCGAGAAAAAAGTCCGCCTTTTCTCCCGGGACGACTTTTGAGGCTATGTACCCGGTAAGCATGAGGACCGAAAGCACAGCTCCTGCCCACCAGAACGCAACCTTGACGGGATAGGGTCCGAGCATCCCCAGTATTACCCCCAGTTGGGCAGAGCATGGAATGGCAAGGGCTATAAGGAATGTCGCGATAATCCTTTCTCTATTTGTCTCAAGTATCCGGGTGGTCATGGTCGCCATTGTCCCGCATCCGAGGCCTAGGACCATCGGAAGCACCGCCTTTCCGTTCAGTCCTATCTTCGAAAAAGCACTGTTTGCCAGGACCGCGATCCTCGGCAGATACCCACTGTCTTCAAGGAACCCGAAGGCGATAAAGAAGGTCGCGGTTATAGGGAGGATTATCGCTACGGCGTAAGTTATTGCCATGGTGAACATTCCGTACTGGCCGACAAAAAAATCCTGTGCCAGCGTGAAGGGTATGACGTATCTGACCACCTTCACCATGCCAGGGCTTATGTATCGTCCGAATATCACTTCCTCGAAAAAATTGACCAGCGTCCCGGCGCCGAATTTCCCGACGAACTCGTAAAAACAAAAAAGTGCGAAGAAGAGGAAAAAGACGCCCCAGAACGGGTGCATCGACCACTTGCCGATCCACCTGGCCGCCCGTCCGGCGCGGGCGTCGCTTTTTTTCATGACCGCCCCGACTATATCTTCCGATATCTCTATCCTCTTTCTGGAGATGATGTTTGCGACCTGCTCTTTGTGCTTCGCTTCGGCCTCGTCTCTTATGTCCTCGATCTCTTTGATCTTATCGGAATCGAGATTGGCGATGAACCAGCCCCTCATGCTGTCGTCGCCGGAAAGGACCATAATGGCCAGAGACCTCTTCGATATGCTGGCATCCGGCAAAAGGGCCGAGATCTTCCAGATATACTCTTCGATTCTGTCTCCGTAATGCGTGACGATCGTCGGTTTATTTGTAGTGAGAAGCGCATCTTTTAGTTTGGTGATGCCCTTTCTCTGGGGGGCGACCGTGCCTATGACCTTAATGCCGAGAATCTCCTCAAGCCTCTTGTAATCTATCTCGATCCCTCGCGCGGCGGCCTCATCCTCCATGTTCAGGGCGAAGATACAAGGCAGGCCCATTTCGGCGAGCTGCAGCAAGAGCATAAGGGCCCTCTTCAGATTTTTTGAATCAGCCACGAGGACAATGTTTTCCGGCCTCTCGGCAAGAAGGATGTCTCTCGTAACACGTTCATCCTCGCTCATCGGCACGAAACTGTTTACGCCGGGAGAATCGACGATAAGCAGCCTCTTGCCGTCAAGACTGAGGTTGCCGTGCGAGACCTCTACGGTCGTTCCCGGGTAGTTCGAGACGGTGACGTATTTACCCGTCAGAAGCCCGAAGATAACACTTTTGCCCACATTCGGGTTGCCGACCAATACTACCCTGCTGTATTTTTGCTTTTTCTTTTCTTCTTTTGAAGCTTTTACGTCCTGCATTTTTCGCATCGTCCCCTTATCTCTAGCGCATGACTGGATCCTGCAAAACAGTTTTTTTCGCAGATCTCGTCCTGGAGGTTCTCGAGTTTCTCAGAGTAGAATTCTATTATGCCCCCGCAGATATCACAGATCATGTGGTCGTGATGAGCATGTCCGTAGGTATGTTCATAAATGTTACCTTTGTTGGTTCTGGTGACCCGCTTGACTAGGCCGCACTCCACAAGAAGGCTCAATGTCCTGTATACCGAGGCCCGGGATGCCTTCGACCCGGAGTATTTTATCCGGGAATAGAGGAATTCCGGATCGAAATGGCCGTGGAAGGAAAAGACCTCGCTGAGGACGGCTGTGCGCTCTTTAGTCAGTTTAAGCCCCTTTCCTCCGAGAAAATTTCGGAAGATAATATTTTCCATGTGGTTAGCTTAACTGAAATTGAGACTGAATTGCAATTAAACTGTTTCTAAATTATTTAATAATTCGCGGACATGGGGTCATTAACCTCAGGGACACGTATTTTACATTTATTTTGCATTTATGCTAAGGTTAAAAATTGCGGACAGGGTGCTTCTTTGTTTACGGACAGGCTCTGCAATGAACAGTTTTCCCTTGGAGGCTCGAGATGGTCAATAAAATAGTTCTTGCATATTCAGGTGGTCTTGACACCTCTGTGGCGATTAAGTGGCTGAAAGAGACATATAAGGCGGATGTCATTGCATTCTGCGCCGACCTCGGACAGGGCGAAGACTTGAAGGAGGCGAAACAAAAGGCCCTCAAGACCGGGGCTTCGAAGGTATATATCGAGGACCTCAGGGAAGAGTTCGTTAAGGAATACATATTTCCGATGCTGCGGGGTAACGCGGTCTACGAAGGCTTTTACCTTCTGGGAACGTCCATTGCAAGGCCTCTGATAGCGAAGAGACAGATCGAGATTGCGAAGAAGGAAGGGGCCGACGCCGTCGCCCACGGCGCGACAGGCAAGGGAAATGACCAAATACGGTTTGAGCTGACGTGCTACGCACTTAAGCCTGACATAAAAATTATCGCCCCCTGGAGGGAATGGGCCTTCGATTCGAGAAAGTCTCTGATGAACTATGCGAAAAAGCACGGCATCCCGGTGACTGCAACCAAAAAGAAGCCCTTCAGCACCGACAGGAATATCTTTCATATAAGCTATGAAGGGGGAATACTCGAAGACCCGTGGAAAGAACCGCCGTCCGACATGTATACGATGACGGCACCCCTTGAAAAAACCCCGGACAGAGCAGCCTATATCGAGGTGTCCTTTGAAAGAGGAGACCCTGTCGGAATTAACGGTAAAAGGATGTCTCCCGCAAGGCTCCTTCAGTCACTGAATGAAATAGGCGGGAGGCACGGCATCGGCAGGGTCGATATGGTCGAAAACAGGCTCGTCGGCATAAAGTCGCGCGGCGTCTACGAGACCCCGGGGGGGACCATACTTCACTTCGCCAGAAAGGCTGTCGAGTCGATAACCCTCGACAGGGAGGTAAAACATCTCGCTGACTCCCTGATGCCGAAGTATGCCGAACTTATATATTATGGGTACTGGTTTTCACCGGAGCGGCTGGCCCTTCAGAAGATGATAGACGAGACGCAGAAGGCAGTGAACGGCACTGCCCGCCTGAAACTTTACAAAGGCAACTGCCTGATTGCAGGCAGGAAGTCGCCGGGCTCTCTGTACGATGCCAGGCTCGCTACGTTCGAAGAAGAAGATGTGTATGATCAAAAAGACGCCGAGGGGTTCATAAAGCTGCTCGCCCTCAGGCTCAAGGCCAACAGGTTTCTCAGGAAAAAGGTATGACCGATATAAGATACTGGGTCGGCCTCTCGCTCGTTCCCGAGGTAGGCCCGGTCATGTCGCGTAAGCTCATCTCGGAGATCGGAAGTCCTGAAAATATCTTCCGGGCCTGCGCAGACGACCTGCTTGCGATACGGGGGCTGAGCAGGGAAAAGGCAGACAGCATAAGGGCGTTCAGGAGCTGGGACCGGGTCGAAAAGATTGTAAAGGTCACGGAGAAAAAGGGCATCAGGATTGTCGGATATCAGGATCCGTGTTATCCTGATGTACTTAAAGAGGTGGCCGGCGCCCCTCTAATCCTTTATATGAAGGGCGATTATTGCCGTGAGGACAGATTCGGCATAGCAGTCGTGGGTTCCCGCAAACATACCCACTATGGCGAGGTCGTCACCCGGAAGATATCCGGCGAACTTGCCACATCGGGCTTTACTATTATAAGCGGGATGGCCAGGGGAATTGATACGCTGGCCCACGACAGCGCATTGGCTGCCGGGGGCAGGACTATTGCGGTACTCGGCTCGGGTCTGGATGTATATTACCCTGCGGAAAACAAGGGACTTATGGAAAAGATAACATTATCAGGTTGTGCCGTAAGCGAATTCCCTCCAGGCACGATGCCCAGCAGGGAGAATTTTCCCAGGAGGAACAGGCTGATCAGCGGTCTGTCACTCGGGGTACTGGTGGTTGAAGCGACTTCACAGAGCGGCTCTCTCATCACTGCCAATTATGCCCTTGAACAGAATAAAGAGGTTTTTGCCGTGCCGGGGCAAATAACCTCCCGCAATTCCGACGGGACGAACGGACTCATAAGGCAGGGCGCAAAGGTCGTGCTCGGGCCGGACGATATAATAGAAGAACTTGCCCCTGTATTGAGAGGTTTTATCAGGAAGAGCGACTGCCGGCCCCCCGTAGAGATCTCCGAAGACGAGGGCAGGGTATGCGGACTTCTGACGAGGGAGCCCAAACATATTGATCTGCTTTCGCGGGAGAGCGCACTGCCGGTCCATACGATACTGAACCTGCTTCTTTCCCTCGAGCTGAAAGGTGTTGTCCGTCAGTCTAACGGGAAAAGATTTTATCTGTTATGAGGTGAATGGTGTCAAAGAAACTGATAAAAATATTGAAGATGATAACGCAGGACCTTAAGGAGACCGAATTTTATTCCGAAGAGATACTGAATACAATTCAGTACGATGAACCCGATCTTTTAGATATCGGTGAGGAACTTGCGGCGCTCGAGTCTTCCGAGGGTCTTGACGACGACGAACTCGATATATTAAAGTCTCTTCTCGTCTACATCATGCTCAAAAAGAGTTCGTACGAAAGGGAAGATATATATTCATTGGTGTTCGGCGGGGGAAAGAGGATTATATGGCATTGATGAAATGGTCAATACGCGGACAGGAGGTCGGTTATGAAGTCGCTTGTCATAGTTGAGTCTCCTGCGAAGGCGAAAACGATAAGCAAGATCCTCGGCAAATCCTTTGAGGTCAAGGCATCGGTCGGTCATGTCAAGGACCTTCCTGTGAAGGAGATGGGGATCGACATAGACAATAATTTCACACCAAAGTATATTGTTATCCCCGGCAAGGAGAAGGTGATCAGGGAACTGAAAAAGGCCTCAAAAGAGGCGGAAGTGATTTACCTCGCTCCGGACCCCGATAGGGAGGGTGAGGCAATCGCATGGCATATCGCTGATGAGGTCAAGGGGAAATCCAAGAAAGTCTACAGGATAAAATTTAACGAGATCACAAAGACGGCAGTACTCGATTCTATCAAAAATCCAGGCGAAATAGACCTCCGGAAGGTCGATGCACAGCAGGCCCGCCGGGTCCTCGACAGGCTCGTGGGATACGAACTGAGCCCCCTCCTTTGGAGAAAGGTGAGAAGAGGGTTAAGCGCCGGAAGGGTCCAGTCCGTCGCCGTCAGGCTGGTTGTGGAGAGGGAACGGGAGATCGAAGCATTCAAATCCGAAGAGTACTGGTCGATCAATGCCGAGTTCGAGGGTTCGAGCAAGCCGCTGTTTTGGGCGAAGCTCTTTAAGTACAACGGCGAAAAAATAGATATCAAAAACTCCGAAACAGCGCAAGCGGTGCTGGGAGATATAAAAGACAGCAGGTTCATCCTCGCTAAGATCGAGCGGAAGACAAGAAAGAGGATGCCTTCCCCGCCTTTTATCACAAGCACGCTCCAGCAGGAGGCCTCTAGGAAACTCCGGTTTACCGCGAAAAAGACGATGTCCGTTGCCCAGCAGCTTTATGAGGGTATCGAACTGGGCGAGGAAGGGGCGGCCGGCCTCATTACATACATGAGGACCGATTCACTGCGGGTGGCTGCCGAGGCGCAGCAGGCTGCGAGGGATTTCATTATGACGACCTACGGGAAGGAGTATCTCCCGGAAAAACCGCCTTTCTATAAAAGCAAGGAATCCGCCCAGGAGGCACATGAAGCGATCAGGCCCACTTACATGGCCAACCCCCCTGAAGGTATAAAGCAGTACCTGTCCAAGGACCAGCTCTCGCTCTACAAACTCATCTGGAACCGCTTTGTCGCCAGCCAGATGGCCCCGGCGCAGTTGGAGCAGACCACGTTCGAGATCGCCTGCGACACCGAGCGATGCAAAGGTGACACGATCTTCAGGGCATCCGGCAGCGTCATCAAGTTCCAGGGATTTATGGCCCTGTACACTGAAAGTACCGACGAACTGCTGGAAGAGAATGAGGCCCTTCTGCCTAGCTTAAAGGAAGGGGAGACCCTGAAACTTCTGGAGATCCAGCCCAAGCAGCATTTTACGCAGCCGCCGCCGCGTTATACAGAGGCGTCCCTCGTGAAGGCCCTCGAAGAAAAAGGCATCGGGAGACCGAGTACGTATGCCGCAATACTCTCCACCATACAGGACAGAAAGTATGTGCATAAGGCAGAGGGAAGATTCACCCCGACAGAACTTGGATCTGTGGTCAATGATCTCCTTGTCGACAGGTTCACCGAATTGATGGAGATAGGTTTCACGGCCAGCATGGAGGAAAAGCTCGACCGCATAGAGGAA
>Ga0316628_100005637_pt1 | contig 10095 bp, 8 predicted proteins | sample OWC_Aug_M2_C1_D5_FD_207648 | JGI IMG/M metagenome (GOLD analysis project Ga0316628, IMG submission 207648) | Wetland soil microbial communities from Old Woman Creek delta, Ohio, United States - OWC_Aug_M2_C1_D5_C | ecosystem: Environmental > Terrestrial > Soil > Wetlands | place: USA: Ohio... | reverse complement strand
TACGAACCGATTCTCGGTGACCATCACGTGGCACGTGCACTTTCTTAACTTTCAAGCAAAATCCTCCGACCGGACTCGGTCCCGCTCTCGCTTATTCCGACAAGCAGACCGCACCGAAAAGAGAAACGCCGACCCTCCGAAGAGAACCGGCGCTTCGTAATGCTCAGGGACCGTTCACGGTCATCGCAACAACCTCCGGTGCCAGAGCGTATCGGAAAGTCAATTAGGCAATCAGTCGACTTGTCAATTAGGCAAGAGCGCGAGCCGGCGACTTGGTGGTCACACAGTCGATCAGTCGACTCGTCGATGAAACAACTCGGTAAAGGCACGACTCGGCCATTGGGTAATGATCTGCTTATAGCAGATAGCATCCGCAGACGCAAACACGCGGGGGCAGGATTGTTCAATTCGAGGCGCGTTTCGCAACAATGACCAGGAGAGGAGGTGAGGGGGAGATCGGGAGACAAGTGATCGCAGAGGCGAAGAGGCGGGGAAGCGATTGGGCAGAGCACTCTGCGCGTAGCACCAGGCGCTTTCGGAACCGTGAAGCGGGCAGCGGACGAACGGGTCGCGTGGTCGATGGGGACGAACAGGAAACCGCAAAGGCGAGGGGCGGGCTGAAGAATGCCTCCCGTCACAGCCTTTTTTGGAGATTTTCCCAATCCACCTCAATGTCGCGGAGAATCTTGCGGAGCAGGCCGGGTCGGCTGAAGAACAGGTGCCAGCGGGCAGCTGGCTGGTGGCAGAAGACACGAAAGGTGAGCGGGAGAGAGGGAGACTGGGTACGTGCTCAACTGGTCATGTCGTTCGACGGCCATCGGGATGCTCGAATTGCCAGTGGCTACCCTTGGATTTGCGGAGCAGGCGCAAGCCCATGCGCTCCAAGGCGCGAATGAGTTCGCGCAGCTTGAGCATGGGTACGCCCGCGGGCGTCACGCAGCGACCTCGATCCGTTTGACGCCGATGATCTCTGCCTGGCGGGGGATCGCGACCCGTCGCGCTTTCAGGTCGGCGAGACAGAGGGCGATTACGTCACGGATGTTCCTGATGGCTTCTTCGTACGTGCGGCCCTGCGTATAGCAGGCTTTGAGGGCCGGACATTCCGCCACAAAGAACCCGGCCTCGTCCTGCTCCACCACCACCTGAAATTCGTGGGTTCGACGGCGCTTCGCTCGACCCCGGACGCTGCTCGCCCGTCGCGTCTTAATGCCTTTTTGCATCCGTGCACTCCGCCTTAATTCGAAACGCCCTACACGGAGCGACAGCAGCAGACGCTTCTATCGCTTTATCCCATCAGCGTTCTCGCGGCAGAGTCTACCAGCGCCGTCGCATGGTGACAACGACGATCAGATGCCGAGGCGCCGCGTTGCAGGTGACGTGGGGAATGCGTCGATTGGTCGAGTGGTCAAATGGTCAGATGGGTGCTTGGGCTATTTGGCGACTTGGCTATTGAACGACTGGGTGACCGAAAGTGGACGTCGAACGTTGCAATTTTATCAACTTTATAGCGTGATCGCGCATGGCCGAGCAATAGTTACGCTGCATCCAAGCATCCGCCACATTAGTTCCGCGCCCCCGGCACCAACCTACACGATTGCGCCTGACCTCGCCCGTCCAAGAATTTTTCCATTCGTCCATCAATGCGCTTCTCAGAATATTTTTTGGTCGGATGTTTGCCAAATGTTTGCTAGGGGTTTTCATCAAACACGAGACCCCGGAGGATGGTCCTCCGGGGTCTCGTGTTTTCCATCACGTACCTTGGTGACCGAAGGCGGTTTCGAACTACCGACCCCCTGCTTGTAATCTATGACCAGGGCTTGTCGCCGGTTTCAGCACATTCAAGAACATCTGGTGTTATCGAATAGTTAGAGCGTTTCACTTTTGTCCTGAGGTACTGACCACAGTCAGCGGCTGCGCAAGGATCGGCCTTCAAGGCTCCCGCAACGATTCCGGCCGATACTGGCGCCCACGCATCAGCATCGTGAGCGCCTCACTGTATGGAGCCGCGAGGCCGAGCTTTCGGCTTTCTCGCGCCACGTAGCCGTTCAAGGCATCGATTTCGGTCTGCTTTCCCCGATCCAAGTGCTGGAGCATCGACACGCGATGGAATTTCTTGGCGCAGTAGGCCTTGATGGTTGAGAGCGGATCCGGATCGGGGAGGCTGATGCCCTTGGCCCGGACCAAGGCCAAGGTTTCATTGATGATGTGCGACTGGAAATCATCCAATGCCGGGATCGCGTGGATATGGCCCGGCCGGAGGTCGGTGATGGCGCAGATCGCATTTATGCCGCAGTTATGCACGAACTTGCTCCAGATGGTGACGACGATGTCCTCTTCGAGGACTGGATTGAGGCACGCCTCCTCCATTCGGTCGGCCAGCGTCAGTAGGCGAGAACTCTTGGATCGGTCCAGCTCGCCAAGATACGTCGGACCGCTGTTCGTGTGCGTCACATTGCCCGGACCACGCAGGTCTCCACTATGAAACGAGAGACCGGCCAAGACGCGTCCCTTGCCCAACACCTCCGTCAACACCTCCACGTTTCCGACCCCATTCTGCAGCGTGACGGCGTAGCCGCCTTCCTTGAGCACCGCCTTGGCGCTCCGGGCGGCCTCAGGAGTGTTGTAGGCGTTGGCGCAGATGAGGACGGCGTCCGCCTTGGGCGCCTCCGCGGGCGCGACCGTGGCCCCGACGGAAACGGTGAAGTCTCCATTCAAACCCTCCAGGTGCAGGCCGTGCGCTCGGATCCGGTCGATGTGTTCCACCCAGACATCAATCAGCGTCACCTGCTCGCCGATCCTGGCTAGGTTGCCGCCGTACACACACCCCATGTTTCCCGCGCCGATCACCGCGATTTGCATACGCATTTTCCTGAGGTCATCATCAACGTTCCGCTATGCCAGTGGGCTCGAGGTAGGTGGAATCAACACATCCTGCAGCTGACGCAGATGATACACGGTAGTGTCGGTCTTCAATTCCACCATGTCGAACTTGATGACCTGGTCCCGCTTCACGTCCTTGAGCAGCTTGGCACCGTCGAGCAATCCGAAGGGCACACACCCTTCCGCTTTGGCCACGCACGCCAGGTCGTTTAAGGCATACACCGTGTACCCGCCCCCGCCGTCCAGCACCGTGCCGGCCTTGAAATCGGCCTTGGCGGCGCCGATGCACTCGGTGAGCAGGCCGTGGCGCGGGACCACGGTCGGCTCCCGGTCCTCGACAGCCCAGACCACAGAGAGGGGGATCTCGTTGGTGACGAGATGGTACGGCGTATAGAAGGTAAAGTACTCGCCGCATTTCACCACGTCGAAATAGGTCAGGTCCTGCTGGATTTGGGGGTGGCTGGCCCGGACCACGACGAAGACGCCCGGCGTCACGCTGCGCAGGTAGTCTATCTTGCCGTCAGGCAGCATGAGGGGTCGCGCATAGTCAACAACACCCCGCCGGTTCAGGAGGCCGCCTTCCTCTTTGAGACGGAAGACCTGCGCCATCTCGTAAATTCCGGCCGTCGGCCCGTGCATTCCCCGTACGTCGGGAATGAGCCCGGTGGCGTTGGCAATGCAGGACATCTCGATGGAGGTCTTGGTCGCGTCGCGGAACGTGACCAGGAAGTGGGGATTCACCTGCAGCGCTTTGGCGTCAGCCGCGATCGTATCCGGCGTTGCGTAGCGGTCCATCTTGCCGAGGCTCGCCGGCGTCTTTCCCACCGCCACGATCTCGAACCCGAGGCCACCCCAGCGGTCCACCAGCTCGGTGATAAGGCCGGGCTCGTCCCCGCTGGAGACGGAATACACGACGCCGGCGCGCTCCGCCATGCGGTGGAGGATGGGCCCGACCACCACGTCGGCCTCGACGTTCAGCATGATGATGTGCTTCCCCGCCTGAATGCAGCGCAGGGCAACCTGGGCTCCGACGTCCGGTACGCCTGTCCCCTCGACGACGCAATCCACTTCCAGCTCGGGGACCAGGGGCGTGTTACTCGTCACGACGGCCTTGCCGTGTCGGATGGCGTCGTTGGCCTCGCCGGCCCGATCGGTGACGACGATGTCATTCCGCTTCCACCCGTTGATCTCGTAGGCGCGCAGCGCGCTTTCAGCGCGGATGTCGCAGATTACCGCGTTGTGCATCCCCTTCATGAACGCGGTCTGACAGATTGCACCGGTGTTCATCCGTCCGGCACCGACCCAGGCGACGCGGATCGGGTTGCCGTCCGCATGCCGCTTCTGCAATTTTCGAGAAATCATGTGTGCTCTCCTTCGGCACTTACGCGCCCCGCGATCTCCCGCGAAGGTCTCAATCCTTCCATATTTTCGGAAACGTTACCCGCACCGTATGACCGGCCTGCGGGTGATTGTGACAGGTACACACTTGGACATCTCCACGCACGCTGAGCAGCATCAGTGCATCGGCTCGGCCCAGCCGCAGATGTTCACCGAGGAGACCTACCATCTCCTCCACCGCAAGCCGCATTGCCTCCAGTGGGTCCCCGTGCGCACCGGTTGTGATGACGCGTCCGTCCCGCTCGATTCGCGGCCACCGGAGACGAAGTCCTTTTCGCAAGCCGACCCGCAGGGTCACCTCGGCGGGCACGTCGAAGCCGCCGCCGGACAACTCGCCGTCGCCCATGCTTGCATGGACGTCACCGAGGCCGAACAGGCCTCCGGGAACGAAGACGGGGAGGAACACGGTCGCCCCAGGCGCCACGTCGTTGTTGTCCATGTTCCCGCCGTGCGGTCCGGCGTACATGTTGCTGACCGGCTCGCCGGCTGGTGCCGTGCCGATGGTCCCGATCATCGGTCGGACCGGGAACCGAACACCGGGGGCAAACACGACGTCGTTCCCCTCCACGCGCAGAATCTTCGCCTGCGAGCGGTCCACCACCCCCGTGATGAGGCCCCAGGTCGGCCGGATCGTGGTATAGCCCAGGGGACCCGGCCGGATCTCCAGGATCTCCAGCGTCAGGGCATCGCCCGGCTCGGCTCCTTCCACCGCGACGGGCCCGGTGGCCGGGTTCGGTCGGAACTGCTCTGTGTAATAGCGATCCGCCTCGGACTTAATCGTCCCATCGTGCGAGTCCTCCGTCTCGAGACAGAGGACATCACAGGGCCGCACGGTCACGACCGGGGGAATGTTCTTGTCGAAGGTGCCGAATGTCTTGTCGCGCCCGATGCGAATCATGGCAGTAACCCCAGGCGGTCGAGCCGCTCGTCCGTCGTGTACCTGCTGTGGCGAAACGTTCCGGCTCAGTCCGCGAAAAGCTGCCGAAGGTATGCCGCGGAGGTACGCGCCACGGGCTCGGGGTCGCCTTCCGAGGCGATGACGACGGATGCCGAGCCGGGGAGACCTTCCTTGCGGAGAAGCTGGGCAATATGCGGCCAATTCAGAACCGGCTTGCCCACCAGCACACCCGGCGGGTAGCGGCTCGGCTCGAAGAGATGGATGTGTTGAGCGCGTCCTCGCGCCACCCGGATCCCAGATTCAATGGATTGCTCGGCACCGTATAGCTGATGCGTATCCAGCATGGGTGCGAAGGCCGGGCTACCGATCCGGTCCACCCATGCCATGACCTCCTCCATCGTGTTGATATAACTGGTGAACTCTGTCTCGGCCGCCTCCAGCAGGATGGTGGCCCCGACCCGTTCGGCATGGGCCGTCAACTCCCGGAAGACATCGTCGGCCATCCCGTCCATTTCGGCTTTGCTCGCACCCGGGATGCCTTTGCCCCGGCAGATACCGAGATGGACTCGGCTGCGGAAGTGTCCGCCGAAATCGAGCATAGCCTTGAAGCCGTCGAGCGCTCGGCGACGAATGTCGGGATCTTCATGGATAAGGGCGAGCTTCTGGGCGGCGATCCGGCCTGAATTCACCACAGGCATGACGGCGCCCGTCTCGGCCAGGGCCTTTTCGAACGCGACTGGATCGGGTACGCGCTCTGGATCCGGCATGAACTCGATCCCGTCGTACCCCCACGCCACCGCAGTCCGGCCCAGCTCCTGGGGGTCACCCGTCAGCACCTTGACTAGGAACCCCAGCGACAGAAAGTCCGGCGTCGACGCGAAGAGGCACAGGCGAATCGGTGGCATGGAAACTCCTTGGGGGCACTGCGCGGCGGAACGCGGTGCCCTGCCTGCGACCATCGGCGCGCGGAGCGTCCGCGCGGACGCCCCGCGAGCCTGTGTACCTGCGTAAAGCCTACTTCATCTCGCGAATCTGTTTGACCAGACTCTCACCGTTCGGAATCTGCTTCAGGTACTTGTCGTACACGGGTTGGACAGACTTCTGGAACGCGGCGATGTCCACGTTCCGCTCAATCTTGTTCTTGTACTGCGTCTCGGCGACGCGAAGTGCGTCTTCGCTATAATGGCTGATGAACCAGCGCATGTGGTCGCGAGAGATCTCCCCTGCGCGCTGAAAGACCTGCCTGTCGAAGTCGCTTAGGCTCTTCCACCACGCGAGGTTCACCAGCACCACCGCCGGATTGTAGAAGTGGTTGGTGATCGAGACGTACGGCGTGACTTCGGTGGTGCGATTCATGAGGTGGATGATGGCCGGGTTCTCCTGGCCATCGATCGTCCCCTGCTGGAGCGCGGTGAAGACCTCCGGCCAGGCCATGGCGACGGCTTGCGCACCCATGGCGTTCAGGCTGTCTACCATGACCGGGCTCTCCATCACCCGGATCTTCAATCCCTTCATGTCCGCGGGCGACCGGACCGGCCGCTTAGAGTTCGTGAGCTGCCGCCAGCCATTCTCATACCAAGCCAGTGCGTGCAGCCCTGACTTCTCGAACTCGTCCAGGATTGGCCGTCCGATGGGCCCGTCCAGGACTTTGTAGGCCTGCTGACTGCTGGTGAAAAGGTAGGGAAGATCGACGAGCTTGATCATCGGGTTGAAGGCCGATAGCGGACCGGTCGACACGATCGTGAGCTTCATCGTCCCGAGTTTGACGCCCTCTGCTAGGTCCCGCTCTCCTCCCAGTTGTGAGCTGGGGTAGTACTCGAACTTATAGCGGCCCCGCGTCATGTCTTCGATCAGCGGCGCCATGGCTCGCATGCCGATCCAGTAGGGGGACTGGAGGGGAACCGTGGTGCCGACCTTGATGACCGTCACGTTCTTCTCTCCCCAGACATCGACAGTCGACGACGGCGTGGGTTGGCCGGCTTGCCCTGCCTGAGTGACGCCCGACAGCCCGACCGCCATCAGCAAACCCGCCAGAGCGCCGAGCACGACCCATCGGGATCGCCGAGTTTCCATGACCTGCCCTCCTTCACCGGCCCCCCCGGGGGGTCCGATAGCTACAAGCCTGAAGGAACTCCAGCCCTAATTTCCTACTGTATGGCCCGGATCTGCTTCACCAAGCTCTCCCCGTTGGGGATCTGCTTCAGGTACTTGTCGTACACGGGTTGGACAGACTTCTGGAACGCGGTGATGTCCACGTTCCGCTCGAGCTTGTTCTTGTACTGCGTCTCCGCCGTTTGGAGCGCGACTTCGTTGTTGACGTTGCTCCACCACCGCATATAGTCGCGCGAGGTCTCGGCAGCGCGTTGGAAGACCTGACGATCGAAGTCGGCCAGGCTCTTCCACCACGCCAGGTTCACCATGACGACCGCCGGGTTGTAGAAGTGATTGCTGATCGAGACGTAGGGCGTCACTTCCACCGTCCGATTGGTCAGGTGGTTGATTGCCGGATTTTCCTGTCCGTCGATCACGCCCTGCTGCAACGACGTGAAGACCTCGGGCCATGCCATGGCGACGGCCTGGGCGCCCATCGCGTTCAAACTATCCACCATCACCGGGCTCTCCATCACGCGGATCTTCAAACCTTTCAGGTCCGCGGGAGATTTCACCACACGCTTGGAGTTCGTGAGCTGGCGGAATCCGTTTTCGTACCAGACCAAAGCGTGGATCCCGGATTTGTCGAACTCGTCCAGGATCTGGCGACCGATCGGGCCGTCCAGCACCTTGTACGCCTGCTGCGCACTGGTGAACAAGTAGGGCAGGTCGACCAGCTTCATCATCGGGTTGAAGGCCGAGAGGGGCCCCGTCGACGTCATCGTCAGCTTCATCGTCCCGAGTTTCACGCCCTCGACCAGATCCCGCTCCCCGCCCAACTGCGAGCTCGGGTAGCTCTCGAATTTGTAGCGCCCTTTGGTCATCTCCTCCACGATCGGCCCCATGATCCGCATGCCAACCCAGTAGTGGTTGGTGGCGGACGCGGTCGAGCCAACTTTGATCACCGTTGGGTTCTTCTCGCCCCACGCATCGCCGGTGGCAGCTGGCTGTCCGGCCCAGGCTGCGCCAGCGAGCACGAGGCCAACTACCAACGCTGTTGCCCACGCCCACACTCCTGACCATCGCTTCACCATGGTGCTCCCTCCTTGACTAGCGTCCTCGGCGGGCGGACCCTCGCGATCCCCGGCAGCCGCCGCCCACCCTCGGCTGCCCGCTCTCAACTCACCGCATCAGCAGTCGCGGCACGAAAAGCACGGTAGCGGGCACGAACATGATCAGCGCTAGCGCCACCAAGATAGCGCCGAGCAGTGGGAAGCTGGCACGGAATACGCGTTCGATGGAGACGCCGCCGATCTGCGCCGCCACAATCGTGCAGACCGCCACCGGCGGGGTGATCAGCCCGACCGCCAATGCAACGATGGTGATGAGACCGAAGTGCGTCATGTCGATGCCGATGTAGCGCACCAGCGGCATGAAGATCGGCACGAGGATTATGATGTTCGCCCCCAGATCCATCACGAAGCCCGCGAGGAGGTAGACCACAACGATCAGGACCAGCAGCACGGTCTTGTTGGACGTGAGCGAGGTCATGATCTCGTATACTTGCACGTGGAGCTTGAGGTACGTCAGGATCCAGGCGAAGAGCCCCGCCGCGGCGATGATATACATGATCACGGCCGTGCTCTTGCCCGCGTCCAGCAGGACCCTCGGCAGCCGCGCGAGCGGTAGATCCCGGAACGCCAGCACCGCGACGAGGAGGGAGTAGACCACGGCGACGACGGCGGCCTCGGTGGGGGTAAAGATGCCAAATAGAATGCCGCCCACAATAATCCCGGGCATGACCAGGGCGAGAATCCCGGCCCGGAGCGAGGACAGCAGGTCGGGCAGGCTGAAGGGCCGCCGGCCGCCCCACTTGTACTTCCGCGCCTTGTAGAAATTGACGCACATGAGCGAGAGACCGATGAGGATCCCGGGGATCATCCCGCCCAGGAACAGCCGCGTGATCGACTCGGAGGCGACCATGCCGTAGATCACCATGGGGATACTGGGCGGGATGATGATGCCGATGACCGATGCGACTGCGACCAGCGCTGTCGCGTAGTCGCGGGGGAACCCCCCGCGCGTCATCATGGGGATGCTAAGCGGGCCCAGCGCCGCGGTGTCGGCGACGGCGGAGCCGGAGATGCCCGCAAAGAACATATTCGCCAGAACGGTGACGTGGCCCAGGCCCCCCGTGACAAACCGGGTGCAGTCGTCGGCCACGTTGATCACCCGACGTGCGACGCCTCCCTGCTCCATGATCTGCCCGGCCAGGATGAAGAACGGCACGGCCAGCAGGACGAACACGTCCGAGCTGGTGAAGAGCCGCTGCGGGATCAGCACCAGGGGCAAATCGGGGAGAATCAGGATGGCGACGGCGCAGATGACCGTAAGGGCATGCGCGATCGGCATGTTCAGCACAATCAGCGTTAGGAATCCGAAGAGCAGCCACAGTCCCATCTACTCGCCCTCCGGCTTCTTGGGGAAGAATGCATAACAGATCAGGTTGAGCAGCATGATCAACGCCGATAGCGGGATCGCCGCGTAGGGGATGCCCATGGGCAGCTCCATGGCCGGCGACGGTTGACTCATGTTGCCGTACACCAACCGAAAGCCGGTGACGGCTACGGTGACGAGCGTTGCCGCGACCATCAGGTTCACCAGCAGCCGGATTCCGCGCTGCCAGGCAGGTGGGAGGCTACGCGTCAGCAGATCCATCCCCGGGTGGCCATCCTCCCGTACCACCGCGGCGGCGCCCATCCAGATGATGCCGACGAAAACGTAGCGGGCGACCTCCTCGGACCACGACAGGGGTTGCTGAATGAAGA
>Ga0316628_100005636_pt1 | contig 10096 bp, 8 predicted proteins | sample OWC_Aug_M2_C1_D5_FD_207648 | JGI IMG/M metagenome (GOLD analysis project Ga0316628, IMG submission 207648) | Wetland soil microbial communities from Old Woman Creek delta, Ohio, United States - OWC_Aug_M2_C1_D5_C | ecosystem: Environmental > Terrestrial > Soil > Wetlands | place: USA: Ohio... | reverse complement strand
TGGCATCTGGGGCGACGCTGCGGTTCGATAGCAGTGGAACGCACGACCTGAGCGGCAACATCACGGGCGCAGGAACCGTGCTGTTTACCCAACCGACCGTAAACTATAACTCGGGAGCGTACAGCGTAGCCAATACCACGGTTAGCGGTGGCACAGCTCTCTTCAAGGCCGGGACGACTTACAACTCGCCCACCACGACGGTGAGTGGCGGCACGCTCAACCTGAGCACGGGTGCGCTCCACCTGCTGGCGCCGACGGCGGTCAATCTGAACACGCTGACGCTGTCGGGTGGTGCGTTGACCGGCGCAGATAACCTGGTGGTAACGGACATGACTTGGTCGGGTGGCACACATTCGGGCAGTGGCACGACGACCGTGAACAGGACGCTGAACTGGACAGGCGGGACGCTGGATGGGCGGACGTTGAACAATGCCGGCTCGGCAACATGGAGTAGCGGCTATCTATACTTTTACAACAATGCTGTGTTCAACAACCAGGCGGGCGCAAGCTTCCGGGTCACTCACTTGAGCAATTCGAGCCTGTACAACAGCGGCACGTTTAACAACGCAGGCTATTTCACCAAGACCACCGGCGCTGGCGTGACGACCGTGCAGTTGAATTTCAACAACAGCGGCAAGGTCGTGCTCGAGACCGGCTCGCTGCGGCTGTCTGGCAGTGGCGCCAGCAACAGCATCGGCGAGTTCGCGGTCAATTCGGGCACGACGCTGGGGTTTGACAGCGGCACGCACGACCTGTCGGGCAGCATCACCGGTGGGGGCACGGGCGAGTTCACTGGCGCAACCGTGAGTCTTGGCGCGGGCAGCGTCTACAGCCTCCCCGAAACCACTATCAGCTATGGCACAGCGAATTTCACTGATGCCAGCAGCGCGACTTTTGGCAACCTGAATCAGAGCGGCGGCACGCTGTCGCTGGGTAATGCCTGGATCAGTGGCAACTTTATCCGCACGAACTATACGACCTTCAATGCCGGTGCTGGCACGCTCGTCTTTAACGGCGGCGCGGCGCAGAATCTATCGTTGAGCTACGCAACCACCTTCTACAATCTGGCGGTCTACACCGGCACCACGCTGGTCGAGACAGCGGCGGCGAACAATGCCATCGTCGCCGGCAAGCTGACCAACTATGGCACGATCCGCAATACTCAAAATGTCGCCACGACCGGCCCGGTGAATTTCGGCCTGACTGGCGTGGTGATGACGGTGACGGTCAAAGGCACACTATCCAACGTCCAGGCTGACTTGAAGGCGGGCAATCATCCAAACGCAGATACTGGATTGGCAACGGGTCGCTATTGGTCGCTCCTTCCGACCGGCGACGCCTATTCGGTGACGCTCACTCTGCCACACAACGTTACGCCCGCCTCGAATGCGTTCGTCTGCCGCTATGTCATAGACATTTCCGACTCGCGCTGGGATTGCGCGCGCTCTTCTTTCACGGCGAGCACCGCCACACGCACCGATATCACCGAGCTTTCGGATTGGGTCGTGGGCATATTAGCCGAGTACAAGCTGTTCTTGCCGATGGTGCTCAAGGGGTCCTAGCGCGTAAAGTGCAAGGCATGGAATAGGTTGCCCGGCACCACTTTTTGCAGGATGCCGGGTGGCTACTGGCAGAACTGGCTGGACTAGGCTGTCTTTCTGCCGCCAATCTGGAAAGGCACATAACGCATTACCCTCCTGCAGGTCTAGAACCTGTGGGGAAGAACAAGCCCCTCGTGTCGAGGGGCTTGCGCTTCCAGTCGCATATACGCTGACAGTTGCTCACCGACCTGGACTGGCGAGTGGTTGGGGGACGCGAGTGGCATCACCATAGCGTTCCTGCAAATACTCGCCAGTCGCAATCAACACGCAGCCCAGCCATGCCATCAGTCGAAGGTAGAAGTGATCGCTCGTTTCGCGCTTCGGCAATCGGTGCACAAGCCGGTCATGCTCGGCTTTACGCACCAAGTCGTCATAGTGCTCACGTTGGACCATAACATCTGACCAGTTGTACATTTCATTCCCTCCATGCTTGGCGACGCAATCGTTGTGCAGCAGCAGAATCGGATCCAGCCGCTACATCGCTTCCTAGCTGATGGACAATCTCACCAGCAGCCGGCTGTCCACATCCGTCAACGGATCTACCTCGCCGATGGCAGCCGCACGGGCGAACACGACGCCGGGATGTTGAGCCTGGCGGGCGCGGGGACATCGGCGTATGGCATCAACCCGGACATGGCGCTGGCGGTGGACGTGGCCGATACCGGCGACACGCCGGAATCGAATCACATGGCCGTGGTGTTGGGCGGCGGTCCGGCGATCAAGGTGCAGGATTCCGGCATGGTGGCGCATGCGGGCATCAAGCAACTCATGGTGCGCCGCGCCGAGGAAGCGAAACTGCCCTATCAGCTCGAAGTGCTCACCGGAGGCACGACCGACGCGATGGCGATCCAGATGGTGCGCGAGGGCATCCCCACCGGCTGCCTCTCCATTCCCTGCCGCTACCTCCACTCGCCGTCGGAGATGGTGGATTACGGCGATGTGCAGAACTCGGTCAAGCTGTTGTTGGTGATTTTGGGCAAGCCGATTGAAGTGTGACCAGATCCAGGTCGCAAGATGCAAGGAGCAAACCCCTCAATGCGAGGGGTTTTGTTTTGCAGGGAGCATTTGGCAGCAAGTTGTTTGCGCTTGCTCAAGAAGCAAGTATAATCCCGCCAACGCGCCGCCCAACTGAGACAGCGGCTCTTTTATTAGTTGTATTGGCCTTTTAATCTGCAATCAGGAATCGGCAGTCAGATATGTCTTTTCATCGTCTCGTCATCAAGTTGGGGACTTCCACTCTCACCGCCGGAACAACGCGTCTCGCGCCGCCACGCCTGGTTGAACTGGCCAGGCAAGTGGCGCAGTCGCGCGCCGAGGGTTGTGAGGTGATTGTGGTTTCGTCAGGGGCGATGGCCGCCGGGCGTGAGCGGTTGGATTTTCCGCAGTTGCCCAAAGAGGTTCCGGCCAAGCAAATGTTGGCCGCCATCGGCCAGCCTCGCCTGATGGCAATGTACGAGCAAATCTTTGGGCTGTACGATTTGCTCATTGCCCAGGTTCTTCTCACCCGCGCCGACCTTGGGGACCGCCGGCGTTACCTCAACTCGCGCAATACTTTGGTGGCGTTGCTCGCGCAGGGCATCATCCCCATTGTCAACGAAAACGACACTGTTGCCACCGAAGAGATTCGCGTGGGCGATAACGATAACCTCTCCGCGCTCGTAGCGAACTTGATTGACGCCGATCTGCTCGTTCTGCTCACCGACCAGCCTGGCCTGTTCACCGCCGACCCTCGCGTCGACCCAACCGCGCAATTGGTGACGGATGTGACCTCGCCCGATATTCCAGAGGCGTTGTGGCAGGCGGCGGGCGGGACGGCCAACGGGCTCGGCACGGGTGGGATGGTGACAAAACTTCAGGCCGCCGACCTTGCGCGGCGCTCCGGCACGACGGTCATCATTGCACCCGGCGGCGATTCCAATGTGTTAACGCGCATCGTCGCGGGCGAAAAAGTGGGCACCCGTTTTCATCCGGTGGCGACGGCGGTCGAAAGCCGCAAACGATACATTCTGGCCAGCGGACGCGCGCCGGGCTGCGTGCGCGTGGACGATGGCGCCGTGCGCGCGCTGCGTCGTGGTAGCAGCGTGTTGCCGGTCGGCGTGATTGCCGTGGAGGAAACGTTCGAGCGTGGCGATACGATCCGGGTGACCGACTCGGCCGACCGCGAGATCGCCCGCGGCATTGCCAACTATGGCTCGACTGATCTCGTCCGCATCTTGGGCCGCCAATCCGACGAGATCGAAGCGAGCCTGGGTTACAGTTACGGAGATGAAGTGATTCATCGCAACGATCTGGTCCTACTGTAGGAGGCGACCCTTGTGGTCGCTCCACTGATGTGGAGGCATGATATGACGATGCAAGACATGGGCCGATGCGCCCGGGCTGCTGCCCGGAAATTAGCGCGAACCACGACTGAATCCAAGAACGCCGCGCTCCTCGCCTTGGCTGATCGGTTGATTTCCGACCGGGAAAATATCCTGGCAGCGAACGCGCAGGACGTGGCTGAAGCCAAATCTGCCAGATTGACCGCGGCGATGCTCGACCGGCTGACACTGAACGAATCTCGCCTGGTGAATATTGCCTCCGATCTACGGAACGTGGCCTCGTTGCCTGACCCAGTGGGCGAGACCTTTGACGCGACGACGTTGCCCAATGGCTTGAGGCTCTACAAGCAGCGCGTGCCGATTGGCGTGATCGGCGTGATCTATGAAGCGCGTCCCAACGTCACAGTGGATGTGGCAGGGCTGGCACTCAAGACCGGCAACGCCGTCATCCTGCGCGGCGGAAGTGAGACGTTGAATTCCAACCGTGCGCTGGTAAAGGTGATTCGACAAGTGCTCTCGGATGGCGGCCTGCCTGCCGACGCCGTGCAATTCGTGGACGACCCCGACCGTGCCCGCGTGACCGAGCTTTTGGCCCTCGACGAATACGTGGACATGATTATCCCTCGCGGGGGCGCTGGCCTGCACCAGTTCTGCCGTGAGCACAGTCACATCCCTGTCATCACCGGTGGCATCGGTATCTGCCATTTGTTTGTGGACGAATCCGCTGACCTCGACGCCGCACTCAAGATCATTCACAATGCCAAGACTCAGCGGCCCACTGTGTGCAATGCGCTGGACACCGTGCTCGTCCATCGCGCGATTGCCCAAGACTTGCTTCCGTGTCTGGTGGAACACCTCGGAGCGGCGGGCGTCACTTTCCGCGCCGACCCCCTTGCACTTGCCGCTTTCCACACTCCGCCCTCCACGGTCTCCCCCGCCGGCCCGAATGATTTTGACACCGAATGGCTTTCGCTGGTGCTCGGCCTGAAAGTGGTAGACAGCCTGGATGAAGCGATGGCGCACATCGCCGCGCACAGCACCGGCCACTCGGACGGCATCCTGACCCGCAGCGATGCCAACGCCGCGCGCTTTGTCGCACGGGTGGACTCGGCGGCCGTGTACGTCAATGCCAGCACGCGCTTTACCGATGGCGGGCAGTTCGGCCTGGGAGCCGAAGTGGCGATCTCGACCCAACGCCTGCACGCTCGCGGGCCGATGGGCTTGCGCGAGCTGACGACATACAAGTGGGTCGTAATCGGGCAGGGACATGTGAGACCATAAGAAGCTTCCGTCACTTTGCACAAGAATCCCACTGGTTTTTTTGGCATTCTACACGATGACATGCTGGCCGAATCCATTTATAATTTAGCTACCATAAAACTATGAATACTGTATTTGCCGGCCTCGCTCTTATTATCGTCATTAGTGGGGTTCTCGTCCTTGAGAACCCTTTTGGAGTTGGGCTGGCAACGCGCGAGGCTAGGCACAGATAAAACCGAGCTAGAATAGGCCAGAAACAAGCAAGAGCCGCCCAGTCAGAAGGGGCGGCTCTTTTCGTTCTAAAGAGTTACCAGGCACCCTTGCGAAGGTTTCAAGGAGACATGTAGCGAACGCAATTGCAGCCTTCGCAAGGGTGAGTAGTTTCTAGAGAGGAGTGAACCCATGATTTCCTACAGTTTTTCCGATATGCATTTGCCGTGGTACGAAATCATCACGCGCCCCCCTGAGGTGTCGCTGTTCGTTTCGACTGAGCTGGAGGCATCCGCTGCCGCAGATGCCGAGCCAGGGCTTTCCGATGAGGATTGGGTGACCCAGGCAGTCTTGAGGTGCTACAATGACTGATAGACGCTCCGATCAGATCAAGCGGGGAATTGAACGCGCGCCCCATCGCGCCCTGCTCAAGGCCACCGGCGTCGCCGACGCTGACATGGGCAAACCCTTTATCGCAATTGTTAATTCGTATATTGACATCATCCCCGGTCACGTCCACCTGCAAGCGTTCGGCAAGCTCGTCAAAGACGCGGTGCGCGCGGCGGGCGGCGTCCCGTTCGAGTTCAACACGATTGGCGTGGACGACGGCATCGCGATGGGCCACATCGGCATGAAGTACTCGCTCCCCTCACGCGAGCTCATCGCCGACTCGGTTGAGACTATGCTCGAGGCGCATCGCTTCGACGGCATGGTGTGCATCCCCAATTGCGACAAGATCGTGCCGGGGATGTTGATGGCGGCGATGCGCGTAGACATCCCGGCCATCTTTGTTTCCGGTGGGCCGATGGCGGCGGGCAAGACGCCGGATGGACAGGTCGTTGATCTGATCTCGGTATTTGAAGGGGTGGGGGCGTATCAGGCCGGGAAGATTGACGAGCAGCGTCTCAAGACGCTGGAAGATTTCGCCTGTCCCGGCTGCGGTTCATGCGCGGGCATGTTCACCGCCAACAGCATGAACTGCTTGATGGAAGTGCTCGGTATGGCCCTGCCGTATAACGGCTCAGCGCTCGCCGGAAGCCCCGAACGTGAAGCTCTCGCTCGCCGCGCCGCCCAACTGATCCTCGAACTGGTCGCCAAGCAAATCACTCCCCGCATGATTGTCACGCCCGAAGCATTGGACGACGCCTTTGCGCTCGACATGGCGATGGGCGGCTCGACCAACACCGTGCTGCACGCGCTGGCCATCGCGCACGAGGCCGGGATCGAGTATGCGCTGGAGCGAATCAACACCGTCGCCGACAAGGTGCCGCACCTGTGCAAGGTCAGCCCGGCAGGCCAGTGGCACATGGAAGACGTGCACCGCGCGGGTGGCATCCCCGCTATCCTAAACGAGATTGCGGCGGAGGGGCAACCACGCGGGGTGCCCCTACACCTCGACCGCATCACTGTGACCACGCGGAGCTTGCGCGAGTCCATTGCCGGTGCGACGATCAAAGACGACGACGTGATCCGTCGCCGCTCGAATGCGCACTCGCCACGGGGGGGACTAGCGATTTTGTTCGGCAATCTCGCGCCCAAGGGCGCAGTCGTCAAAGCAGGCGGCGTCGACGCAACCATGCGCAAGTTTTCCGGCCCGGCGCGCATCTTTGAGAGCCAGGAAGACGCGATGGCTGGCATCATGGCAGGACAGGTTCGACCAGGCGAAGTGGTCGTCATCCGCTACGAAGGCCCACGCGGCGGCCCAGGCATGGTCGAGATGCTCAGCCCGACGAGTGCCATCATGGGCATGGACCTGGGCGACAAAGTGGCACTCATCACCGACGGACGCTTTTCCGGTGGGACGCGTGGTGCGTGCATCGGCCACGTCTCCCCGGAGGCAGCGGCGCGCGGTCCCATCGCCGCTCTCTGCCAGGGCGACGTGATTGACATTGACATTGATGCACGGATGCTCAACGTCCGGCTTTCCGACGATGAGATTCGAGCGCGGCTGGCGGCCCTTCCGCCGTTTGAGACCAAGATTCAGAGCCGGTGGTTGCGCCGTTATTCGCGTTTTGTCACGAGCGCCGATACGGGCGCTGTGTTGCAAAGCTAACTGTAGGCTGGCCGCTTCGCGCCGATGCCTGCAGAGGAGGAGTTATGAAACGCACAGGAGCACAAATCGTTTGGGAATGTCTCGTTCGCGAAGGGGTCAAGACGGTTTTTGGTTATCCGGGTGGGGCCAATTTGCCTATCTATGACGCGATGCTGGATTATCCGATTCACCATGTTCTGGTCCGGCACGAGCAAGGCGCGGCCCACATGGCCGATGGTTACGCGCGCGCTTCGGGCAAGGTCGGCGTGGCGATGGCGACCTCCGGCCCTGGTGCGACGAATCTGGTCACCGGCATTGCCACGGCGATGATGGACTCGTCGCCCATCGTCTGCATCACGGGCCAGGTTGCCAGCCGGTTTATCGGCTACGATGCGTTTCAAGAGTGCGACATCACCGGCATCACATTGCCAATCACCAAGCATAACTATCTGGTCACCGATGTGCACGACATCGCGCGCACAATCCGCGAGGCGTTTTACATCGCGGCCTCCGGTCGGCCCGGCCCGGTCCTGGTGGACATTGCCAAAGATGCACAGCAGGCTTCCATTGATTGGGACACTTCGCGCGACGACAGCCCCATCAAGCTGCCGGGCTACCGGCCTGACCTGCGCCCGCTGCCCAAAGAGTTGCAGCGCGCGGTCGAAATGATAGAAGCCGCCGAGCGTCCGGTGATCCTGGCGGGACGAGGTGTCTTGATGAGCGGGGCGATGGACGAGGTGCGCGAGTTTGCCGAAAAGACGTGCACACCGGTGGCGATGACACTTTTGGGTATCGGCGGGTTCCCGGCATCTCACCCGCTAAACCTGGGCATGATGGGCATGCATGGCGAGGCGTGGGTCAACCAGGCCATCCAGCAGGCCGATTTGCTGCTGGCGTTTGGGATGCGCTTTGACGACCGCGTGACCGGTAACGTCAAGACCTATGCGCCGGAGGCGAAAAAGATTCACATCGAGATTGACCGCTCAGAGATCAACAAGAACGTGGCTGTGGATCTAGCCTTGATCGGCGATCTGGGCGAGACGCTCGGCCAACTGATGCCCTATGTGCAAGCCTGCCGTCACGACGAATGGCTCGCCCATATTGATGAAACGAAAGGCGAAAGCTCTGTGCGCGAGATTCAGAACTTGCCCGACTCGGGACACCTGTATGCCGCGCACGTGATCAATGATCTATGGCGGTTCACCAACGGCGATGCGATTGTCGTCTCCGACGTGGGACAAAACCAGATGTGGGCGGCGCAATACTACAAGCACGACCGTCCGCGCACATACCTCACCTCCGGCGGCCTGGGCACGATGGGCTTTGCGCTGCCTGCCGCCATCGGCTGCAAGTTCGCCCGACCTGACGAAGACGTTTGGGTGATTGTAGGCGACGGCGGTTTCCAGATGACCCAAGCCGAACTGGCGACTGCAGCGCAGGAGGGCATCAAGATCAATGTCGCTATCATCAACAATGGTTTCCTGGGCATGGTGCGCCAGTGGCAAGAGTTTTTCTACGAGCGCCGGTACGCAGCCACGCCCATGCGCAGCCCAGATTTCGTCAAGCTCGCCGAGGCGCATGGCCTCACCGGGTTGCGTGTCACTCAGCGTGCGGATGTGGAAGCGGCGATCCGTCAGGCTCAAGAGGCGGAAGGCACAGTGGTGATTGACTTTCGCGTGGAGCAAGAAGACAGCGTGTATCCCATGGTGCCCGTCGGGGCCGCTTTGCACAATATGATCCGTCGCCCGATGCCGGCGAATGTGCTGGTGGAAACGGCGGAAGCAGAGATCTGATTGCTGATTGTTGATTGTAGATTGTAGATTGGGTGCGAGTTGCTCCAATCAGAAATCAGCAATCTATAATCTAAAATTGGAGAGAGAACATGGAACATACTCTAGTGGCACTAGTCGAAGACAAGCCCGGTGTGCTGAACCGGGTGGCGTCGCTATTCCGGCGGCGGGCGTTCAACATCGAATCGCTCACCGTCGGTCATACCGAGCAGCCGGGCGTTTCGCGCATGACGATCGTGATTGACAGTAACCAGACGAATGCAGAGCGCGTGACGGCGAACCTGTACAAACTGGTCAACGTCATCCAGGTGGCCGACCTGGCGACAGCGCCCGTCGTGAGCCGTGACCTGGCGCTGATCAAGGTGAGCGTCACCGCCGTGAGCCGGGCTGAGGTGATGCAACTGGTGGACGTGTTCCGCGCGCGCATCGTGGACGTGCAGAACGATTCGCTCATCGTCGAGATCACCGGCACCGAAGACAAGATTGCTGGCTTCATAGATGTCTTGCGTCCCTTTGGCATTATCGAGATGGTGCGCACTGGAGTCGTCGCGATGGCGCGGGGCGTCACGGCGTTGCCAGCTGCCAGTGCCAACGGCAACGGCCATGGCCGTGGAAACGGCAACGGCCATCACGATCCGGGTGTGTCTGGGGTAGCTTACTGAACTCGGGGGAAGCGTGAAGCTCAAACACAGCCTTCCACAATACGTCGGGCCTGACATCTGTCTGCTGGATCGAAAGATGACGCAGGAGGAAATCAAGGCTCGTTTCGACGCGGAAACGGCTGCCGTCTATAGCCAGCGCAAGCCGCTCTGGCTGCCCGAGTATGACTATGCCATGAGCCTGGTGCTCAAGGTGCTGGAGCCTTATCTTTCTCCCCACGCG
>Ga0316628_100005634_pt1 | contig 10096 bp, 10 predicted proteins | sample OWC_Aug_M2_C1_D5_FD_207648 | JGI IMG/M metagenome (GOLD analysis project Ga0316628, IMG submission 207648) | Wetland soil microbial communities from Old Woman Creek delta, Ohio, United States - OWC_Aug_M2_C1_D5_C | ecosystem: Environmental > Terrestrial > Soil > Wetlands | place: USA: Ohio... | reverse complement strand
ATCTTTGCTGTCCACAGGCACTCGCGCCTCGAAGTCACCGCCTCCGATCCTTAGCGCCGCGGCTGCCACACGGGCAACCGGCCGGAGCACCAACCGACCGATGACCAATAAAAGGGTCAAGGTCACAGCAGCAATGGTCAATAGAGCAATAAGAATTTGGCGGTTTCGGGCCGCTCGGAGCTCAGCGTTTAGGTTTTCTAATCCCAAACTGATCTGGAGCACACCGCGGACTTCGTGATCCTTCCCATGACAATTCTGGCATTCTTTAAGATTGCGCAAGGGCTGAAAAAGCGTAAGGACACGAGTGCCGTCGATGGTCTCGTATGTTTGTTGGGGAAGAACGGTCTTGACCGCGCGGCTGAATAAATGGTTCGTGTTGGGTGGCCCGGGAGCTCGGCTCATGGCAGAGATGCTTCTGACCAGTTCCGGATCGAGATTAACCCTGCGGCTCACTTGCTGCAAAGTTTCGAGATCGGCAAACGCCTCGACGCCGGTCCGCCGGTAAACTTCGATGCGCCGGACATCCTTGAGTTCGGTTTTAAGCTGCTGCATGAGCCGCCGGACGATGTCGGGCCGCACTCTAAGCATTCCGATCTCGATAGTTTCCATCACCGACGCGGCAAGTAGACGAGCTGTCTCTTGGTTCTTAACTACGAGGGCTTCGGTCTCCTGTTTTATGTTGAGGACCAGCAGGGTGCCGAATCCGGCGATCAGGATGCCGACAATCAGCAACGTGACTTTGAAAGCAAGATTATGGCGAAGCACTTCTTTTACCTATGCCAATTCCAGCTAGAGTGTCTAAATCGCACCGCTACACTGAGGCCCAAAGCGTGAACGCTATGATCGTCCTGGCGGTTACGTTCAACCTTCACGAGATTCCCTGCGAACGCACATGCGTTACGTCCATTTAGTCACTTGGCCTAACTTGAGTATGCGGGTCAGCACAACCGGTCCTCATATGTTCGAGAAACAGGGCGATTCTCACTATTGTTGAAGGAGCTGTCAAGGCACTTTAAACCCACCTTTTTGGAATCCGAGTCAGCGTCGACCCGTGCTACTTGGTGCGCAGCTGGATCAGCTGCTCGAAAAAGAGCCGCAGCGGCGGCAGGTGCGCAAACAGGGCTTCGAACGCACAGCGGTCCATCGCCAGGACGTTGACTCGGGTCACGGTGCGGACCGTCGCTGACCGTGGCATCTGCTTGACCAGTCCGATCTCTCCGAAGCATTCGCCAGGCCCGAGCCGACGCAGCGGCACATCGCCTTGACCTGCAACCTCTCGCGTTATCTCGACCTCGCCGTCAACGATCATGTATAGCGAGTCGCCCCAGTCGCCCTCGCGGAAGATCGTCTCATTCGGCTCGAAATCGGAGGGGCTGGTTTTCCAAATGGAGATTTTCCTCCTCGTGGTCCTTTCTCCGCCACATTAGAGATCTTTCATTTGGATCTCTGGGTCCTTAGGTTCTCTTCAGCCGTGGCTCAAACACAAATTCAATCATTTAATCTTATTCTTAATCGGCGGGATCGATTTGAGATAGTCCGCGATCGCCAACGCGTCCTCGCGCTTCATGTTCTTGAAGCCGGCCTCGATGACCTCGGCCATAAGGCCTTCCACCGTATCTAGATCCGGTTTTGTCCCTGTTAAGAGAAGTTCCGCGATATCGTTGCGGCTCCAATCGCCAATGCCGGTCTCTTTGTCCGGAGTAATGTTCGGAATCTCTTCACCTAAAGGCCCCTTCTTAGCTCCGGCGAGATAGAGCGATCGGTTGGGCACTCCCATAAAGTTTCTCGGAGTGTGGCAATCGACACAGAGAGCTACATGTTCAACCAAGTAACGCCCCCGCTCAATACCGCTTTGAGGAGCCTTGGCGGGGGATTTGGAAAAACGGCTGAAGAATCGAAACCAAACAAAGGTGCCGCCTGCGCGATAGAAGGGAGCCCAGGTTTTCAACGCAGGAGTTTCTTTTCGCACTGCTTTCAAACTCCTCACGTAAGCTATTAGAGCCTTGAGATCTTCTTCCGCCATACCCGAGTATGCCTCATAGGGCATGACGGGCAGAAGTTTCTCGCCATTCGCTCTGATCCCCTTGGTCATGGCATCGCGAATCTGTTGCTCCGACCAGTCTCCCAGACCTGTCTCTTTATCAGCGGTAAGGTTGGTTGAGTAGATCTTCGCCATCGGAATAGGGAATTCTCGCGCGCCGATCTTTGGCGTCCCCTTGGGGGCCGTGTGGCATGCGCAGCCGCCGGCCAGCGAAAAAATATACTGACCCCTCTGGGCAAGATCACTGCCGGGCTCTTGAGCTTGAGCCGTGATAGAATCAAACAGAAAGACGAAAAAGAGAAAAATTAACCATCTGCTCTCTTTCATCATTGCAATACTCTCTTCCGTTCGAACCCCACGTGCTTGAAGCCCAATTCGGTTCTATTTACGGCTCCGAGGAGAGACGGCTTGGGGTTTGGCGTCTCCGGCCAGCAGCTCGCCATTCATGCCCCGCGTCGAGTGAAACTTGCAAAAATAGCGCACCGCTCCGGATGACGGGAAGGTGACTTCAACCACCACTTTTGCCTTGCGCGGGATATCCACATCGATGTTTTGCTCCAGGATGCTGAAGTTGTGCAGCGTACTCGACTCGTTCTCGATCTCTAGCTTGAGCTTTTGTCCGGGCGTGCCGCGTAGGAAAGTGGGTCCGAAGTAGTAATTATCGGCCTCCAAATCCAGCGCGCCTTTACCCTTGACGTCTTTGGTTCCGTGGTCCGAGAATGTTAGGTCGCCCAGCGTGATTGACTTCCCCTTCGGCGGTTCCGCCGAAGACGCAATAAAAGAATGGCCAACGCTGAGCACCGCAGCCAGCATAAAAATACGTGAGAGGTTTTTCATGATACGCTCCTTTCTGACTCCACGCGTCACTGGGCACGCACGATTACGCGACCGGTCATATAGGGATGTACCGAGCAGTTGTAATCGTAGGTGCCGGGCCGATCGAACCGCCGGCTAAAGCTTGCTCCAGGCAGCAAGAGATCCGTGCCCTTTGCGCCGTCGTGATACTCCAGCCCGTGCGGCGCGCCGTCGTCATTGGTCCATGTGACGCTCTCACCGGGAGCTATCGTGATCTCTCCCGGCGTGAACGCAAAGTTGACGATCGAGACCTTGGCGCTATCCTTGACTGTGGTCGCCACGGTTTGCGGGACGACGACCTCGCGTGGTGCGTTGCCCACCGCGACCATCGAGGTCCGGCCGGTTGCGACGTCAACAACGGTGACATCTGCTGCCGAGGCGGCGAATGCCGGCTGCACCATCCGTTCGCAGACAGCGAGCGCGAAGAGGCCCGCCAGGAGGCCGCCGATCATGGCGAACAGCCCCCTAGCGCTCTTGGTAACTTTTCTGTTGTACGTTGTCATCTTAACTACCCTTCCTTGTGGTCACTGCGGTCTACTGGACGACAACCTTGCGTGGCGCGTTGCCCACCGCGACCATCGAGGTCCGGCCGGTTGCGAGGTCGACGACGGTGACATCGTTCGAGCCCTCGTTGGTCACGTATGCTGTCTTGCCGTCGCCGGACGCGGTCGCCCAGTGCGGCTGCTTGCCGACCGCGACGCTGCGCACCGCCTTGTCAGTCGCCGGGTCGAACAAGAGCAACTCGCCCGGCCCCTGGACGACGACTATACCGAACGCCGAGCCGCGCGGGTGTCCAACAAAATGGGGCGATACGCCCGTCGGAATCTCCGCGACAATCTTGGCGGAGGAGGGATCGAGCACCTGGACTGAGCTGACCCCGGCCTCGGTAAAATAGAACACCTTCCCGTCGGGACCGAACTCCCCGTCGCGCGGCGTCTTCTCGAGCGGCAGGGTGCGAACAACGCTGCGCGTACCCAGGTCTATAAGGGCGAGGCCAAAGTGGCCCGGTTCCTGAACCGTGACGTATGCGAGCTTGCCGTCGGGGCTGATCGCAATGGTGTGCGGCTTGGGCACCGCCGTCGTGGCAACCACGGTCTGTGTCAAGGTATCAATGAAGGCGATACGGTTCTCGTCGTAGACCGCAACCAGCAGCAGCCGGTTGTCGGGCGTGAGCGCCACGCCGTTCGGCGTCTTGCCGACGTTTATTGTCTTCACGACTTTGTCGGTGGCGGTATCGATCACGTCGACCGACGAAGAGCCGTCGCCGCTTACATAGACGGTGCGGCCGTTCCGCGTTATCGCCATGCCGTGCGGCCCGGCGGCTACCGGCACGGTCGCCACGACCTTGCCGGCGGCGGTATCGATCACGCTCACCGTGTTGTCTTTGAAATTGCCAACGTAGGCCTTTGGCGCAGGAGCGGCGGATGCCGCATGCACCCCCTGCGTAAAGGCAACGAGCGCCAAAAGGGTAGATACTACGCCAGCGCTCACGGTATACACCCTAGCCGCTCTCTGTCTACAAGGGTGATACTTAGCGAGGGTAGTCAGAGCGCTCCCCACCAAGACATAAAGCCGCGATAAACTCTCACCCATTTTTATTTTGTCCGTTGTCATCATGTCCTTGCCTCCATTTTAGGTAATGAACCGGGACTCCTGTTAACGTATCGCCTCGCAACTTCTTCTCAGCCGAGCCAGAAACCCTGGAAACGAAAGACGCGTCAGTTTGTCCTGTTCCTGCCCGTTAAGACTCCCGCGCTACCGATTTTATTCCCGCAGTTCCCTGAATGGGATCAGGCGAAAACAGAGGCGCCAATGTCTGCCAGATCAAATGATAAAGAATTCCAGCGGAAATGAACGAAAGATGGCAATGGCGGGGCGATCAAACAGACGATGAGGTACTATCGACAGTGTCACGCGCAACCGTCCAACGGTTACAGTGTTCTAGAGCAGTACTCGATGGATCAAACCATTGAAGATTGCTTCAAGCGCGTCAAGATTCAGATTCTTGACCACTTCGCGCTTTCAGCCGATGCCTTGGCGAGGCTCAGTCTTTCTACCTAAGCAAAGACGTCAACCAGTCGACGGGCACGGGCAAAACGACCGTATGATTTTTTTCTGCCGACACTTCAACCAGGCTTTGCAAAAACCTGAGATGCATGGCCGTGGGTTGTTTGGCGATGATCTCGGCCGCTTCGGCCAGCTTCTGCGACGCCTCGAACTCGCCATCCGCGTGAATGATTTTCGCTCGCCGTTCTCGTTCCGCTTCGGCCTGCTTGGCCATGGCACGCTGCATCTCCTGCGGCAGATCAATCTGCCTCAGTTCCACCAGCACGACCTTGATCCCCCAAGGCTCGGTCTGCGCATCCAGGATCTCCTGGATGCGGGAATTGATTTTCTCGCGCTCTGCTAAAAGCTCATCCAGCTCCGCCTGGCCACAAATGCTCCGCAGCGTCACCTGGGCAAGTTGGGAACTGGCATAGAGATAGTTCTCTACTTCTCGGATGGCTCGAAGGGGATCGATCACTCTGAAATACAAAACCGCGTTGACTTTAACGGAAACGTTGTCTCGGGTGATTACATCCTGCGGAGGAACATCCATAGTAACTGTGCGCAAATCGACCCGGACCATTTTTTCAATGAGCGGAATAATATACGTGATTCCAGGGCCGCGCGGACGCACCATGCGCCCCAGCCGAAAGACCACGGCGCGCTCGTATTCTTTTAATATCGCAATACCGCTTAGGAACAGGATAACCGCGATGATCAGAACCGTGGCAATGGGACCGAAGCTAGTCATGGAGACCTCCTTGTGAGACGCCGCAGTGGCGCCCCGCTCTCAGGATGAGACGTTTCTTTCGTGAGACCCCGCAGTGGCGCCGCACCGTCAGGATGAGACGCTTCTTCCGTGAGACGTCGCGGTGGCGCGCCGTTCTCAGGATGAGACACTTCTTTCGTTTGCGCAACAAAACTTTCCGCCACGATTCGTGTGCCGGCAATGGAAAAATGACGATTGTTCATAAAGTATGGATTTTTGCCTTCTTCAAGCGCGCGCCGATAAATGTACCGGCTGATGTCGGCGCAGAAAAAATCGTATTCTTTACAAATCTTGAGTGCCTCCGCGCGGCGCGGGTCTAGATCCACGAAAACGGAAGCGCGGCGTGCCAGGTTGGCGTAAAACTCAGAATCATCCGGATGGATCACCACCATGACACGCCAGTCGCGCCCGCGCGCCAAATCTTTTACCCCATTAAGAAAAAGATGCAGCGCGGCGCGCTGCTGGCTGTTCAGCGCTTCCGGTTGTTCGTACTGCGCAGGATCATGTCGGTAATAGAATTTGATGGGCACTCCCTTGCCGACATCGTACTGCCACAGCCTTCCATGCTTGCTTGGCGCACAATCGAGGCATCGCCGGGCATCACGTGTAGAAGGGCTGGCGGCAAATCGGGCAAATGTGAGGGTGCCTCGGCGCCAGTCGTCGAACGCCCATGCCCATGCAAACACACGCGTAAAGCGATTGGACAGCGAGAGAACTCCCCGGCTGACAAATTGGTTCAGGTGGACGAAGTCGTTGTAGGCATAGAGATAGAATGCCACTTGAGCGCCGGCGTCGATCCGGTCTGCGACGTGTCGTGCTGTCGCAAGGTAATCGACCGGGCTGTTTCCGGTAACGCCGAAGATACACGCGCGGATGCCCATCTCCTCCAGAACGGGACCGAATGTGTAGCGATAAGGGAGTCCGCTCCCGTACACCATGGAGTCACCGATGAGCGCGAACTGACAACGCGCAGGATTGCCTTTGCCGGTCTCGGGATCGGCGCGAAATCCGTCGGCACCGAAATAAGCTTCGGCCAAACCCGCGCCAAACATATCAGGCTCATTATGTATTGTGTCGCCAGCCTTCACGCGCGCCGGGATATAGTGTGACCGGTCAGGGGCCATGTATTGGTCGGCCACCATGCCGGGATGACTTGCCGACCAGTACAATTCAAAGCCGATCAAAGCCCCCGGAAATGCCCACATAAAGCCAACAAAGCGGAGCACTTTGAACTTCCAAAAGACAAACCAGAATAGCGCGGTTAGAATCGGCCAGGCCAGCATGGGCGCGCGGAAAGGCGAAACGAATAGTCCGATGACAGCCGCGTAAAGGCCACCCGTTATGATCGAGATCAGGAAAAGACCCGCGGCATTGATCAATCTTCGCATGCTAAAAATTTGCCTTCAGGCCGACGAACTGAAATCAAGAGAACTATGACAGATGTATTACACTAAAAAGGGAACGTAGGCGACCCCGCGCAGCTTCAGCGGTAAAGCAGCAGCGGCTCGCGCTCACTGATCCATTCCGCCTCGTCTTTCAGCGCGAGAGCATCGAGATCGCCCGGTCTGGCCTCAAAGTCATCAACCCATTGGCGCAGCAACTCGCTGCCATTGATCAAATCGATGGCGAGCCGATCATATTCATACTCGTACGGAAAGTTGCGCCAGAGATCATAGTCGGGCCGTAGCGCGCGCAAGGCTTTGAAGGCGAGCGCCACAAGACGCCATGGGCGGAAACAATCGTGATCGTAGCTCGCGTCCTCGACATGGATTTGGATTCCGGCGCACAGCTTGCCGGTGTGTTTGTGAAACGCGGGCTCGAACCAGCAGTCGCGCAGGCGGCAGCCCTGCAACCATTGCGGCGCCAGGGCTTCCATCTTCGCCAATAGAGTGCGCGGCTCAAGGTCCGGCGCACCGAACAGTTCTAACGGCCGCGTCGTGCCGCGCCCTTCGGAGAGGGTGGTGCCTTCCAGCATCACGGTTCCCGCGTAGCAGCGCGCCATCCAGAGATTGGGCGCGTTGGGACTTGGGTTCACCCAGGTACGCTCGCCGAGCGGCCAACCGAACCCCGGCGCCCGCCAAGGCTCCCAAGCGTCCATCGTTATCACTTCGCACTCGACGTCGAGGCGAAGCGTCGCCACGAACCATGTCGCGAGTTCTCCGAGCGTGAGGCCGTGACGCATCGGCAGCGGTCCCGCGCCGACAAAACTCTCCCACTGCGGCCGCAGCCGCAGTCCCTCCACGGGGCGTCCAGCGGGATTGGGCCGATCGAGAATCCAAACCGTCTTATCCTTTTCAGCAGCGGCTTCGAGCACGTAGCGCAGCGTCGTGCCGAAGGTATAAACGCGGCACCCCACATCCTGCAAATCGACGAGCAGGACATCGAAACCGTCCATCATCGCGGCCGTGGGGCGGCGCACTTGACCATATAGACTAAAAACCGGAATCCCGTGCACCGGATCGGAGAAATCCACCGACTCGACCATGTTATCTTGCTTGTCGCCGCGGAGACCGTGCTGCGGACCAAACGCCGCAACCAGGTTGATCTCCTTGAGCGCCGCGAGCGCGTCGAGCGAGTGAGTCAAGTCGCGCGTCACCGACGCGGGATGGGCGAGCAACGCCACGCGGCGTCCCGCCAGGGGTTTCCTAAGCCCGGGCTCTTCCAACAGGCGGTCGATCCCGAACTTCATCGTTATTTCATTCCTACTGTGGTGGCGATTTCCATGTCGGGCCGCTCGATCTCCAGCGCAAAGCCATCGGGATGATGAAAGTCGGGCCTGCCCGGCGGGTGCTTGAGCGCCCAATACGAGAGTATCCCTTTCTCCTCTTCGATGACGGCACATAGCCCGAGCCTGAGACAACCGTTCTGCGACATCATCGGCAAACGATGCAAATGAATAGTCGCATCGAGATCAAGACGATCGCCCGCGCTCCGCGCCGCGATCATTGGGTCCAGCGCTCCATCTTCCAGAGGCGCGCTGTCACGATAACGACGAAAACGGTAAGCCGCCCACTCGCCCGAGGGAGAAAAGTTGAACTCGCAATATTCCGGTTTGCTTTTCACAGAGACGAACGCCTCGAAGCACGTGTGCTGCCAGAGATAATCCGCGCGCCGCGGTGGGCCGGACGGCGGAATCGACACACGGGTGATGTCTCCCCGGAGCATGTAAGTGAGCGCAAGCGCTCCGCCTTCTGTCCAGCGCACCCGTACTTCGATCCCGTGCGCGGTCTGGCTGTAAGTCTCAGGATGGCAAGTGAGCACGGCGGTGTACTGAATGGAGGACGTCATAGTGGGCCGCTCTTCGATTGCGGTTTGTATCAGTACCCTCATCTAACCGATCGGCTTCCACCGGCCGTTCGATTCCGATGCCTGTCCGATTGAGTTCTTTGACCCGCCGCGTCTACAGACACGGGCAGATACAATAAGTGTCGCCATCGTGTCGCGGCAACTCATGCCGCCTTTCCACAGGCTTGTCAAGATATCTGATGAGGGTTAATCACGCCAGCAGGACTGCGATAATACCGGTTAAGAAAATCCCATCAAAAGTGCCGGCGCCACCGATTGAAACGACGGGTGCGCCCAGGCCACGAATCTTCCTTAAATTTAAAAGATCTCCTCCAATCAACGTGCCCAGGGTGCCGGCAGTGTAGGCGAGAGCGGGAGCCAGGTTCGGCGCGAGCAACAGCGCGGTTGCGGCGGCGATTGCGGGCGGTATAAATATCGGCACGGCGATGCCAAGCCCTTTCAGAGGTCGGGCCATCCGGTAAACCACCACGGCCACTACCACAACCGCAACGAGCACTCGTGCAACCATATCGTTTTTCAAAATCAGATATACGGAGACGAGGACCGGAATCACCGCGCCGCCCAGGTTAATGGCAATCACCGTACGCGGCCACTCCTTGACGAAGGGGACGACATGCCGCATGCCGAAAAAGGGAACCTCCTGATTCGAAACAACGCGTTCCGGGGGCAACTCTGCGATCGGAATGTTCACATAGCTTCCTAACAGCGAAAGCAACAATAGGCCAAATACGTAACGGCTGTTAATCCCGATCTTTTCGTAAGCATACTGGAGAATGCCGAGCTCGATCAGACCGATTAACGTGCCGACGATCAAAAACAGAACAACAATAAACGGAATCGCGAGGGGGAAAAAATTTGGTTTCGACGGTCGCATAATTCTCTCAACGATGCGCGAGCGATATTAATATCCCCGTCTTGCCAGTCCTCAAAGCCGGCCACGGTCGCCTTGCCCGAAGTCGGCGGCAACAGCGTCGTCAGCATTTTGATGGCAGTTGTCTTGCCCGCCCCATTGGGACCGAGTAATCCAAACACCTCGCCCGCCTTAACGGAAATCGTAAGCGCATCCACGGCCGTGATTT
>Ga0316628_100005633_pt1 | contig 10096 bp, 7 predicted proteins | sample OWC_Aug_M2_C1_D5_FD_207648 | JGI IMG/M metagenome (GOLD analysis project Ga0316628, IMG submission 207648) | Wetland soil microbial communities from Old Woman Creek delta, Ohio, United States - OWC_Aug_M2_C1_D5_C | ecosystem: Environmental > Terrestrial > Soil > Wetlands | place: USA: Ohio... | reverse complement strand
AGCGCGTCCGGACGCGGCTGCTCGGTGATCTCGACCTCGACCCAGTCGCCGTCGCGGCAGCCGCCGCGCTTTGCCGGCGGAATCGCGACGCGATGCACGAAGCGCGGATCCTCGGGAATCACCACTGACAGCTCGCCCTCATCGCGCAGCCGCCCGGCGATGCGCCGCGTGCCACGCTCGAGAACCTGGGCGACTACGCCTTCCGGCCGCCCTCGGGAGTCCCAACGGACGATCCGCACGGCTGCCCGGTCGCGCGGAAAGAGTCCCAGCATCTGCCGGTGCGACAGAAAGATGTCCGGGCTCCGGTCGTCCGGGCGCAGGAAGCCGAAGCCGTCCTTGTGCCCGAGGACGATGCCCTCGATCGCCTGTGCCGAGATCGCCGGCGAGTATTCGTGCGCGCGGTTGACGATGAGCGCCCCGTCGCGGGTCATGGCGGCGAGGCGTTTGGCGAGCGCCGACTTGAGCGCGGCCTTGCGAATCTCGAGCCGGCGGGCGAGCGCCTCCGCCGCTACCGGCCGACGCGCCGCATGCAGCTCTTCGAGGAGCAGTTCCCGGCTCGGGATAGGATCGGTGTAGCGCCCGCTCTCGCGCTCATGGTGCGGGTCGCGTTCGCGCCAGTGTTTCTTGCGTTTCATGCGCTGCAGTTATCAGTGCCCGGAGCCGCACGCACCCATTTGACAAGGCCCGGGCGGGTTCGTAGAGTTCGCCGCCTTTTCGCACGCGGATTTCATTGTTTCGCGCCCTGCCCAGGTGGCGGAATTGGTAGACGCACTAGTTTCAGGTACTAGCGGGTAACACCGTGGAGGTTCGAGTCCTCTCCTGGGCACCATCCGCTCTCAATCTCACGCGAACGGGTCGCGCAGGACAATGGTCTGCGCACGATCCGGTCCCGTCGATACGATGTCGGCCGGCACCCCGACGAGCTCGCTCAGGCGCTCGAGATAGCGGCGTGCATTCAGCGGCAATCCGGCGTACTCCGTAATGCCGATGGTCGAGGTCTTCCAGCCCGGCCATTCTTCGTAGACCGGTTCGCATTCCGCGAACACGTCCGGAATCGCCGGCGCGCAGTCGATGCTCTTGCCGTGCAGCCGGTAGTTGACGCACACGCGGATCGTGTCCAGCCCGTCGAGCACGTCGAGCTTCATGATGCACAGGCCCGAGACGCTGCTGTTGATCACTGCGCGGCGCAGGGCAACCGCATCGAACCAGCCGCAACGCCGCCGCCGCCCGGTGACGGCGCCGAATTCGTGCCCGACGCGCGACAGGTGCTCGCCCGCCTCGTCGAAGAGTTCGGTCGGGAACGGCCCGCCGCCGACGCGCGTGGCGTACGCCTTCACGATACCGAGGACGTAATGGAAATTGCGCGGACCGAGGCCGGTGCCGGTCGCGGCTCCGCCAGCGCTGGTGTTGGACGAAGTCACGAAGGGATAGGTGCCGAGGTCGACGTCGAGCATCGCGCCCTGCGCACCTTCGAACAGGATGTTCCCGCCCCGCTGCTGGACGTCGACGAGCGCGAGCGTCACGTCCGTCACCAGCGGCCGGACCCGCTCGGCCTGCGCCAGCGATTCGTCCAGCGTGCGCTGGAAGTCGACGGCTTCGGCGCCGTAGTACTGGCGCAGCAGGAAGTTGTGGTAGTCGAGGATTTCCCCGAGCTTGGCGGCGAACTCCTCGCGATGGAACAGATCCGATACGCGCAACGCCCGCCGCGCCACCTTGTCTTCGTACGCCGGCCCGATGCCGCGGCCGGTAGTGCCGATCGCCTTCGAGCCCCGGGCATGCTCGCGCGCGCGATCGAGCGCGATGTGGGACGGCAGGATGAGCGGGCACGCGGGGCTGACGCCGAGCCGCTCGAACACCGGGACACCCTTGGCGATCAGCATGTCGGCCTCGCTCAGGAGCGCCGTGAGCGACAGCACCGCGCCGTTGCCGATGTAGCAATGCACGTTCGGCCGCAGGATGCCGGAAGGAATGAGCGAGAGGATGGTCTTCTCGCCGCCGATCACGAGCGTGTGCCCGGCGTTATGGCCACCCTGAAAACGCACCACCGCGGCTGCGCGCTCGGTCAGGAGATCGACAATCTTCCCCTTGCCCTCGTCGCCCCACTGGGTGCCGATGACGACTACGTTCTTGCCCAAGGGAGCCTGCTACTTGCCGGCGGGACGATTGAGATACTTGAAGAACTCGCTGTCCGGCGACAGGACCAGGACGTCGCTGTCCTTCCCGAGCGAGTGCCGGTATGCCTCGAGGCTGCGGTAGAAGGAGAAGAACTCGGGATTGCGCGTGTACGCCTTGGCGTAGATATCGGCCGCCAGCGCATCGCCTTCGCCGCGCAGCTGCTGCGCCTGGCGCGTGGCGTCCGCGAGAATCTCCGTCCGGTCGCGGTCCGCTTCGGCGCGCGTGCGCTGGCCGATCTCGTCGCCCTCGGCTCGATACTGGGCCGCGAGTGCCCGATAGTCCTGGCGCATGCGCTCGTAGACCGACGCGATCACGGCCTCCGGCAGCTCCACGCGCTGCATGCGCACGTCGATGATCTGGATGCCGAGCTGCTCAACCGACCTGGAAGCACTCGCCAGCATGTCGCCCATCAGCTCGGCGCGCTCGGCGGCGACGAACTGCTCGAGCGAGCGCCGCTGCGCGGCTCGCTTGATGCCATCGCGCACGATGTCGCCGAGACGCGCGCGCGCCGTATCGCGCAGGCCGCCGGTGGAAAGGCGATAGCGGGTCACGTCGTCGATGCGCCACTTGATGTAGAAGGAGACGTCGAGCTGCTTGTTCTCGTTGGTGAGGAACTGCTCGCCGCTGTAGCTCTCCGTGAGCACCATTTTCGGGTACTTCTCTACCGCGTCGATCCACAGGGGCATCATGAAATGCAGGCCCGGCCGGTAATCGGCGCGCTCGATCTGGCCGAGGCGCAGGCGAATGGCGAGCTGGGTTTCACTGACGGTGAACACGGACTGCCACAGGAGCCAGAGCACGGCTCCGATCGCGACCAGGATGCCGATGGCGCGGTTAGACATCAGCGCGTCCCCCGCAGGCGCAGATCGTCCGCCGCCTGCGCGTCGCTGGTCGAGCTCGCGGCGCCCGTCGCGCTCGATGGGCGCGCCGCGCCGGAATCCCGCGGCAGCGCCGGAACCCCGGCGGCGCCCTGCTCCATCAGTTTGTCGAGCGGCAGATAGAGGATCTGCCCGTTGCCGCGCGTGTCGACGATCACCTTCTTCGACTTCCCGAGCACCTCTTCGAGCGTTTCGTAGTACAGGCGATTGCGGGTCACCGCCGGCGCGCGCTCATAGGCGGCGAGGAGCTGCGTGAAGCGTGACGCGTCGCCCTGGGCCACGGCAACGATGCGTGCCTTGTAAGCCTGTGCGTCGAGGATCTGCGCCTGCCCTGCGCCGCGCGCCTTCGGAACGATGTCGTTGCGGTAGGTCTGCGCCTCGGCAATGCGCCGGCCGCGATCCTCGACCGCCTTGTTGGAATCCTGCTGCGCGTCGCGCACGGCGTCGGGCACGTTGACGTTGGTGAGATTGACGGTCGTGATGCGGATGCCCGCACCGTAGCTGTCGAGGGTCTTCTGCGCGAGCTCCTTGGTCTTGTCGATCACCACGAGGCGGCTGCTCGCCGCCAGCACCTCGGCGAGCGTCGTCTGGCCCACCACCTCGCGGATCGCGGCTTCGACCACCTGCAGCACGGTGTCCTCGGGGTTCTGGACGCGAAACAGGTATTTGACCGGATCCTCGCGCAGGTACTGCGCACCGAGCTCGATGGTCACGAGATTCGCATCCTTCGTGAGCATCGTCTGCTGATCCTGCGTGCTGCCATAGGCCTGCACGGGCACGATGCGACGCGTTTCGATCGGCCAGGGGAGCTTCACGTGCAGGCCGGCGTACGCAACACGATCGAACTTGCCGAAGCGCTGGATGACCGCCGCTTCGCTCGCGTCCACCTGATAGAGGCTCGAAAAGGCGATGACCACCAGGGCGATGACCGCAAACAGCGGTCCCCAGCCGGGCGCCGAACCGCCGGAGGCCGCGCCGCCGCCGCGCCGGCCGCTGAACAGCGCGCTCAGCTTGCGCTGCCAGTTGCGCAGCACCTCGTCGAGATTGGCACCCTGACCCGGCCGCCGTTCCCAGGGATTCTTGCCGCCACCCGGCTCGTTCCATGCCATAAAGATTTAGATCAGCCTGCCAACGTAAATGAGGAGCGCCGCCCGGCTATCCAAGGATCAACCGTTTGCGCGGCGACGGGAGTGCCCGGATTGTAGGAAGGCGGTCCCGGCGACACAAGGAAGACCCGTTTCCGTCTCCTGCGTCGCGGGCTCGACTGCGACTCCCGGCTGCCGCAGAAGTTCCTCGACCTGAGCCGTCGAGAGCTCGACCTCCAGCAGCCAGCCGCCGTCATCCAGCACCTCCTCGGACCGCACGCGCTTGCGTCCATACAGCTGCGAGCGCAGGCCCGCCGCCGCCAAAGCGATCCGCACACGGTGTCGACCGATGTCGGGATACGTCACCGCTTCGATCAGATCCGCGAGCTCCCGCAGTCCGCGCCCCGCGCGCGCCGAGATCCAGGCCTTGCCGGCAATCCGCCCGGCCAGGCGTTCGACGCGGGGTTCGAGCGCGGTGCAATCGATCTTGTTGTACACCTCGATCTGCGCCACGTCGCCGGCGCCGATCGATGCGAGCACGGCGTTCACCTGGGCGATGCGCTCGGCGTGTTCCGGGTCGCTGACATCGATGACGTGCAGCAGAAGCGCGGCATCTCGTGCCTCCTGCAACGTCGAGCGAAACGCTGCAACCAGCTCGTGCGGCAGGTCACGGATGAATCCTACGGTGTCGGCCAGCGCGACCGACTGCGATCGGGGCAGCTCGAGGCGACGCACGGTCGGATCAAGCGTCGCGAACAGCTGGTCGGCGACATAAGCGCCGGCGCCGGTGAGCGCGTTGAACAGTGTCGACTTGCCGGCGTTCGTATATCCGACGATCGCCACGGTCGGCACTGGAACTTCCTTGCGGACCTGGCGCCCCGTTTCGCGCTGGCGCGCAAGCTTCTCGATGCGGCCCTCCAGCGTCCGGATCCTCTTCGCCACGAGGCGCCGGTCGGTTTCGAGCTGCGTTTCACCCGGCCCGCGCAAGCCGATACCGCCCTTCTGCCGCTCGAGGTGCGTCCAGCCGCGCACCAGGCGCGTCTGGATATGGCGCAGTTGCGCGAGCTCGACCTGGAGTTTGCCTTCGAAACTGCGGGCGCGTTGCGCGAAGATGTCGAGGATGAGGCCGTTGCGGTCCAGGACTCGCCGGCCGGTCAGCTCTTCGAGATTGCGCTCCTGGCTGGGCGACAGCGGGTGATCCACGAGCACCAGATCGGCGTCGTGCATCTCCGCGAGATCGTGCACTTCCTGGGCCTTGCCGCTACCGACGAAGAAGCGCGGGTCGGGACGGGGTCGATAGCCGCCGACGCTCGCAACCGCCTCGGCTCCGGCCGCACTGGCGAGCGCCTCGAACTCCTCGAGATCTTCAGGTGTCGTCCGGGTGCCGACGCCGATGCGTACCAGCACGGCGCGCTCGCCGGTCGCGGGTCGCTCAAACAATGAACGATCCCTGCAGCCGTTCGGTGAGCAACAGGCGACTCACTCCGCCGCCGCCTCCTGACCCTCTTCCTCCGCCGTCGGCAGGCGGACGTTGCGGGCGGGTACTACGGTGGAGATGGCATGCTTGTAGACCATCTGGCTGACGCTGTTCTTCAGCAGGACCACGAACTGATCGAACGAGTCGATCTGTCCCTGCAGCTTGATGCCGTTGACGAGATAGATCGAGACGGGAACGCGCTCCTTGCGCAGCGTATTCAGGAAGGGGTCTTGCAGAGACTGACCTCTGGCCATTTGTATCTCCTTGTTATTTATCCATTTTCTTCGGCGCTGTCAGCAACGGCCGGGCGACAAGGCACGAGGCTGGCCGGCACAAAAAAAGTGGCCGGCGAATGGCGGCGGATATTATCACAGCGGCGGTTTGGGACGTGTTCGTCAGCCGAGCAAAAGGCGCACTCGGTCCGACATATGGGCGATTTCCGATGCCTCAAGCGGGTCGTACCACTCGGCGTCGCGGTGCTGGCGCAGCCAGGTGAGCTGGCGCTTGGCGAGCTGGCGCGTGGCGACGAGCGCCCGGCGCCGCGCCTCGCCGAGCGGATACTCGCCCGCCACGTAGCCCCAGAGCTGCCGATAGCCGACGGCGCGGATGGCGGGCCGCCTGACGTCGAGATCCCGCCGCTGGAACAGCCGTTCAACTTCCGCGAGAAATCCCTGCGCCAGCATGCCTTCGAGCCGGCGCTCGAGGCGCGCGTGCAGGAGCTTGCGATCGCGTGGCGCCACCACCAGCCGCAGAACGCTTGCTGCCTCGAGGGAAGGCGCGCGCGCGGCCTGCAGCTCCGAGATGGGCGCGCCCGTGGCATGGAAGACCTCGAGCGCACGCTGGATACGCTGCGCGTCGCCGGGCTCGATGCGGCCCGCCGCCCGGGGATCGACGCGCGCGAGCTCTGCATGCAGCGCCGGCCAGCCTTCGAGCGCGGCGCGCTCATCGAGCTCGCGCCGCAGCTCCTTGTCGGCAGTTGGCAGATCCGCGAGGCCGTGCAGGAGCGCATGGAAGTAGAGCATCGTTCCGCCGACCAGTAGCGGCGTGCGGCCGCGCGCGCGGATCTCCGTCATCGCAGCCACCGCATCGCGCACGAACTGTCCGGCTGAATAGCTTTCGGCCGGATCCAGGAGGTCGATCAGGTGATGCGGCGTGCGCGCGCGAACCGCGCGCGCGGGCTTCGCCGTGCCGATGTCGAGCCCGCGAAACACCATCGCGGAATCCACGCTGATGATCTCCACCGGCAGCTCGGCAGCGAGCGCGAGTGCCAGGTCGCTCTTCCCGGCACCGGTGGGGCCCATGAGGAAGATCGCCTGCGGCGGATTCGTCGTCATCCTGGAGCGGCAGCCGCGGCGCGCCGTCAGCGGCCGCGCAGAAACAGCCGGTCGAGCTCCTGCATCGTTACGCGCGTCCAGGTCGGCCGGCCGTGATTGCACTGATCGGCGCGCTCGGTCTTCTCCATCTCCCTGAGGAGCGCATTCATCTCCGGCAGGGTCAGCTCGCGGTGCGCGCGCACGGCGGCATGGCAGGCGATGGTTGCCAGCAGCTCATGTGCGCCCTCGATGAATCGCCGGGTTGCGCCGTGCTGGCGCAGGTCCGCGAGCACATCGCGCACGATTGGACCCACATCCTGGGCCGCAAACAGGCCCGGGACCTGGCGCACGGCCAACCGCTCGCGATCGATGCGGTCGATCTCGAATCCGAGCCGCGAGAACTCGGCGCGCTCGCGTTCGGCGAGTTCGGCCTCGTCCCGGCTCACCGCCAGCGTCAATGGAACCAGGAGCTGCTGAGGGGCCACGGCGTGTCCGTTGAGGGAGCTCTTCAGCCGCTCGTACACGACACGCTCATGGGCGGCGTGCATGTCGACCAGCACGAGCCCGTCGGCTGTCTGGGCCAGGATGTACACGCCGTGCAGCTGGCCGATCGCGTACCCGAGCGGTGGCAGCGCGCTTGCAGGTCCCCGTTCGACGGATGCCTCGCGGCCATGAGCCGCCGGCGCGCCATACGGTGCGCCATAGTCGGTGCGCGGCTCGGCAAGATGCATCGCAAGCTGCGCGCGCGGCGCGCGCGCCTCCGACACCAGGGCATCGCCCGCAGTCTGCGCCGGGAACAGCAAGGCATGGTCCGCCGAACCCGGAACACCGGCTGCCGGACGCGTCGCCGCAAGCGCCTGCTCCACGGTATGGAACACGAAATCGTGCACCGTACGCGGATCGCGGAAGCGCACTTCCAGTTTCTGCGGATGGGCGTTGCAGTCCACCGCGCGGCTGTCGAGCTCGAGATCGAGGAGATAGGCGGGGTGCCGGCCGTGAAAGAGCACGTCCCGATAGCCGAGGCGCACCGCGTTTGCCAGCAGCCGATCGCGCACCATGCGCCCATTGACGCAGAGGTATTGCAGGTCCGCCTGGCTGCGGCTGAACGTGGGCGCCGCGAGCCAGCCGCTCAGCCTCATCCCGGCGGCGGCGTACTCCAGGAAAAAAGCGTGCTCGAGGAACTCCGCGCCGCAGATCGCCGCGACGCGCTCCTCGCGCTCGCGCCGTTCGGCCGCCGGCCGCACCGCCAGGACCGTCTTGCCGCGGACCTTGAGCTCGAAGCCCGCGGAAAAGCGCACGAGCGCGACGCGCTCGACGACGCGCGCGATGTGCTGCTGCTCGGTGGTCTCGGAACGCACGAACTTGCGCCGCGCAGGCACATTGAAGAAGAGATCGCGCACTTCGACAGTGGTGCCGGGGGGATGGGGCACGGGCTCGATCGGCCCGATCTCGCCGTCGATGACCTGGACCTGCCAGCCGTGGGGCTCGGTCGCCGTCCGCGAGGTCAGCGTCAGCCGCGACACCGACGCGATGCTCGGCAGCGCCTCGCCCCGAAAACCGAGCGTCGTAAGCGCCTCGAGATCATCGAACGCCGCAATCTTGCTGGTCGCGTGACGCGCGAGCGCGAGCGGCAGCTCCTCGCGAGCGATGCCGCAGCCGTCGTCGCGCACCCGGATGAGCCCGGTGCCGCCCTTGTCGATCTCGACAACAACCGACCGCGCGCCAGCATCGAGGCTGTTTTCGATGAGCTCCTTCACGACCGAGGCCGCGCGCTCAATCACCTCGCCGGCAGCGATCTGGTTGACGAGCTCGTTGGGGAGTATGCGGATGGTCATTGGCGCGTCGAGGTTACAACGCGCCAAGTCTACCGCGCCGCGGCCAGGTGCCGCTCGCGCCTCACTCGCCTCACGCAGCGCGGCAGAGAACCTTGTCGAGTACCGCATTAACGCGAGTCGCCGAAGCGCCGGCGGCGTCGTGCGCGCGCCACGCGACGAAACCGTCGGGACGCACCAGCACACAGCCCGCGGGCCCAATTCCATGTGCGGCGGCAAAGCCGCCCGAGGGGTCGTCAAGGCCGCCCGCGCCGACGCGATGCACATCCAGGCCGGCGCGTGCCTGCCCGGCCGCCGACCTTGCCGCGCTTTCCCAGGCACTTCCTTGCGGGCCGGCAACCAGGACGAAATTCCGGCCGTAAAGGTCGAGCGTGGAGATTTTCCGGCCGCTCTGCTGCAACCACAGGTGCGGCGCGCGCGTCCCGGGAAGCGCCTTCGACTCTCTCGGATTCAGATCCCGCGTCTTGTCCCCCGGCCTCTCCTCGATGACGGCCGCGGAGTGATACACGTATCCGGTTTCCACGTTGAGCTCATTCGCGAGCGGCTGCATGCGCTCGCGGTTGAGCGTCTTGTCCGTGCGCAGGACATAGCGCGTGTACGCCTGTTCGACGGAGAACTCTGCTGCCGGACGACGCTCCGGCTCGTACGTATCGAGAAGTTCCGGGCCCGCGACCTGCCCGAGCACCAGTGCGAGCTTCCAGGCGAGGTTGTGCGCGTCCTGCACACCCGTGTTGCCACCGAATCCGCCGGTCGGCGGCATGACGTGCGCAGCGTCGCCGGCGATGAAGATGCGCCCTGCGCGAAATCGCTCCGCCGTGTCTGCCGTTGCCTGCCAATGCATCACGTTGTCGATGGTGATCGGAATGTCCTGCGAACCGAGAGCCGTCTGCACGAGGCGCAATGCACCTTCCTGAGTGAGGCCCGTGGAAACATCCCGGTCGGGGCGCTGCGCATCGCCCAGGGTATTCACCACCAGAAAGGCGCTCTCGAACGGCTTCTCGAAGCGGAAGAATCCCCGCAGACGTGGGTGATTCGCATAGACGACCGCCCAGGCCCTGCCGGCGAGAAGGGAGCGCAGGTTGGCGCGGAAGTAGATGGTCACGCTTTTCGAAAACGTGCCGTGGCCGAGCATGCGTATCCCGAGGCGCTCGCGCACGCGGCTGTGCGCGCCGTCCGCCGCGATCGCATAGCGCGCGCGCACCGTCTGCGTCGCATGCGTATCCCGATGGCGAATGACCGCCGTGATGCCGTCTGCATCCTGGTCAAGCGAGATGCATTCGGTCGCGAAGCGGATCCCGGCGCCCAGCTGCTCGGCACGCTCCTTGAGCACGGGCTC
>Ga0316628_100005632_pt1 | contig 10097 bp, 7 predicted proteins | sample OWC_Aug_M2_C1_D5_FD_207648 | JGI IMG/M metagenome (GOLD analysis project Ga0316628, IMG submission 207648) | Wetland soil microbial communities from Old Woman Creek delta, Ohio, United States - OWC_Aug_M2_C1_D5_C | ecosystem: Environmental > Terrestrial > Soil > Wetlands | place: USA: Ohio... | reverse complement strand
CGTCTTCATGCCACTCAACACAGCGGTCAACATCGAAGCACTGAGGATGAGGGTGATGATGGCCATGGTGCGCCCATGTTCCACATCACCGTGATCGGCGAAACTGCGCAGATAGCTGCCCGTAATAATCACCGTCAGAAGCGCGCCTATCACCACTATTGTCAGCCACTCCGGGCCGGTAAAGAAACGGCGCGACGATCGATGGTCCATTGCCAGGCCCCGCTCCGGCAGTTGTTGAAACACCAGCAGTGCCGTGGGATGGATAATGAGTTCGAGCCACACCACATGGATCGGCAGATAGAGGAGCGGATAGCCCAGCAGGGGAATCAGGGCCGCGCTGAACACCAGTGGGATGTGCACCATCAACAGCCAGGCGAAACTGAGGCGCAGATTGCGAAACAGTTGCCGCCCTTCGGCGATGGCGTTGGTGATGGTGCGAAAATTGTCGTCGAGCAGCACGATGGCCGACACCTCGCGCGCGCTGCGCGTGCCGCGCTCCCCCATGGCGATGCCGATATCGGCTGCCTGCAGCGCCGGGACATCGTTGACGCCATCACCGGTGACAGCGACGATCATTCCCTCCTGCTGAAGGCGACGCACCAGACGCAATTTCTGCGCAGGAATGGCACGCGCTACCGCATCGATGTCGCGCAATGAAAAACGACCATCACTATCGAGCTGCTTCTCCAACAGCTCCGCTTCGATCACGCGCGGCTCGCCTTGGCCCAGCCCAATCTCACGCGCGATCGCGGTCGCGGTCACAGGATGATCGCCGGTGATCATCAGCACCTTGATACCCGATTGCTGGCATTCCTTGACGGCATCTGCCACGCCCTCACGTACCGGGTCTTCCAGCGCCAGCAAACCGGCGAAGATGAAATCACGATTGGGTTCACCCCCTGGCCACTCCTCCATGGGCAACAGCTGCCAGGCGCAGGCGATCACCTTGTGGCCGCCTGTCGCAAACTCTGCGGTCTCCAGCAAGGCGGCCTCACACGCAGTCGCATCGATTTCGCATAGCGCCAGGATCGTCTCCGGCGCCCCCTTGGTGACGGCCAGCAACGCACCTTGTTCATTTCTGACAATCGCGGTTTCGCGCTTGCGATCTTCGGTGAAGGGAAAGGTCTCCACGAGCTGATAATTGTTGGTATCGGGGGCATCGGCCAGAAGCGCCGCGTCAAGCGGATCGCCACTGTCACTGCGCGAGGCGAGCGCGGCCAGGCGCAGCAATTGTTCACTCTCCATCGCTGCAGCAACCGAAGAGTGCGTCAGTGTCAGACGGCCTTCGGTGATGGTACCGGTCTTGTCAGAGCAGATCGCCGAGATACGACCAATGTTCTCCACCGCCACGGCCCGGCGTACCAGCGCCTTGCGCCGCGCCAGGCGATGCACACCAACACCCAGAAAAAAGGTGAAGACGACCGGAAACTCCTCTGGCAGTGCCGCTACCGCCAAGGTGACAGCACTCAGCAATGCATCAACAAGACCGTAGCCCTGATTCAGCCGCACCAGCGCCAGCAACAGACAGATGGTGGCTGCGGCAATCAACAGCACCGTCACCAGTTGCGCAATCGCCTGTTGCAGCGGTGTGCGCGCATGCCCTCCAGAGATGGCCGATTGCACGATCTCGCCATAGAGGGTGTGGCGGCCGGTGTAGGCCACGCGCAGTGTCGCCGTTCCGGTGAGCAGCCGGGTTCCCGCCATCCCCCAATAACTGCCATCAAGTGAAGCAACGTGGCCTTGTGCGATCGCGTCATCCACGGCCTGTTTGCGCAAGGGCCACGCCTCGCCGCTCAGGGACGATTCATCCACCTGTACGTGATCTGCGCTCAGCAGGATGCCATCGGCGGGAAAAAATTCGCCCTTGCCGACGATCACCAAATCGCCCGGCACCAACTCCTCGGCAGGCACATTGCGCTCGCAACCGTTACGCACCACCACGGCACTGCTTGCCAGCCGCGAGCGCAAGCCGGCGGTGGAGGCCGCGGTACGGCGATGCAGATAGAGATCCATTCCCACCAACGGGATCAAGGCGATGAGCAACACGATCGCTTCAGTGAGATCCCCCAGAAAGAAAAACAGCACGCTGGTGATGACCAGAAACCAGAGCATCGGATCGCGCGCGGTTTCTACGGCCAAGGCACGCCAACCGCCCGGCGGTTTTTCGATGATGTCATTAGAGCCAAAGCGCGTGCGCCGCTCGTTTGCCTCGGCCTCACTCAGTCCGATCTTGTGGTCGGGCAGCAGTGCGAAGATCTCTTCCGGTATCTCGCGGCGCAATTGATCGACTCCCGATGAATGATGAGGGGATTATAGGCGGCGCGAGATGAGTCTTGCTTGCTCTAAATTGCGAGAGCCATTCGTCCCGGGGCGGGCCTCCTACAAACCAGGCAAAAAAAAGAGGCCCCTTGCGGGGCCTCCTTCAATTCACAGGAAGTGATTTTGTTACGCCTCGAGAACGTCCTTGAGCTTCTTCATGGCGTTCTTCTCCAGCTGGCGGATGCGCTCGGCAGAGACATGGTATTTGTCAGCGAGATCCTGCAGGGTGATCTTGCCATCGTCGGCAAGCCAGCGTGCCTGCACGATGTCACGGCTGCGCGCATCGAGGCTGGCGAGCGCCTCAGCGAGGCGACCGGTGCGCTGCTCTTCCCAGTCGCTCTCTTCCAGCTGGCTGGCCGGATCAAAGCGCATGTCCTGGAGATAGGTGGACGGGGCCGGCGGTCCATCTTCATTGTCATCACCATCGACACCGCCATCGAAGGCCATGTCGTGACCGGAGAGGCGCGACTCCATCTCCAGCACGTCGGCGGCACTCACCCCCAGCTCCTTGGCGACGGTATCCACCTCGTCCTTGGAGAACCAGCCGAGGCGCTTCTTGGAGGAGCGCAGGTTGAAGAACAGCTTGCGCTGCGCCTTGGTGGTGGCCACCTTGACGATGCGCCAGTTGCGCAGGATGAACTCGTGGATCTCGGCGCGGATCCAGTGGACCGCAAAGGAGACCAAGCGCACGTTCATGGTCGGGTCGAAGCGCTTCACCGCCTTCATCAGGCCGATGTTGCCCTCCTGAATCAGGTCAGCCTGGGGCAGGCCGTAGCCGGAATAGCCGCGGGCGATGTGCACCACGAAACGCATGTGGGAGAGCACCAGCTGACGGGCCGCTTCCAGATCGTTGTCACGGTGCAGACGCTCGGCCAGAGCACGCTCCTCCTCGACGGAGAGCATCGGCAGCCGATTGACAGCGGCGGTATAGGCCTCAATGCTGCCGATAGGAAAATTCAGCCGTAATTCCAAAGCCTTAGACATGTTCGCCTCCCGGAAATCGAATCCATTACCTCATTAATACCTGATGCTATCACTCAGGTATTGCCTTGCCAAGTACTATTTACAGGTAGGACCAAAGTGGTACTGGCAGGTTCCCGACAGTTTTAACCGGTTCACCCTGCCATTTTCAAGAAACGGGCGCTACAACGGGCTCCATCTGGCTGTTCACCCGCTGCAGGGCGTCGTGCAGCTGTCGAATGAGCAGCATCGAACGCACGCGCGCCATCAAAACCTCCTCCACCAGCGGCTTCTGCACGAAGTCGTTGGCGCCGGCATGAAAGGCCTCCACCATGACTTGCTGGTCGTCCTGGCCAGTGATGATCAGTACCGGCAACTCCTCACGGCTGAGGTGATAGCGCACGCGAATAGCATGCAGCAGGTCGCCGCCGCTCATCGTCCCCTGCAGGAAGAAATCGGTGATGACCATATCGTAGCTCTCGACCCCAAGGCGCATCTTCTCCAGGTGTTCTAGCGCCTGTTCTGCCGAGGCGACATGGGTGATCTGCAAGCCGTGACGTTCGAGCAGGCGGCGTGTAACGGTCGCGGCGGTGTGGCTATCCTCCACGAACAGTACCCGCCCCACCAGCCCACTGTTACGCTGGCAAAAGGCCTTGATGAAGCCGCCGAAGGCGGGATAACCCTGCGACTTATCAAAGTAGTCGGTTACCCCGGCGGCGAAGCCCTCCTTCAACAGACGCTGATCAGCGTCGGCGGAGATCACGATAATCGGTGTGTGCTGATGCACCTCGGCCTGGCGAATGGCTCGGCACAGGTCAAGGCCGTCCATGTCAGGGAGCGCCAGAGACGTGGTGATGAGGTTATAGCGGTTATGGCTCAGGCTTTCGAGCGCCTCACTGGCGTTGCTGCAGGTCGTGACCTGCGCTTCCTGAATGGTATTGGCCAGGATGCGGGCCAACAGTTCACGTGACACCCCGGAACCATCCACCACCATAATTCTGCTTGCAGTCATACGCCCCCCATTGCGGCATGGCATCTCTCCTACGGCTTCTTGATGGCCGGATGGAAATCCCTAATGTCATACCAATAGCATGGTTGTAGCCGAGTGGCCGGGAAAGGGCAACCAACGGCCTCTCAGTTTGGCTCGATATCCTTGAGGTGACGCCCTACCGCCAGCCACGAGCCCAGAAGCCCCAGCAGGCCACCCCCGCCGAGCAGTATCGTGGACGTGCGCAGATCGAGACCGTAAAGGGCAAAGCTGCTGTTATAGAGCAGCGCGAGGTTGTGTACCGGTTGCTGGAGAATGTAGAGGGAGAGCTGCACCAGGATCAGAGCCAGCAAACCACCACCGATGCCATACCAGGCACCGCTGTAGAGAAACGGACGGCGGATGAAGGCATCGGTCGCGCCGATCAATTTGGTAATGACGATTTCGTCGCGACGGCTCTGGATGGCAAGACGGATGGTATTGCCCACCACCAGCAGCACCGCCAAACCGAGCAGCGAGGCGAGCACCAGGACCCCGCGCTGCACCATCGCCATCAGGGCGTAGAGGCGCTTCACCCATTGCATATCAAGCTGGGCGATATCGACCTCGGAACGCTTGCGCAGATCCTCCAGCAAACGCTCGATCTGCACCGGATCGGTAACGTCCTTCTTCAACCGCACCACCAGCACGGCCGGCAGAGGATTCTCATCGAGCGCTCCCAGTGCCTCGCCAAAACCGGAGAGACGGCGGAACTCATCCAGCGCGTTATCAGGCGAAATGTAATCGGTGGCAGCGATCTCTGGGCGCCTGTGCAGTTGCTCGACCAGCTGCTGCGCGCGCGATTCGTTGATCCCGGTCTTGAGAAACAGGGAGATCTGGCTCGCCCCCTCCCAGTTGCCGATCATGCGCTGGGCATTATTGAGCAGCACATAGAGGCCAGCAGGCATGGCCAGCGCGATCCCGATCACCGCCACTGTCATGAAGGTAGCGAAGGGTCGGCGACTCAGTTGGCCGAGGGTGGCGATGAACGCCTGGGCATGGTGGGTAAAGAAATTGCCCAACGCCACCGAGACGCCGCCGCGCCCGGTGGAGGCCCCGCTGCGCACGGTTGTGTCCCCCTGCTCCCGCCGCGTTTTGTGGCGGTTCATGCGTGGATCACTCATACGAAGCTCCGTGTGGCGGCGATCTCTCCGATATAGCGGCCATGATCAAGGCGCAGCACTCGGGATTGCATGCGCCCGATGAGATCGATGTTGTGGCTGGCGATGAGTACCGTGACGCCCACCTCGTTGAACTCGCGGAAGATCTTCATCACCTCCCACGACATCTCCGGATCGAGATTGCCGGTCGGTTCATCGGCCAGCAGCAGCGCCGGGCGATTGACCACGGCACGCGCGATGCCGACGCGCTGCTGTTCGCCGCCGGAGAGGGTGATGGGATAGGCCTTCTCCTTGCTGAGCAGTCCCACCTTGTCGAGCGCGGCGCGCACCCGCTTGGCGGTTTCCGCCGGGCCATAACCGGCAATGATCAGTGGCAGCGCCACGTTGTCGAACACCGTCCGATCAAACAGCAGACGGTGGTCCTGGAAGATCACACCAATGTTGCGCCGGTGATAGGGGATCGCTCCGCGCCCCAGCTTGGCGAGATTCTGGCCGTTGACGATCACCTGGCCGTTGGTGGGGCGTTCGAGGAGGGCAATCAGCTTCAGCAGCGTACTCTTGCCGGCACCGGAGTGACCGGTGACGAAGGCGATCTCACCGGGCGTCAGATGAAACGACACATCGTTAAGGGCTTCGTAGCCCCCTTCGTAGCGTTTGCTGACATTGGTAAAGCGGATCATTTAAATCAGGCTCAGGTCACAAGAGTTGGCACATCATTGCTCGGCACCGAGCAGCGCATCGACAAACTCATTGGCATCGAAGACGCGCAGGTCGTCGATCTGTTCGCCGACACCGATGAAGCGGATGGGCAGGCCGAGCTTGCGCGCAATGGCAAAGATGATACCGCCCTTGGCGGTGCCGTCCAGCTTGGTAAGAACGATACCGGACACATTCACTGCCTGATGGAACTGTTGCGCCTGGTTGAGGGCGTTCTGCCCGGTACCCGCATCGAGGACCAGCAACACCTCATGGGGCGCCTGCGCGTCGAGCTTGCCGATGACGCGGCGGATCTTCTTCAGCTCTTCCATCAGGTTCGACTGGGTGTGGAGGCGCCCGGCCGTATCGGCGATCACCACGTCGATGTTACGCGCCTTGGCCGCCTGCACCGCATCGAAGATCACCGATGCGGAATCGGCACCGCTGTGCTGGGCGATCACCGGGATATCGTTGCGTTCGCCCCATACCTGCAGCTGCTCCACCGCGGCAGCGCGGAAGGTGTCGCCGGCGGCGAGCATCACCGATTTCCCTTCGTTTTGCAGACGCTTGGCCAGCTTGCCGATGGTGGTGGTCTTGCCCGCGCCGTTGATACCGACCATCAGAATCACAAAGGGGCGAACATCGTCAGGGATGGCGAGGGGACGGCTGCTTGGGGCGAGCAGCGCGGCCATGTCTTCCCGCAAGGCAGCGAACAGCGCGTCGCTGTCGGCGAGTTGGTTGCGCGCCGCCCGTTGGGTGAGATCGGCGATGATAGTCTGGGTTGCCTCGACACCGAGGTCGGCGGTCAGCAGCCGTGTCTCCAGTTCCTCCAACAGATCGGCATCGATCTTCTTCTTCAGAGAGACCAGTTCACGCAAGTCAGTGTTGAGCAACTTGCCGGTTCGCGCCAGCCCCTTACGCAGGCGTGCGAAAAGCCCCCCCTTCTCCCGGGTCTCTGTGGCCTCTGCCTCTTTTTTGTCTTTACCGAAACCGAACATGGTGGTGATGATGGAACCTGTGGGCCGTAATGGTGTCTTTGAAGGGGAGTCACAAAGTTTAGCCTTGGGGCTCCCGAAAGCAGTATCGTATCATTTCACTCCCCGCCGGGGTAACGAATCATAACGAAGGGAAGAACTATCGATGTTGCACCCGCTCACCATGCGCTTATTGGCGGCGCTGCTGTCCCTGCCGCTGGCCGCCTGTGCGGCCGCCCCCACCTCACCCGTCGCTCCCACCAAAGAGACCGTGCTGGATAACGGCATGCATGTCATCGTGCGCGAGGATCACCGCGCGCCGGTGGTGGTGTCACAGGTCTGGTACAAAGTCGGCTCGAGCTACGAACACGACGGCCTCACCGGAATCTCCCATGTGCTGGAACACATGATGTTCAAGGGCACACCGAAACATCCCGCCGGTGAATTCTCGCGCATCATCGCCGAAAATGGCGGACGCGAAAATGCCTTTACCGGCACCGATTACACCGCCTACTTCCAGCAGTTGGAGAAGAGCCGCCTGCCGGTGAGTCTCGAACTGGAGTCGGATCGGATGCGCAACCTGCTGTTGCCCCCCGAAGAGTTCACCAAGGAGGTGAAGGTGGTGATGGAAGAGCGGCGCATGCGCACCGACGATAATCCTGACGCCCTCACCTATGAGCAGTTCATGGCAGCGGCTTATCAGGTCAGCCCCTACCACCATCCAGTGATCGGCTGGATGACCGACCTGGAGCATCTCGACGTGGCCGACCTGCGCCACTGGTATCAGGAGTGGTATGCACCGAACAACGCCACACTGGTGGTGGTCGGCGATGTAAAGACGGACGATGTTTTTGCCATGGCCAAAAAGTATTTTGGCGAGTTCAAACCCAGCGACATCCAATCGCCCAAGCCGCGCACCGAGCCCCCGCAAAAGGGTGAACGCTGCATCGTGGTGAAGGCGCCCGCCGAACTTCCATCATTGATCATGGGTTACCGCGCACCGTCGTTGGTAACCACAGATGCACAGTGGAAGGCCTATGCGCTGGAAGTGCTTGCCGGGGTTCTCGATGGCGGTGAGAGTGCACGCTTTGCGCGTGAACTGGTGCGCGGCCAGCAGATCGCCGCCGCGGCCTCCGCCTCTTATGGTCTAACCGATCGCCTCGACACGCTGTTCACCCTCAGCGCTACGCCGGCAAACGGCCACGACATCAAGCAACTGGAACAGGCGTTACGCGATCAGGTGAAGCGCGTACGCGACGAGCTGATCAGCAGCGATGAGCTGGCTCGCATCAAGGCACAAGTCACCGCCGCGAAGGTCTACGAACGCGACTCGGTCTTCTACCAGGCGATGCAGATCGGTACTCTCGCCACCGTCGGGCTCGACTGGCGCGAAGGCGATCGTTATGCGGAACGCATCAACGCCGTCACGCCCGAGCAGGTGCGCGCGGTGGCGCGCGAATACCTCGTCGACGATCAACTTACCGTGGCGCGGCTCGATCCGCAGCCCATCGACCGGAAGCATCCGCCCAAAAGCGGCGGGATGAACCAGGGAGTCATGCGATGAACCGTCCGTTTCACTCTTTCCTGCGCGGCCTTTATTTCGTTGCCGCCCTGCTGCTGATTTCCGCAGAGGCCGCGGCCACTCCCGACATCCTGCAGTGGCAGACCGCCAACGGCGCGCACGTCTATTTCGTGGCGGCCCCGCAATTGCCAATGGTCGATATTCAGGTGGTGTTCGACGCCGGCAGCGCCCGTGATGAAGGCAAGGATGGTCTGGCGGTATTGACCAACGGCCTGCTCGCGGAAGGCGCGGGCAAACTCGATGCTGATGCAATAGCCGAACGCTTCGACGCGATCGGTGCGCACTTCTCCAACAGTGCCCTGCGCGATATGAGTGTAGTGAGCTTGCGTACACTCACCGACAAAAAGCTGCTCAATAGCGCACTCGACACTTTCGCTACGGTGTTGCAGCAACCCACCTTCCCTGCTGATGCACTGGAGCGTGTGCGCAATCAGATGCTGATCGGCTTGCAGGATGAAGAGCAGTCACCCGGCGCTATCGCCGAGAAGGCTTTTTATCGCGCTCTCTATGGCACGCACCCCTATGCTTCGCCATCAGATGGCACCAGCGACAGCGTCAAGGCATTGACGCGTGACGAGGTGGTGAGTTTTTACCAACGCTATTTCGTGGCACACAATGCAGTGATTGCCATCGTTGGTGCCGTGGATCGCAAACAGGCCGAACATATCGCCGAGCAGATCACCCAAAGACTGCCGGCCGGTAACGCTGCGCCAGCGTTACCACCGGTGCAAGCGCTCACCAAGGCCGAATCCATTCATATTCCCCACCCGTCGACCCAGACCCACATCCTGATGGGGCAGCCGGGCATGCGTCGCAACGATCCCGACTACTTCCCGCTCTATGTGGGTAACTTCATCCTTGGCGGAAGCGGTTTCACTTCGCGCATCACCAACGAGATCCGCGAAAAGCGCGGTCTCGCTTACAGCGCCTACAGCTATTTCGTGCCGATGCGTGAAGAGGGGCCGTTCATGCTCGGCCTGCAGACACGCAATGCCAGTGCCGACGAGTCGCTGAAGGTATTGCACGAGACGCTGGAAAAATTCGCCCAGGGTGGCGTGACCGAAAAAGAGCTGGCAGCCGCCAAACGCAACATTACCGGTGGCTTCGCCCTCAACATCGACTCCAATAGTGACATTGTGCAGTACCTGGCGTTGATCGGCTTTTATCATTTGCCCCCCGACTATCTCGATACCTTCATCGCGCGGATCAATGCCGTTACCGTCGAGCAGGTGCGCGACGCATTCGCGCGGCGCGTCGCACCGGATCGAATGATCACTATCACCGTCGGCGGCAATCGATAGATGGCCAAGGCGGCGCGCCATGGCGCTGGACGCAATCAACTGCGCATCATCGGCGGCACCTGGCGCAGCCGCCGCCTCGACTTTCCCGATGTGGAAGGACTGCGTCCCACACCCGAC
>Ga0316628_100005631_pt1 | contig 10098 bp, 12 predicted proteins | sample OWC_Aug_M2_C1_D5_FD_207648 | JGI IMG/M metagenome (GOLD analysis project Ga0316628, IMG submission 207648) | Wetland soil microbial communities from Old Woman Creek delta, Ohio, United States - OWC_Aug_M2_C1_D5_C | ecosystem: Environmental > Terrestrial > Soil > Wetlands | place: USA: Ohio... | reverse complement strand
GGTCGCGACCGGCAAGGTCGATCGCGCGTTCTGCGCCGTCCGCCCCCCCGGGCACCACGCAGGGCGCGCCGAGGGGATGGGATTCTGCCTCCTCAACAACACCGCCATCGCCGCCCGGTACCTCCAGGCGCGGCACGGCGTGTCGCGGATCTTCATCATCGACTGGGACGTCCACCACGGCAACGGCACCCAGAGCATCTTCCTGACGGACCCGACGGTCTTCTTCTTCAGCATCCACGAGAATCCCACGTTCCTTTACCCCGGGACGGGCCGCCGCTGGGAGATCGGCAGGGGCGCCGGCGAAGGCTGCACCCTGAACGCGCCGATGGCCCCGGGGTCCGGGGACGCCGAATACCGCCTCGTGTTCGAACAGATGCTCCCCCCCGCGATGGAGAGGTTCCGCCCCGAATTCATCCTCATCTCCGCCGGCTTCGACGCCCACCGCGACGACCCGCTCGCCGACATCCAGCTGACGGACGAGGGGTACGCGTTCATGACGCGCTTCGTCGCCGACCTGTCGAACATCTACTGCGGAGGGAGGATCGTCTCCATCCTCGAGGGTGGCTACGAGCGCGAATCGTTGACGCAGTGCACGGAACGACACGTCCGGGAGCTCCTGGCGAAGTAACGCGGAGAGAAACGGGGGGAAACGCATGTTCGTCGCACGAAGGATGCAGCGAAACGTCGTGACCGCGTCCCCGGCCACGCCTCTCAGCGAGGCGCGGCGGCGGATGCGCGGGCACAATGTCCATCAACTCCCCATCGTCCAGGACGACAGGACGCTCGTCGGCATCCTGTCGGACCGCGACATCCGGGAGGCGACGCTCCCGGTCGCCCTCCTGCCGAAAACGACGGAAAAGGACGTGGAGGAGCTCCTGGAGAAGACCCCCGTGGAAAAGGTGATGTCGCGGAAGGTCGTCACGGCCACGTTGACCGACTCGCTCGAGGACGCCATCGTCCTCATGCACGACTTCCGGGTCAACTCGCTTCCCGTCGTCGACGACAAGGGACGGATCGCCGGGATCATCACGCGGACCGACGTCCTCAAGGCGTTCGTCCAGGCCCTCGGGGTCGGGGAGATCAGCTCCCGCATCGAGGTCGTCGTCCCCGACCAGCCGGGAGCGCTCGCCCAGATCGTGAACATCATCAAGAGCTTTCACGTCAATATCACGAGCGTCCTGACCACCGGACACACCGAGGAGGGTTTTCGGGCGATCTTCTTCCGGATCGCGACGCTCAACGTGGGGCCGATCCGGAAAGCGATCGAACAGGAGGGGTTCCGGATCATGGATCCGTCGGAGTACCGCCTATGAAGGCGATGGTCCTCCGGCGGAACGCGCCGATCGCCTCGTCGCCCCTGGACGCGGCGGAAATCCCGGATCCGTCGCCCGGCCGGGGGGAGATCCGGGTCAAGGTGTCGGCGTGCGCCATCTGCCGGACCGACCTCCACGTGATCGAGGGGGACCTTCCGCCGGTCCGAATTCCCCTCGTTCCCGGCCACCAGGTTGTCGGGCGGGTCGACCGGCGCGGCGAGGGCGCGACGCGGTTCCCCGTCGGCGCCCGGGTCGGGATCGCGTGGCTCCGGCACACGTGCGGGGCCTGCGCCTTCTGCGCGGCGGGGCGCGAGAACCTGTGCGAGGCGCCGCTGTTCACCGGCTACCACCGGGACGGCGGCTTCGCCGAGTACGCCGTCGTGCCCGAAGCGTTCGCCTACGAGATCCCCGGGACGTTCGCTGACGCCGAGGCCGCGCCGCTGCTCTGCGCCGGGATCATCGGGTACCGGGCTCTGCGGCGCGCCGACCTGCCCGCCGGCGGGACGCTCGCGATCTACGGCTTCGGATCCTCCGCCCACATCGTCATCCAGCTCGCGCTCGCCCGGGGGAGCCGGGTCGTCGTCTGCACCCGCGGCGAGAAGCACCGGATGCTCGCCCTCGACATGGGGGCCTCCTGGGCGGGGGAAGACCCCGCGGAGATGCCGGTCCGGGCCGACTCCGCGATCATCTTCGCGCCGGCGGGGGAGCTCGTGCCCCCGGCGCTCAAAAGCCTCGCGAAAGGCGGGACGCTGTCTCTCGCGGGCATCCACATGAGCGATATCCCGGCGATGCGGTACGACGACTGCCTCTTCCACGAGAAGAACGTGCGAAGCGTCACCGCCAACACGCGGCGGGACGGCGAAGAGCTGCTCCGCGAGGCGGCGCGGATCCCGATCCGCCCGAAGGTGACGCTCTTCCCCCTCGTCGAGGCGAACCGGGCCCTCCAGATGCTCAAGGACGACCAGCTCCAGGGAACGGGGGTCCTGACCGTCGCGGGGTGACCGCTCTCCGGGAAGGAGCCGTGCCGGAATGGAGACGTTCCGCGTCGGGAAAACGCCCGGAAGGCGCTGCAAACCGGCGGGTCGGGTGGAGGAGTTGCGCGTGCCTATTCCCGATGGGCAGCGCCTTCCGGGCGCCTTCAGTCGCATGCGTTCCCGCAAACGGGGCTAGTTCTTCCCTTCCTTCCGGAGGATGCCTTCGGCGGCGAGCATCCCGTTGAGCGCCGCGCCCACGATCCCCCGGGACTTGCCGACGCCGTCCCCCGCCACGAACAGGCCCGGCACGTTCGTCTCGAGGTACCGGTCCGTGCCGTACTTCGTGTCGTAGAACTTGATCTCCGGGACGTAGATCGTCGTGGACGGGTGGGCGACCCCGGGGATGACGCGGGACAGGAGCAGGAGGCTCTCGCGGAGGTTGTCCACGATCCGGCCGGGGTAGGCGAACGAGATGTCGCCCGGCGTCACCCCCGGTCCCGGCGGGAGGGTCGGCGTCATCTTGTCGTACCCGAGCGCGCGCGAGCCGAACGTCTCGGCCTTCGACCTCCGCCCGGCGGTCAGGTCCCCCCACCGCTGGACGACGAGGCTGTCTCCGCCCCCCCAGAAGTTGGCGAACTCCATCACCTTGCGCCCCATCACCGCGGTGTCCTGGACGGGCTCCGTCATCGACACCGTGTTGAGGATCGCGAAGTTCGTGTTGGGCGTCTTTTGCCGCTTGAGGGCGTCCCCGTTGACGAGGCGGCAGCCGTTGCGGACCTCGACGCGCACGCGCCCGCCGGGGTTGGTGCAGAACGTCCGCGTCCGGTCGCCGTGCGTCGGCGTGACGAAGAGAAACTTCGGGTCGTAGAGGACCTGCGTGATCTCCTCGTAGACCGGGCCCGCGACCTCGACCCGGCACCCGATGTCGATGTCGCCGTACATCGTGCGGGCGCCGAGAGAGCGGGCGACCTCGCGGAACCAGTAGGCGCCGTCGCGCCCGGGCGCGGCCACGAGCCGCCGCGCCTCGAACTGCCCGCGGGACGTCGCGACGGCGAAGGCGCCGTCGGCCCGCAGGGTCACCCCCTGGACCTTCGTCCTCAGGAGGAACTCCGCCCCGCGGCCGGCGATCTCGTCCGTCAGGCGCGACACGACCCCGTGGGCGAGGTCCGTTCCCATGTGCCGCTGCTTCGCGGGAAGAAGCGAGATGTCCCAGGCCCCCTTGGCGGTCCGGTTCCGGACCCAGGAGACCCGGTCCTGCCACGAGGCGATCCGCTCCGCGTCCGCGCCGTAGAGGGTGCGGTCGGCGCCGTGGGCGAGGAAGACCTCGTCGATCCCGCCGATCCGCTCCACGGCCTCCGCCTCCGAGAGGCCGAGCTCGCCGAGGTCCATCCCGATGCGGGGAGAGAGGTTGAGCTTGCCGTCGGTCATCGCGCCCGCGCCGCCCGTGCGGGGCTTCTCGTCCACGACGAGGACACGGAGCTTTCCGGACAGCGACCGCGCGGCGAACAGCCCGGCGGGACCCGCCCCGACGACGATCACGTCCCAGGGACCGCGGCCCGCCGTCAACAGGGGTCCCCGGTCTCCACCGACGGACCCGCGCAGAGGCGGAACGGGTAGACGGTGAATCCCCGCCGGCGCAGGACCTCCTCGACCGCCGGCCTCTCCTCCGGCGCGCGCAGCAGCCCGAAGAGCATCCCGCCGCCGCCGGCGCCGCACAGCTTGGCCCCGGCCACCCGTCCGCGGAGCTCCCGCGACCCGAGCGCCGCGTCGACGAGGTGCGTCGAAACCCCGGGCGCCAGCGTCTTCCGGACCGCCCACTCCGCCGCCACCGCCTTCCCGACGGCCGCGATGTCGCCGGCGGACACGGCATCCCACGCGTCCCGCGCGGCGGCCGCGATGGCGGCGAACCTGCGCAGCACCCTCGCGTCGCCTTCGATCGCCCCCCGGATCATCCGCCAGTTGACGTCGGACGAGTGGTGGGACTTCCCCGTCCCCGCGAGGAACCCGTGCGCCGCGAGGGCGCGGCCGGCGCGGCTCCGTACCGGGATCCGCGAGGCCTCGATCCGGCCCGGCCGGAACACGATCCCCTGGATCCCGCCCCGAAGCGCGGCCACGTGGTCCTGGCGGCCCGTCAGGCTCCGGAGGTGGGCCGCCTCGATCTCCATCGCCTCGCGGGCCGTGTCTTCCCACCGTCGCCGCCTCGCGAGCAGCGCGTCCATCGCGAGCATCGCGGCCACGAGGAGCGCGGAGGACGCACCGATCCCGGACCCGACGGGCGCTTCGTTCCGCATCGAGAGCGTCAGGCCCCGGACGGGGGGGAAGCAGCGGAGCGCGGCCGCGATCAGCCCGAGGTTCCCCCCGGGCGCAAACCCATGCGTGTCGCGCGCCGCGGCGCGCTGCGGGAAATTCCCCGAGACGAGGCGGGCCTTGCCGGGCGAAGGGACGATCTCCACGCGGCTCATCACCCCGATCGCGGCGTTGACCGTCATCGATCCGGGCACGAGGAGGTAGAGCGGGTAGATGTCGAGAGTTCCCCCCGCGAGATCGACGCGGTTGGGGACCGTGACGCGGACGCTTCGTTCGGCCGTGGCCGTCTTGCCGGTTGCCATCGCGCAGTCGCTCCTGCCGGTTGTTGCCCCCCGGTCCACAGTCTTTTTACCACGGGGCCCCGGAAAGAAAAACCCGGCTTTTCCCCGTTGCCCCCGCGCGGACCCGCCGGTATAAAATGAGTACGAAAAATACCCGGCAGGAGGAGCCGCCATGGCGCCCGTCAAGATCCGCTGGTTCGGACATTCCGGGTTTTCCATCCAGGACCCGTCCGGCAAGACGGTCCTCGTCGACCCGTGGTTCCAGGGAAACCCCACCGCCCCCAGCGGCCCCGAGGGGATCCGGAAGGCGGAGTTCCTCCTGCTGACCCACGACCATTTCGACCACGCGGCGGACGCCGTCCTCCTGGCCCGGCAGACCGGCGCGCTCGTCGTGGGGATCTTCGAGCTCGTGGGGGACCTCAAGGCCCGGGGCGTCCCCGAATCCCAGCTGCTTCACGGCGGCAACGGGATGAACGTGGGCGGGACGGTCGTCCTCGACGGTTTCTCGTTCACGATGACGGAAGCCCACCACTCCTGCAACCTCGGCGTCCCGGTGGGCTACGTCATCCAGACGCCCTCGGGCCTCACGATCTACCACTCGGGCGACACGGGGATCTTCGCGGGGATGGCGCTGATCGGGGAGCTCTACCCGATCGACGTGGCCCTGCTGCCGATCGGATCCGTGTTCACGATGGACTTCCGGCAGGCGGCGAAGGCCGCGACCCTGCTCCGGGCGAAGACGGTCGTCCCGATGCACTACGGGACGTTCCCGATCCTGGAGCCGTCCGCGGACCGCTTCGTCGCCGAGATGAAGAAGGTCGCGCCCGGGACGCGGGTCATCGTCCTCGCGCCGGGGGAAGAGACCGCCGTCTAGGGGCGGGGGACTACCAGAGGCGCTCCGCCACCGCCGCCATGAAAAGGGGGAACAGGATCTCGTGGGGGCCGATGAGGTGGTACCCCTTCCCCCCGGCGCGCGTCGGCCGGACCACGACGTTCTGGTCGGGCCGGTACTGGCGCAGGAAATCCATGTTCACGGTCGTGATCCGGGAGAGCGGCCGGCCCAGGTTCCGGGCGACGGAGACCGCCTTGAGGAACACCTCGGGGAGGACGACCGCGGAGCCCACGTTCAGGTAAACCCCCCCCTGGAGGTTGTACACGAGGTCGCAGAACCGGCGGAAGTCGCGGAGCGACGCCTCCCCGGTCGCCGCGCCGTCGGCCTCCGGGTGCATGTGGACGATGTCGGCCCCGATGCAGACGTGGACCGTCGCGGGCACGCCGAGCCGGTGCGCCTCGGCGAGGAGGCTCCCGTCCCGGTGCGGCGCGCGGGACGCGGCGATCGCCCGGCCCACCGCCCCGCCGAACCCGAGCCCGTCCGCGACGCCCGCCGCCACCGCGGCGTGGAGGAACCGGGCGGTCTCCTTCGCCATCCCGAACGAGCCGTCGGCGAGCTGCGCCGCCACATCCTCGGAGGTCTTGCCGGCGAGCGCCAGCTCCACGTCGTGGATCGCCCCCGCCCCGTTCATCGCCACACCGTCGAAGAGCCCCTTCCGCAGCCCCTGGACGAGGAGCGGCGAGAGCCCCACCTTGATGAAGTGGGCGCCGATGCCGAGGAGGACGAGCGCCCCGCGCTCCTTGGCCCGCGCGACCGCCTCGACGACTGCGCGGAAATCGTCCGCGGCGAGATAGCCCGGGAGCCCGGCGACGAACCGGGAGAAGGACATCCCCTTCGCCACGGGGGCCGCGAAGCCCCGGAACGACACCTTGCTCCGGCGTGAGTGGAGGGATGTCCGCCGCAGCCGGGTGACGTCCGCCCGCCTCACCGTTTCCCGACCTCGCGGAACAGGATCGTGTCGGTGAGCTCGCAAAGCATGTGGCCCACGGCGATGTGGGCCTCCTGGATGCGGGGCGTGTTCCGCGACGGGACGCTCAGGGCGATGTCCGCAAGGGACGCCGCCTTCCCCCCGTCGCCCAACAGGGCAATCGTGATCATCCCCATCTTCTTCGCAACGCGCAGCGCCTTGAGCACGTTGGCGGACGAGCCGCTCGTCGTGATGCCCATCGCGATGTCGCCCTTCCGGCCGAGGGCCTTGAGCTGCTTGCTGAAGACGTCGTCGAAGGCGTAGTCGTTCGAGATGCTCGTGAGGATGGAGGTGTCGGTCGTGAGGGCAATGGCGGGCAGGGGGGGGCGCTCGATGAGGAACCGGTTCATGAACTCCGCGGCGATATGCTGGGCGTCAGCGGCGCTTCCCCCGTTGCCGAAGAGGAGAATCTTGCGGCCCGCCTTGAAGGCGTCGGCGATCGCCTTCGCCGCCCCTATGATGTCGGCGGTCATGGAATCGATCATCTGGAGGCGGAGCTCCGCCCCCTCCCTCAACACCTTGGCGATCGTTTCCTTCAAGGAGATTCTCCCCCCGGAAAAATGAGTACGAAAACCATAAACCCTTTTTCTTCGCACTGTCAAGGAACCGCGGACGCGGCCGGAAAAGCCGCGATTCTTCCCTTCCGCGAAAAACCGCGGTAGCATGAAACGCATCTTTAAAAAGGGGCTCGTGATGGAAGCGCTGATCGACAGAATCCTCGCAGAGACGCGGACGATCGCCGTCGTCGGGATCTCCGACAAGCCCGACCGCCCCAGCCACTCCGTCGCGCGCTACCTCCAGGAGCGCGGGTACCGGATCATCCCGGTCAACCCGGCCCTCAAGGAAGTGCTCGGCGAGACGGCATACCCGTCGCTCTCGGACGTCCCCGTGCCGGTCGACCTCGTGGACGTGTTCCGGAAGTCCGCGGACGTTCCCCCGATCGCCGACGAGGCGATCCGGGCCGGCGCCCGGTTCTTCTGGATGCAGGAGGGCGTTGAGAGCGACGAGGCCCGGGAGCGGCTCGAGCGGGCCGGGATTCCGGTCGTCATGGACCGGTGCGTCAAGAAGGAGCTTGAGAAGCGGGGACGCTGAGCCAATCCCGTACCATACGGAGGAACCGGACGATGGCCGGAAACATCCTGGAACTGAACAGCGGCAACTTCAAATCCACCGTGGAGGGGGGCGCGACCCCGGTGCTCGTGGACTTCTGGGCGCCGTGGTGCGGGCCGTGCCGCGTCATCGCGCCCATCCTCGAAGAGGTGGCCAGGGAGTTCGACGGGAAGGTCCGGGTCGGCAAGGTGAACGTGGACGACAGTCCCGACATCGCGTCGCAGTTCGGCGTCCGGGGAATCCCGACGCTGATCCTGTTCAAGGACGGCCAGATCAAGGGGCAGATGGTCGGCGTCAACCCGAAGAACAACATCGTCTCCCTGATCCAGAAGAATATTTGACCCGCCGGACGCCAGGCGGACCGCGGCGGACCGGCGCCCTCGCCATCGCCGCCGGGCTCCTGGCCGCCGGGCTCGCTCTCACCGCAGCCGGATGCGGGGGACGGCGGCTGGTGGCGGGCACGGCCCCGTTTCCGGCGGACAAGCCCGTCTTCACCGACAGCGAGGGACGCGTGCTCAAGTCGCTTCCGGCGTCGCCGGAGCCGTTGAAGGTCGTCGTCCTCGACTTCCCGTGGTGTCCTCCGTGCGCCGAGGCGTGGAAGGCCGTCCGCGCGGCCTCCGGGGCGCTCGCCCCGGGCACCGTGCGGGTCTACCGTATCGTCTTCGACCGGGAACGGTACTTCACCCGCAACGGCGTGAGCGTGGTCCCGCCGCTGCGCCCCGCCGCGCCCGCGGAGCCGCCCGGTGACGCGTCCCCCGCGTTCGCCGTCACGACGCTCACGGCGGTCCCGGACGCGTTCCGGGAGGAGTACGAGCTCGAGCAGGCGCCCGTCATCCTCCTGCTCGGGCGGACCGGCAAGGTGGTCAAGCGCTGGACCGGCTACTCCCCCTCCCTGTCCACGTCCCTCGAGACGGAGATCCGCCGCGTCGCGAAGGCGTCTCAGGATTCGAGCGAATCCCCTCCCCCGCCTCCCTGAAACGTGAACCGGGTCCGGGCGAGGTTGGCGAGGATCCCCAGGGCCATCATGTTCGTGAGCATCGACGATCCCCCGTAGCTGACGAACGGAAGCGGGATCCCGACCACGGGGAACAGGCCGCAGACCATCGAGATGTTGATGAGGACGTGCGCGAGGAAGTAGGCGGTCAGCCCCCCGCAGGCGAACGACGCGTACCGGTCCTGGGACAGGGAGGCCAGGAGGAATCCCCGGTAGATCAGCGAGACGAACAGGGCGAGGAGGACGATGGAGCCGATGAAGCCCCACTCCTCGGAAAAGACCGCGAACGCGAAATCGGTGTGCTGCTCCGGGAGGAACCGGAGCGCTCCCTGGGTCCCCTTCAGGTATCCCTTCCCGAAGATCCCCCCCGACCCCACGGCGATCTTCGACTGGATCACGTGGTACCCGCGCCCCATCGGATCCAGCTCCGGGTCCAGGAAAGTCAGGACCCGCTGCCTCTGGTAGTCCTTCATCACGAACCAGAGACCCGGGATCCCCGCCGCCCCGGCCACGGCGAGGACGGCGAACACCTTGCCCCTCACGCAGGAAACCACCATCATCCCCGCGAGAATGATGAGGAATATCCCGGCGGTCCCCAGGTCGGGCTGAAGCGCGACGAGGACGAACGGAACCGCCACGATGCCCACGGCCGGGAGGATGTCGGAGAATCCCAGACCGCCGTACTCGTAGCGGCGGGCGAAATATTTCGCGAGGATGAGGACGATCGCGACCTTGGCGAACTCGGACGGCTGGAAATTGAACCCGCCCATCGAGATCCACCGCTGGGCGCCCCCCCGGACCTTGCCGCCGAGGAGGACGACCACGAGCAGGAGCAGGACCGCGCCGAAGAGGTACCACGCCGTGTCCTCGATGAACCCGTCGCCCATGAGATAGAAGAAGAAGAACACCAGGAAGCCCATGAGGATCCAGACGAGCTGCTTGACGAAGAGGGGGAGCCCCGGCCCGCCGAGCACCCGCGTGCCGCTGTAAACGTTGATGAGCCCCACCGCGCACAGGCAGAGGGCGATCGAAAGGAGCGGCCAATCCATCCGCGACATCTTCCCACGCATTACCGGCCCGCCTCCTTGTCCTGGGCGACCTGCTTCGCCCGGAAGAACTCCTGCATGACGGCCTTGACGACCGGCGCGGCGGCGGACGCCCCGTGCCCGCCGTGCTCCACCATCGCCACGACGGCGATCTCCGGGTCGGACACGGGCGCGAAGGCGACGAACCAGGCGTGGTCGCGGATGAAGTACGGGA
>Ga0316628_100005630_pt1 | contig 10098 bp, 11 predicted proteins | sample OWC_Aug_M2_C1_D5_FD_207648 | JGI IMG/M metagenome (GOLD analysis project Ga0316628, IMG submission 207648) | Wetland soil microbial communities from Old Woman Creek delta, Ohio, United States - OWC_Aug_M2_C1_D5_C | ecosystem: Environmental > Terrestrial > Soil > Wetlands | place: USA: Ohio... | reverse complement strand
TGTAAGCGTAATCGAAATGAACACCCAGAACGGTTGTTTTGCCACCCAGCCCCATTGGACCAATTCCTGTCATATTCGCGGCATCCAAGATCTCTCGTTCCAGATTTGCAACAGTAGGATCAGGATTCATCTCATCTAAAGGTCTGAGAAGGGCCTTCTTTGCTAGCTCTATCGCGACATCCGCACCGCCGCCGACACCTATTCCCAGAATTGTAGGGGGACATGGCTTAGCACCGGCCCTGATTATACTATCAATTACGAATTTCTTCAGTTCTTTGATTCCATTGCTCGGGTTCAACATTGCAAGGGCAGACGCGTTCTCAGAACCACCTCCCTTGGTTACTACTGTAAGTTCCAATTGGGTCCCGTGAAAAAGCTCCCAGTGAATGATTGGCATTAACCTTCCAGTATTGTCATCACTGTTCTTTTCGTTCAGGGGATTGACTGCGTTGGGTCTTAGTGGAATCTCACGCGTTGCTTTACGCGTCGCGTTTACAAGAGCTTCTTCGACTTTGTCAAGATTTCTGACTTTTGAACCAGCTTTTACGTAGAATGTAATGGTTCCAGTATCTTGACACAAAGGTACATGATTAAACTCAGCCAGCTCAATGTTGTCTAATATGGCTTTGAGCTGCGTTTTCCCTACAAGACTAGTTTCTTCTGCATAGGCTTTTTTCAACATCTGCTTTACGTCTTGTGGGAGATTGATAGCTGAGGTTTTGATGAGGTTAAACGCCGCATCCTCAATGATCCGCGAGTTCAACCTATTTCCTTCCAAGTAGTGTTTACCAATAAGATATCAAACTGAATTAAAATAGCATGTGGAACAATCTTCACTTTAACTTACCTCTCCCCTGCTCAATTGTTCTCCTTTTTCGTTTGTTTTAAATAGTGCTAAAGCAACTCTATCCACGGTCATATTCGCGAGCGTGCAACAAATGTCAGAAGAGACTAAATGCGAAACAGAAAGTAAAGAGAAAGAACTGGAATCAGAAAAGAAGAAATATGAATTTATTGAGGACCTTCCAGGAGTAGGTCCAGCCACAAGCCAGAAACTACGCGACCTCGGCTACCACACAGTTGAATCCCTAGCAATGGCAACATCTCGCGAGTTAGAACCGATCGGTGTTAGCGAAAAGAAAGCTTGCCAAATTATTGAAGCAGCCCGTTCCGCAATAGGCATCAGTTTCATAAGGGCTGATGAACTTTTCAAGATGCGCCAAGCCGTCTTGCGTATAACAACTGGCAGCAAAGCTCTAGACAAACTGGTTGACGGCGGCTTAGAAACACAAACAATTACCGAGTTTTATGGCGAGTATGGCAGCGGAAAAAGCCAGTTCTGTCATCAGTTATGCGTAAACGTGCAGTTACCTCCCGAACGTGGGGGTCTCAATGGCGCTGCGTTGTATGTAGACACTGAGAACACGTTCAGACTTGAACGCATAATCCAGATGGCCAAACATTTAGGTCTCGACCCTGAGCAAGTCGCCAAAAATATAATATACGCTGAGGCTTTTACTTCAGACCATCAAATGTTTCTTCTCGAAAACGCTGACGAAGTCATAAAAAACAACAACATAAAACTAATCATCGTAGACTCTCTCACGGCCCATTTCAGAAGCGAGTACATCGGACGAGAAATGCTGGCATCCAGGCAACAAAAATTGAACAAACACATGCACAAACTGATTTCATTGGCGAGAGCCTTCAACGCTGTAGCTGTCGTAACTAACCAAGTAATGGCTAAACCAGACCAGTTCTTCGGCGATGCCACTCACCCTATCGGTGGACACATTGTAGGCCACACTAGCCATACCAGAATCTATCTTCGAAGGGCCTCGCACGGTCCCGTGCGCATTGCCCGATTAGTTTCAAGTCCTTATTTGCCCGAGGGCGAGGAAATACTTAAAGTCACGGAAAACGGAATAGAGGATGTAACTGAAGAAGAAAAAGCAACTAAAGGTCGCGGTCGCTAAAAATGCCATTACCCCAAGCCCTGGTCACACGATACTTTCAGCTCATCGTTAACCGTCAGTTTACCGAAGCCGAGCGCGAACTGGAAAGAGTCAAGCAAAAAATGCATAAGACAGACTGGAACAGGGGATATTTCCGAGCATTATATGGAATCTACCTCACGCAGAAAAGCAACAGCGACAACTACGCTCTTTTCTCAAGAATAGACTTAAGCGACAAAGCGGCTTTGCACGAATACAAACGGGAGTTTCTAGATCACACCAAAAACGGGCTTCACGGAGACTTTGATCGTGGATACTTCTCCGCTTGGGCTGACTGTATGCGTATCCTCGCGAGACTAAATGTTCCCAGTTCAGAAGAACCAAATGACAAAGACGACGAAAAGAAAATTGAGACGTTGAGAAGCGACAAGAGTCAGGCGACGATGGCAAATTTCTTTCAGAACGAAAAAGGAAAATGATTATGCTGGCGTTGGGGCTAGTCCAAAATAGATTGCCAGTGTGTACATTAGCAACCAAAGTACTAGCCATGTGAAGAAGTACATTCCTATAGCTTGAGTCATTATTTTTGATTGTTTCTCTACCCGAGTTTTGTATACTGCCTTGAAGACATAGTACGTTAAGAGATAAACAAGGAGGGCGATGGTTATGCCGTTCAAGAAAGTGTTTATTCCACGTTCACCGAAAGCGATTGTCAGTACGGTGCTCAAAGCGGCAGCTACCACAGCTAGACCTATTCTCATCAGATAGATTGCTTTCAAAGGTCGCACAAGACTCAAATCCTCTGCCTATTATCTTCAAGTCTCCCTTAAAAGTTGCTTGGTTTTTGGCATCACTTGCAGAAAACATATTAAGTTTAACTTCGAAAGCAGAAAGTTAAACGATGAATTTCTCTTTCGTCCTGTGGTAAAGTGTCCATGCAATCCAAACGGTCACTGCCACAATTATAATTGAAGCAGATATTGGCAATGGATTGATTACTACAAGAAAATTGTTGGAGAAGTGAAGGGCTACAGCCAGAGCGTAATAAGGCAATGGTTTTCTTGTGGCTACCCCATATGCTGCTATGGCTGTACTTGCGGGGTGGAATGCTAAACCTGGAAGTCTAAAGGGAATTGGGACTCCGGCAACTGCAACGTAGGTTATCAGTTCAACTAGACCGAAACCGAAGCCAACGGTTACGGCGAGACGCATGATGGAGCGCTGGGTTTCCCCATGGCGATAATAAAGTGGAAAGATTTTTGAGAACTCCTCAATGAGAGGCGCCAAAAATGCTGTTGAAATCAGAAGCGCCAAGGATGTGTCAAGGCCAGATAGCAACGTATCGGCGAGTCCTGAGATGAAAAGAGTAATCGGAACGCTCATAATAACCCCACAGATGAAGAAAAATGCCATTTCTCGATAATTTGGTCTATGAATAGGAATGACGCACTCTTTGGTCTCCAATGTTCACCCTTCCGACAAAAACTGTCTTACCAACAAGGTTGAACCGAGCGAGGGTTAAAAACTTTGTTTTCTCAATAGCCCAGCAGGACAGATGTTATTTATAGCCTCAAGCGTTAATGAAGCAACAAGAGTGAAAACGGTTTGCCCAAGAAAGAGTTTACAAGCTTTGATGTAGCTTCAGTAGTGCACGAACTAAAAGCTTTGGTCGTGAATTCCAGAGTCAACAACATTTACCAACTCAACGAAAAAACCCTGTTGCTTAAGCTGCATAAAACCAACACCCCTCCAATGCGGCTCACATTAGAAGCTGGCAGGCGATTTCATCTGACAACCTACGCGCTTGAGAATCCTCGCACGCCGCCAGCTTTTTGCATGGCTTTAAGGAAATACTTGCGTAATGCTTGGCTTTTAACCGTTGACCAGCATGAGTTCGAGCGTGTTGCTACGTTCACGTTTGAAACGAAAATGGGCAAACTGCAGTTGATCCTTGAACTTTTTGGTGAGGGCAACATCATCTTAACAAGTGGCAGAGGAGAGATTCTGCAGGCTTTAGCCTACAAGCGCATGCGCGACCGTAATGTGATACGCGGCGAAGTCTACCGGTTTCCACCTTTGAGCGGGAAAAACCCGCTTGGAACAACAAGGAAAGAATTGTCGGAATTGTTTGAGAAAAGCAGCGGTGTTGAAGTTGTTCGAGTTCTGGCACGTAGTCTGAGCTTGGGCAGTGTTTATGCTGAGGAGACCTTGTTGCAAGCTGGAGTGGATAAGGGGCGGCTATGCAAAAGCCTAACTGAGACTGAAATTAACATCATATATGATACCCTCCAAATTCTACTTTCCAAAATCTCCGCTTTCGAGATTGAGCCAAATATTGTTTTGGATGAGAAAGGCGATTTTGTGGACGCAATTCCCTTCAGACTCAAAAGCTACGAAGCCTGCAAATCGCAAACTTACACTAGCATTAACCAGGCCTTAGACGAGTTCTACTTGCGTGCATCGGCTGAAAAAGCGGTTGAAACAACTTTGGGAACCGATAAGTTGCAGCGTGAATCCGACAGGCTAAAGCGGGTTTTAGCTGAACAGGAGCATGCCTTGCGCGATGCTGAAGAAAAATCAGAACTTAACAAGCAAATTGGCAACATGATATATTCACATTCCAACGAAATTCAGGAGTTGCTGGACAAGTTTAACAAAGCCAAGCTTGAGGGTAAAAAATGGGATAGCGCAATTTCCGAAGTCCAGACGGCACAGGCATCGAGCAAAATCGTGAATAAAGTTTTCGAATCTTTCGACCAGCGAAACCTCGCAATCAACCTTTGCGTAGAAAAGCTGCGCTTCAGCGTGAACTTAAGAAAGACCCTTTTTGAGAATGCCGCGGAGTTTTTCGAGCTGGGAAAGAAAGCCAAACAGAAGGGAACCGGAGCGTTGCAGGCATTGGAGGAATCACGAAGGAGACTGACTGAATTGGACCAAACGTTGCGGGAGAAGGAGCAGGAGAAGTTGGTTAAGCCTGCTGAGCTGTTGGAGGATTTCGTCAAGCGCAAAGTCGAAAACAAAGAATGGTATGAGAAGTTTCGTTGGTTTACGTCTTCTGAAGGCTTGCTTGTAGTTGCCGGAAAAGATGCGGTAAGCAACGAAGTCCTTGTCAAGAAACACACCAACAAAGACGACATAGTTTTCCATGCTGATGTTACGGGCGCACCTTTCGTTGTCATCAAAACCGAAGGTAGACCCGTTGGCGAGCAGACCTTACGTGAGGCGAGCGAGTTTGCAGCTGCATTCAGCAGAGCGTGGCGCGAGGGACTGGGCTCAGCAGACGTTTACTGGATCAAACCCGAGCAGCTAGGCAAAACTGGACCTTCAGGAGAATATGTATCTCATGGAGCTTTTGCAGTAATTGGAAAGAGAAATTGGTTTCGTGGCGTACCCCTTAAAGTGGCAATCGGTATCGCTGATGACGATGGCGAATTGCGCTTCGTGGGTGGCCCTGTCGATCCCGTGAAGGCTAGGGCAAAGTTAAACACTATCGTCCTGCCCGGAGACCTGATGGGCAAGGAGATCTTGAAAAGAATTCTGCATTCACTAGCTGTTAAACTACCAAAAGAGCAACGGGAAAGAGTTGCGAAAGCTTCTATCGAGAGGATTAGAGAATTCGTGCCCTACACAAAGGGCAGGATTACTGAAGTTTCATAGTGGGGCGACGTTTTGAGTTTGTCTTTCATCTTCCTCGTTTTTCTTTGACAAGAAAAGCCCACTGGCGGATTTTGCAATTTGAGGTACTCCAATTAAGTCCTCCACTATCAGTAAGACTCTGGACAGCAAAGCGAATACTCCTGCAGGAGCGCTGGCTACTCCAAGCAAGGCGAATATGCCAACTATGCCGAATTCCTGAACTCCGACTCCAGCAGGTGTTATGGGTACAAAGGCTAATGCAGTCACCAAAGGATGGATAAGGAAGTATCCGATCCAAGATATTTGCGTGATTCCTAAAGCCAAACCTAGGAAGTACCATTCGAAGCCCTTCAAGATCCAACAAGCTATCGTTATGAGGATAATCTCAGGTATGGCGCGCGTTGTTTTTTGGGCGCTGTCTTTGTACTCTTCAAGCTTTCCCATTAAGCCCCCCGTAAATCTTCTTAGGAGTCGGGAATTGGCTACATGATCGAAAAATGACATTGCTCGTCGTGACCATGTGAAAGTAGCTAGCACAATTGCGCCAGTGAGCATTAATGCTATTCCTAATCCTGCGATGAGAAGACCGAGATTTATTCCTGCGAATGAGCCAAATTGTTCCCAACTCTCCGACGGCACCGTTTCGACAAGAAAGATCACTGCTCCGATGCCGCCAGCTACTTTTGTGAGGAATTCGATGGTCTGTATGCCCAAGATTCCGGAGAGGCTTTTTGAAGTAGGCACATTCTGATTTTTGAGGTAGACCGGCGTGAGGAAATACCCTGAGCGCCCAGGCGTAACGTCGCTTGTTAACATTCCAGCATAGTGAGCGAGCAGAGTCTTCGCAAAGGACATTTTTACGCCATCTCTTTCAAGGACACGCTTAAGCCTTACAGCGAAAAGCAAGTTTATTCCAAAATAGGCTAGAAATGCAAGGGCAAAATACTCCGGTTTCATCTTGCTTAAAATCGATATTAAAGAACTGAGGCCTACGTACCAAAGCAGTGCGCTGATAAGGGCTGCAGCAATGACAACCTGCAGAAGAATACGCATTACTTGTCGTGACTTATCTTTCAAACCTCGCCAACCCTTGTTCTCAAAGCATTATGTTAGATAGGCTGTGAATTTAGTAAATTTAAACCATTGCTGTATCTTATAGAATTTCTGAGCTCAGAGTCTTTAAGTTGAAACAAGATTTGATCAGGCAATGCTTCAAAAGCTAAAATGGCGAATTTGATTAACCTGCTAAGAACCGAAAAAGGCGCTATCTTATCTGCTTACTCAATGTTGAGAAATCCGCTAAGAACCTTCTTCTCATTTTTGTAAACCGCATGGCAGCTGAAGGATGCACGGTTTCAAAGTATTTTACGTCATTAACTCTGGGAGATCCCCATGCAACGGTCCCCATCAGCACAATTTTCTTGGGTTTGATTAGGAGGATCTGTCTTTTCAGGTAAGGGATGCATGCCTCGATTTCATCTTGAAAAGGCTTCCTATTCGCAGGTGTCGCATGCTTCACAATGCTCGTTATGAACATATCTTCCCGATTTAATCCGTTCTGGGCTAAGACCTTGTTGAGGAATTTTCCTGACCTTCCAACAAATGGTCTTCCTGTTTTGTTTTCTTCTTCTCCCGGATTTTGTCCTACCAGCATCATTTCTGCGCATTGCGGTCCTTCTCCGGGAACAGCCTGTATAGCGGTCTGCCACAGTCGACATTTTCTGCAATTAACTATTTCTTTATTCAAATCTCTAAAAGCCATGCAAGGTCAACTTGTTGTTGGGTAATGACAATCACACAAGTTTAAAAAATGATTCGGCTCTAGTGTCATTGAATAAGCACGCGGTAATTTCAGTAGGAGACTTTGGTATGTCGAATCAAGTCAGCGAAAGACTTTTCAACATTTTCTTAAGATTCGCATGGGTCCTGGAACCGTTGGCACCGCCAGCAATCTCGTACTTCATATCACGACGCCTCGATCACCTGAGACACCAGGGACTAATATCCAATTACAGAGCTGAGACCAGGCGACTTGGAAAATTCCACTACAAGATTCAGCTAGACCTAGATTTGAACGCAACACAAGCATTTCATGTCGTTGACGATATGCTACCAAAACAGTTGAAACATCTAAAGGAGGTGGAACTTGATGAGTGAGACGAAGAAGGGTAATATGAAAGTCACGTTAGAAGTTGAGATAAACGAAGCCTTGATGGATGCCATGAAGGAAGCAATGTCGAAAATGCACTGGAAGATGCCAGAAATGATGAAACGTGGCGAAGATAAGTGACTATGCCATAAACTCCCCTCTCCTCCTTTTTCCATTATCTTTGGAAAAAAGCCTGAGTAAAGCTTACCTAAACCAACTATCTGAGTTTTTGAGCTCAAATACAATACCTCTGTTTTTCACATCAAGTCTTACCTCCAGTCGAAAAACTATAAGTTGCAAGAATTTGTTATTGAGCGATTGAGGAAGAGGTTATGGGCTGTCACGGCGGTTTTTCTTTGGATGAAGCCACGAGGCGAAGTTGGTTTAACCCTGAGAAAATATTGGAAGACTCAGGCCTGCGTTCTGGACAAGTTTTCGTTGATGTTGGGTGCGGAGACGGCTTTTTCACAATTCTGGCAGCTAGAAAGGTAGGAAAGGGCGGAAGCGCCTTCGCAGTAGACATGGATGCTGCTGCAATCGAGAGGCTCAACAGAAAAACAGCTGAAAATAACCTAAGCAACGTGAAAGCCATCGTTGGTAGGGCTGAAGATACAGTTTTCTGCGAAAAATGCGCAGACATCGTTTTCTACAGCATAGTCTTACACGATTTCTTGAATCCGGCAAAAGTTTTGCTCAATGCCAAACGAATGCTTAAGTCCCCTGGCAGATTGATTGACTTAGATTGGAAAAAGAAACAAACATCTCAAGGCCCGCCAGTAGAGATAAGATTCAGCGAGAAGCAAGCACAGAAGCTTATTGAAGCAGCCGGTTTCAGAGTTGAGAGCGTGAAAGATGCTGGATACAGTCATTATGTTATTATAGCTAAGCGTTAAGATGCCTGAAAAAAACTAAAAATGTGAAAAAAAACGTAAAAAAATGAAGGGGTCTAATAGTCTTCCATCTGATACAAGTCTAGGTCTATGTTCAACGGTTTTTCTGGTAAACCGTATGGCTCAAGATTGTATAGTTTCTCTGTAACCCTCGCCAACTTGCCCTTCTTTATCATCTTTCTAGATTTAGCCAATGGGAGCTTCACCAAATCTTCATCGGGAACTGTTAGGTGAGTGTTGCGGATGACGTTTGTATTCTTTTCAATTAAGCTGGTCACACATGTATCGATCCTACATGGTTCATCTAGACCTATCGGGGTTTTGATCACGTCTTCTGGATTGGTGGGTTTAGTCAACCCCTCTTCGCCCCCAAACTTCTGCACTAATTAAATCGCGAATTGCCACTCGAATGGCTTCCGCCCTGTTCGGATAAAATCTCTCGTCCACGAGCTGGTCCAAAGCTTTAATATAAGTTTCAGGCAAATATAGAGTGATTAGTTTCATCTTGCTCCCTTCGGTATTAAGTAGCACAGAATTGCTGATTGTTTGTTATACTTGTATATGTTATGTTACAAATATGCTTTAATCATGTTCGAGCCATAGCTTATAAGCGTTGCACCAACAATGTTGCAGCTTCTTGTCAAAATGGTCTTTATGCAACCCTCACGTTTTTATTGGTTATACAAGCATTTTACGTATCACCATGAACCCATTGCGTGTCTTAGTGAAAAGTTTCGGGTGTTCAGCCAATCAAGCTGACGGCGAAGTATTAGCCGGTTGCCTGCGAGAAGCCGGGTTCCTCTTGGCTGAAAATCCTCAGTCAGCAGACATTGTCATTTACAATTCTTGCGCGGTCAAGGGTCCCACAGAAGACCGCATGATTTCAGTTGTGAAGCGCACGCCACGGGAGAAAAAGGTGATTGTTGCTGGCTGTCTGCCCATGATCAATCCAGACAGGCTTAGTCGCGAAACCCGGTTCGATGGTTTGGTTGGTCCAGCTTCTGGGAATAGCATAGTCGAAGTTGTCAAACGAGTTTGCACAAATGAAAAGGTGATAGCGTTGGAAAATGCTCTTACAACTAAGCCAGGTTTGTGTCTTCCGCGTGAACGGTCAAATCCCGTTGTCAGCGTTGTCCCAGTGAACTATGGTTGCTTGGGTTCTTGTTCTTACTGTTGTGTCTTATTTGCACGAGGTCGGTTGAGGAGTCACTCTATCTCTGAAGTAATAGATCGTTTTAGGGCCGATTTGGCTACGGGCACACGAGAGTTCTGGGTTACTTCACAGGATGTAGCGTGTTATGGAAGAGATTTGAAAACGAACCTAGCCGATCTTCTAAAAGCGGTTTGCAGGTTGCCAGGTGACTTTCGTGTTCGCATTGGTATGATGACACCCAATACCCTTGTTGACATACTGGATGAATTGTTGGAAGCATATGAGAATGATAAAGTCTTTAAGTTTCTTCATTTG
>Ga0316628_100005629_pt1 | contig 10099 bp, 3 predicted proteins | sample OWC_Aug_M2_C1_D5_FD_207648 | JGI IMG/M metagenome (GOLD analysis project Ga0316628, IMG submission 207648) | Wetland soil microbial communities from Old Woman Creek delta, Ohio, United States - OWC_Aug_M2_C1_D5_C | ecosystem: Environmental > Terrestrial > Soil > Wetlands | place: USA: Ohio... | reverse complement strand
ACCGGAACTCTTTGAAGATCGACATGTTCCAGTTGTTGCGCCCCGGGCCACGCAACATGTTCCTCTGCATATTCCCCCACTGCAGCGCGTCCGGAACCTTGAATGACGAGGTGCTGAACCACTGGGTCCTTTCCTTTGGATATGTGACGGGGGCGATGACGTTCGCCCGGTTGGTGGTGCCACCGCCATACCCGAGGTTGTCGTTGCCTCCGCCGATGGAAAATGGGGTTCCGCTCTGGAAGTTCGCGATGCCGGAGTATACCCATCCTCCCAGTACCTTGTTGGCCGCTCCCTTTGTGTTCTTGAAGAATGGGAGGTTGTATACAAAGCTCGTGACGAAGATATGCGTCCTGTCAAAACCGGCTTGACCGTAGTCATACCGGACATCGAACGGGTTGGAAACGTTGGAGAATATCTCGCCATCGATAATGTCGAAGGCGTGCGACCACGTGTACGAACTATTGATGGACATGCCCCTGAACGCTGTAACGCGTAAGGCGGCCTGCAACGAATTGTAGTTGGAGGTTGCTCCAAATTCCATGGGGGCGATACCTGCCCAGCCCTGATAGGGCCGGTAGAGGTTAGCCTCCGGCTTGACACCGTTGTAGCCGCAAGTCGTTCCGCATATTTTAATACGGGTTGCATCATCCGCCATTACGGTGTTGATATTACGGCCAGCCGACTGGTGATAATTCGCGTTGCCCACATAGGACACGGTTAAAACGGAGTTTTGTTGCAACTGGTGCTGGATGCCGACACTCCACTGAATAGAGGTGGGGATCTTGTAATCGTAGGCAACAGTCGTCATGCTGGTTGGGAAGTATGGCACAGTCGCCGTCTGTCCGGTTTGCCAGTTGGTCGCCGGATTGTCCCAGTACACGGTGCTGGGTTGGCCATAGAACATGAACGGGGCGTTTTTGCCCTGGTTGTACTGTTCGTTGCCTCCGAGGCGCTCATAGAAGACTCCGGCTCCGGCTCGCAGTACGGTCTTACCTTTCCCCGTCAAATCATATGCAAATCCGACGCGCGGGGCGAAAGTGTTCCAGTATTGCTTGACCAGACCCTTCGGGATTCCGTCCAGTCCGGCGAGTCCAACTCCATTCATGTAGAACCTCGAAAACCCGCCAGGAATGCCGGTAACCGTTTTGAATCCGGGACCGTTGGTGTCCAAAGCGTTGCTGGGCAGGAAGACCGCCGCTTGCTTTGGATCGTAGAGGTTCGGATAGAAATTCGACGCCCGGCCCTTGGAGTCGTAGGCGTGCGGGATGCCTTCCCAACGGAGGCCCAGATTGAGGGTCAACCGCTTGTTGACGCGCCAGTCGTCCATGGCATAGATCGTAATGGTGTTGTTGGAGATGTTCACAAAATCCACGTTGCTGGGTTCACTGTACGAGCTGGCGAGACCAAGCATGAAGTCTGCAAAGCTGTTGCCGGTGACGACGCCGAAATTGACGGTCCCGGCAGCGTTTTCCTGAATCTGCTGCCATTTATGGGTGAACATATAGGACCCGCCGAACTTCATGTTGTGATTGCCATGGATCCAGGAAAGATCGTCCTTCCATTGCCAGCTGCGCCACGTGTTATACCAGGGCCACCACCCCGGTGTGTAACCCATACTGATGGGATTTCCGATATTGATCGCCGGCAGTTTATTATCGGTGTTTGCTGAGGGGCTGAATAAGGTCTTAACGTTGTATCCGGACGGCTGCTTCCAGAGGCCTTCGGCAGTGATGTTGAGGTTGTTGCCATTGAAGTTGAACGCCGCCTCATTGAGCAGGGTTGGGCTGATGGTGTATGTGGCGTGGACAACACCCGCCCAGGAGGGAACGGACATGATCGAACCGGCTGTATCATAAGTGCCGCCGGCCCATAATGGAGGATAATCCGTCTCAGCGCCATTATCCCAGATCAGGGAGCCCATCAGATTCAGTTTGTTGCCGATCTGATGGTCGATGCGGGCCGTTTCCTCGCGGTAAAAGGTCGTCTGGTTGTTGTTAGCGACATAGCGGTCGCCAGTGGCATTGTTAGGCCCCGGGAATAGGCCGGCTGCAAGGACTCCCTTGGCGTTAGCGCTGAGCAGGCCAGCGGGGATTTTATTGTTTGGAAAATAACTTACTGTGGTGGCCGTGCTAGGGGTAACCCCGGCTGCAGCATACTTCGCGAGCAGAGCCGGGTCAGTGGTGGCTGGGACCTTTATGGCAATGCAGTTGCTGCTACCTGAGCAGGTGCCACCATTAGCGGTCGGCAAATAGGCACTGAAATCGCCGGTTGTCCAGGCCCTGGGAGTCGCGAGAGGCTGTAACAAGCTTCCTTTGATCAGCCTGCGCCACTCCATGTTGTAGAAGAAGAAGGTCTTCTTTTCCTTGCCGATCGGGACCGGCCCTCCCACGTTGAACCCGAACATGTTGTAGCGGAGTTCCGGCTTGGCCCGACCCTGAAAATTGTTGGCCCAGGGGGTGGCGTCTAACGCATCGTTGCGGAGGTATTCCCAGGCGCCGCCGTGGTAGGCCTTCGTGCCGCTCTTGGTGACCATGGAGACCATACCGCCGGACGACTGGCCCAGGTCGGCCGCGAAGTTGCTGGTCATGACCTTGAATTCCTGGAGCGCGTCCTGGGATGGGGAAACGAGGAGGATGCCGCCGCCGCCCCGGTCATAGGCTTCTCCGCCATTGATGAGCCAGTTGTTGTGGTCCGAACGCTGGCCGCCATAGGAGATGGCCCGGTTCTGAGTCTGAGCCATCGGGGTGTCAAAATCCGGTATGGAGGCTGAAGCGCCGGGCACCAGAGCCGCAAGCTGGAGGACGTTGCGGCCGTTCGTGGAGAGCTGCGAAACCAGGGTATCGGTAATGGTCTGGCTGACTTCGTTGGTATTCGCCTGAACCTGAATTGCGTTGGCTTCGACCGTGACGAGCTCTGTGACGCCGCCGATCTGAAGCGTCGCGTCGGCCCGGACCGTGTCATTCACGCTCAGATTGATGCCGGTCTGCTCATACCCTTTGAAACCCTGAGCCTCCACCCGGACGTTGTAGTGTCCGATGGAGAGCTCGCGGGCGGCATAGGCGCCGGCACTGTTGGTTGTTGTGGAACGAGTCAAGCCCGTTTCTGTTTGGGTGATCGTGACCTTGGCGCCTGGGATAACGCCGCCAGAAGGATCAGTTGCAGTTCCCACTATGCTGGCAGTTCCCTGGCTGTACGCGGTTGCGCTGAGCAACGCGATGCCGAGCACCAGCAACAAAGGTATTCGCAGCACGAGATATGTGCTTGCACGGCATGGAAACTTCATTCTGTTCTCCTTTCAAACAACCGAAGATTTTTAGGTGCGAACGGCGAACTTGAAGTTGTTCCTTTTTGATCGCATATATTGAGATTCAGTTTGGATCGCTCGCCGACCTTCCAACTGCCTGCGGCAAGCGACGCGGAAAATCGCCAAAAGCTTTCGACCGTCAAGCCCGCCGGCGCCCGTCCTGAAGCGGCATCGCTCAGTACGAGGGATCGGCGGCTCGTGCGCATGCCAGGGGTGGAGCGAATCATAACGGCGGCAGCCCTCAGCAAATAACCTCAGCCTCCCGTCAGATGGGTTTCGGGTATCAAACCGAGTTTTGACGTTCGGCCAGGTAAGCGTTTGCAAGGTTTACACCTCCTCTGGCGGGAGCCGAGGAAAATCACGGCCATACTACGATCATAGCGCATCGAAGAAAAAGTCGTATTTTTGGCCAAATCACATCGATTTGTTAGATGCATCGTCGCGTTCATATGAGTTAACTCTTGGAAAATATGAGATAAATCTCATGCGCGGCTACACAGTCAGGCGGAATTGCACACCCGAAAAGTGGGCAACTAAATCGTTCTGAATCGACGATCGGGTACGCAATCGCTTACAGGAACAGCCACGAATGGCTGTTGGAGCAAGGTGGGTCAGGTGTAGAATCCAGCAGTAGTCGAAGCACAATTATCGTTGCCAAAATACTTCTTTCTATCATCAGCGGCTGGGAGAGGGACGTGGCTGAGGGGCACCTGCCCGACGGCAGCTAATCCTACCTGGCCGTGTGCATGTAGTATGGTTGCAGTTCTTAAGGCAGGAGGAGTGGATGCAACGACAGGATCGCAGGATTTTCTTGAAGGGCGGGTTGCTGCCGATTGCGGGCATGGCGGGACTGCCGTCGCTTTCTGCGGTGGTGGAGGATGCCACCACTCCATATAAGCGGCCCAAGCTGAAGATCACGGAAATCCGCACAGCCGAAGTGCGCGTGCACGGCTACCAGGTGCACGTTCGGGTGTACACCGATCACGGCATCGTCGGCCAGGGCGAAACCACAGACGCGTCCATGGGCAACGTTCCACTGATCCGATCCTTTTCGCGCTTTCTCATCGGGCAGGACCCGCTCAACATCGAGGCCGCGTTTGAAAGGATCCGCACGTCAGGCGTCTTCGCCGGCGCGCAAGCAGGCCAGTATGTGACGGCCCTGACCGGCGTAGAACTCGCGCTCTGGGACATCGCGGGAAAAGCCCTGGGCCTGCCGGTATACCAGTTGCTGGGCGGGAAGGTGCGCGACCGTGTGCGCGTCTATTGCGATTCCGGCGCGCGTGAAATGATTCCCGGCGACGAGCGGTCCAAAGCGCGCATCCGCCAGATCCAGGAGATGGGCTTCACGGCGGCCAAGATCGACATCGACGACGCGCTGGACCCCGCGCGGTTCGACCGCGTGAACTGGACCGCGACCAACGGCGAGATCGATCACATGATCGCGAAGGTTGCGTTCGCCCGGGAACTCTATCCCAAAAATTTCGACCTCGCCGTCGACATGCATGCGCGCTTCGACTCGGGCACGGGGAAGCGTGTCGCCAAGGAGCTGGAGCCGTTTAAGCTGATGTGGCTCGAGGAACCGGTCCCGGCTGAAAATATCGACGCCATGCGCGAAGTGCGCGCCTCGACCAGCACGCCCATCTGCTGCGGGGAGAACCTCTACATGCGATGGGGATTCCGCGAGATACTCGAGAAGCGCGCGGCCGATATCATCATGCCCGATTTCCAGAAATGCGGCGGTCTGCTGGAGGCGCGTAAGATCGCCGACATGGCGCACACCTACTACGTGCCCGTGGCCCCTCATGCGGTCACCTCGCCGATCGGAATGATGGCTACCGCGCAGGTGTGCGCGGCAATCCCGAACTTTCTGGTGCAGGAGTGGCACTGGATCGACTCGCTCGACCTCTGGCGCAACTGGGTGAAGGAAGGCGAAATCATTCAGAAAGGCTACATACAGCTGCCGGAACGGGCCGGGATCGGCGTGGAGATGAATGAGGACGGCGCGCGCAATGCGCAGGTGCCGGGTACGCCGTGGTTTGAACCGATGAGGCAAGGTTAAGGAGGGTAACAATGCGGCTATCGAGACTTTATCTCGCGGCTGCGCTGGCGGCCGCGTGCGCGGCGTCGGCCTTCGCCCAGCCGGGAGTCCTGACGCGCGAGTTGCTGATCAAGTACACGCCCGATTGGAAAGGCGAGCGTTTTGCCGACGGCCGGCCGAAAGTCGCCGACGGTGTCCTGCAGCGCATGAAATCGGTGACGCTCGAAGAGGCGTGGGCTCAGTTGCGAACTGCCGGATTCAATCACGAATACGAGGACGGATGGTATTGCATTCATCCCGAGAAGGTCCTCGTGGGCCGCGCGCTCACGGCTCAGTGGCTGCCCGGCCGGCCGGACATCCACAAAGTGATCGAGGAGCAGGGCAGGAAGGATGGCCGCATCGGAGGCCAGAATGCCTGGCCCGTGGACATGCTGCAGCCGGGTGATGTGTACGTGTGCGACCACTTCGGGCTCAAACAGGACGGGCCCTCGATCGGCGATAACGTGGGTAACGCAATCTACGCCCGAAGCCACAACGGTATCGTCTACGATGGCGCGGTGCGCGACATCAACGGGTTGAAAGAGTTGGATGACTTCGTGTCGTACGTTCGCTATTACGATCCCTCGCATCACTTCAGCAGTCTCGCCGCCGGCGCGAGGCTGAATTCCACGATGATCGGCATCAACATTCCGATTCGCATCGGCAAGGCCACCGTGATGCCCGGCGACGTGGTGCTGGGCCGCGATGGCGGTGTGCTCTTCATTCCTCCTCAGTTGGCCGAACCGGTGGTGCAATATTCTGAGATCACACACCTCCGGGATCTGTTCGGCCACCAGCGCCTGCGCGAGGGCAAATACACCGCGGGCCAGATTGACGCCGCCTGGTCTGCACCCATCGAGGCGGATTTTACAGGCTGGCTGCGGGAAAACATCGAAAAACTGCCGGTGGCGAAAGAGCAGGTGGAGGAAATCCTCAAGCGCCGCCAGAAGTGAGGGCCGCGTTCAGACACCGGACGCGGATCTGGGCGAATCCACGCGGATGCGATCCGCGAAAAATCAGCGTCAATCCGCGTCCGATTTTCTACGAATCAGAACATATACTTCAGACCGAATTGGATCTGGCGCATGCTCGTTGACGTTGACGTCACCACTCCGAAGTTCTGACGGGCAGCATTGCTCGGCAATCCAGGTCGAACCGCCCCCGACCGAATATTAAGGTTAGGCATCTGCCAGTTCGGGTGGTTGAAAGCGTTAAAAGCCTCAAACCGGAACTGGAGACTGTGACCTTCCTTGTACGGCATGCGGAATTGTTTATGTACTTCGGCGTCGAACATGAATATCCCCGGACCCCGGATTGAGTTGCGTCCGGCATTGCCGAACTGTCCGGCAGGCGCCATGACAAAGGAGTCCAGATTTAAATATCTGGAGGGCGTGGGGTTGTCGAGATAGGGGCTTATGCCGGTCGAATTGGGGCGATCGTATCCACCCGAACCGGTGCTGGCATTGTCGACCCCGCCAATGCTCAGATTGCCGGGCATGCCGGTCTGCAGTGTGAGGATGCCGCCCAGGTTCCAGCCCCCGAAGAGCGTGTTCGCTACCGGGTTACTTATGCCCATTCGCTTGCCCTTGCCGACCGGCAAGTCGTAAAGGACGGAAGTCACGAACCGATGCTTGGTGTCGAACGCCGAGGGTCCTCGCTCGCAGGCCAGGCAATAACTGTTCTGGGGGTAAAGAGTGTCAAATCCCTGGACGCGGATGCCACTGGTGGTGTCAATAGATTTCGCCCAGGTGTAGGAACTGATGACGCTCATACCCTCACTGAAGCGCCGCGTCGCCTTGACACTCAGCGAGTTATAACTTCCGTTCCCGCCGTCGTGCACCCACTGGATATTGCTGAAGCCCTTGTACGGACGCCGGGAGGTGACACTCCCGACCGTGCCTGGAATGCCTTGGTTGGCATCCTGAAAGCCGTAAAGGTGCCGGCTCAACCCGCCCAGGTAGCCGACCTCGAGGGCCCAGTTGGGGGTCAACTGGCGCTGAACGTTGAGCAGGTGCTGCATGGAATAGGAGGTTCGGTGGTCGGGATTCATGGCATACGCGTAGGGGGACGGTACGTTGGCATAGGTGCCGGAGGGGGGGACGGCGTTGCTGTAAAAGAGGTTGGGGGTTCCGGTGGCGGACTGAAGCGTGACACGGCCACCGATGTTTCGGGCCAGGTCGAACCACGCGTTGCCGATTTCCTGGTTGTAGAACATGCCCCATCCGACGCGCACAACGGTCTTGGAATTGGGCGAATACGCAATTCCCACACGCGGAGCAAAATCGCGATAGGACGTTTTTAGCAACTGATCCGGCAACAGCCCGTTGCTGCACGTTGCGCTGACCGTAGTCCAGCGGATGTTTAGTGACGGTGGGCTGGCGTACGGGTCTTGGCAATTGCCTTGCCGGACCATGTACGGAGTTTCCGACGCCGGGGGGGTCGAGTTGGCCTGGATGTGCGGTACGTACGCCAGGAACAGGTTATTGAGGTTGTTGTACCATGGCGGCGTTAGTTCGTAACGCAAGCCCAGGGACAGAGTCAGTTTTGGCGTGACCTTCCACGTGTCGTCCGCAAAAGCCGCCACGGTGTTCCGCTGGAACTCGGCTTGGGCAAGAGCTACGGCCACTATTGAATTCCAGAGATCGCCCAGCAGGAATTCGGCGAAGGCGTCGCCTCCTTCCTTTCCGTTCGAATTCATCGTCGCATTCGGTTGGAACGCAAACTGGCCGCGGGAAAACTGGTTGCCGATCTGATTGAAGTTCTGGCGCGTGAATTCGAAACCAAAGCGCAGGCTGTGCTTGCCGCGGGTCCAGGCAACGTTATCGACCAGTTGAAGCGTGTTGTTGTCGATGAAGAAAGGACCATCCTGCGCATCGCCAATGGCGACGAAGCCGTCCCCTGCAAAGGAAGCCATGGGGACGCCCCAGGACACCGGGGGGCCGGGCGCGAGACCGGGTATGCCGATGTCGGACACCGTGTCTTGTTCGTACGCGGAGCGAGTGCCGAGGGAATTGCTCATCATTGTGTAACCGAAGCGCGCTTCGTTCACCAACGACGACGTGATGGTGCGCGTGTTGGTCGCCAGCCACTGCTTGTAGTTGGTGATGATCTTGCTGCCGGTGATGCTGATGCCGGTCGTAGACTGGTCCTCGTCCCCCCAGCTAAATCGTCCCGTCCACTGCGATCTCGCCGATTCGACGAAGTCTACGCGCGAAGTGAACCCTTGACGGTTGCTGGGAGCGGAGTTGGTCTGTACGTAGTTGCTCGAAAAACCCGGGAGGTTGGAAGAGGCGTAGTATCTCAGAAATCTCTTCGAGATGGGATCGATCCGGCTATCGGGAATCTTGTTGCCGGGAAATGGCGTCTTGTTTCCGTTGCTATCAAGGTTTTTCGGATCGTAGATCGTCGCGCCCCAGGCGCTGAAGTCGCCCGCGAACATGGCGGCTGTCGGGACGGTATAGGTGGCCAGAGAACTCTGGCGCAGGTTCCTCCCTTCGTAATTCGCCATGAAGAACAGCCGGTTGCGCAAGTCGAGCAGTCCGGGAATGCGCACCGGGCCGTCGAGTTCGAAACCGTAATCGTTCCATTTGAACGGCGACTTGACGGGGTGAACGGTGGTGAAAGCGTACGGCATGGCATCGAGCTTGTCGTTGCGGATGAATTCGAAAAGCGCGCCGTGATAGGCGTTGCCTCCGGACTTGCTGACCACATTGATTTGGGTCGATTGGTGGCCGAATTCGGCCGGGTAGACGCCGGTCTGGACCTTGAATTCCTGAATGGCGTCGATCGACGGCAGCACGACATAGGTAGAGAAATTCGGGTCGGTGTTGGTGACGCCGTCCAGGGTGAAGTAATCGAACATGATGCGGTTGCCGCCGGCCGAGATGGATTGAGTGGAGCGGTCGCCGCCCTGCCTGCCGGCGGCCTGGCCCGATATCGGCGAGAGCGTGTTGGCGTTCGCCGACAGCGCGACCAGGCTCAGATAGTTGCGGCCGTTCAGCGGCAGTTCCGTGATCCCCTTGTTCTCGACCACAGTGCCAAGCGAAGTGTTCTCCGATTGCAGCATCTGGGCCGAGGCCATGACCTCGACCGTTTCGCTGACTTGCCCCAGCTCGAGAGTGAAATCGAGACGGACCGTCTGCTGGACTTGGACCTGAACGTTACTGCTGGCCGTCTTGAAGCCGGCCTGCTCCACTTTGACCGTGTATTGACCTGGGGCCACCGCGGGGAAGGTATAATTTCCAGAAGCTGTCGACTCGGTCTTTCGCACAGCATTCGTTGATATGTTGGTGAGGGAGATCTTCGCACCCGGCACGGCCGCGCCGCTCGGATCGTTGATGTGTCCCGTTATCTCGCCGAACGTCTGAGCGATCAACGGAAATGCAGAGAGAGCCATGAACATTGCTGAGAGCAATAGAAAGCGCCTCATTTTTGAGTACCTCCTACAGAGTGAATTGTTGGGCAGGCGCCGATAAACGGCACTTCGAGGCGGGATAGGTCGCTCCATAGATATCGGTGGTAACGGCTGACCCGGCTTCCATGCACCATTAAGGCTCCCAAACAGGAACACCGCCATTCCAAGCCTCTTGCGCATTCACGTCCTGATCTCGGACGCGCCGCACGTCCATACAGAGATCAGCAGTAGCTTCCTATTCCCTTCCGCAATGATCCGAACCTCGGAGAACGCTTCCCCGTCAACAAACCTCCACTGGCGGGAG
>Ga0316628_100005627_pt1 | contig 10099 bp, 6 predicted proteins | sample OWC_Aug_M2_C1_D5_FD_207648 | JGI IMG/M metagenome (GOLD analysis project Ga0316628, IMG submission 207648) | Wetland soil microbial communities from Old Woman Creek delta, Ohio, United States - OWC_Aug_M2_C1_D5_C | ecosystem: Environmental > Terrestrial > Soil > Wetlands | place: USA: Ohio... | reverse complement strand
CTCTCATCCCGTCGCCGCGAGCGCCGCGAACGACCCCGTCACGCTGCCCGCATTTCGGGCGCTCTCGCAACTGCTGATGCGCGGATAGGTGACGATCGGCCGCCGCATGCAAGCCTGCGCGACCGCGACCGCGGCCTAGCGAGCCGGCGCGCCGCGCCGGCCAAGGTGCGTCCAGAATTTGATTTCGGCCGCGACCGCGGCCCGGGCCTGGTTCGGCGGCATGACCTGCGGCTGCCCGCCGGCTTCGTAGGAGACCGCTGTGCGCAGCTTGCCGGCGCTCGATACGAGGTATGCCTCGGTGGTTCGCGTTTGCTCGTTCGTATGCAGGATCACGATATCCTTGTGATTCGCCACGCTGACGTTGAATACCCGCACCCGGAATCCTTCGCGCAGCACGGCCTGTTTGACCGCGACCGAATTTCCCTTGCCGATCCCGAGCACGAGCGACAGATGCGGCGGGAGTTGACCGTCCAGTCCCTTTTGCAGAACCGCATCCACCAGACCGCCGAGGCCGACGCCGGCGCCGGCCGCGGGCGCACAAGCCAGGACGGCCAGCGCGACGATGCCCAAACCGAGTTTCCGGAGGCTGATCGGCATTCAAGCCACTCGCGGTGACGGCGCGGCCGCCGGCGCACCCAACGGCGCGTTCAACCAAGCCTCCGCCAATCGCACCCACATCGAGCCGCCGAGCGGGATCAGCGCGTCGTTGAAATCATAGCTCGGATTGTGCAGCATGCACGGCCCCTCGCCGTGGCCGCCCGGACGATGGCCGCCGTCGCCGTTGCCGATCAAGAAATAGCAGCCGGGCTTCTCGAGGAGGAAGAAGCTGAAGTCCTCGGCGCCCATCGTCGGTTCGAATTCCTGCACATTGTGCGCGCCGGCGAAGCCGCAAAGCACGTCGCGCACGAACTCGGTTTCCCGCGGATGGTTGACCGTCGGCGGATAGTTGCGCGTGAAGGTGAAGTCGCACGCGGCCTCGAATGCCTGACAGGTCGCCTCGGCGATTTGCCGCATGCGCCGCTCGATCATATCGAGGACTTCGACGCTGAAGGTGCGCACGGTGCCCTGGAGCTCGCAAGAGTCCGGCACGACATTCGTCGCTTCGCCGGCTTTGATCATCGTCACGGAAATCACGCCCGGGTCGATCGGGCGCTTGTTGCGTGTGATGATCGTTTGCAACGCCTGCACGATCTGGCAAGCGGCCGGCACCGGGTCGACGCCGTTGTGCGGCATCGCCGCGTGCGCGCCCTTGCCGCGGATCGTGATCCTGAACTCGTTCGTCGATGCGAACACGGGTCCAGTCTTGAGCGCGAACTGCCCGGCTTCGAGGCCCGGCCAGTTGTGTGCGCCGAAAATCGCCTCCATCGGGAACAGATCGAACAATCCGTCGCGGATCATTTCGCGCGCACCGCCGCCGCCCTCTTCGGCGGGCTGGAAAATGAGATATATGGTGCCGTCGAAGCGGCGGTGGCGGGACAGGTACCGGGCCGCGGCGAGCAGCATCGCCGTGTGCCCATCGTGCCCGCAGGCGTGCATCCTGCCGCGGTGGACGCTCGCGTGCGCGAACGCATTTTTCTCCGTGATCGGCAGCGCGTCGATGTCCGCGCGCAGTCCGACCGCGCGCGTGCCGCTGCCGTTCTTGACGATGCCGACCACGCCCGTCTTGCCGAGGCCCCGCCGGACCGGGATGCCCCATTGCGCCAGCGTCTCGGCGATGAGGTCGGACGTGCGGTGTTCCTCGAATTTCGTCTCCGGATGCGCGTGAATATCGCGCCGCAGAGCCTCGATGGGCGCGGCTTCCGCGACGATCTCTTCCAGCAGTTTCATCTTCGATTCCTTCAAGCGACGATTTGAGGTGCAGGATGGGCGGCATCAGCGGCGGCCGCCGGCCTCGCCCGGCTGATGGCGACCACGATCGCGAAATTGACACAGAGCGCGACGAAACCGGCGTTCATGCCGAAAACCGGATCGCGGTGGGTCGTCAGCAGGAAAACGGCCGCCGCGACTCCGGCGACCAGGCCGCAAAACACGCCGAGCGTCGTGACCCGTTCCCAAAAAAGCCCCAAGACCACCCCGGGGAACAACTGCGCAACGCCGGCATAGCCGATGAGCAGCAACGACACCAAGCTCATGGAGCTATGCAGCGCGAGACCGAGACTGGCGAGGCCGATGACGACGACCATGATGCGCGCGAGTCTCGCGACGCCGGCGTCGGACATCGTGGGCGCGAACATCGGACGGAAGATGTTCTTCGCGAACAGCGTCGCGGCCGTGAGGATCAGCACCGCCGCCGGAACCATCGCCGTAAGCGCACCCGCGCCGCCGACGAGGCCGAGGAACCAGGGCGGGAAACTCCTGCGGACCATGGTCAACAAGGCCAGGTCGCCGTTCGCGAGCCCGGGTACGACGAGAATGGCGGCGAATCCGGCGAACAGCACGAAAGGCAGCGTCAGTGCATAGAGCGGCAGTACGACGGCGTTGCGCCGGATCACATCGGCGCTCCGCGCCGTGAAGGCCGAGGCGAAGTAATGCGGCCACATGCTATAGCCGAGCGCCGACAGCAGCACCGTGGAGACATACCACGTATGATCGAGGCTCGCGGTCGCCCCCGGCATGGTCAGATGCAACGGTCTGGCATGTGCCAATGCCGCGAACATCGGACCGATGCCGCCGAAGTAGATATGCGGGATGGCGATGCCGATGGCGAGCGCAGCGACGAGCATCAACAAGTCCTTCAATACGCTGATCCAGGCAACCGCGCGAATCCCGCTGGCCCACACGAACACGACCAACAAGCCGACCGAGACGACCATCGCCGGCGCACGGCCTATGCCGCCGAAGCTCGCGACGTTGACGATGATCCCGAGTCCCGCGATCTGCAACTGCAGATACGGCACGACCGCCGCTATGCCGACGAGGCAAACCAATCCGCTCAAATATTTGTTGCCGTAGCGCACCTTGAAGAAATCCGGCTGCGTCTGCATGCCGTGCCTCCTGCCCATCTCCCAGATTCCCGGCAGGATGAAGAACGAGACCACATTGCCGAGCGCAATATAGGCGAGAATATAAAGGCTCGGGCCACCGCGGGAATACGCCCAGCCGCTCGCACCGAGAAATGAAAACGTCGTGTACATCTCGCCGGCCAGCAGCAGGTACATCAGCGCCGCACCGAATCGGCGGCTGCCGACCGTCCATTGCTCCAAGTCCATCACCTGGCGGCGGCCCGCAAGAACGCCGATCGCGGTCCCCAAGGCGACGATCGCGACGATGATCCACAAGGATGTCGCGGCGGCGGGCATCAGGCCTGGCGCTGCCGATCATCCCGCGCCTTCTCGATGCGGTATGCAGCACAGAGGCACAGCGTGCAAAGCGCCATCCACACGATGAGCCAGGCAAGATTGAACGGAATTCCGAGGATTACGGGATTTACGCGATCCCACAGCGCGACGGAGAAACAAATTCCCGCGAACGGCACGAAGCCGAGCAGCAATGCGGCGACCGACGGCTGTCTCGCCGGTTGGCGTCCGTGCCGTCGAGGGGTTGCCGCGGGACTCACTGGCCGAGGTTCAGGAGCGCCGCGTTGCCGCCGGTCGCCGTGGTGTTGACGGTCAAGGTGCGCTCGCTCGCGAAGCGCGCCAGATAATGCGGACCACCCGCCTTCGGTCCCGTGCCGGACAGCCCGGTGCCGCCGAACGGCTGGACGCCGACGACCGCGCCGATCATGTTGCGGTTCACGTAGGTATTGCCGACGTTCGTTTCCCGGAACACCTGACGCCAGAACGATTCCAGACGCGTCTGCACGCCGAGCGTCAAACCATATTGGGTGGCGCGGATCGCCGCGAGGACCTTGCCGACGTCCCGCGCCCGGTAGCGGACGACGTGCAGAATCGGCCCGAACTCCTCGCGCGTCAACTGCTCCGGCGCGTGCAATTCGATCAGATGCGGCGCGATGAACGTGCCGTGCCCAAGCTCTTCGCCGAGCGCGCACGCCTTGATCACGCGCGCCTCCTTGCGCATCCGTGCAACGTGCGCCGAGAGTTTCTCCGCGGCTGCCGCGTTGATCACGGGCCCCAGATCCGTGCGCGATTCCGCCGGGTCGCCGATCACGAGTTCGTCCATCGCCCCCGCGATCATCTCGACGATCGTGTCCGCGACGTCCTCCTGCAGGAACAACAAGCGCAGCGCGGAGCAGCGCTGCCCCGCACTCATGAACGCGGAACTCACGACATCGTCGACCACCTGTTCCGGCAGCGCGGTCGAATCGACGAGCATCGCGTTCATGCCGCCCGTCTCGGCGATCAACGGCAAAATCGCGCCGCCGCGCTCGGCGAGCGCCCGGTTGATCGTGATCGCTGTCGCCGTGGAGCCCGTCATCGCAACGCCCGCGAGCGCCGGATGCCGGAACGCGATCTCGCCGAACGCACGCCCCGGCGCCGGCACGAATTGCAGTGCCTCCGGCGTCACGCCGCACTCGTGCAGGAGCGAGACGAAACGGGCCGCGACGAGCGGCGTCGGCTCCGCGGGCTTGGCGACGACGGCGTTGCCGGCGGCGAGCGCCGCGGTCGTCTGGCCGGCGAAAATCGCGAGCGGGAAGTTCCATGGGCTGATGCACGCGAACACGCCGCGTCCCTGCAGCGACAAGTCGTTCGACTCGCCCGTGGGTCCGGCAAGGCGCACAGGGCGCTCGAACAGCGCGCGCGCCTGCAGCGCGTAATAGCGGCAGAAGTCGGCGGCTTCGCGCACTTCCGAGATCGCGTCGGGCAGCGTTTTTCCGGCTTCGCGCACGAGGAGCTCATAGAACTCCGCGCGCCGCGATTCGAGCGCGTCCGCGGCCTTTTCGAGCACGGCGGCGCGCGCCTCCCCGCCCGCTCCGGTCCATGCGACCTGCGCTTTCGCGGCCGCATCGAACGCGCGGCCGATCTCCTCCGCGGTCGCCTCCCGCATGCGGCCGACGGTCTCGCGCCGGTCGGCGGGATTCGCGACCACGTGGTCGCCGCCGCTCTGCGCCGCGCCGTTGATGATGGGCCCCGCCCGATGCACCGCGCCGCGCCGCGCCGCGATCGCGGCGCACAGCGCGCCGAGTTCCGCCGGGTTTCCTAGGTCGATTCCGCCCGAATTGCGCCGGTCCGGATACAGCGCGATCGGATTCGGCAGCCGCGGATTCTGCGCCGACTCCAGGCGTTCGAGCTCCAGGATCGGGTCCCGCACGATCTCGCCGACCGGCACCTTTTCATCCATGAAGCGATTCACGAACGAGGTGTTGGCGCCGTTCTCCAGGAGCCTGCGCACGAGGTAGGCGAGCAAGTCCTTGTGTTCGCCGACCGGCGCATACGCGCGCACCGGCGGAAAATCCTTGATCCGCCGGACCGCCTCGGCATAGAGCAGTCCTCCCATGCCGTGCAGGCGCTGGAATTCGTACAATGCGCCCGCGGGCGCCAGCTCCAGGATCGCCGCGATCGTATGCGCATTGTGTGTCGCGAACTGCGGGTAGATGACATCGAGGTGGCTGAACAGCCGCCCGGCGCACGCGAGGTAGGACACGTCGGTGGTGATCTTGCGGGTATAGACCGGGTAGCCGTCGAGGCCGCGCTCCTGCGCGCGCTTGATTTCGCTGTCCCAATACGCGCCCTTGACCAGGCGCACCGTCATGCGCCGCCCGGTCGCGCGCGCGATCGCGCCGACCCAGTCGATCACGTCGAGCGCACGCTTGCCGTACGCTTGCACGGCGAGCCCGAGCCCGGGCCAGGAACGCGTCGCCGCATCCCGGCAGAGCGCCTCGATCACGTCGAGCGAAAGATCCAGGCGATCCGCCTCTTCTGCATCGATCGTCAATTGAATGCCGGCCGCCGCGGCGCGTTGGGCGAGCGCGCTGACCCGCGGCAACAGGCGTTCGAGCACGCGCTCGCGCTGCATCGGCGTGTAGCGCGACTCCAGCGCCGACAGCTTGATCGAGATCGACGAGGTCTCGTGCGGAGCGCGCCCCTTGACCGCGCGCCCGATCGCGTCGATCGCGTGCTCATACGATGCGAGATAGCGGTCCGCGTCATGCTGCGTCCGCGCGCCCTCGCCGAGCATGTCGAACGAGCAGAGCGCGAGGGCCTTTTCGCCGGCGCCCCGCTTCAGCGCCTCCTCGATCGTGCGGCCGACGACGAACTCGCCGCCGATGATGCGCATCGCGCGGCGTACCGCGAGCCGCACGACGGGCTCGCCGGCCTTGCGCGTGAGCGTGCGCAGCCATGCCGCGGTATCGGATTTGATCGACGGGTCGAGATCGAGGATCCCGCCGGTCAGCATCAGCCCCCAGGTCGACGCGTTGACGAACAGGGACTCGGACTTGCCGGCGTGCGCGGACCAGTCGGCGCCCGCGAGTTGCTCCGCGATCAGACGATCCGCGGTGTCATCGTCCGGGATGCGCAACAGCGCCTCGGCGATGCACATGAGTGCGATGCCTTCCTGGTTCGACAATCCGAATTCCTGCAGGAAAGCGTCCAGAAACGGCCGCTCGTCGCGCCGCGCGCGCGCGCCCTCGACCAAGTCCTTCGCGACCGCGACCGCGCGGTGCCGCGCTCCGCCGGTCAATTCCAGGCTGCGCAGCAAACGCGTGACCGACCCGTCCTCCGGCCACAGGCCGTGATCGCGGATCGACCGACGGATGGCGGCGAGGTCCCCGGGGATTCGGCTGTCGCGGAGAGTATCGTTCATGAGTTTCCCTGCCGTTGCATTGATCGATCAAACGTCCGTGAATTTGGCGACGAATACCGCCGCTTCCCCGCCGCCGTCGGCCAAGGATCGCACGATACAGGAGCGCGCGGCGCCGTCTTGCACGACGAGGTCCCATTGGCCGAGAACCGCCCGCTCTGTCGCGCCCGCCGGTCCGTCCGCGTCCCCCTCGACCGCGGCCGCGCCCATCACGCAGAAGATCACGAGTGTCTCGCCGGTGCGCCGCTCGAGCTCGAGCGGATGAACCAGGCGCGCGACGTGCGCATCGACATCGGTGATCGATTGCGCGGTCATCAAATTCAGGTCGGTACAGGGGCCGGCCATCAGCTCGCACTCGGTCGCGATGCCGCCATCGAACTCGGCGAGATCGCCGACGCGCTCGAGGAGCGCCGCGCCGTTATTTGCGAACGTCAGGCGCAGGCCGGCGCCGGCGAGCAGCACCATGACGCGGTGGTAGCCGGAAAAATCGGAGAAAGGGCCGGAGGCCGCGATTTCCGCGACGCTCAAGCGCCAGCGATGCGCGCTCGCGCCGGCCGGCACACGGATCGCTTCATGCGTGATGCCGCCGCCATTCTTCCAGCGCGTCGTGGTGAACGAGGATCGGCGGACGATGCGCATCGATGCCGTATCCGCGGACCTACCGATCGGCGGACGGCTGCGAACCGGCGTTCGGCCAGCGGGCGGCGAGCGACGGCAACACGCCGTGCTTGCCCGTCACGACTTCCGGCGTAATTGCGTAGACGATGGTCGCGCCGTGCCTCGGGAACGAACCGCGCTCGCGGCCGTATGAATCGGCCGGCGCGTATTTGCGCATGAAGTCCGCGAAAAAGGCCAGCTTTTCTCGTTCGTCGCCGATGATCCGGATGCGCCCGAAAACGATGACGCTGCGATAGGAAATCGAGGTATCGCATTCCAACCGCCCGTACGGGAACACTTCGCCGGGCTCATCGGCTTCGAAGCAAACCCGGTCGGCGCAGCGCACGTTCGCGAGGAAGTGGCCGGCGTGATCGGCCGTGTGAAGATAGACCTGGCCGCATCTCCAGACGAACAGATTGGGTACGACGTACGGATAGCCGTCGGCACCCACGGTCGCGGTCCTTCCGCAGACCGCGGTGCCGAGAAACGCCCCCAACTCCTCGGCGCTCATGATCTTATCGGCGCGACGCAACTGCCCGCGACGCGGCACGAGGTCACCCTGCGTATCGATCATCGCCCCCGCACCCCCCCCCCACCAAAAAAAGGGTCGCCGAACACGGAACGAAGCCGCGGGGCGCCATGGCGTGCCCCGCGGCTTCGCTCTCATCGATCATCACTCGGCCGCTTCGGTATCCCCCGCCGGAACCGCATCTTCCGCATCGCCGATGCCGCCGCCGACGTCCATGAAGCTGCGCCGGCGCGAATCGTCCGACGCGCGCCGGCGGCGCGCGTGGTACGCGAATCCGGTGCCCGCGGGAATCAAGCGGCCGACGATCACGTTTTCCTTCAAGCCGCGCAGATCGTCCTTCAAGCCGCGAACCGCGGCCTCGGTGAGGACGCGCGTGGTTTCCTGGAACGACGCGGCGGAGATGAACGATTCGGTCGCCAACGACGCCTTCGTGATGCCGAGCAGCAGGGGTTCCCAGGTCGACTGGTTCTTGCCTTCGGTCTTCTGTTTCGCGATGACCTCGAGCAAGCGGCCGCGATCCATCTGTTCGCCGCGCAGCAGCGCCGAATCGCCGGTCTCGAGGACCTCGATCTTCCGCAGCATCTGCCGCACGATGACTTCGATGTGCTTGTCGTTGATCTTCACGCCCTGCAGGCGGTACACGTCCTGAATCTCGCGCACGAGATAGTTCGCGAGCGCCTCGACGCCCTGCAGGCGCAGGATGTCGTGCGGGTTCGGCTCGCCGTCGGCGATGACCTCGCCCTTCTCGACCTGTTCGCCTTCGAACACGTTCAAGTGGCGCCATTTCGGAATCAGCTCTTCGTACTTCTCGCTCTGTTCGTTCGTGATCACCAGGCGGCGCTTGCCCTTGGTCTCCTTGCCGAAGCTCACCGTGCCGCTGCGCTCCGCGAGAATCGCGGAATCCTTCGGCTTGCGCGCTTCGAACAAGTCGGCGACGCGCGGCAGACCGCCGGTGATGTCGCGCGTCTTCGACGACTCCTGCGGGATGCGCGCGATGATGTCGCCGACCGACACCTTGGCGCCGTCCTCGAGGCTCACGATCGCGCCCGCGGGCAGCGCGTAGACCGCCGGAATGTCCGTGTTCGCGAAGGTCACTTCCTTGCCCTTGGCGTTCGTCAGGCGAACGACGGGGCGCAGGTCCTTGCCGCCCGAGCCGCGCTGCTTCGGATCGAGTACGACCGTGCTCGACAGGCCGGTGACGTCGTCCACCTGCGTCGTCACGGTGATGCCGTCGACGAAGTCCTGGAACTTGATCATGCCGGCCACTTCGGTGACGACCGGATGGGTATGCGGATCCCAGTTCGCGGTCGACTGTCCCGCGGCGACGACGTCGCCGTCGTTGACGGTGATCGTCGCGCCGTACGGGATCTTGTAGCGCTCGCGCTCGCGGCCGAACTCGTCGACCACGCCGAGCTCGCCCGAACGGGAGACTGCGACCAGGTGGCCCTTCTCGTGGCGCACGGTCTTGATGTTGTGCAAGCGAATCGTACCCTTCGACTTGACCTCGACGCCGTTCGCCGCCGCCGCTCTGGACGCCGCGCCACCGACGTGGAACGTGCGCATCGTGAGCTGCGTGCCCGGCTCGCCGATCGACTGCGCCGCGATGACGCCGACGGCCTCGCCGATGTTGATCCGATGGCCTCTGCCCAAGTCGCGTCCATAGCACTGCGCGCAAACGCCGTAGCGCGTCTGACAGGTGATCGGCGAGCGCACCATGACCTGGTCGATGCCCATCTTCTCGAGAAGCTTGACCAAACCCTCATCGATCAAGACGCCAGCCGCGACGATCACCTCGCCGCTCGAGGCGACGACGACGTCTTCGGACGCCACGCGGCCGAGAACGCGCTCACCCAAGCCCTCGACGACGTCTCCGCCCTCGACGATCGGCGTGATCGACAGGCCGTTCGACGTGCCGCAATCGATCTCGGTGACCACGAGGTCCTGCGCGACGTCGACGAGACGGCGCGTGAGGTAGCCCGAGTTGGCGGTCTTCAACGCGGTATCGGCGAGGCCCTTGCGCGCGCCGTGCGTCGAGATGAAGTATTGCAGAACGTTCAAGCCCTCGCGGAAGTTCGCCGTGATCGGCGTTTCGATGATCGAGCCGTCCGGCTTAGCCATCAGGCCGCGCATGCCCGCGAGCTGGCGGATCTGCGCCGCGGAGCCGCGGGCGCCCGAGTCGGCCATCATGAAGATCGAGTTGAACGACTTTTGCCG
>Ga0316628_100005626_pt1 | contig 10100 bp, 11 predicted proteins | sample OWC_Aug_M2_C1_D5_FD_207648 | JGI IMG/M metagenome (GOLD analysis project Ga0316628, IMG submission 207648) | Wetland soil microbial communities from Old Woman Creek delta, Ohio, United States - OWC_Aug_M2_C1_D5_C | ecosystem: Environmental > Terrestrial > Soil > Wetlands | place: USA: Ohio... | reverse complement strand
CCCACCGTGAACACGGGGATGGCCAGGCCGCTCAGCACTCCGAAGATGGCGAACACGTAGGCGATCGCGAAAATCGCCGCAAACAGTATGCCGAAGACTAGCGCCACGGCAAGTGCCATTCTCGAGCGGAGGTCCATAACCACCACCTGATAAAGCGATTGTAGGAACTCACCTATAGGGTTGATGGTTGTGTCGGTCGCTTGTGACAGAGAGGTATTTGGGCATGGGTCAGTTTAGACCGACGGAGAATCGACGCTTTATAGGCGGCCAGGCCGCCTCAGGTCGCCTTATAAGCAATGTCATCTAGTGAGAAAATAGTCCTTATGATCGGTTATGCAGAGGTGCGACCTCAGACGCGGTCCAGTCCCCTCGCCAGGTCGGCCTCGAGGTCGTCGGGGTCCTCGATGCCGACCGACATCCTCACGCACCCGTCCGCGATGCCGAGGCTCGCGCGCGCGGCAGCGTCGAGGCCCTTGTGCGTCGTGTCGAGCGGGAGCGTGACGAGCGAGTCGACGCCCCCGAGCGAGGCTGCCACGTAGATGACCTCGAGCCCCCCGAGGAACTTCCGGCAGGCCTCCAGCGAGGGCAGCTCGTACGTGAGCATGCCGCCGCCGCCGCGAAGCACGCGCTTGGCCACCTTGTGGTCGGGATGCCCCTCGAGGAACGGGTAGATGGCCCGCGAGACCTTCGGGTGGCCCTCGAGGAACCGCGCGAGCCTCAGCGCCGTCGCGTCCTGCCTCTGCACGCGGACGTCGAGGGTCTTGATGCCCCTCATCAGCAGCCAGGCTGCCGAGGGGTCCATGCACCCGCCCCAGTTGATCATCCTGTCGCGGAGGTCGTAGCAGAACGCCCTCTTCCCCGCGACCACTCCCGCGGTGACGTCGCTGTGCCCCCCGAGGTACTTGGTGCCGGAGTGCAGCACGACGTCGGCCCCGAGCTCGAGCGGGCTCTGGTTGACGGGGGTCGCGAACGTCGCGTCGACGACCAGGGGCAGCCCCGCGTCGTGGGCGACCTTCGCGAGGGCCGGGACGTCGGCGACCTTGAGGACGGGGTTGGTGATGGACTCGACGTAGAGCAGTTTCGTCTCGGGGCGGATGGCCTTGCGGAACGCGTCGACATCGCGCGTGTCGACGAGGGTCGTCTTGATGCCCAGCGACGGGAAGTAGTCGTTCATCAGCGTGAACGTCCCGCCGTAGAGGTCCTTGGCGGACACGATGTGGCCTCCTGCCTTGCAGTAGGTGAGCATCACGGTCGAGATGGCGGCCATGCCGGAGGCGAATGCGACCGCGGCCTCCGCCCCCTCGAGGGAGGCGACCTTGGCCTCGAGGGCCTCGATGGTGGGGTTGTTGAACCGCGTGTAGATGTAGTAGTCCCCGTGCCGCGCGCCCTTCGGGACCGGGTGGTCGGGGTTGGGGAAGAGGTAGGTCGTGTTCTGGAAGATGGGAGTGCCGACCGCTCCCGTGGCGGGGTCGGCCTGCTCGCCCGCGTGCACGGCCCTTGTGGAGAGGCCCTTGTCCGAGACGTCGTGCTTCATACGGCCCGAATGGGCGCGGTCCCTCAAAACCCCTTCCATGGCGGGGGCGGTCCGGCCGCCCGGCCGGTGCCGTCATCCCTCGGGGGCCGGGGCGCGCGACCGCGCCTCCTTGGCCCTGACGAGCGCGCGCAGCGCCGCGCTGATGGGCGTCGGCACGCCCACGCGGTGGCCGGCCCTGACGACCGCGCCGCAGAGGGCCTCGATCTCGGTGGGCCGGCCGCGCTCGACGTCCTGCAGCATCGACGTCTTCGACATCGCCTTCTGTGTCCTCACGTTCTCCCCCTTGGGCACGTCGTCCTCGGACACCGCGAGGCCGAGCGCCTGCGCGACGGCGATGACCTCGCGCATGGTCGCGTGCCCCAGCTCCCTGACGTCATCGTCCTGCAGCGCCTCGAAGACGGTCTGCCCAGTGAGCGCGGTGATGGGGTTGAAGGCGGCGTTCCACACGAGCTTGCGCCACTTCGCGCTCGTGATGTCGGTGCTGATGGAGGCGTGGATGCCGGCGTCCTCGAAGACCTTCGCGATCTCCCTGACGCGCTCGCTCACCTCACCGCTGCGCTCGCCGAGCGCGATCCTCCCCAAGGCGGTGTGGGTGACGACGCCAGGCTCCGTGACCTCGGCACCGACGTAGGCGACGCCGGGGATGACCCGGCCCACCCCCACGACCTCGGTGATGACGTCCTCGTTCTCGACGCCGTTCTGCAGGCAGAGGACTGCCGTGTGCGGCCCGAGGAGCGGGCGCATGGCCACCGCGGCCTCGCGCGTCCCCGTGGCCTTGACCGTGAAGAGCACCAGGTCGACCTCGCCGACCGTTGACGGGTCGTCGGTCGCCCTGGCCGGTTTGATCGCGAACTCCCCGTCGGGGTTCCTGACGAGGAGCCCCCGCTGCCTGATCGCCTCGAGGTGCGGGCCCCTCGCGATGAAGTGCACCTCGTTGCCAGCGGTGGCGAGCCTCGCGCCGAAGTACCCGCCGACCGCGCCCGCTCCCATGACGGCGATCCGCAGCGTCCGTCCCTCCCCGACCGCGGGCCTTCTAGGGGCGGTCCGCGCCTATCTATCTAACGGTCCCTCGCGAGGATGGACTCGACGTCGGCCCTCGTGGGGAACTGGTCGCTGCCGCCCGAGACCCGCAGCGCGCCAGCCGCGCACGCGAAGGACACGGCGTCGGGCAGCGACCGGTGCTCAGAGAGCGCCACCATGAGCGCGCCGTTGAAGACGTCGCCGGTGCCGGTGGAGTTGAGCGCCCGCACCTTCGGTGCGGGGACGTCCAGGCGCCTGCCCTCCCCCGCGACCCTGGCGCCCCTCTGCCCGAGCTTGGCCACGACCGCCCTCGCCTCGCGCTCCAGCAGCACGTCGATCGCGCCCTCGACGTCGGGCGCGCGCGTCGCCCTGACGAGCTCCATGTCGTTGCCCATGAACAGGTCGGCCGCGTCCACGGGGACGGAGTCCAGGTCCCACCTGCCAGTGGGGTCCCAGGCGAGGTCGATGGCCACCTTGAGGCCGGCCGCGAACGCCCGCTCGACGAGGTCGTCGAGGGCGTCGCCCGAGTAGGCGGGGACTAGCATCACGGCGCCCACGAGCAGCCACGAGCCCTCGGGCATGTCCTCGACGTCGACGGACCGGGGGTCGTGCTCACCGGCGACGCCGTTGTGGGTGAGGAGGGCGCGCTCGCCGTCGGGGCGCACCAGTGAGATGGTCGTGGACGTGGGCCCGTCCGTGAGGGAGCGCAGCTGCGAGACGTCCACGCCCAGGGTCATCAGCCTATCCTGGAGCCACCTGCCCCAGCTGTCGTTGCCGACCGTGCTCGCCAGCGACGTGTCGGCGCCCAGCACCGCGGCCGCCGCGGCCGCGATGGCGCCGTTGCCTCCCACGCAGAGCTGCGCGGGACCGCGGCCAGCCACGAGCTCGCCGAACCTTGGCGGCGCGTCAGGCGACATGCCGATCACGTCGACGACCGAGTTGCCGACGACCAGTATCCTTGGGGTCTCCATCGCCCCTCCCTAACGCAACCGGGGATAAAAAAGTGACTAGGTCGGGACGGTCGTGGTGAATTGAATGGGTGAAAGGTCGATATCGGGAGAGGGATAGGGTGATGGCGAGGGGGGCACAGGGCGATGACCGCGAGGAGCGTGGGATCCGAACCCCCCGCGCGGGGGGCATCAGAGCGGGCTCGTGCGCATGGCGCGCGTCACGCACTCGTCGCCAGGCAGGTGCAGCGCGTTGACGCTGTCGGCCGGCGGGAAGATGGACATCGGCCGGACCTCGAAGCCCCCGTCGGGCCGCTGGGTGAGGAACAGCCCCATCGCGAGGAGCAGGTTGTTCGCCGCCAGCGTCGGGACGAGGAAGTTCGAGCTCGAGACCGACGCCATGGCGATGTTGGACGGGGCGATGCTGAGCTCGTCGTTCCCGCCCCTCGTGAGGACCAGGTTGTGGTGGGCGAGCAGCATCTGCAGCACCTGGCTGCCGATGTACTCGTGGGCGACGACGCGCCCGTTGGTATCGAGGGGGGTTCCCAGCATCGACATGGCTCCGTAGCGTCCCCACTGGGGCGGATGGCCTCAAATACCCTGCGCCCCGGTTATCATGGGTGTTTCCCACGCGCTAGAATGCCCCGGGTCGGCGGGCTTATGAGGCCGCCGTCCGATGCACTTCCACGTGGACCTCAGCGGAGCGCGCGTGCATCTCGTGCGGTGGAGGTGGGCCATCGCCCTGGGGGCGGGGCTCACCCTCGTGGTCGCGAAGAGGGCATGGCAGTCCACGGATGAGCCGCCGGACCCGCTGGTCGTCAACGGCCTCCTCTACATCGCGGTCCCGCTGCTGCTCGCGCTCGCCCTGGGGTGGAAGCGGGCAGACATGGGGCTCGCGCCGCCGAGGGGGAGGGCCTCCTGGGCCATCGTGGCGGTGCTGCTCGCTGCCGCGGTCGCGCTCGCGTTCGCTGGCACGCTCTTCCCTGCGATGATGGAGTACTACCCCGAGCCGATCTGGGGCGAGGTCGAGCCCACGGTGGCGTCGTTCGTCACCTATGAGGCGGCCATCGCGGTCATCATGCTCGCGGTCGAGCTGATGTTCCGCGGCCTCCTGGTGCTCGCCGTGAGCGAGCGCCTCGGCCGGTGGGCGATAGTCGTGTCGGCCGTGCCGTACGCGCTCGCGCACCTCGGCAAGCCACCCGAGGAGGTCGTCTTCTCGCTCGTCGCGGGGCTCGCCTTCGGTTGGGCCGACCTCAAGGCCAGGTCCATCCTGCCGAGCTTCGCCGCCCACTTCACGGGCTCGGCCCTGTTCGACCTTCTAGCCCTCCAGGGATGAGTCGATGTGGCGCGAGGGAGGGGGGATGGCGCGCCCCCGCTGACATTTTCAATCCCGTTCCTCCGGGGGGTCGGGTTTTTAAAGGAGAACCGTATTACCCGGCACTCGCGATGGTGATCCCATGGTGGACGCGGAGACTCGGCTCAAGCAGATCGGGGACGCTCTCGATCAGCTCGCTGCGGACACGTCTGTCCCGAGGAACATCCGTCGCGGGGCCAAGGAGGCCAAGGACATCCTGTTCGACAAGAAGGATGCCCTGGACGTCCGGATAGCCAAGGCGAACAGCATCCTCGACCAGCTCTCGGACGACCCCAACATCCCCCTCCACGGGAGGACGCTCATCTGGAACGTCATAACCCAGCTGGAGACCGTGAAGTGATAACCTCCAAGTCCGTCCTGGACACGCCCCCCGGGGCCCGCATGGCCCCGAACGACGGCTAGCGGTGCCGCTGTACCTCCATCGGACGGCCCGTCGCATCTTCTGTCGGGCCCTCGAGCCAGGGCGCCATCGAGATGGCCATGGCCGAAGCGCGTGACCAGCGATCCTGTCGGACGGACGCGGGCCCGATCACTCCTTCGGCGGCCCCTCGGGTGCGGCCAGCTCCTCCCAGCCGTCTCCAGCGAACTTCTTCGCCGCCGGGGCAGGGGTCGTGCCATGCTCCGCCATGCGCTCGCCCTTGAACACGTCGGGCTCCCCCGCGGACGGTGCCGTCGGGGGCATCGGAACGGTAGGCGGGGGGATGCCGGGTGCGCGCTTCGGGGGCGCGGCGGCATCACCGGTAGTGATAGCGGGCTTCGCGACCTCGACCGAGGGGCGTGACAGTGGCGCGGGCTGTGCGGGGGCTGCGGGCGGCGGCGGTGCCGGCGGCATCGTGGGGCCCGCGGTCGAGGGGCCCGCCTCCACGACCACTCCCTGGGGCCCTGGCGCGGACTGCCGGGCACCAGCGGGCGGCGGGGCCTGGCCCGTGGCGCGCCTCTGCTGCGCCACCGCGGTGTCCACGACCTCGCACCTGACCGTCGTGTCCAAGAAGCGCATGTTGGGCTTGTCCTCCATGAACAGCCCGAGCAGCACGTCTATGAGCAGGAACACTGGGTGCACCTTGGAGACGTTCCTCACGGCCGCCCGCGGGAAGTCGATGGGCCGCCCGTCCAGCGGCACGACCTCGAGCGCCATCACCCTCTTGCCGACCGTGTAGCCCAGCTCGGACTCGAACGTGGCCGTGTAGAGGATCACGATGGCACCGGTGACGAACCCCGGTATGAACCCCCAGATCGGGGACATCCAGAGCACAGAGCTGATGACGTAGATGGGGAAGAACACGAGGGCGTAGTCGATGACCACCGCGATGAGCCGGCGCAGCCAGAACTCCTGGGCCGCCGGCGACTGCATGATGCCGTCGATGCCAGTGGTCATTGGGCCACGCCTCCTTCCGGGGAAGCGCGCGCTCCGAGATAAACCCTTTCCCACGGGCATCGCAAATGAAAACGCGGGCGCTCACGGCCCCGCGCCGCCGGCCACGGCCTCGATCGATGGGCGGTCCCCCCCGGGGGAGAAGTCGACCTCGGAGCCGGCCCGGTCGCGAGCGAGGCTGAACAGGTACATGTACTGCCTCGCGGCCCGGGCCCAGTCGAACCGCTTGACGAGCCCGAGGCACCCCACCACGTGGGACCCGAGCATCTCCGGCGAGGCCATCAGCGAGTCGAGTACCACGGACAGCTCCGGGTCCGTGCCGAAGGAGTGCGTCGCGTCACCGATGCACTCGACGAACGCGGCGCACCGACGGTTGTAGAGCACTGGCACGCCGAGCGACATGGCCTCGTAGGGCGGGAGCCCGAACCCCTCGTACTCGGACGGGAACAGGAACAGGGAGGAGGCCTTGATGTAGGCGGGGAGGTCGTCAAGGCCCGCGTAGCCGGGGTAGTGCACTCTCGGGTGGTGTACGACCCTGTCCCGGGACCCGCCGCGGAGAGGGCCGATGCACACGAGGTCCCACCCGTGCTTGTCCAGCAGCGGCGTGATGCTCCCCAGCAGCTCCATGCGCTTCTGTGGCAGCGGGTCGTAGATGGTCGTGATGAACCGATCGGAGGTGACCTGCGGGGGCCGCTTCGCGACGACGCCTTGGGGGTCGTCGAAGCCCGCGGGCACCCCGATGTAGACGAGGTCGATCTTGCGCTCGTAGCCCTTCCTCGGGTAGAACCGGAGCACCTCGTCGCGGGTGCTCCTCGAGATGACCGAGACCACCTTGGCCTGCCGAAGCGCGAAGGAGAGCCCCGCCCTGTGCTTGAGGTAGCCGACGTAGGACTCCCTGTACTTGGTGAACATCCGCATGTCCTGGAGCGTGAAGACCTGGGGCAGCGCGTCGGTGCGCATGATGCCGCTCACCGTCCCCCAGGCCACGTCAGTGTGGGACCTGCACCAGTCGATGGCCTCCCTGCCCTTGGCGGCGACGACGCTCCTCACGTTGGAATGCCTGGAGAGCAGGCGGCCGACATTGGCCTTCGATACATCGTTCCCGGGCGCCTCGTAGAACACGAGGTGGAACGTGTCGTTCGGGAACTGGGTGGCGAGGGCGTCGACCATCCGGTAGACGAGCCAGGGGTTGCCGCCCCAGACGGGGGAGGTCAATGGGAAGGCCAGGACGCCGACGGAGAGGCTCACGTGCCCGCCCCCGGGGGCACTACGTGGGGAGGGGCGGTCCGTCCATCGGCGCGCTCGACGGGCGTCGTCATCGATGGCGCAAAGGGACCCGAGCGGAGATAAACGCAGCGGAGCAGGCCCGGCGCGCCCTCCAGCCATGGGATCACTTGGAGAGCAGCTCCATGTCGGCGTCGACCATGATCTTGACGAGGTCCTTGAACCGGACCTTGGGCACCCACCCTAGGAGCCGCTTGGCCTTGGAGGCGTCGCCGCGGAGCTCGTGGACCTCGGCGGGCCTGATGAGCTGCTTGTCGACCTTGATGTGCCGCCTCCAGTTCGGGACCCCCGCGTGCGCGAACGCCTCCTTGCAGAACTCCGCGACCGTGTGGTCCTCGCCGGTGGCGACGACGAAGTCGTCCGGCTCCTCCTGCTGGAGCATGCGCCACATCATCTCCACGTACTCGGGGGCGTAGCCCCAGTCTCGCCTCGCCTCCAGGTTCCCCAGCAGGATGGGCTCCTTCTGGCCGAGCTTGAGCTTGGCGACGCCGTAGGAGATCTTGCGGGTCACGAACTCGAAGCCCCTCCTCGGGGACTCGTGGTTGAAGAGGATGCCGTTGGAGGCGTGCAGCCCGAAGCTCTCGCGGTAGTTAACGACCGACCAGTACGAGAACACCTTGGAGAAGCCGTACGGGCTCCTCGGGTGGAACCTCGTCCGCTCGTTCTGGGGGGTCTCCTCGGCGTTGCCGAACATCTCCGACGAGGAGGCCTGGTACATCCGCGTCGTCGGGGAGATGTACCGTAGGCCCTCGAGGATGCGCAGCGTACCGAGCCCGCTGACCTCCGAGGTCAGCGTGGGCTGCTTCCACGAGGTCTCGACGAAGCTCTGGGCCCCGAGGTTGTAGAGCTCGTCGGGCTTGGAGATCATGATGGCCCTGTTGATGGACGCCTGGTCCGTCAGGTCCCCGTCGATGATGGTGATGTCCTTAAGCAGGTGCTCGATGCGGCCGTAATTGGGGATGGACAGCCGCCTGACCAGGCCGTAGACGTCATAGCCCTTCTCGAGGAGCAGCTCGGCGAGGTAGGAGCCGTCCTGGCCCGTGACGCCCGTGATGAGGGCCGACTTCGTCTGCGCCATGGCGAACGCATCGTCCTGGCACTTTAAAATGGTATCCGTCCCTGGCGGCGGGGCGGGCCGGGCGCGGGGACGCGGCCGCGGCCGCACCCCCGACGCCCCGTGCCAGCCTACCGCCACCAGGGGACGTCCGCACCGCGGGCACGGCCGATGTCGAGCGCGCCCGAGAGGCCTCGCGCGCGGACGTCGGCCGAGGCCGCGGCCATGTCACCCCAGGTCAGCTCGAGGACGGGGACGGTGCCATCCTCCCCGTCGACGGGCCAACCGAGGACAGCGCTTACGATGTTCCCCAGCGTCCGTAAGAGGGGAAACATCCTTTGCGCCTCCATGGTCCCTTCGGTCTCCATGCACCGTCAGCAGGGCATGTCCCAGTCGTCCACGTCGCCGTCGAGCTTGGGGCGCGCGAAGGCGGCGTGCAGGAAGAGGGCCCCGATGACGATCAGGATGATGGGCCAGATGAGGCCGAAGCCCAGTATGCCGTCCACGCCCACGCCGATGAGGATGAGGCCGCAGATAGCCCCGAGCCCGTCGACCCTCCTGCCTAGGACGGTCCGCCGCGCGATGGCGCTGAGGGCCATCACCGAGCCGAGGCCCAGGAAGAACACGTCCCAGCCGTTGTACCAAGAGATGCCGTCCATGATCCCGGACAACTCGACCAGGAGGAGCACGGCCCCCAGGAAGAAGATGCCAGCCCATGCGACGCGTTCGTAGGTCTCGTCCGACCTCCACCATCCCGAGGTCCTGCCCGCATTCATGTTCTCGCTCATGTTTTTGCCTCCATTTTTTTTTGGTTTTTGTCGGGCGCCTTCCACGCGCCCCGACAAGACCATGGAGGCACGGGGACCGATATATCCCTGTGTTCACGAGCGGATTGAACATGTTACATCCGGATATGAATAAATGTCAAGTCCTTCAATCAGCGGGTAGAGACTATGGACACCAAATCCCTGCTGGCCTGTCCGGGGGTCCCGCGAGCTTTGAGCATCGGTCGGTCGGGCGGAGCACCTCGGGATGCGGGGGGAAGGGGGCCGGCGGCTCACCATCGGTCTATCATCCGGTCCATCCAGCTGATGCAGGGATGGCCGGCGTAGAGGATGTTGGCCATCACCGTCCCGACGAACGCCTCCTGCTCGATGGACCGCTGCAGCTCCTCGAGCTCCCTCGGGCTCGTGGACCACACGGTCAGCAGAAGGAAGTTGGGGAGGTTGGAGAAGGCCGCGGGATACACGATCCTTGGCCCATGCTTCGCGCGCAGCGCGGACAGCACCTCGTTCTTCTCGACCCCCGGGCGCAGCTCGAGGTGGAGCATCGCGATGATGTCATGGCACATGCAGGGGTACCATTGGATTGTGAAGCCCACGAGGCCGTCCTTGGCCATCCGGCCCAGGTGGCGGTTCACGGTCCTCGCCGAGACGCCGAGCTCCCCCCCGACGTCCGTGACGGACTTCCGCGAGTCGTGATGGAGGGACCTGATGATGCGGCGCTCGAGCTCC
>Ga0316628_100005625_pt1 | contig 10101 bp, 8 predicted proteins | sample OWC_Aug_M2_C1_D5_FD_207648 | JGI IMG/M metagenome (GOLD analysis project Ga0316628, IMG submission 207648) | Wetland soil microbial communities from Old Woman Creek delta, Ohio, United States - OWC_Aug_M2_C1_D5_C | ecosystem: Environmental > Terrestrial > Soil > Wetlands | place: USA: Ohio... | reverse complement strand
CGGCGTCGATCCGATCGCCGGCACGTTGAATCCGTCGTCGCTTCAACAGTCGCTGCACATGCTGCTGGCCGCGTATGCCGCGACAGGGCTCGCGGTCGCCGGGATCCACGCGGCGCTCTTGCTCCGGCGCCCCGGCGTGGCCTTCCACCGGCGCGCGCTCGCGTTGGCGCTGAGCGTCGGCGCGCCGGCCGCCGTGCTGCAGCCGCTCTCGGGCGACCTGAGCGCGCGCGTCGTGGCGCAGTGGCAGGCGCCCAAGCTCGCCGCGCTGGAGGGGCAGTTCCGCACGGAGCGTGGGGCGCCGCTCCGCATCGGCGGCTGGCCGGACGAAGACGCTCGGCGCACTCGCTTCGCGCTCGAGATTCCTCGCGGCCTGTCGCTGCTGGCCTATCACGACCCGAGCGCCGAGGTGGCCGGGCTGGAGACGTGGCCGCGCGAGCTCTGGCCGCCGGTCGCGCCCGTGCATGTCGGCTTTCAGATCATGGTGGGGCTCGGCACGGCGATGGCGCTCGTCGCGCTCTGGGCCGCCGGCGTCGTCATCAGAAAACGCTCATTGCACGAGAACCGGCCGCTGCTCACCGCGCTCGCCATCGTCACGCCGTTCGGGTTCATCGCGACCGAAGCCGGCTGGACGGTCACCGAGGTGGGGCGCCAGCCGTGGGTGGTGCAGGGCGTGCTGCGTACCGCCGATGCCGTCACGCCAATGCCCGGCCTCATCGTGCCGATGCTGCTCTTTGCCGTGCTCTACCTCGTCCTCGGCGCGATCGTCGTCGCGCTCATCACCGGCATGGTCCGGGAGACCGCATGACCGGCGGCTACGCGGCGATCGGACTGCCCGAGGTCGTCGCCGGGATCGTCGTGCTCGCCCTCAACGCGTACGCGCTCCTGGGCGGCGCGGATTTCGGCGGCGGCGTGTGGGATCTGCTCGCCAGCGGCCCGCGCCGCGACCGGCAGCGCCAGCTCATCGCGAGCGCCATCGCGCCCATCTGGGAGGCCAACCACGTCTGGCTCATCGTCGTCGTCGTGTTGCTGTTCACGGCATTCCCGCGCGCGTTCGGCGCGATGGGCATCGTGCTGCACATTCCGGTCACGGTCATGCTCGTGGGCATCGTGCTGCGCGGCTCGGCGTTCGTCTTCCGGAGCTACGGCAGTCGCCAAGCCGCGACGAAGCGGCGGTGGGGCGTGGCGTTCGCGGTCGCGAGCGTCGTCACGCCCGTGGTGCTCGGCGCCATCGTGGGCGCGATCTCGACCGGTGGCGTCGCGCGCGCCGAGCAGATGGTTGGAGCGGCATCGTTCGCCGACGTCTTCGTGCGGCCGTGGCTGGCGCGATTCCCGATGGCGGTGGGCGGCTTCGCCCTGTCGATGTTCGCCTTCCTGGCTGCCGTGTACTCCGCGTTCGCCGCGCCCGACGACGCGCTGCGCGACGACTTCCGCGCGCGGGCGCTGGCGACGGCGGTGGCGGTCTTCGTGTTCGCCGCGCTCGCGCTCGGCTTCGCCTTTTCCGACGCGCCGCGCGTGGCCGGCGGCGTCATGGGATCGTGGTGGTCGGCGCCGCTGCACGGCCTCACGGGCGTGGCGGCGGTCACGGCGATCGTCGCGCTCTGGCGGCGGCGGTACCGCCTGGCGCGGCTCGCCGCCGCCGCGCAGGTGTCGTTCATCCTCTGGGGCTGGGCGGCCGCCGAATACCCGTACATCCTGCCCGACACGGTCACGATTCGAGCCGCGGCCGCGCCCGCGATCACGCTTCGCCTGCTGCTCATCGGCCTGGCGGGCGGAGCGGTGATCCTGATTCCGTCGCTCCGGTACCTGTTCCGCACGTTCAGGCGGTCGTCGATGATGAACGGCGGTGAATGAGAAAACTCCTATCGCCGGCCGCGATCAGGACGGGCGCTTGATGAGCGTCCCGACGGCTCGCACCAACGCCGTGGGCAGTTGTTGCGGGCGCTGGAGGATCGTGTGCCCCGCGGCGCCGAAGATCCGCGGGAGATACTCCGACGCGTCGCGGTCCACCGTGAGACAGAACGGATAGACGCCCGACGCCCGCGCCTCCATGATCGCGCGGCGCGTGTCCTCGACGGCGTAGTCGCCCTGATACCGATCGAGGTCGTTCGGGCGGCCGTCGGACAGGATGAGCAGCAGACGATGGCCGGCGGTCTGTCGCGCGAGCTGCCGCGTGGCGTGACGCACCGCCGCGCCGAGTCGCGTGAACCCGCCCGATTCCAGCGCCGAGATCCGGCGCCGGGTGAGGTGGCCGCTGGACTCCGAGAAGGCCTTCACGGTCGTGATCTTCACGACGGACGCGCCCTGGCCGGAAAAGGCGTGAATGGCGTAGAGATCGCCGAGGGCGTCCAGCGCTTCGCCGGCGAGCAGGAGCGCCACCTTCTCGAGGTCGATGATGCGCAGGTCGTCGGTGACGCCCGCGTCGGTGGAGCCGCTCACGTCCACGAGCAGCGAGATCGCCAGGCCGCGCCGCGCGGGCCGCGCGTCCCGATACAACCGGTCGCTCGGTGGTTGGCCGATCCGGCGATCGACGATCGCCTTCACCGCGGCGTCGATGTCGAGCTCGTCGCCGGCGCGCTGCCGGCCGAGGAGGGCGCGGCGCGCGCGCAGTCGCTCGAACTGATGTCGGATCTGGCGCACCAGCGCCGCGTGGCGGTTCAACGTCTCGAGCGCCCAGGCGCCGTCGGCGTCGGGCGGCTCGTACTCGCGCACGGTGGCGGCATGTGGAAGGTATCTGCCGGCGAACGAGTCCCATTCGTCGTACGTCACGCCGGGCGGCAGATCCCCGTGTCGCTCGTGTGGCTCCTGTGCCTCCGGCGGCGCACCCTGGCTGGTTCCGTCGCGCGACCGAGACGTCGTGGCGTCGGCGCTCCGCGCGCTGGCCGTCTCCATCTCGTCGGAGGCGTCCGGCTCGTCGGGCGTCCGCCCGCCCGCCGGCGCGTTGGGCGCCGCCGCCTGTTCCCTTGACGGAATCGATTGGTCCTCGGCGATCCCCGCCTGTGCGTCGAACGACCTGGTCTCGAATCCGTCGCTCGACTTCGCGGGCGGCATCTGCGCGGCGTCCTTGTCGTTCTCCGCCTCCAACACGACGGGGAAATGCACGAAGGTGCCCCAGAGCTTGGCCGGCGGGAGCCCGCGATACCAGCCGCGCTCCCGGCGAATGCGCGCGGCGGTCTCCTTCGCCCAGGCGAGCGAAGCCGCCGGATCGCTCGACACGGTGGCCGTCTCGTGCGGCGACGACTCGAGCGCCGCGCGGAACATCAGCTCGACCTCTCGCTCCGATTCGGTCAGCCGCTCCAGCCGCGGGCGGTCTGCGAGCGCGGCTCTGCGCTCGTCAGCCAGCACGTCCTGCATGCCCGGAAGCGCCCGCGCGATGCGCGCGTCCACGGCGGCGCCCTCGCGCAACATGTAGAGATCTCGCTCGAGCGGGTCGTCCGCGGGCGCGAGCGCCGCGGAACCTCGGGTGAGGCGTTCCGCCAGCTCCACGGCGAGCAATCGGAAGCGCGCCACCGCCGCGCTCATGCCTTCGCCGGCGTCGAGTGCCGCGGGTAGATGAATCGCGCCGGCGCCGATGGCGGGTGTCGGCTCGCTCGCCCGCGAGTCGCGCCTGAGCGCGCGGCCGAGGCGCACGGCCCAGTGCGGCGTGTGGCGCTCGACGGCCGCGATCGCGATCGGCCGGCCATACATCGCCGTGAGCAGGACCTCGAGTCGTCGCTGCACCTGGTCGAGCCTGACGGTCGGCGACCGCGCGGCCATTCGGCCACGTACCGCGCCCAGCGCCCTCGCCGCGAGATACCGCGCTCGGAGCGACAGCCGGCGCGCGCCGGCAAACGGTCCACTCCCGAACACTACAGCGTCGCCGCGACGAGATCCGAGATGGCCGAGACGAGATCGGGGTCGTCGGTGAGCGGACCGATGAGGGCGACGCGGCACGCGGCCAGCGGATCGATGCCGGCCGCGATGAGGCGCCCTGTGGACACGAGCAGTCTCGTTCCGGGCCCCTCGGCGAGCCCCTGGTCCTTGAGTCGGCGCACGCGCCTGGCCAACTCCACGAGCCCCTGCGCCGTGCCGCGCTTGACCCCCGCTTCGTGGGCGACGATCTCGGCCTCGGCGTTCGGCAGAGGAAAGCCGAGCTCGAGGGTGACGAACCGCTGCCGCGTGCTCGGCTTGAGATCCTTTATCGCGTGCTGATAGCCCGGGTTGTACGAGATCACGAGCTGAAAGCCCGTCGCCGCGTTCACCAGCTCGCCCGTCTTCTCGATGGGCAGAATCCGGCGATCGTCGGTGAGCGGGTGAATGACGACGACCGTGTCCTGCCGCGCCTCGACCACTTCGTCGAGATAGCAGATGGCGCCGAGCCGGGCGGCGGTCGCCAGCGGCCCGTCCACCCAGACCGTCTCCTCGCCGCGGATGAGATAGCGCCCGGTGAGGTCGCTCGCCGAGAGGTCGTCGTGGCAGGCGATGGTGACGAGCGGCCGCCCGAGCCGCCAGGCCATGTGCTCCACGAACCGTGTCTTGCCGCAGCCGGTCGGCCCCTTGAGCATCACCCCGAGCCCGCGTTCATGACACTTCTCGAATACGGCGATCTCGTTGCCGGCGGGCACGTAGTACGGCTCGTGCTCGAACCAGCGGACGCCCTGTTCGAGGGGCAGGGACGGGGCCTGGTCGTCAGGAATCAGTTGGGCGGACATCGGTTTCGCGACAGGGTGGCGTTCGGCGCGGCGGCATGATGTCCAGGACGCAACGCTCACGCCAGTGCTCTGACGATCCTCTGACAGGGTGTTTGCCGGTCGCTGTCGAGGTGCGGAGAGCGAAGTGCCGAAGGGCGCGAGGTGCCGAACGGCGCGAGGTGCCAAAGGGCGCGAGGTGCCGAAGGGCGCGAGGTGCCGAACGGCGCGAGGTGCCGAACGGCGCGAGGTGCCGAACGGCGCGAGGTGCCGAACGGCGCGAGGTGCCGAAGGGCGCGACCGCGGACTGACCGGCCTACCAGCGAAGCGCCTACCAGCGAAGCGCCGCCAGCGAAGCGCCTACCAGCGAAGCGCCCGCCAGCGAAGCACCCAGCGAAGCGCCTACCATTCAGACCTACACCAATGCCAGCACTCTCACCGGACTGCCGCTCCCCTTCACGATCTTCAATGGCGCCGCGATCACGATCGCTCCCGTCGCCGGCAACTGATCCAGATTCTGCAAGCTCGCCAGCCCGAATCGTCCGTTCCCGTGCATCGTCGCGTGGTTCGGGAATGGCGGGTCGAACGTGCCGGCCTGACCGGCGTCGGTCCCCACCGTTTCCACCCCGACACCCAGAATCCGCCGGTCGCGCGCCAACAGCTCCGACGTGCTCTTGTGAAAGCCCGGGCTGTGCGGACCATCGTCGCGGACGTTCAGGAACGACTTCGCGTCGCGCCGCTTGCTCCAGTCCGTTCGCAGCAGCACCCACGAATCCTTCGGGATCGTCCCGTGCGCGCGCTCCCACGCCGCCACGTGGTCGGGCATCAGCAGAAAATCCTCATTGCCCGCCACCTCGCGCGACACGTCGATCACGCACGCCGGGCCCACGAAGCGGCGGGCCGGGATCGTATCGCAGGTGTTGTCGGGCAGGTCCTTGCCCGTGATCCAGTGCACCGGCGCGTCGAAGTGCGTGCCGGTATGCTCGCCCAGGTGCAGCACGTTCCAGTACCAGCCCGGCCCCCTGTCGTCGAAGCGCGAGATGACGTCCATCGTCAGGCCGGGCGAGTTCCCGAACTGCGGGGGCAGGCCGATGACGGGTGTGTCCGGCCCGAGCGGCGCGGTGAGATCGACCACCCTGATGGTGCCGGCGCTCAGCTCGGCGGCGAATTGCGTGAGGACGGACATGATGTGGGGCCCCTGGTAAGGCGCTTGTTAGGCGCGCTTCGACTGGAGGTAGCGCGCGAACTGGAATCGGTTCTCCAACAACGAGAGGTCGGTGACATACCCGGACGGTCCGACGGCCTCCACCTTCGCCACCACGCAGCTCAACGCCTGGGCCTCGAGCGCCAGGCCGAAGGCCGTCGTGAACGCCTCGATGCTTCGCACCGTCGTGGTCCGCTCGACGCCGGCCGCGGCGGCGATGGCGGCGAGGTCGCTGCCCGTCGACGTCGCGGTCGGGAATCCGCCGACGGACAGCAGACTCTCGTTGTCGAACACCACGTGCACCAGGTTGGGCGGGCGATAGCGCGCCAGCGTCGTCAGCCCGCCGAGGTTCATGAGCACCGAGCCGTCGCCGTCGAACACCACGACCTTGAGCTCCGGCCGCGCCAGGGCGATGCCGAGGCCGAGCGACGACGCCAGGCCCATCGCATGCTGCAGGTAGAAGAAGTTCGGGCGGTGGCCGATCGACTGGAGCTCGGCGGCCACCGCGCCCATGATCGTGACCACCACGCAGTCCTCGAGCGCGGGGTACACCGCCTCGAGCGCGTCGCGGCGCTTCATGCCTCCTCCCACATCAGGTCGCGGCAGAGGAGCAGCGCCACCGGCCGCGACGCCGAGTAGGCGAGCGTCTGCGCCTTCTGGATGCGCCGCGCCACGTGGTCGGGCGCCTCGAGCCGCGCGTGCGGAATGCGCAGCGCGTCGAGCACGTGCTCGGTCACGCCGCCGCCCTCCGTCTGCCAGGGGTCGCGCTCCCCGAACTCGCCGCGATGGCTGATCAGCATGAGCAGTGGAATGCGATAGAGCTGGGCGCAGCTCACGATGCCGTTCACCGACGCCAGAAAGCCATGGTTCTGCATCAGCATCGCCGACCGAACCCCCGCGAGATGCGCGCCGGCCGAAATGCCCACGCCTTCCTCCTCCTTGGCGAGGCGCACGAGCGTCATCTCCGGGTCGTCCTCCGACATCCGGATGAGGTGCACGAGCCAGGTCTCCGGCAGCGCGGAGACGATCCGTACGCCGGCGTCCTTGAGACATTCGTAAATCAGCCGCGAGCTCGTTTGTGATACGGGCATGTCGTTCCGTTCCTTGCCGCCGGTCGCCTCAGACCGCGGTCACCTTGCCGAACACGCTCGACAGCAGCCACCACACGCCGGTCCCGCCGACGGCGGCGGGAATGCCGAACCGGATCCAGTAGTAGAGCCACGCCGGGGCGGGTTGTTCACCGTGCTCGCCGAGCTGCCTGAGCGCCGTCGAGCGATTGATGCTCCATCCCACGACCAGCACCGCCACGAGCGAGCCAAGCGTCTGCATCCCGGACCCGAAGGTCAAGTCCCAGGGCACGAAGATGCCGTTGTTGATCGTCGGCGGAATGGACAGCGCGAACACGGCGGCGGACACGAGCCACACCGCGCGCGTGCGCGGCACCTTCGTGTTGTCGGTCACGCCGGCCACGAGCACCTCGAACGCCCCGACGTCGGACAGGTACCCCGCGCCGAACAGTCCGATGAAGAACAGGCAGCCGAAGAACGCGCCGAAGGGAATCGCGGCGAACACCTTGGGCAGCGTCGCGAAGATGAGCCCCGGCCCGGACGTCGGCTCGAGCCCGAGCGCGAACACCGCGGGAATCACCGCGAAGCCGCAGAGGAGCGCGGAGCCCGTGTCGCCAATCACCGTCCAGAGCGCCGGCCGCGCCAGACTCTCCGACGCGTCGAGGTACGAGCCGTACACCACCATGAACGTCCCGCCGAGCGAGAGCGAGAAGATCGCGTGGCCGATGGCGGCCACCATGACCCGCGGCGTCAGGTCCGCGAAGCGGAACTTCAGGATGTACCACCGCACGCCGTCCATCGCCCCGGGCAGCGTGAGCGACCGCACCATGAGCACCACGATCACCAGCAGGAGCCCGGGAAGCACGACCTTGCTCGCCTTCTCGATCCCCGCGCGCAGGCCTTTCGTGACGACGAGCGCGCAGGTGAGGATGACGGCGCCCGTGCAGACGAGCTGCAGCACGAACGACTTCGCGACGAATCCATGGTCCGGCGGCAGGATCGCGGCCGGGTCGAGCCCAAGGTGCAGCCCCGCCGCGAGCTGCCCCACGGCGTAGTACAGCACCCAGCCAATCACCGCCGTGTAGTACCCGGTGGCCGCGGTCACCACGACGAAGAAGACCCAGCCGACCACCGTGCCGAACGGCAGTCCGGCGGCCGCGAACGCACCCACTGGCCCGCGTCGCGTCTGGCGCCCCAACGCGAACTCGGCCATGAGCGCCGGCACGCCGATCACGACCGACACGAGCGCGTAGAAGAGCACGAACGCCGCGCCGCCGAACTTCCCGACCATGTACGGGAAGCGCCACACGTTGCCGAGGCCGATCGCCACGCCGATGATCGTCATCAGCGTGCCGAACCGCGAGGCGAACGTTTCGCGACCGCCGGCCGGCGACGTCACGCGTGCGCGAGCACGGCGCCGAGCGCGTCGAGCGCGGTGTCAACGTCGTCGAGCGTGTTGTAGAAATGCGGCGCCAATCGGATCACCGGTCCCCGCGCCGACGGCAGGACGCCCCGCTCGCGCATCGCCTGCTCCACCGCGTGCGAGTCGGGCACGACGAACGCCGTCGTCGCCGTCTTGCGGCGCATGTCGGCAGGGCCGTGGATGCTGAACCCGCGCGCGCGCCCGCCGTCGATCAGGCGCTGGCCCAGCACCTCCGCCCACGCGCCGATGCGCGCCGGACCCACGCCGTTGATGATCTCCATTCCCGCGCGGGCGACATACGCGTTGATGACCGGAGGCGTGCCCGTGTCGAACCGGCTGGCGGTGGGCGACCAGTCGAGCCGGCGCACCTGGAAGGCGAACGGGTCCGCCCGGCCGAACCAGCCGGTGACGGATGGCACGAGCCGCTCGTGCAGCGCCTTGCGAACGTACAGGAACGCGATTCCCGGAATGCCCATGAGAAATTTCAGATTGCCGGCCGCCAGAAAATCGACGTCCATGGCCCGCACGTCAACCGGCATGGCGCCGAGGGTCTGGTAGGCGTCCACGTAGAGCAGCGCGCCGCAGGCATGGACCCGGTCCGCCAGCGCGCGGATGTCCTGGGTGAATCCGTTCAGGTAGTAGCCGTGGCAGGCCGAAACGACCGCCGTCCTCTCGGTGAGCAGGGGGGCGTAGTCCTCGAGCCCGATCTGCGCGTCGCGAACGGGGACCCACTCCACGCGCGCGCCGCGCCGCTCCTGCGCGAGCCACACGTGGCCGATGGTCGGGAACTCCGCCTCCGTCACCGCCACGGTGCGCCGGGCGCCCCCGAAGTCGATCGCGCTCGCCACCGCGCTCGTCGCCTCTGACACCGAGCCGAACACCGCGATCTCGTCCGGCGTCGCGTTCACGAGCCGCGCGAACTCGGCCTTGGCGGCGTGCACTTCCGCCATCCAGGCGTCCCAGTCCATGCCCACGCTGTTCCAGCCATCGAGATAGCGTTCGGCCGCCGCTCGCGTGGCGCGGGTCTGTGGGGCCTGCGAGCAGTTGTTCATCGGCACGCAGGTCTCGAGCAGCGGGATCTGCCCGCGCCACGCATCGATGTCGAAGCCCGGCGTCGCGAGAGCGGAGGGCATGGCGCCTAGCGGGACGTCTGAATCACGTCGTAGTACTGCGTGACCTTCCCGTCGGTGAACGCCTTGATCTGCTCGAGCATCGACGCGAGCATCTGCTGCCCCCGCATGTACGGGCTCACCTGCGGGCCGCGGTTGTAGACCATGCCGCTGAACACCGAGCGGATGAACGTGCTCGACGAGTCGATCGGCAGCGTGCCGGCGTTCTGGTAGAAGTGCCGCCAGTCGTCCGTCTGGTTGAACAGGTACTGTTCGACGTTCGACAGGTAGAACGCCGTGACGCGCGCGCGGTGTTCCCTCAGATAGTCGCCCACGGCGCGGATCGCCTTGGACCCGGCGAAGTCGCCGACGACCGGGACGAGCAGATTGTCCGTCTCCATCTCCTTGAGGGTCCGGAACGCCGCTTCGCTGGACATGTAGCTGCGGTGAACGTGATCGCTGTCCGTGGCCACCTGCAGCGCGGCATAGCTGGGCATCATGCCGCGGCCGAACCCGTTGCGGCCAAGGTTCGAGTTGTACGTGATGTCCGGGCCCCACGTCACGAACGCCTCGTACACGTGGGCGATCGTGTTCAGGTCGTCGTCCGAGAGCTTGAACACGTGCGTCTTCACGA
>Ga0316628_100005624_pt1 | contig 10101 bp, 7 predicted proteins | sample OWC_Aug_M2_C1_D5_FD_207648 | JGI IMG/M metagenome (GOLD analysis project Ga0316628, IMG submission 207648) | Wetland soil microbial communities from Old Woman Creek delta, Ohio, United States - OWC_Aug_M2_C1_D5_C | ecosystem: Environmental > Terrestrial > Soil > Wetlands | place: USA: Ohio... | reverse complement strand
CGACAGCCCTCTCCCCGCGTGTCCCGGGCCGCCGGCTCCGGCGAGGTTGACTGCCGCGCAAGCAGCCCTCCCGTTGCCGCTGCTACCTTCCGGTCCTGACGGGGTTCGCGGGAAGCGCTTCGCGCAGGACCCCGGCCTTCAACGCCACGTGCCCGGGCACCGGCCAGAAAGAGGGAAGCCTCGGCAGGGAATTCGACCCCACTGGAGCGGATTGTGGGCAACAGGGCACCGCTAGCTCCCCGTCTAGCACGGTCCCCCCTATTATACATTTTTCCCTGGGATTGCGGTAAAATAGAGCTTAGCGTCAAGGAGAAAGAACCATGCTATTCGGAGATCCGACGTTCCTGCTCGTCATCCCGGCCTTGATCCTGGCCCTTTATGCCCAGAGCAGGGTCAGGGGGGCTTACAGGAGATACAGCCAGGTCGCTTCGCAATCCCGGCTCACCGGGGCCCAGGCGGCCTATCAGCTGCTACAGACCGCCGGGGCGGGCGATGTCCAGATCGAAAAGACCCCGGGCGACCTGACCGACCATTACGACCCGCGCAAAAAGATCCTGCGTTTGTCCCAAGGGGTCCATGACAGCACCTCCATCGCCGCCCTCGGCATCGCCGCCCACGAGACGGGCCACGCGATCCAGCACCACAACCATTACCAGCCCATGGCCCTCCGCTCGCTCATCTACCCCGTCGCCAGCCTCGGCTCGACCCTGGCCTTCCCGCTCTTCTTCGCCGGCTTCATCTTCAGCAAGCACGGGCCGAACGTCCTCATGGACATCGGCATCCTGCTCTTCACCGGCGCGGTGGCCTTCTCGGTCGTCACCCTGCCGGTCGAATTCAACGCCTCGAAGCGGGCCCTGACCCTGCTCGAGGAGCGCCGCTTCCTGACGCCCGACGAGATGGCCGGGGCCCGCAAGGTCCTGAGCGCCGCGGCCCTGACCTACGTCGCGGCGACGGCCATGGCGGCCGTCCAGCTCCTGCGCATGTTCCTGCTTCGCTCCTCGCGCGACTAGGACGGGTCCGGGCCGCGCGGATGGCGGCGATTACGCCTCCGATCGCCGGATGGCCTCGGAGGCGTTGGTTGAAGGGGGGACCGCATGTGCAACGTCCGATGGCTCGTCTTTTTCGGTCTGGCGCTTATCTTGGCCTTGGCCGTTCCCGTTGTCGTCTCCGGCCAGGCCGGCCTAGGCAAGGCCTATCTGATCGGCGTCGTCAAGGCCGATGACGGCCAACCTTTGGCCTCGGCGAAGGTCGTCCTGCGGCTGCTCAAGTCCGGGAAGGACGAGGTCCCGGCGGAGGAAGCCGCCGTCTTCGAAACGAAGACGAACAAGAAGGGACTCTGGAATTACGTCGGAATGGCGGCGGGGACCTGGGAAATCACCGTCTCGGCCGAAGGATATAATCCGGCCTCCCGGACTTGTTCCGTCCTCGAGCTTCAAGCGAATCCCAAGATCGAATTGACCCTGGAAAAACTCGAGCGGGCGCGATCGGAGGCCCCGCCCCCCGGATGGCTCGAGAAGGCGGACGAACTGTTCTTCAAGAAGGACTATGACGGAGCGCTCGCCCTCTACAGGCAATACCTCGAGCGGGATCCCGGTGCGCTCATGGTCATCTCGGCCGTCGGCGACTGCCTGATGGAGAAGAGCGATTTTCAGGGCGCCCTGGCCCAGTATCAGATCGTCGTGGACAAGACGTCCCCGGACCCGAGGAACGCTCCCTTGACAGCCAAGGCCCTGGACCGGATCGGGGAATGCTATATGAAGGCGGGAGACAGGGCCCGGGCCGTGGAGTATTGGAAGTCCTCCCTGGCCATGTCTTCTTTCGACGCCGAGGTCCCATTCAACATCGGGGAGGTCCTTTTTTCGGAGCGCAAATTCGAAGAGGCGGCCCATTATTATCGCGCCGCGACGGAGATCTCTCCGGACTGGAACGAGCCCTACTTCAAGCTCGGCCTGGTCTCGATGGGCCTGGGTGAATTCGACAAGGCCCGCGCCTCCTTTCGCAAGGTCGCCGAGCTCGATCCTTACGCCCCCCTCGCCTACCAGGCCCGGGACATGCTCAAGGAACTCGACAAGATCAAGAAGTAGAGGATTTGGCAGGCGCCGCGGGTCGCCCCGCCTTGACAGTCCCCGGGGCCGGTGATAGATAGACCTCTTCCATTCTCCGAAGGAGGTCGTCCGTGAAAAGATCCCCCGTCCTGGCCCCGCTCGTCCTCGGTCTCGCCGCGCTTCTTTTGTCCGCCGGCCTGGCCGCGGCCCAGACGCCGCCCGACAAGTTCCTCGGCCACAAGGTCGGCGAGGACCGCAAGCTCGCCGATTACACCCAGATCAAGGGCTATTTCGAGAAGCTGGCCCAGGAATCGAACAAGATCAAGCTCTTCACGATCGGGGAATCCGTCCAGAAGAAGCCCATCATCATGGCCGCCATCTCCACCCCGGAGAACCTGGCCAAGATCGACCGCTGGAAGGAGATCACCCACAGGCTCCGCGACCCGCGCGCGACCTCCCCCGACGAGGCCCGCAAGCTGGCCCGGGAAGGCAAGGCCATCGTCCTCATCAGCTGCTCCCTCCACGCGACCGAGATCGGCGCGTCCCAGATGTCGATGGAGCTGGCCTACGACCTCGTCACGGGAAAGACCTTCATCGACGCCGGGAAGGCCCTCGCCGATGTCATCTTCCTTCTCGTCCCGAGCCACAATCCCGACGGCAACCAGATGGTCGTCGATTGGTACCGCAAGTACGTCGGCACTCAGTTCGAGGGCGGCAACATGCCCTGGCTCTACCACGTCTACGCCGGTCATGACAACAACCGCGACTGGTACATGTTCAACCTGCCCGAGACGCGGGCCGTGACCAAGGTCCTCTACGACGAGTGGCTGCCCCAGATCCACCTCGACGAGCACCAGCAGGGCTCCAACGGGGCCCGTCTCTTCGTCCCGCCGTTCACGGATCCGCCGCTGCCGAACATCCAGCCCTCCGTCTGGCGCGGCGTCAATCTCATCGGCACGGAGATGAGCTACGACCTCCAGAAGCACGGCATGAGCGGCGTCGTCAACGGCCGCTCCTACACGGCCTGGTGGATCGGCGCCTGCGACGACACCGGCTGGCTTCACAACGTCCTCAGCTGCCTCAGCGAGGCGGCTTCCGTCCGCGTCGCCAGCCCCATCGTCATCGAGCCGAACGAGCTCCAGTCGGATTTCTATGAGAAGCGGATGGATTTCGTCGATCCCTGGCCCGGCGGACCGTGGCGCCTCCGCGACATCGTCGATTACGAGCTCGTCCTTTCGCAGAGCCTGATCAAGACGGCCGCCCTCCACAAGGAGGACATCCTCTTCAACTTCTATCAGATGAACAAGAACTCGGTCGAGACGGTGGACAAGGACCAGCCTTACGCCTTCGTCATCCCGGCCGTCCAGAGGGACTATCCGACGATGCTCAAGATGCTCGGGGTCCTGCGGACGGGCGGCGTCGAGGTCCTCCAGGCCAAGGCCGACTTCATCGCCGGCGGCCGGTTCTACAACGCCGGCTCGTTCGTGGTCAAGACGGCCCAGCCCTACAAGACATTCGCCTGGGCGCTCCTCGACAGGCAGAAATACCCCGACATGCGGCAGTATCCCGGCGGCCCGCCGATCCCGCCCTATGACAACGCCGCCTGGACCCTGCCCATGCAGATGGGCGTCCTCTGCGACAAGGTCGTCGAGCCGTTCGAGGCCAAGCTCGAGCGGATCGAGGCCGTCCCCTACCCCAAAGTCCCGGCCCAGGGCAAGAGCGAGTATTTCGTCCTCGATCCCCGGGTCAACGCCTCGTACGCCATGGCCCTCGCGCTGCTCAAGGACGGGGCCGAGGTCTGGCGGACGAAGAAGCGGGCCGCGCTCAAGGGCCACGACCTCCAGGCGGGGGCGTTCGTGGTCAAGAGCTCGGAGGCTGTGAAGAAGGCCCTGCCGGCCCTGGCCGGGAAGCTCGACCTCGCGGTCCTCGACGTCGATGACGTCTCCGCTCTGGACAAGGCCGCGGTCAAGTTCCCGCGCATCGGCCTCTTCCAGTCCTGGCGCGGCAACGCGGACGAGGGCTGGACGCGCTACGTCTTCGACGACATGGCCATCCCCTACAAGACGCTACACAACGCGGACATCAAGGGGACCAAGGACCAGAAGCCCGACCTGAGGGCGAATTTCGACGTCATCATCTTCGCCGACGACAACACCAACACGATCAAGGGCGTCCGGCCCGGCGCCGGCCCAGGGGGTCCGGGCGGCGCCGAGTCTCCCTTCGCCCGGATGTTCCGTCAGAGCCCCATGCCCCCCGAGTACGAAGGCGGGATCGGACAGGAGGGCGTCGACGCTCTGAAGGCCTTCGTCGAGAAGGGCGGCCGGCTGGTCACCCTCAACCGCGCCGCCGAGTTCGCCATCAGCGAGTTCGGCGCCCCGGCCCGCAACGCCCTGACGGGCGTCGACCGGACGAAGTTCTTCTGCCCGACCTCGATCCTCAGGATCCTCGTCGACAACGAGACGCCCCTCGGCTACGGCATGCCCAGGGAAGCGGCGGCCATGTTCGTCAATAGCCTGGCCCTGGACACTTTCTCGCCCTCCTACGAGTGGGACCGCAAGGTCGTGGCGACCTATCCCGAGGACGAGATCCTGATGAGCGGCTGGCTCCTGGGCGAGGAATACCTGGCGCGGAAGGCGGCCGTCGTGGACACGAAATGGAAGGACGGCCGGATCATCCTCATCGGCATCCGCTGCCAGAACCGGGCCCAGTCCCATGGGACCTACAAGTTCCTGTTGAACGCCCTGCTCTATCCGGAGCCGTAAGGCCGCGCCGCCACGCTCCGGGGCGCTCATGCGGCCAGACCCGCGACGGAGCCCGAGGCCCAGGCCCAGGACAGGTTGAAGCCTCCCCGTCCGCCCTGGACATCAAGGACCTCGCCGGCGAAATAGAGTCCGGGCTTGAGCCTTGACTCGAGCGTCCCGAGCTTGACCTCCCGGGCGTCGACGCCGCCGGAGGTGAACTCGGCCTCGTTCCAGCCGCGCGTGCCCTGCACGGGAAACTCCCAGGCCTTGAGACGGGCGGCCAGCCTTCCGGCCATATCCCGCGTGGCTTCGGCCATGATCTCCGGCAGGACGCGGCAGAGCTTCTCCGGCAGGAGCCCTGTCCCGAGGTCCCGGGGCGCCCAGCCGAGCGAAAGCCTGCGGCCGAGCTCGGCCGCGACCTCCTTCTCGGGCATGAAAGGGAGGAAATCGACGACGACCGAGGCATCCTTCCGGTCCTCCCGGTTCAGGGCGATCGACAGGCCTTCGCTGACATCGAGCGCGGCCGTCCCCGAGAGCCCGTAAGGGGTGAAGAGAAGCTCGCCTTCGGCCCTCCGGAGGACGCGGCCGCCGACCCGGCCTTCGATCCGGACGCGCAACCTCTGGCCTTGGAGGACGTGGCACAGGCGGGACTTGGCGACGAGCGGCACGGCGCTTGGCACGGGCGGGACGATGCGGTGGCCGAACGAGGCCGCGAGGTCATAGGCCGATCCGTTCGAGCCCAGGGCCGGATACGACCGCCCGCCGCCGGCGAGGATGACGGCGCGGGCCTGGAAATTGCGGCCGTCGGCGGCGGCGATTCCGAAGCCTCCCTCCGCGGCCTCGATCCTCTCCACTTCGAAACGGGTCACGAGATCGATCCCGAGCCGGGCCGTCTCGAGCTCCAGGACCTTGAGAACTGAGGCCGCCTGGTTCGTCGCCGGATAGACGCGGCCGCCCTCGTCGGACTGCAGGCGCAGGCCCAGTCCCTCGAAAAGGGACCGGATCTCCGCCGCGCCGAACCGCTCTAGAACCGAAGAGACGAGCCGCGGCTCCGTCGACGTGAAGTCTGAGGCCGTCAAGCCGTCGTTGAGCAGGTTGCAGCGCCCGCCGCCGGTGGCCAGGAGCTTCTTGCCGATCCAGGGCAGCCGCTCGAAGATCGTGACCGGGAGGCCCCTGCGCCCCGCGCTCACCGCGGCCGCGAGCCCCGCGGCCCCGGCCCCGATGACGGCGATTCCGCGATCGTCCCGCATGACCCCCTAGGCCCCGAGGATCTGGCAGGCCTTTTCGATGTTCGAGACGTCCATGATGATGGCCGTGCCGTTGCCCTTGCGGGAGAGGGTGCCGTAGCAGTACTCGATATTGATGCCCTCGTCGCCGAGCTTGGTCGTCACCTCGGCCAGGGACCCGGGCCGGTTCTCGAGATCGACCCGCAGGACGTCGCGCAGCTCGGTCGTGTAGTTCAGCTTGGACAGAAGCTTGACGGCCTTGTTGAGCTGCTGCACCCAAAGCTTGGCCGTGTCGTGAAAGACGCCGATGGCGTCGATGTTGATCTCGTTCTCGGCCAGGAAACTGCAGAGGTCCCCCAGCTGGGACGGCTTGTTTTCCAGGATGACGTAGATCTCGGTGATCCGTTCGACCATGCAAGTCCTCCTGTCAGAGTAGGATGTCAGCGCCCCTGTATCTCAACGATATCATGATTCCTTATGTCAGGCAATCGAGTTCTGCGCCGACTGAGCCGCCCTCGCGCAGGGGTGTTCCCAGAGGAGGCCGTGGGAGGGCGGAGCGGGCACGGATCCTCGAGCGAAACGAGAAAAGAGCGAAGCCCGGATACGAAGCGAGCCGGCGCGCCGGGCCGGCGAGCGGCCGACGGGTGGGAATACCCCGAGCGAAAAGGGGTGGCTCGGTCGGCGCTATAAACTCAGTCGAAGATCTTGCCAGGGTTCATGATCCCGTTCGGATCGAAGGCCCGCTTGATGCCGCGCATGAGGGCGATCTGCCGCTCGTCGAGGACGAGCGAAAGGTACGGCTTCTTGACCAGGCCGATGCCGTGCTCGCCGGAGATGACGCCGCCGCGGGCCCGGCAGTCCTCGAAGAGCTCCCGGCGCACGGGGTCGGCCTTGGGCCGCCACTCGCTCTCGGGGACCGGGACCATGGCCCCGCCTGAGTAGCGGGCCTTCATGATGTGCGTGTGGACGTTGCCGTCGGCGGCGTGGCCGAAGGTCGGCAGCCAGATATCATAGGCTTTGGCGACCTCCCGGACCCGGCGGACGTGCCCGGCCACCTCGGCCCGGGGGACGGCGATGTCCAGGATCTCGACCGTGCCGGCCTTGATGGCGTCATAGATCTTGGAGCGGATGTCCAGCACCTCGTCCTGCTTGCTGGGCGTGTCGGCGATGAAGATGTCGATGGCCCCCTTCTCGACGCAGACCTCGGCCGCGGCCTGCGACAGCCGGTCCATCTCCTCCTCGGATGGGGCGTCGAGGATGATCAGGAGGTGGGTCGAGCCGAGCTTTGTCGGCCACTTCTTGTGGATGTGGGCCTCGGTCAAGGTGATGGGCTCGATTTCCAGGAACTCGACGGCGAGCGGCACGATGCCCCGCTTCATGATCAGCGGCACGGTCTCCAGGGCCGGCTCGAGGGCCTCGAAGGGCACGACGAGCGAGCGCATGAGGCCGGGCCGGGCCATGAGGTGAAGGACGGCCCGGGTGACGACGCCGAGCGTGCCTTCCGAGCCGATGATGAGATGCATGAGGTTGTAGCCGGTGCTCGACTTCTCGAGCTTGCCGCCCAGGCGCAGGATGTCGCCCGTCGGCGTCACCAGCTCGAGGCCGCGCACGTAATTGCGGATGGTGCCGTACTTGACCGCCCGGCTGCCGCCGGCGTTGGTGGCCACCAGGCCGCCCATCATGGCGCTCTCGTCGCCGGGATGGGGCGGGAAGTACAGCCCGGCCTCCTCGACGGCCTTGGTGAACTCCGAGAGCCGCACGCCGGCCTCGGTCACGGCCATCTGGTTGTCGGCGTCGACCTCGAGGACGCGCGACATCCGCTCGAGCGACAGGACGAGGCCGCCGTAGACGGGCACGCAGCCTCCGCAGAGGCCCGTCGCCCCGCCCCTCGGCGTCACCGGGAGGCCGTGAGCGTTGGCGATCTTCAGCACGGCCGCGACCTCCGCCGTCGTCCCCGGCCGGACGACGAGGTCCGGCTCGCGGGCGATGTCCCTCATCGAGAACTCGTCGTGGCCGTAGTCGAAGGTCCGCTCGGGATCGGAGAAGGCGTTCGCAGGGCCGACCACGGCTTCGATCTCCGACCTGAGGGCCGTCGTGATCTTCGGGTTCATGGGGACTCCTTGTCGTCGAGGCGCTTGAGCTGGACCGGAAGGCCGATCACGATCTGCGGGCGTCCCTTGTAGAGCTCGACGAGGCCGGTCGCCTCGATCGTCCGGCCCGCGAAGTCGAGCGGGCCGGGCAGCGTCCGGAAGACCTCGAGGGGCACGGCGGCGTCGAAGGCCGCACCGTCGGCCTCGAGGAGACAGAACCCGGAGCGCTTGAACGACCGGAGGCAGCGGAAGCGGACCGTCAGGACCTCGCCGACGCGGCCGGGGGCCTCGCCGGGCGGGATCACCACATAGGGAGCTCTCGCCCAAAGCCCGCGCCCGGCCTGGCGGGCTTCGGTTTCGGCGGCCTTGAGCTCCTTCCTCAAGGCCTCGTCGAACGGGAACTTGAGGAAGGCCGTGGCATAGCCCTCGCGGACGAGGGTCACGTTGAAGAGGCGGCCGTCCGCGGTCCGGACAAAAGCCAGGAGCCGGCCATAGGCGTCGCGGGTCTCTGGACCGGGCAAGAGCTCCACCTCGGCCCGGTAGAGGCGGGAGAAGGCGAAGCGCTTGGCCAGGAAGGCCATGAACCGGACGTTCTCCCTGGCGTCGTCGAGCTCGGGGCTGTCGACGCCGATGAGACGGACCTTCTCGTCGGCTCCCCCGGCCAGGCGGACGCGGACGGTATCCCCGTCATAGACCGTCTTCACCGTGCCGCGGAGGCTCTCCTGCCGCGGGAGCGCGGCGCCGGGTGGAAGGGCGAGAAGGCCCGCGGCGACGAAGGCGAGACCCGTCAGCGCGGCCGCGAGGCGGGGCCGGGATCTCAACGGCCCTGCAGCTCCTTCGCCGCGCGGGCGATGTGAGAGGCGCTGATGCCGAAGCGTTCGAGGAGCTCGTCGGGCTTGCCGGAGCGGGGCAGCTCGCGGATGCAGAGGTGCCGGATCGAGGCCCGGCCGGCCAGGCTTTCGATGACCGCCTCGCCCAGCCCGCCGGCCGGGTAATGGTCCTCGGCGACGATGGCTTTTCCGCCGGTCTCGGCGACCTCGCGACGGATGGTCTCGGCGTCGAGCGGGGCGACCGAGTAGGCGTCGATGACACGGAGGCCGAGGCCTTCCTTGGCCAGGAGGTCGAAGGCCTTGAGGGCCTCGTGGACCGTGATCCCGGCGGCGACGACGGTCACCGCGTCGCCCTCGCTCTTCCGCAGGACCTTCGAGCCGCCGATCCCGAACTTCTCGTCGGGGCCATAGAGGATCGGCGTCGCCGGGCGGGACGTCCGGATGTAGCACATCCCCTTGTGGGCCGCGGCGGCGGCGACGCAGGCCTCCGACGAGACCGCGTCGCTCGGGTAGAGGACGACGCAGCCCGGGATGGGCCGGAAGATGGCCAAATCCTCGAGCCCCATCTGGGAGGGTCCGTCCTCGCCGATGCTGACCCCGACGTGGGAGCCGCAGACCTTGATGTTCGCGAAGGAGTAGGCGGCCATCCGGATCTGATCGTGGGCACGCGACAGGAACGCGGCGAACGTGGCCACGAAGGGGATGTAGCCCTTCGCGGCCAGGCCGACGCTGAGGCCGATCATCTGCTGCTCGGCGATGAACGATTCGAAGGAGCGGTCGGGAAAGGCTTCAAAGAACTTGTCGGCGTAAGTCGAGTTCTTGACGTCGCCGTCGATGGCGATGACGAGCGGGTTGACCCGGCCGAGCTTGAGAAGGGCGTTGCCGTAGGCCATCCGGGTCGCCGTCTTCTCTTTGTATTCCGGCTTGGGGATCTCGAACGAGCCGCGGACCGCTTTCTTCTTGAACGGCCGGGCCGGGCGGACGAGCTTGTGGGAATCGACGTCGGTCAGGGACCCGATCTCCTCGAGGGCCCGGGCCAGCTCGTCGATCTTGAGGGGCCTGCCGTGCCAGCCGTTCTTGTCCTCGATGAAGCTCACGCCCTTGCCTTTGATCGTTCGGGCCAGGATGACCGTGGGCAGGCCCTTCTTGCCGGCCAGCTTGAGCGCGGC
>Ga0316628_100005622_pt1 | contig 10103 bp, 10 predicted proteins | sample OWC_Aug_M2_C1_D5_FD_207648 | JGI IMG/M metagenome (GOLD analysis project Ga0316628, IMG submission 207648) | Wetland soil microbial communities from Old Woman Creek delta, Ohio, United States - OWC_Aug_M2_C1_D5_C | ecosystem: Environmental > Terrestrial > Soil > Wetlands | place: USA: Ohio... | reverse complement strand
GGTTTCGGCGTCGGGTGGGACCACGCCCGCGGTGGCGCCCGCCTCCACCGTCATGTTGCACAGCACCAGCCGCCCCGAGGTGGGCAGGTTGCGGATCGCCTCGCCGTGGAACTCGATGACGCGATAGTTCGCGCCTTCGGCGGTGAGCGTCCCGATCAGGTGCAGGATCAGGTCCTTCGCATAGACGCCCGGCGGGAAGTGACCGCTCACCGCCACACGGATGGTGGCCGGCACCTCGACGTTGAGGATGCGACCGAGCGCCCAGACCGCCGCCATCTCGGTGGCGCCGATGCCGAAGGCGAACGCCCCGAGCGCGCCGTGCGTGGTCGTGTGGCTGTCGGTCCCCACCAGCACCGAGCCCGGCCGCACGTAGCCGTTCTCCGGCAGGATCTGGTGGCAGATGCCGCCGACGTCGCCGCGGATGTCGTGGAACTTGGTGATCCCCTGCTTGGCGATGAACTCGCGGATCTTCTTCTGGTTGGTCGCCGTCTTCGAGGACTCCGCGGGGACCCGGTGGTCGAAGATGATGGCGATGCGCGTCGGGTCCCAGACCTTCGGCTCCCGCCCGGTGCCGGCGAAGATCTCGTTGAACTGGTTGATGACGAGCGCGCCGTTCTCGTGCGACATCGCCAGATGAACCGGCGGTTCGAGGACGTCGCCCACCGCCACCGCCGGCCGGCGGCAGGCCCGGGCCAGCAGCTTCTGCACGTAGGTCATGCCCATCGTGGTCTCTTCCTCCTCCGCGGCCGTCTCAGACGACGCCCTTCGACTTCAGCTCCGCAAGCTGCTCCGGCGTCACTCCCACCGTCGCCAGCACTTCGGCCGTGTGGACCCCGAGCCGCGGCGGCGGGGCCGTGATGTCGCCCGGGGTCTTCTCGAACTGGGCCGTGAGCGTGAACAGCGGGATGGTGCCGATGCCCTCGACCTCGACGTCCTGGAGCGTGCCGCGGTGCTGGATCTGCGGCTGCCGGAGGGCGTCCTCGAGGCTCAGGATCTCGCCGCTCGGGACGTCCTTGGCGTTGAGCAGCACCACCCACTCGGCCGTGCCCTTCTCCGCCAGCTTCGCCTCGAGCAGCGGCGTGAGCGCCTTGCGGTTCTGCTTGCGCGTATCGCGCTTCTGGAAGCGCTCGTCGGTCTTCAGCTCGGGCACGCCCAGCACGTCGCAGACCGCCTCCCACTGCTCCTGCTTGTTGGCGGCGATGTTGATGCTCCCGTCCTTCGTCTTGAACACGCCCGACGGCGCTGCGGTGAAGTTGTCGTTGCCCATCACGACCGGCGGCGACTTGCCGATGAGCAGGTTCGCCGCGACCCAGCCCATGAGCGGCATGATCGAGTCGAGCAGGGCCACGTCGATGAACTGGCCCTCGCCCGTGCGCTCGCGGTGGTACAGCGCCGCCATGACGGCGAACGCCCCGTTGAGCCCGCCCACCGTGTCGCACACCGGGAATCCCGCGCGCAGCGGGTTCAAGCGCTCGTCGCCGTTCACGGCCATCTCGCCGCTCAGGCCCTGGATGATCTGGTCGTAGGCCGGCTTGAAGGAGTCGGGCCCGGTCTGCCCGAAGCCCGAGATGGCGCAGTAGATCAGCCGCGGGTTGATCTCGCGCAGCACGTCCCAGGCGAACCCCAGGCGCCTCATGACGTCCGGCCGGAAGTTCTCGACCAGCACGTCGGCGGTCTTCACCAGCCGCTTGAAGATCTCCTTGCCCTCGGGGCTCTTGGTGTTCAGCGTCACCGACTTCTTGTTGGCGTTCTGCGCTAGGAAGCTCGTGCCCATGAGCTTGTCGTTCAGCTCGGGCAGGATGCCCAGCTTGCGCGCCAGGTCGCCGTCCTTGGGGTTCTCGATCTTGATGACCTCGGCGCCCATCAGCGCCAGGTGCAGCGTGCAGAACGGCCCGGCCAGCACGTTGGTCAGGTCGAGCACACGCACGCCGGAGAGGATGGACCGGCTCATGAGGGCTCCTTCGTCTGGATGGGCCCCGTTTTGTAGACGTAGCCCTGCAGGTCGCGTCCGAAGTGTGCCGCGACGTCGCGCGCCACCTCGATCAGACTCCGGAGGTCGATTTCCGTGCGCAGCCCCTGACGCTGCAGGGCGTGCACGAAGTCCTCGGTCGCCACGTTCCCGGCCGCCACCTTCGTGAAGGGGCAGCCGCCGAGACCCGCGAACGAGGTCTCGAAGGAGGTCACGCCCGCGCGCAGCGCCGCGTAGATATTCGCCATTCCCAGGCCGTAGGTGTTGTGGAAATGACAGGTGCACTCGATGCCCGGATCGAGCGCACGCACCTTGCCGAAGAGCCTCTCGACCTGCGCCGGGTCGGCGTGGCCGGCTGTGTCCGCCAGGCTGATGCTCCGCAGCCCCGCCTCGACGTAGGCCCGCGCCATGCCCAGCACGCGCTCCTCGGGGACGGGCCCCTCGAAGCCGCAGCCGAACGCCGACTGCACCGAGACCTGCACCTTCCGGCCGGCCGCCACGGCCTGCCGGGCTGCGGCGACGATGCGCTCGGTGGCCTCCTCGCTGCCCATGCCGGTGTTCTTCCGGCTGTGAGTCTCGCTCGCCGAGGCGCCCAAGCAGAACATCTCGACGCCGCACCGGAGTCCGCGCTCGAGGCCCTTCTCGTTCAGCACCAGACCCGACAGCACCGTGCCCGCGCTCTTGCCCGCGGTGAGGCGGCGGAACAGCTCGTCGGTGTCGGCCATCTGCGGGACCTTCTCCGGGTGGACGAACGAGCCCACCTGGACGATGTCCACGCCCGCGGCCATCAGGCCGCGGATCCAAGCCTCCTTCTTCTCGATCGGGACGACCTGCTTCTCCATCTGGAGGCCGTCCCGTGGCCCGACTTCGTGGATGACGATGCGCGTCATGGCCTCCTCGCGTCTACAGCCCCGCCGCGATGGCCTGGGCCATCTCGAGCGTCTTCGCCGCGCCGCCCATGTCGTAGGTGCGCACCCTGCCCTCGCGCACCACCTCGGCGACCGCCTTCTCGACGCGCTCCCCGGCCGCCGTCTCCCCCAGCCAGTCGAGCATCATCTTGGCCGCGAGGATGGTGGCGATCGGGTTCACCTTGTACTGCCCCGCGTACTTGGGCGCCGAGCCGTGCGTGGGCTCGAAGACCGCCAGCTTCTGCCCGATGTTGCCCGAGCAGCCAAAGCCCAGCCCCCCGACCATCTGGGCGCACAGGTCCGAGATGATGTCGCCGTAGAGGTTGGGCGCCACCAGCACGTCGTAGTTGAACGGGTTCTTCAGCAGCCACATCGTCATGGCGTCGATGTTGGCGTCGTCCACGGCGATGCCGGGGAAGTCCTGGGCCACCTGCTTCGCCGTCTCGAGGAACAGCCCGTCCGTGGCGCGCACCACGTTCGCCTTGTGCACCACCGTGACCTTCTTGCGCCCGAACTTCCTGGCGTACTCGAAGGCCGCGCGCGCGATCCGCTCCGAACCCTTCTTGGTGTTGACCTTGCAGGAGATCGCGTACTGGTCGCCCGGCAGGTCCTTGAAGGCCTGGAACGGCGGTGACAGTTCGGCGAGCGTGTCGCGCAACCGGTCCGGCACGGTGTTGAACTCGACGCCCGCGTAAAGGTCCTCGGTGTTCTCGCGGAACACGACGAGGTCGATCCCCTCCTTGTAGTTGAGCGGGTTCTGCGGATAGGCCTTGATCGGGCGGAGGCAGATGTACAGGTCGAAGAGCTGCCGCATGCGCACGATGGGCGAGCGGTAGACCAGGCCCTTGCCCTGCAGCGCCGGCACCAGCTCCTTCTCGGCCGCCTTGACCGGCTTCGAGGTGATGGCGCCGAACATGGCGGCGTCCACGTTCTTCAGCAGCTCGATGGTGCGGGCCGGGAAGGCGTCACCCTCCTTGCACCAGAACTCCCAGCCGATGTCGCCGTGGACGTACTCGGCGTCGAGGCCGACCTTGTCGAGCACGATCTTCGCCGCTTCCATCACTTCCACGCCGACGCCGTCGCCCGGCAGCCACGCGATCTTGTACTTCCTGGCCATACCGCGAACCTCCCCCGTCAGTTGTCCCCCCGGCCGAGGCCGGGAGGGCGGATCCGGCGAGCGCCGCCGGACTAGAGTGCCAAGCACTCTACGGGTTCGGGCGCCCCATGGGCAATGCGCGGCGAAGGCGATCCGGGAGGTCCGACGAGCCGAAGAAAGTTCGGCCGAATGGACGGCGACCGGCCGAGCGGCCCGCCGCGGCCGGACGGCAGCCGCCGGCCACCACCGCCCATCGGGGAGACGGCAGGTCGGGTGCCCCGGACGTCGCCCGAGTTCGTGGCGGACTACGCGGCGTCGCCCAACCCGCAGAGGCCGGCTCCTTCACTCGTGCCAGCGCCGCCGACTACCTGACGCGTGTGGCTCGGTCGCGCGGGCCGGTCTAGCTCGCCGTGGTCGCGGCCTGCTCTTTCGCGGGCTTCACGACCGCGGCCACGGCCAGGCCGGCCACCGCCCAGAGCACGAGGTCGTGGGCCGCCAGCGCGACCGCGTCACCCAGCGAATAGGCGGAAACGCCGAACCTCCCCGGGATGCTGACCAGAGCCAGCACCACGCCGACCACGGCGAAGAACAGGAACCTCGAGCCGTAGCGAGCGAGGACGCGGCTCGATGCGTTCGCCAGCACCCACGCACCCGCGAAGGACGCCAGCAGCAGCACCACGAGCCCGACGATCACCTCCTGCCGCGCATCGGCGTGCCCGAGCCCGCTGTACTCCACGGCGAAGACCGGGGCGTGGCCGGGAAAGGGCTGGTCCGGCCCTACCACGGGATTGCAGACGTACCGACCCGGCTGGGTCACGTGCTGGCTCAGAAATGTGTAGACGTCTGTCATATTGGTGAGCTGGTGCATGTTGATGCCACGCTTGAACCCCATCAGCCCGTCCACGACGACCACAAAGGCGATCATCACGACCGCGCCGATCAGACCTCCGACCAGTACGCGTCTCATGTGCCCCTCCGTTGGCTGAACTGCCATTCAGGCCCTGCCGAAGCGCGGGCCGGTACCCCGCCCAGGCCACACCCGCCGGCACGGGACGGCGCTCGGGCGCAGGCGGACCCGCCTACCGGCGGCAGACGGCGCTACTCGCCTCCCTCGGACTTCGCCACCTGCGTCGGGACCTCGATCACCCAGACGTCCTGGTTCCCGGCCTCTCGGGACGCATACGCGACCCGCCTGCCGTCGGGCGACCATGACGGCCACGAGACACCCGGACCTCGGACGAGCGGGATCGACGCCCCCGAGGCGCGCGACACGAGCCAGATGACCGAGGCACCGGAATCGGCCGCGGTGCAGGCGAACCAGCGCCCATCCGGGGAGCAGCACGGGTGATCGTCCTGCCCCGGATGATTCCACAAGCAGACAGCCTTCCCACCGCTGGACGCGACCTGCCAGATGTCGAAGTCACCGTCTCGGTCGGAGGCGAACAGGATCTCCCGGCCATCGGGCGACCACGCAGGATGGTGGTCGGCCGCATCATGGGTGGTGATTCGCACGGCCTCGCCATCCTCGAGCGAGACGACCCATAAGTCGGAGTTTCCGGACCGGAGCGACGCGAAGGCGATGCGTCGCCCGTCGGGCGACCAGCTCGGCTGGAAGCTCGGGCTGCCCGCCCCCGCCAGCCGTCGTGCACGCCCTCCCGCGGCCGGCATGATCCAGATGGCCGGAGCCCCGCTCTCGGACTGCGCATCGAAGGCGATCTGCGACCCGTCGGGCGACCACGAGATGTGGTGGTCACCGACCAGGCTGGTCTCCACGGCCGCCGTCGCGCCGGATGGCCAGCCGACCCGCCAGATCCCCGTGCGGCCGCTTCGCTCCGACGCGAACAGGATCGACCTGCCGTCGGGGGACCACTTCGTGTGGTACTCGTTCGCCGGGTGCGAAGTGAGCCGGACGGACTTCGCTGCGGTGTCCCTCGATTCCGCCCGGCCCATGCCGGCGAGAATCGCCAGCGCGACGATCACCAGCCGCGCTCTCATTCGCCCTCCCTCCCGGCCCCGGGGCGAGGATCCGCAGGTCGAGCACCGCGCATCTGCGGCGGCGCGGCGCGCCACCCACTCGACGCCGTGATCGGGCGACGAGAGTGGTCGGCATCGGGGCGAAGAGTCCCAGCACGATGACGCGATCGGCGCCCGCCTGGAGCAGTGCGAAGGCGACTCCGGCGGCGCCCCTTTGCCTGCGGAGGGTCGCTGGCGGCCATGTCAACCCCTCCCCGCCCTCACAGGTGACGGCTCTCCGCCGAGCGCCAGGGGCACGGCTCCACGGGACCGCGCGTCGCGCCGGCCGTGCGTGAGGACAACCACCGCCGGCGTGGTCCCTCCGCTCAGGAGCTCGACGGGATGGGGAGCGACGGCCGCGAGTATCCACCTGCCCTCCGTCGCCGAGCAAGCACAAGTCACGCGGGCATGGTCAAGTCCGGCAGCCCGCGAGGCCGGCCGGGCGCGGCAGCGTTCGCCCCGAAGCCCTCCCGGCGGCGGTTCGCCGTCACGCCGCGCCGGCCCCCCGGCACGACGAGCCCGCCGGAACCGAGCGACCGCCTCCTGCTACCACAGTCCGGGCAGCAGGCGGTGGCGCGTGCGCGCCGCATAGTCTCGATATCCGTCCAGTCCTTCCTGAAGAGCGCGGTCCTCGAAGTAGGTGCGGACGACCATGACCGCGTCCATGAGGAGCGCCGGGACCAGCGCCCACCACGAGCCCAGCACCAGCGGCACCGCGGCGTACATGACGATGACGCCCACGTACATGGGGTGCCGCACGAAGCGATACGGCCCGGTCGTGATCACGCGATGGCCGCGCTCCCGCTGGATGCGGACCGTGCGCTCGAGGAACGGGTTGACGGCCATGCACCAGGCGACCAGTGCATTGCCGGCGAGGCACAGCAGCGCCCCCGCGACCATCGCCGCGGGCGGCGTCACCGACCACCGGTAGCGGAGCACGTCGAGCCCGGCGACGACCACCGTGGCGAGCACGAACGCCCAGCCGGAGGCCATCACCAGCCGATCCCAGGCCTTCTCCGGGCGGTCCGGCTTCAGTCGCTCTCGCAGCAGCGTCGGGTTCCGGCGGGCGATCGTGATCAGGTTCACGGCGAGCACCACCAGCATCAGCGCGAGGAATGGCCACAACTGCCACCAGCCGGAGAGCCCACCCCACACGCACAGCGCGACCAGCACCGCCACGCTGATCGCGCCGCGCGCCGCCAGCCGCCACCGCGGCTCCGCAGGCGGCGCCGCCTCCCGGTCTTCTGCCTCAGTCATCGTCGTGTGGACCTCCCTAGATCGCCACTGCCGCGCGCCCGTGCTCCACACCGCCCACCGGGGCCACGGGCGTCATGGATCAAGGATGCTGCGCGCGATGGCACTCGGCTTCGATCTCAACCTGCCATTCGGGGTTGGTGAATCCCGCGACCCCGATGAACGCACTGGCCGGGCGAATCTCGGAGAACACCTCCCCGTGCGCCTTCGCGATCTGCTCCCACGAGGCCTGCATCCTGAAGTAGACACGGGTCTTGATCACGTCGCGGAGCGAGAACCCCGCCTCCGAGACGACCTTGGCGATGATCTCCAGGCAGCGCTTGGCCTGACCGTAGGCGTCCTCGGCGGCCGTCGTCCTTCCGTCGGCCGCGAGCGGGGCGGTCGCCGAGATGACCAGAAGGTCGCCGGACCTGACTGCACGGGAGCAGCCGATCAGGGGCTCGTACGACGAGCCGCTCGAATAGAGTTGACGTGCCACACTGAACCTCCTGGTGAATGCAGGGCCCGGCGCCGATCGGGTCCGACCCGGCCGCGGGTCCGGTCCACGGTACCGGAGCCTCCTTCAGCACTTCGCTTCCCTGCCACTCTCCCGATGGCCAACGCCGAGGAGCTCCACAACTCGACCGGCGCCGCCTCCACCGGGATGAACACGAAGAGGGTTCTTCCCGACGCGCTGTCCTGCCCCGTCGTGGCGGACTTGGCCGCACATCGGCTCAACCAAGCCCCGCGGACCACATGGCAGCGGCGATGATCCGGCCGGCATTCCGTGCTAGCCCTCGCGGATGAAGGGCCGATTCGTGCTGACGTCCACGATCCGCGACCAGTGACGACCCTCCCGCTGGTACAGGGTGATCCACGCCCAACGCGTGTCGAACTGGCGGGACGCGCCATCGGGCAGCGACCGGGTCCCCGCCACCCGCACCTGGACGACGGCCCAGGCGAGAGACCCGTCCCGCGAGACGCCGATGATGGGGTCCGCGATGTCCCGGTAGTCGGAGAACGTGGTGGAGTTCAGGTAGTCGGAGAGCATCGCTTCCATCCGACTCGCGTTCATCTGCTCGACCCGGCCGTCGGAGACGGACAGATAGCCCGGCGAGGCGAACCTGGCGAGGAAGGCGGCGTCCTTGGCGAGATGAGCGCGAATGAAGCTGCGATGCAGCGCGAGGATCTCGGCCCGGGCCGATTCCGCATCGGATGCGGGCTGGCATCCGAGGCCGGCGAGGAGCAGGAACGGAGCCAGGCCAGATCTCGCGAAGCGCATGAAACCTCCTCCTTCACTCACGGAGTCCTCCAGCCCGCTCAGGGGCGGCACGCGAACGTTGGATGCATCGAGCACGAGCCGGCTCTGGATCCGGGCCCATGCCTCCCCCTCCCGCCGGTTGGGTGTTGGCGGCGGTCTGTGCGGTTGCCCCTACGCGACCCATGTGCCGCCGGCGACCCTCGCCCTCAGTCCACGATGAACACGCGGGCGCCGGTGGGAGCGGACGCCCGGTGGGCCGGGGCTCCGTCGCCGACCTGGAAGCTCGCGCCGGGCTTCAGGTCGGCGGTCCGTCCATCGGCCAGTTCCAGGTGCAGCGCACCCTCCAGGCAGAGCAGGACATGGCCCTTCTCGCACCAGTGGTCCCCGAGGTAGCCCGGCAGGTACTCCACCATGCGCACGCGGATCTCTCCCAACTGCCGGGTGCGCCACCGCGCGGTGCCGGTCATGCCCGGATGATCGGTCGCCGGCACCTTCGACCAGTCGGTCAGCTCGAAGGGGACGTCACGAATCTGCACGGGTTCCTCCGCTGATGAAGGGGCTGCGGCGTCGCGTCCCGGACGGTGCTCCGTGTGCGGCGGCGCCGGCTGTTCCCCAGGACGTCCTACTTCATGCCGAGCCTCCCGCCCGCGGCCAGGATCCCCAACGCCTCCTGCAGCCGACGCTTCCTCGTCTCCTCGCGCCGCGCCGAGTCGATCCAGCCGATGAAGGCCCGCCGGTACGAGGGAGCCAACGACGTGAAGTGCTGCCAGGCGCGCCGGTTCCTCCGCAGGGCGCGCTCGAGGTACGCGGGGAGTTCCGTGACGGACGGCCGTGGGGCGTCGCCGCTGCGCGCCGTCGGCGGGCGCCGGCGCCCCGGCGCCGCCAGCAGCCCCCGCGCCTCGAGCGCCGCGTAGCGCCGCCGATTCGCGCTGGACCATCGGCTGCCGGCCTTGCGCGGCGTGAACTTCCGCGCGTAGCGGTCCTCGTCGAGCCGCCGCAGGATGCTGTCGATCCAGCCGAAGCAGAGCGCCTCCTCGACAACGTCGTCGTAGGTCAGGCCCGGCACGCCCGTGCGGAGCTTGTGGAACACGAGCCAGATTCCCCGGCTCGAGGCGTGATGCTCCCGTAGCCATCGGCGCCAGTGCTGGCGCGTGCGGACGTCCAGCGACTCGAGCGTCTTCTCCGCCATCACGGTCTCGCCCCTCCGTCTGGCCTTCGGCCCTCACCCTCGGAGCACCTGCCACCGCCATCGTTCGTCCACCACCGGAACGCCCCACTCACCTCCACACCTCGCGCTCCCGTCTTCCCCCTCCACCTCTCGAGGACCCATCTCTATGCAGCGATCCCCCGAACCCAGTCGGTGATCATCCTCGCCTTGCCCAGATAGATCAACGTGATCGCTATCGTATTGTAGATACCATGAGTCAGCACCGGCACCCATAGATTGCCCTTGTTGAACATGAAGACCAGACCCAGCAACAACGCGATTGCGCCCGTGGTGATCATTCCGGCCGATCCCTGATAACGGTGCGCCAGGCCGAACAATACCGACGCCAACACCACCGCAAGGAACCAGCCCCTCTTCGTATCCCGAAAGAGCACGGCGAGACGCTTGACGATGTA
>Ga0316628_100005621_pt1 | contig 10103 bp, 12 predicted proteins | sample OWC_Aug_M2_C1_D5_FD_207648 | JGI IMG/M metagenome (GOLD analysis project Ga0316628, IMG submission 207648) | Wetland soil microbial communities from Old Woman Creek delta, Ohio, United States - OWC_Aug_M2_C1_D5_C | ecosystem: Environmental > Terrestrial > Soil > Wetlands | place: USA: Ohio... | reverse complement strand
TGGGCAACAATGTTCTGGGCCAGAGCGGCTTGATTTTCTTCCTCATGAGCTACGCCGTTACCAACCTGGGGGCCTTTATCGCCGTTATCGCCATTACCAATAAGACGGAGAGCGACGAGATAAATAAGTTCTCAGGCATGGGCAAGCGGGCTCCGGTGCTGGCCTCAGCGCTGACACTGTGCCTGATTTCGCTTATAGGCCTGCCTCCTACCGCCGGCCTCATCGCCAAGATATATATCTTCAGCGGTGCGGTGCAGAACGGCCTGCTGTGGCTGGTCATCGTGGCGGTTATCAACAGCGCCATATCCGCCTTCTACTACTTGAAAGTAGTCAAAGTTATGTGGGCCGGCGCACCGGCTTCCGAAGACAAGGTGCCGTCGTCATGGGCACTGCGAACTGCTCTGGCAATTTGCTGCTTCTTTGTGGTGCTTCTTTTCGCTCTACCCGGTGGGTTTATGGGCCTGGCTCAAGCCGCCAGTAAGATCTTCACCGGCTCATAAACCTTCATTCACCCCAATTTGACACTCTCTCACTGCGATGATAGACTCCATTTATTGTGAAACGCGTTGGCATTCTGTACCATCCAAAGATCGAGAAAGCCAAAACCTTCAGCCGGGACCTGGAAAAATTTCTGAAAACGAAAGGTATTTCCTTTTGGACCTGCTCGGCCTGGCAGGAGGAGGAGGCTAAAGCTCAGATCGCCGGTTCCGATTTGGTCTGTAGCATTGGCGGCGACGGCACCATTCTAAGGTCGTTGCGCGCTATCGTACCCAATAAGGTTCCTGTGGTTGGCATAAACCTAGGCAACCTGGGGTTTATGACCGAGCTCAAAGCGGACGAAGCCTTTGATAAGCTGCCGCGACTGCTAAGTGGTGAAGGGTGGACCGAAGAACGGGCCATGCTGGAAGCCGAATTGCCGTCGCAGAAAAAAGTTTTTCAGGCTGTAAACGACGTTTTCGTAGGCCGGAGAAGCCTGGCGAGATTGGTTCAGATAGAGACCAGGGTGGACGGCGAGATTCTGGCCACGCACCGGGCGGACGGTGTTATAGTTTCCACGGCCACCGGAAGCACCGGTTATCTGCTGGCCGCGAATGGCCCGATACTATACCCTGAATCGAAGCAAATGGTGTTCAAACCGATTTGTCCCCACCTGTCACTGGACAACGCCGTGGTTCTGCCACCTGAGGCTAAAATTCAGCTGAGGGTAACGACCACGCATGAAGCCATGCTCAGCATCGATGCGCAGGTGGAAACGCCGCTGTCCAGCGGCGAGGAGGTGAAGGTCAAACAAAGCGCGTATGTAGCGCGCTTCTTGAGGCTCCGTCCCAAGGGTTATTTTTACAGCTATCTGGACTCGAAACTAAAGGGTAAGAAATAATGAAAGTAGAAAAAGCCAAAATAAGCGATGCTCAGTTGATACATGAGCTGATTAACAATTACGCCGACAAGGGTGAGATGCTGCCCAGGGCGTTAAGCGAGATATACGAAAACCTGCGCGACTTTTTTGTAGTCAGGGGTAAGAACAAGCAGCTTATCGGCTGCGTGGCGCTGCATATAAACTGGGCTGATATCGCTGAAATAAAGTCGCTGGCGGTTAGCGAGGGCGAGCAGACCAAAGGAGTAGGCCGTTTGCTGGTTAACGCCTGTCTCGATGAAGCGGTCGAACTAGAGATTCCCACCGTTTTCTGTCTCAGCTATAAGCCGGCGTTCTTCGAGAAATACAAATTTCGCCGCGTGGATAAGATGGAGCTGCCGCGCAAGGTATGGTCGGAATGCTATCGCTGTCCCAAGTTTCCGGACTGCGACGAAGTAGCGCTGATATACCAGTTCGAACCTGCTAAAAACTGACAATACACGCCGGTACAGGCATGCGAAAAAATCCCAGGTTCGCTTCTAACAAGACCAAACATCCACAATTTGCGTTGGAATATTTGCATTTGCGGTTCCGGTATTTAATGTAGCCCCACATCAGGCGAGGAGTGACCGATGGAAAAAACATTGTCTACGCAGAGAATTTATGACGGCCGTGCAGTTAGCTTGAGAATCGATACCGTACGTAAATCGAACGGGAAAGTTACTACCAGGGAAATAGTGGAGCATGCTGACGCTGTCGCAGTGGTGGTGTTGGATTCAAAGGACAAGGCTATCCTGGTAAGACAATACCGTAAAGCAGTGGGCAAGACGCTTTTGGAAGTTCCGGCCGGAGGTGTTGACCCGGGCGAGGCACCCATAGCTACAGTCAGGCGAGAACTGCAGGAAGAAATCGGTTATCTACCCAACAAGATAGACAAGCTGGGAGGGTTTTATTCGGCCCCCGGCTACTGCACCGAATATCTCCACCTCTATTTAGCCACGTATCTTATACCGAGCCGATTGCAAGCCGAAGACACGGATGAGATCGAGGTTGTCAGGGTACCCTTAACCAAGATACCGGAACTAATCGCTTCAGGGGAAATCGCCGACGCGAAGAGCATCGCCGGGTTGCTCAGGGTGATTTCAATGGGGATGAAGGGCAGCTAAAGGATAGCTAGGTCTTTATTTGGTACTTGGCCTTGCCCTGTTCGTATAAATCGCCGCCGTAGATATCGTTGATTACAGTAGCGGGGAAGTTCTCAACTTCCAGTCGCCGTATAGCTTCGGCGCCCAGGTCCTCGTAGGCGATTACCTCTGCCTTCTTGATGGTCTTGGAGATGAGTGCGCCGGCGCCGCCGATAGCTGCAAAATAGACCGCTTTATATTTCTTGATGGCGTCTTTGACCGCCTGCGAACGGTTGCCCTTGCCGATCATTCCCCTGAGTCCGGCAGCCATTAGCTTCGGCGCGTAGCTGTCCATCCGGCCGCTGGTTGTCGGCCCGGCCGAACCGATAGCCTGTCCAGGCTTGGCGGGAGACGGGCCCATGTAGTAAACGGTCTGATAAGTGAGGTCGAACGGCAGTTTCTCTCCTTTATCCAGTGCTTCGACCAGACGCTTGTGGGCAGCGTCCCGGGCTGTATAAATTACGCCGGTGATGAACACCTGGTCGCCGGCCTTTAGTTTTTTTACGGTGGCTTCATCCAGAGGCGTTTTTATATTTACGGTCGCCATTTGATTCCTCCGTTGGCTTAACCCTGCTTCACGGTGAACTCAGGGTAAGGCACTTTAGGCTTGGTTTCGGTAGGTGGTTGCACTTTGGGTGCCGGCGGTGTCTTCTTACCGATGCCGAGGTCGCGGGACACCAGCCGCCGTTTCAGCAGCTGAATGGCCAGGGCTGGGTCGACCCCCTTGGGACAGGACTCCGAACAGGCGCCGGCCAGGTGGCAGTGCCATACGCCGTGGTCGGTGCCAACCAGCGGGAACCTTTCCTTCTCTCCGTCGTCGCGGTCATCACCACAATAGCGGTAACATTGGGCCAGCGCCTGAGGCCCGTGAAACAGCCGGTCGCTGGCCGAGGTGGGACAGGCTGCCACGCAGATGCCGCACTTAATACAGTAGGTGAACTGCAGAAAGCTCTGCAGCGTTTCGTGCGACTGGCAATACTCCGCAGTGGGATTCTCCATCTCTTTAACGTCGCTCCGCAGCAGATACGGTTTTACCGATTTATGTATTTCGAAGAAGGGCGTTAAATCAACCACAAGGTCTTTAATAATAGGGAAGTTTGGCAGCGGCTTTATGGTGATTTTTTTAGCGCAGAACTCCTCCACCTGAGTATGGCAGGCGAGATGGGGATAGTTGTTGACCAGCATGCCGCACGAGCCGCAAATGGCCATACGGCAGGAGGTGCGGAAGGCCAGCGTGCTGTCTAGGTTCTCTTTAATGTAGATGAGGGCATCTAGCACCGTCATGCCATGTGAACAGGGCACCACAAATTCCTGAAAATGTGGAATGGCACGATTCTCAGGATCGTATCTCTGTACCCTGAACGTTATTTGCTCGGTTTTCGGTTTTTCCAAAATTTCTCCTATTTGTTCAGCAGCGCGATCGGCACGTAGCTGGCCCAGACGAAGACCAGTATACCGACGGCCACGATTGTCCACGTTATGGCGCGTTCGGTCCGCTGCGAGGTCGTCAGCTCGAGGACCACATTGCGCAGGCCGTTAAGACCGTGATATAGCAGTACGGCCAGTAATGCCACGTATACTCCGGCCCAGGTTACCTGGCGCGACCTCTCAATCATGGAACTCCAGGAAGTCGTATCTCCCAGGTTTACCCCGAAAAACACCAGTATCTTGTCCAGGTGCTGAATTACCATGTGTATGCCCAGTAGCACCGCTATCAGGACGCCGGTAATCAGCTGCCATAACCACACGTAGGTATAGCGCTTCACTTACCAGCCTCCTATGATGAAATCATAGAAAAATATCACGCACAAAATCACGATTATACCGATAAACGCCATCGTCCACCGGCGCTTCTTACGCAGTGCATCACTGAACGGATAGATTGGGGGCACTGGTTTGCCCATCATAAATCCTAGCTCCTGCAAGATGAGACGGAAACCGTTAAGCATGTGATAGGCAAAAGCCACGGCCACCAGGTATTCTCCGGCTTTGAATAATGGATTACTTAGAAAACTCATAGTATTGTTCCATACTGCCTCACCCTGAATCCTGAAAAAGGTGGTGGCGGTAAGGTGAAAAACCAGAAATAGCAGGATTCCCAGACCGGTCACCCGGTGCAGGATGTAAAAATAGCGTTCCAGCTTGTAATTACCGGCATAAAACCAGCCGGTTATTCCCAATTTATTAGGACGCGGCTCTAATACTTTCATCGCGGATTCGCCTAATATTTCCTTTCCACGGGTTTCCACATGCTGATATCAACGGGTATATAGTCAAGGCGCGGCCCCTTAGGTGTATAGTGGGCCAGCGTGTGTTTCAGCCAATCGACGTCGTTTCGGGTGGGGAAGTCACGCCGGGAGTGGGCGCCGCGCGACTCTTGCCTGGCTAGGGCTCCGGCAACAATAATCTCGGCCAGGTCGAGCAGGTTGTCCACTTCCAGGCAGCTAAGCAGGTCGGTATTATAAATGTGCCCTTTATCGATAACCTTCATCTTAGGAAGTCGCCCTTTGAGTTCTTTTATCTTATCTAAGGCTGTCTTAAGATCTTTGCCTGTGCGGAAGACACCAACGTTGGAGTCCATCGTCTTTTGCAGTTCCCGGCGCAGCACATAAGCGCTCTCTTTTCCTTTAGAGCTAAACCTGTCGAATATTCTGGCTTCCTCGTCCTTGATTTTAGAGTCCTTGGGCAGCGATTGCAGAGCCTTTAATTTAGCAGCATATTTGGCGGCCTCGTCGCCGGTAATCTGTCCCCAGACCAGGCATTCGGCGGTGGAGTTCGAGCCGAGGCGATTAGCGCCGTGCAGGGAGACACAGGCAGCTTCACCGGCCGCCCAGATGCCCTCTATAGTAGTGGCGCCGTCTATATCGGTATGCACGCCGCCCATGAAATAGTGCGCTGCCGCTCTAACGGGTATCGGCTCCAGTATGGGATCGATGAAGTTAAATCTCATGGCCACCTCGCGAATCATGGGCAGCCGTTCGTTAATCTTAGCTGCTCCCAGGTGGCGCAGGTCGATGTGAACGTAGTCCAGGCCTTCGGGACCCTTGAAGCCTCTGCCTTCCTCTATTTCCGTCATTTCGGAACGAGATACGATGTCGCGGGGAGCCACCTCCATCTTGGAAGGTGCGTATTTCTCCATGAACCTTTCGCCCTTGTTGTTGCGCAGATAGCCACCCTCGCCTCGGGCTGCTTCGGTAATCAGTATCCCGGAGGGCACCAGACCCGTGGGATGGAACTGGACGAACTCCAGGTCTTTAATAGGCAAGCCGGCCCGGTAGGCCATAGCCAGCCCGTCGCCGGTAGCGGTCAAGGAGTATGTGGTAAAGCCGAACATGCGGCAGGCGCCGCCGGTGGCGATGATAAGGGCCTTGCCCTGGATGAAAAAGAACTCGCCGCTGCCCAGGTTCCAGGCGGTCAGGCCGCCAAAAACCTTATCTTTGCACAGTATGGAACTGACGTAGCATTCATCGTATCTGGTTATGTTGCTGTACTTCTGTAGCGTGTCGTACAGCGCCTGCATTTCGGCGAAACCGGTCTTATCGGCGGCGAAAACGGCCCGGTCGTAGGAATGCCCGCCGAACGGCCTGGAAGCGATCCTGCCGTCAGGGCGGCGAGACCAGGGTATACCCCAGTGCTCGAGGAGCAATATCTCTTTGGGCGCCGCCTCCACGAAGCGCTTCACAACGTCCTGGTCGCAGAGAAAGTCGGCGCCGCGCACCGTATCCCAGCTATGCAACTCGAAGCTGTCACCTCCGTCCGGCTCCATAACAGCGGCAGTGCCGCCCTCGGCGCACACGGAGTGGGAGCGCATTAGCTGTACCTTGGAGATGATGGCAACGTCGAGTTCCGGATTTCTGGCAGCTTCGATAGCGGCACGTAATCCGGCAAGCCCTGAACCCAGCACTATGACATCGTGTTTTCTACCCGTCACAGCACGGTCTCCTTGTGACGGTCGCACCAGCACTGGATATTAACTGCCACGGGCATGCTGGCGATATGCGCCGGGAAGACTTCCGCGTGGACTGCCAGCGCCGTGGTCCGGCCGCCGTAGCCCATCGGCCCGATGCCGAGATTATTTACGCGCTTCAGTATTTCTTTCTCCAGCTCGGCAACCTCGGGGTCGGGATTCGGCTCGCCGACCCTACGCAGTAGCGCCTTCTTGGCCAGCGCCATGGTTTTGTCGGTGGTGCCGCCGATGCCGAGGCCGATTACTATAGGCGGGCAGGGGTTGCTGCCCGATTCCTCAACCAGATTGACCACGAAATCTATGATTCCCTGACGTCCTTTGGCCGGGGGCATGACCGTCAGGCGGGAGCAGTTCTCGGAACCGCCGCCCTTCGGCAAAACACTTATTTTAAGCTTATCACCGGGCACGATATCGACGTGGATTATAGCCGGCGTGTTGTCCTTGGTATTGACGCGGGCGGAAAACGGCTGCCTCACCATCGATTTGCGCAGATAACCCTTCTCGTATCCCTGCCTCACCCCTTCGTTTATGCAGTCGTCGAGGTTGCCGCCCTTGATGTGGGCTTCCTGGCCTAGCTCGAGCATCACCACCGGCGCTCCCGTATCCTGGCAAAGGGGAATCTGCTCCTTTTTGGAGACCTCGGTGTTCTCGATCAGTTTATCCAGGACGTCTCTCGCAACCGGCGACTCTTCGGTGTCCCTGGCCTTTTTAATGGCAGCCAGCACATCATCCGGGAGGTAAAGGCAGCCTTCCTGAAATAGTTTGGATACGGTTTCTGTAATCTGCTTGCAGTCGATGTCCCGCATCTGCGATTACTCCAGCTTCATTATTTTCAACAGTTCTTTGACGGCGTCGGCCGACTTCTTAAGCGAGGCGTTTTCCTCGGGAGTCAGCTTGAGCTCGATAATCTGCTCCACGCCGTTCTTGCCTATCTTGGCCGGAACGCCCACCACCACGCCTTTTATACCGTACTCGCCCTGCAGCTGCACGGCGCAGGGCAAAATTCTCTTTTTATCCAGCAATATGGATTCGATAATCTGGGCAGTAGCCGCCGCCGGCGCGTAGAAAGCGCTTCCGGTCTTTAGCAGAGCTACGATTTCACCGCCGCCCTTTACCGTTCGTTCTACAATCTTATTCAGCGTCTCGGCCGATAACAGCTCAGTAATAGGAATGCCGCCGACGGTGCTCAAGCGGGGAATGGCAACCATGGTATCGCCGTGGCCGCCGAGAACGACTGCGTTAACATCTTCCACAGATACGTCGAGCTCCTTGGCCACAAAGGTGCGGAACCGGGACGTGTCCAGTATGCCCGACTGGCCGATGACTCGTTTCCAAGGGAATTTGCTGGTGTGCAATGCCAGCTGTGTCATGGCATCCAGCGGATTGGCCACCATGATTAAAATGCTCTTAGGAGAATATTTGGCCACCTGTTCGGTGACGGATTTGACGATATTCATATTGGTCAGCACCAGGTCGTCGCGGCTCATGCCCGGTTTCCTGGGCACGCCTGAGGTAATGGCCACGATGTCTGAGTTGGCTGTATCTTCGAACGAATTGGTGCCCATAACGCCGGCATCAGAGCCGGTAATCGGCCCCGTTTGCAGCATGTCGAGTCCCTTGCCCTGGGACAGGCCTTCGACGACATCTACCAGCACCACGTCGGCATATCCCCATTCGGCGATTCGATGGGCCAGCGTGGCTCCAACGTTTCCAGCCCCGATAACACTAACCTTGCTCTTCATTTCAGCCTCCTTATCCTTTTAGTTCTTCAATCACAGCATCGGCAACTTGAGAGGTGGTCGCCGGGGATTTTTTAGGGTCGGTAATTAAATCGTATGTCACGGTTTTACCGCGCGCGATGACATTAGAGATAGCTTTTTCGAGGGTGTTTGCAGTTTTGGTTTCGCCCAGGTGGCGCAGCATCAGAGTGGCAGATAACATCATGGCCATAGGATTAACTTTGTTCAGGCCGGTGTATTTTGGAGCACTACCGTGCGTAGGCTCAAAAACCGCTATATTATCCCCCAAATTGGCTCCGGGCGCAAGTCCCAGGCCGCCTATCAGACCGGCACAAAGGTCGGATACGATATCACCATACAGATTCGGCAGCACGATAATGTCGAACTGAGCCGGATTACGCACCAGCCGCATGCAAAGAGCATCGATAACCACATCATCGAAAGATATATCCGGATATTCTCTGGCCACATCGCGGGCCGCCGCCAAAAAAATGCCATCAGAAAACTTCATTATGTTGGCCTTATGGGCTGCCGTGACCTTTTTCCGTTTGTTGGCCCGGGCGTATTCAAACGCAAATTTTACGATTCTCCGTGAGGCCGTTTCTGAGATTATCTTTATGCTGTAGCCTGTATCTTTCTTTATCTTGCGGCTGGTGGACTCCAGTATCAGATCTGCCAGCTTATCGGCCTCTTTGGTGTCGCGGGCAAACTCGATGCCGCTGTACAGGTCTTCGGTATTCTCGCGCACGATAACAATATCCACGTTCTTGAACGGCGTGGGAGCGCCCGGGTAAGCTTTGCACGGGCGGAGGCAGGCGTATAGGTCGAGGCTCTGCCGCAGCGCCACATTCACACTGCGGAAGCCGGTGCCGATGGGCGTGGTCACCGGTCCCTTCAGGGCCACCTTGTTTTTTTTGATGGATTCCAGGACTTTGTCAGGCAGCGGCGTGCCGAATTTGTCCTGTGCCACCTGTCCGACTATGCCTGTCTCCCAGTCGAACTTGACGCCCGTGGCTTCCAGCACTCTTCTGGTAGCTTCGGTGATTTCCGGTCCGATGCCGTCGCCGGGCAACAGCGTAACTTTGTATGTCATGAGTTTGCTCAATCCTCCCCTTTTTCTAAGGGGGAGATACCCCGCTCTTGGATCTTATATCTCGAAGTCGCCGTGCCTGGTGATGTAGGGGATAAGGCCGCCTTCGCTTAATATATCAACCATCACCTTAGGCATCTTGCCCGAGGTAAGTTTACTATTTTTGGTCAGGTCGGTGATAACGCTGTCAGCCAGGTTCACCTCCAGCTCATCTCCGGCCTCTATCTTATCGGTATCGCAAATCAACACCGGCAGCCCCTGATTTATGGCGTTGCGGAAGAAGATGCGCGCCACCGACTTGGCCAGCACGGCGCTGACGCCGGCCATCTTGATAACCACCGCCGCGTGCTCCCGGCTGGAACCCAGCCCGAAGTTCTTGCCGGCCACGATGAAATCACCCGGTTTCACGTTGTTCACAAACGCGGGGTCGGCGTCTTCCATGACATGTTTGGCCAGCTCGGGCAGGTTGCTCCGCAACTCGGCGTATTTGCCGGGTATTATCTGGTCGGTGGAAATATTGTCGCTGAACTTGAATGCCCTGCCTTTAATTACCGCTTCCGGCATCAGGCCACCTCTCTCGGGTCGGTTATTTCTCCGGTTACAGCCGAGGCCGCGGCAGTGGCCGGGCTGGACAGATAAATCGACGACGAGGGGTTACCCATCCGGCCTTTAAAGTTCCTGTTAGCTGTGGACAGGCAGGTCTCGTTGTCGCCAAGCACACCCTGGTGTATGCCGAGGCAGGCGGCGCAGCCCGGCGGCAATATCATGG
>Ga0316628_100005620_pt1 | contig 10103 bp, 11 predicted proteins | sample OWC_Aug_M2_C1_D5_FD_207648 | JGI IMG/M metagenome (GOLD analysis project Ga0316628, IMG submission 207648) | Wetland soil microbial communities from Old Woman Creek delta, Ohio, United States - OWC_Aug_M2_C1_D5_C | ecosystem: Environmental > Terrestrial > Soil > Wetlands | place: USA: Ohio... | reverse complement strand
GGTCGCAGTTTGAGATTTCGAGTGGGCTTCAGCACGCCATCCTGAAACACTGCCGTGACTACGCTGGACATTACCATCCCCCTTGGGGGAGCCTATACCATAGAAGCCCAACAGCCCGCAACCGGAACTTGCGGATAGATGCCGGTAGTTGTCCGGCACCGCCAGCGCGGCGGTGGCGTCGGCCTTTACGCCATCACGAGTAATCGCGTGTCCGTCTGTTGCTCCGTATGGCGTTCCTGGGATTACCGCGCGGGCCGTCGGCCAGCGGATCGGATATTGGCCGAAAGCAAGTTAAGTAAGTTAAGGGCGTCCCCAAATACGTCCCCAAATACAGAGACCTGGCGGTTCTCTACGGCGTGGAGACGCGCGTGCTGAATCAGGCCGTACGGCGGAACATCGTGCGCTTCCCGCCGGATTTCCTGTTTATGCTCACCCGCGAAGAGATTCGGGACATATCACAAATTGTGACATGTTCGAGCATCAAGCACGCCCGCAGCGTGAGCGCGTTCACCGAGCAGGGGGTGGCGATGCTCTCGAGCGTCCTCAAGAGCGAACGGGCGATTGCGGTCAATATCGCCATCATGCGGGCGTTCGTGCGGCTGCGCGAGACGATGTCGCTGCAGAAGGACCTCGTCACCAAACTCGCCGACCTAGAGCGCAAAATCGCAGGGCACGACGAGAGTATCCGCACACTATTCGACGCCATCCGCCAGCTCATGGCCCCGCCGGCGAAGGCGCGGCGGTCCATCGGCTTCCGGGTCGAGGAGGCTGGACCACGCTATCGGGTGAGGCGAGTCCGCCGGGCCAAGTGATCGCTCGGTGTTCCCTAGTCCCCAACCCCTGATCCCCAATCCCCTCGTCGCTCAATCGCCCAATTGCCGAGTCGCCCAATCGCCTTCCCTGCCAGCCGTCAGCTGCCACCTGTCTGCTGTACCTTGCTCTTCCTCATCTATGCGGGACGTTGTCCTAGTATGCGGGACGTTGTGTCCTATGACTCCTGACGGGCGACAGCGCCTGCCAAGCCCCGGCCGCCGTAACGCGGGCCGTTGTTGACGAAGTGGAATCATTTTTCGGCCACACCAATGGCGACAGGGGAGTGCGGCCGTCCCGAGTATCCAACTGGAGATAGGAGACAGCGTCGACGGTCCGGTGCAGGTGTCCGACTTTCCTCGGGCGGGTGGGGACCGAAACGATTCGTCTCAGGCGGCGAGGGTCTTCTTGACCCGCGCCAACTCCTTCTCGATGCGGTCCAGGCGCGAGCGAAGGGTATCCGCCTTGACGAGACGCTCCTTGAGGATGCTGTTGAGGAGGCGCTGATATGGGACGCCGCTCTCTGCCGACAGCTCCTTCAGCTTGGCCAGGCTGTCGGCATCCACGTTGATCGTGATCTTCACGCTCCCGCGTCCAGCCATCTCCGCTCGAAGCCGGCGCGTTCCAGCGGTATCCACTTTCATGTCACGGATGCTTGGCTTTCTCACTGTACAGCCTCCTGAATTCTCTCCGTTCCGCCGAGCCGATGATTCGTATCTTTGTACCCCGCCGGGTGAAGCGCGTCGTCAGCACCCGGCCCGACGAGCTCTTGCCGACCCAATAGAATCGGTCCTCCGCCCCCGAGTGTTTCTCGTCGACGAGCAGTAGCCCGTGTGGGTCGAAGAAGGACTCGACGGCCTCCGCGAAAGAGACTCTGTGCGTGCGAAGGTTATCGGCTTCCTTACTCGCGTCCCACTCGAACTCCATGACGGCAGACTACCATATAGATATGGAAATCACCATACATAATCCGGGACCCGGCCGTTTCTTCTGTGTCAAGATGAAATCCTCCTCTCGATGCAGAAAGTGTTCCGCATCTCAAAGGTCTCATGGGCCGTCGTTCCCCGCGACCGCTCCCGGGTGATCTCTCACGCCCCATCGTAGTGGTGCCATCCGATCGCCGCGCTGCCTCGCGGAACCCACCCGGCCGAGTCCGGGCTGACGAGAGCGGGAGCGGCCTGTCTGCGTGTCCGCACAGGCAGGCGCGCCGGGGTCCCGCCGCGGTCGCCATGAGGCGCCGCCACGTTGCATATCTCGCGCTGCCCACTCCCCGGGGAAGCCGTCGTTGTGCCGGCTGCCGGCTCTCAGCGGACCTGGCGCCGGAGCCCCCCGGCCCGCGCGGGATCGTATGGGGTCCCGCTCCGCCACACCCCCCAGATGACCCGGAGTTGTTTCGCCGCCAGCTCCACGAGCGCCTTGAACCCGGCGAAGCGATCGCCGCGCCGCTTGGCCTTCAGGGTGGCGAGGCGGGCCCGCCCCGCCACGGTCCGCGCCGCGCCGATCGCCGCGTGGTAGAGCGCCCAGCGGAGGAGGCTCCGGCCACTCTTCGAGATCCGCGCCTGCCCCGCGTACTGCCCGGACTGGACCCGCACGAGTTTGCGGGACGAGTTTGCGGGACGTTGGCAAATAGTGCAACGTGACGCTAACCCACCGCTCCGCCCCGGCTGGTCTTCGCGCCCCGCACGTTCACGCCCCGTCGCTCTTGACCAAACACCATCGCGTAGGCAGGCTCCGTGCTGGGCGAGGGTGACGGTGACACCTACGAGGAGATCAGCGGTGTCGGGCACGCATGGACTCCGCGTGTGCTGTCCGACGAGGCCCGAGTGGGGCGTGGGCACGTCCTAAATCGGTACCTGGCAGCATGCCGTGGATACTCTGGAACTCGCCGGTGTGATTTTGATACTCTCACGTGGCCCCACTGTGATGCGCTGATTTGGCCCCACCTCGGGACCACCGTCGGGTACCCTCCGCTGGGCCAGGGCCCAGAACGGAGGGGGCGGTGGAGTGGAGCGCCAAAGTGGAACTCTATGAGCAACTGCGTCGGGAGTACGAGTTCGGCATCGGCAGTATCCGCGGCGTGGCCCGCAAGTGCGGCGTCCATCGCCGGATGGTTCGGGAAGCAGCCCGGCAGGCGCTGCCCCCACCGTGCAAGATCCCGGACCGGGCCCGGCCGCGGCTGGATCCGCTCCGGCCGTTCATCGACGCGATTCTCGAGGCGGACCGCACCGCCCCGCACAAGCAGCGCCACACGGCCCGGCGGATCTTCCTCCGGCTCCGCGCCGAGCAGTCGGCGTTCCCCATCGCGGAATCGACCGTGCGCGAATACGTGCGGGAGCGCAAGCACGCGCTCGGGCTCGCGGGCAAGGTGACCTGTGTGCCCCAGACCTACGCCTGGGGCAGCGAGGGCCAGGCGGACTGGTACGAAGCCGTCGCCGACCTCGGCGGCGTCCGGCAGACCCTGCAGGTCTTCGGCCTGCGCAGCATGGCGAGTGGCGGCGCCTTCCACCGCGCCTACGCCCACGCCACCCAGCAGGCCTTCCTGGAAGCGCACGAACTGGCCTTTCACTACTTTGGCGGGGTCTTCCATCGCCTCCGCTACGACAACTTGCCGCTGGCCGTGAAGCGGATCCTCCGCGGGCGGGAACGCGAGCAGACCACGCGCTTGCTCGCCTTCCGCTCCCACTGGCGGTTCGCCAGCGAGTTCTGCACGCCGGGCGAAGGCCACGAGAAGGGCGGGATCGAGGGGGAGGCCGGCTACTTCCGCCGCAACCACTGGGTGCCGATCCCGCAGGCGGCGGATCTCGCCGCCCTGAACGCGCAGTTGCTCGCCGGCTGCCAGGCCGATCAGCGCCGGGTGCTCGCCGGCCGGACCGAGCCGGTCGGGGCGCTCATGGCCCGCGAGCAGCCGCACCTGCTGCCGCTGCCCGCCACGGGGTTCGATCTCGCCGAGGTGAGCTTCCCCGCCGTGGATGGCCTCGGCCGCGTCCGGGTGCGCACGAACGCCTACTCCGTCCCCCTCCGGCCCGGCACCCAGGTCGAGGCGCGGATCTATCCGACCCGGGTGGAGGTCTGGCAGGGCGGCGAGCGGGTCGCGCACCATCCGCGCTGCTACGGGCACCAGCAGGAGGTCCTCGACCTCGAGCACTACCTCGACGTCCTCGCCCACAAGCCCGGCGCCCTGGCCGGGGCGACCCCGCTCGCCCAGTGGCGCGCCCAGGGCCGCTGGCCCGCCTGCTACGACGAACTCTGGCGGCGGCTCCAAGCACGCCAGGGGCCCCAGGCCGGGACGCGGGCCATGATTGGCCTGCTTCAGCTCGGCCGGGTGCACGGCTACGGCCGTCTGGCCAGGTGCGTCGCGCAGGCGCTGGCCTGCGGGGCCGCCGATCCGGCGGCGGTGCGCTACCTCCTCACGGCGCCCGCCCTCGCCCGCCCGCCGGCGGTGCCCCTGGATATTGGCGCGCCGCTCGCCGCCTATGAGCGGCCGCAGCCGAGCGTGGCGCACTACGCGGACCTCTGCGTCCCGGTGGAGGGCCGGCCATGAGCGCCCCCGCGGAGCTCCGCCTCGCCGTCATCCGCCAGCACTGTAAGCAGCTCCACCTCCCGGCGGTCGGGACCCAGTGCGCCCGGCTCGCCACCGAGGCCGCGCTGGCGCAGGAGGACCACCTCACCTATCTCGAGGCCCTGCTCGGCGCCGAGATCGAAGAGCGCACGCACCGCCTGATCGACCGCCGCATCCGGGAGGCGCACTTCCCGGTGCTGAAGACCTTGGCGCAGTTCCAGTTCGCCGAGGCCCCGACGATCCCGGCCGCCACGATCCGGAGCTTGGCCGAGGGGGGCTACCTCGCCCAGGCGCAACCGGTCCTGTTCCTCGGGGCGCCCGGCACCGGGAAGACGCATCTCGCCATCGGCCTCGGGGTGGCGGCCTGCCGGCAGCGCCGGCGGGTGCGGTTCACGACGGCGGCCGCCCTCGTCAACGACCTGGTGGAAGCGCAGCACCAGCACCAGCTCAGCCGGGTGATCAACCGCTGGGCGCGGGTCGAGCTGATCATCATCGACGAACTCGCCTACGTGGCCGTGGCGGACCTCGGGGCCGAACTCCTGTTCCAGCTCATCGCCGAGCGGGCCGCGAAGGCGACGGTGATCGCGACGACCAACCTCCCGTTCGCGGAGTGGACGAGCGTGTTCCCTAACGCGCGCCTCTGCAAGGCGCTGCTCGATCGGCTCACCGACCGGGCGCACATCATCGACACGGGGACGGAGTCCTACCGCTTCCGCCGGAGCCTGGAACAGCGCCAGCCGAAAGGCCGCTGGCCACCCCGCGGCCACGCCGCATCCCGGGACGCCGTGTCCACCGCACCGACGATTGATCACTGACTCGGGGAGCCCGGGAGAGTAACCCCGTAATAGAGGACGGACCACCAAAGAGGTGTCCCTGGTTCCCAAGCACTGAACCCGTGGTAGGGGTGGGGCCAAATCAGCGCATCACAAAGGGGCCAAATCAGGTTGACACAATCACCGGTCACGGGCAGCGCAGGTCCAGGCAGTCGTCGCCCAGCAACTCCAGGCCCTCGGCTTGACGCTGAACGCGACCAAGACCCGTGTGCTGGATGCGCGGCAGACGGCCTTCACGTTCCTGGGGTTCACGGTGCGCGTGGTGCCGAGTCGGCGAACCGGGCGGGCGTTCCCGCTGGTCCGACCCTCGGCGGCGGCGTGCCAGCGCCTCCGGGACGCCGTGAAGGCCTTGACGACGTGCGCGGCCCGCGCGCCCGTCGGCTGAGGGGATCGCGGCGGTCAATCAGGTCGTGCGCGGGTGGGCCGGCTACTTCCACGTCCAGCACTGCGGCCGCGCCTTCAGCGCCCTCCCGCGGTTCCTGACCCAACGGGTTCGCATCTACCTGCGGCGCACGCACCGGACCCAGTCGTGGGGGTACCAGGCCTTCCCCGATGCGGTCCTCTACGGGCTCTATCAACTGCCCGGTGCGCCGTGGGCGCCTCCTGCGTCTGCTTTGCGGTGACGGTGATCGGAGAGCCGGATGCGGGAGAACCGCACGTCCGGTTCGATGAGGGGGTGCTGGAGGTCGAGTCTGGTCGGGCTCGTGAGGCACTGCCAGACGAAAGGGGCGGGAACAGCTAGGCGCGACCTACCCTCGGGTGGCCAGTGCTCTACTCTACCCTAAGACGTGGCCGCCCCTTGCGCATCCCCCTCGCGTTGCGCTAGAGTTGGCGGGGGCCCCGAACTAACATTCCGGGCGGACCAAACAGCTGGGGCCAAGCCAGTCAGGCGACAGTTCGATGGCTTCGCTTCTGGGAGTCTGAAGACACAACTGACGTCAGATCGCTCCGGGCGCATCACGGTCGCCCTCGTCGCTGCATTCTCCTTCACCCCTAGCGCATCACGCGCGAAAGGAGGACCACCATGACACGACGTGAGCTGCTCGCCCTCTCTGCAATCGCCGTAGGCCTCAGCGCCACCCGGGCGGAGGCGCAGCAGGGCGCGTGCCCCACCGACGGGACACCGCTGCAGTTCATCCCCAAGAAGCCAGCCGATCCGAACCCCGCCCAGGACGATCTGGCAAAGTACACCGTCTGCCCCTATTGCAACATGAATCGGCGGCAGTTCCACCACGCCCGTATGCTGGTTCACTACAGCGACAACCTGCCGGATGCGACGTGTTCGCTTCACTGCGCGGCCATCAGCCTGATGCTCAACGTGGACCGCGGGCCGAAGGCGATCTATGTCGCGGATGTCGGCGCGCCGGGAGACGTCAAGCCGCTGATCGAGGTGGCCCAGGCCAACTTCCTGGTCGGCAGCTCGCTCCCCGGAGTGATGACCAAGCGCAGCAAGGTGGCCTATGGCACCGAGGCGGCGGCCAAAGGTTCCCAGGCGGCGAACGGCGGCGACCTGATGGATTTCGACAAGGCGCTCGTCGCCGCCTATACCGACATGGCGCAGGACGTGGTCATGATCCGGAAGAACCGGGAGGAGCGGCGCAAGAAGATGCAGATGGAGAAGAAGGGCTGACCGGTCGCCCAGCCCCACCTGCGACCAAGACCGGCGGCGCGCAAAGGTGATCTCCACCCAGCGTGTCACGGGACGCGAGCGGGAGGCTCCGTGCGTGACGTGGGAGGGTGCCCCGGGGGCCGTCGCCCACCCCAACGCGAGGGAGGGACGTCAGAGCAGCGCGGCGCGTGGCACCGCTGAGGATGGTGAGCACCGCATGACGTGCCTGGACAATCGCGTGCGCTTGTCGTGTGGAATTGGAGGGGGCCGGTGCCCCCTCCCGGGTGGCCGCGGTTGGCTAGGGCCGCGGGGAGATATACCGCTTGGGATCCTTGGCAAATTGCTCTTTGCAGCCGGCGGCGCAAAAATAATAGGTCTTCCCCTCGTACTCGACGGTCAGGCCCGAGGCCTTGGCCTGGGCGGGATCCACGGTCATGCCGCAAATCGGATCGACGGTCGCCCCCGGACTTGTGCGCCCGCCCATTCCGTGTTGGCCGTGCTGTCCATGCTGCATCATGGGGCAGGCCATCGGCTGCGCCTGCAGGCTGTCGAGCGTCTTGAGCATTGTGGCAAGCTTGGCTTGCATTGCGTCTTTCTCGGCCCCGCTCACGCCCTTGAGGAGGGCGTCCTGCACCAGCAGGACGTCCTTCATCAGGGCCATCATCGCCCCCATGTTCTGGTGCATCGGGCAACCCATCATCCCGCCACCCATGCGACCACCCTTCATGCCGTGCCCCCCGTGCATCGGCATCTGATGCCCGGCGTGCGGGCCGGGACCTGGGGCGGGGGGCTGCGCTGGGGTCGGATCCGCGGCCCATGCAACCACCCCCGCGGCAAGGCACCAGACGAACGCGACAACGGCTATGGACTTTGTCATACGACTCTCCCTGAAAGAGTTAAGACCGCGCACATGCACCTTGTGTAACAAAACCCGCCGCCGGGATCAAGAGGAGCGTTGGAATGATCCGGGAGTCCAGTCCTTTCGCACCACCACATCCGCCACTCCTGTGCCATCTACACAACGAAACCTGTCCCCTGATCGCAAAGGCGAGCGCCACCACTGCCAGCGAGCGTACGCCCCTCGGGATCCGAACCCGCGTTGACGAAACTCGTCTGGTTTTGCGGGACGTGAACGTTTTGCGGGACGTTGGCAAAGAGTGCAACGTGACGCGAACCGACCAGGTTCGCCCCGGAAGACGGAATGCGGGACGTTGTGTCCTATGACTCCTGACGGGCAACGGCTCCTGCCAAGCCCCGGCCGCCGTTCCGTCGGCCCGCGTCGTGAGCGGCGCTCCGTGGGCGGTCGTTGACAGCGTGGGGCATGGCAGAGCAGGGTAGGGGCCATAGAAGAACGGACGGTACCGGACAGGATGCCGTGGATACTCTGAGGCTCGCCGATAGAAGACTGGCCCCAAAATGCGGGACGGCCACGCACATGCGGGTGCGTTGTCGCCTCGGGTGAGTCCCTCGGGGGGCTCGACACTCCGCCGCGCGCCGGCCGGTGCCGACCGGCCGCATCAGGCGGCGGGGCGGAGGCGGACCTCGAGGACCAAGCCGAGGGCGGCGGCATAGCGCGAGAGCACGCTCAGGGAGGGTTGCCGCCACGTCGGCTCGAGTGGTTTCTCCAGCCGGGCAATCACCGGTTGCGTGACCCCCATGCGATTGGCGATCGCCCGTTGCGAGAGGCGCCGCTGCTTCCGCCGTTCCACGAGTTCCAGGACCGTGCGGATGGCGAGCACCCGCTCGTCATAGACCGCGCGCTCTTCCGCGGTCATGCGGTTCCGCAGCGCGGCCAAGTGGGTCATCACGTCTAGTTCGACTGTCGCACGCCGTCCCTTCATGGCAGCATCTCCTGCATCCGGCGCCGGGCGATCGCCACATGCCTCGCCGGCGCCTTCTGGGATTGCTTCCGGTACGCATGAAGCAAGACCATTTCCTCCGCGCGGAGGAGCACGTAGAAGACCCGGTGAGGACCGATCCGCACCTCCCAGAGCTTTCCTTCGATTTGCCGGAAGGTGACGCCTCTGGCTCCGAAACCCCGCTCCACGACCTCGGCCAGTGTCGCAGCAACGACGGCTTGGTCGGCACGTGACAGCTCTTCGATGTAGTCCGCAACGGGCCGGACGCCGCGGGCTGTCATGTAGTAGCGCAAGTGCATGGCGGAAACATAGCCGATAGGCTATAACGGCGCAAGCGGAATTCTTGGGCGGGGTTCCACGCCGATTGTCTTGCGGGACGTTGCCAAGTACGACAAGTTGTGTTGGCCTCGTCTCCACCATGCCCCGCCGACCCCGCTGGGAGTGGCCGCGGCGCCTGAGCGGCGCACCTGTCGATCGTAGCCGGGTCCCTCGGTGCACTTGTAATACGGGACAATGCTCCTTCATTAACGTTGTACGCGGGCACCTGTTTCTGGGTCTCCTCGTTGGAGGCGGCTTCACCCGTGACTCCCGCCCGTTGTCCGCAGTGCGATGTTCCCTCTCGCCCGCTCTTGACCAGACACAATCCCGTAGGTAGATCTTGTGGGACGTTGCCAAGTACGACAAACTGTGTTGGCCTCGACTCCACCATGCCCCGCCGGATTCCGGGGACACCCTACTATTGAGGGACCCGTTGTTGACTCAGTGGACTCACGATTGCTCCACTCGCACGAGTCCCGTCGCGATGCCCGGGGGGGAGCCGTCGCACGGGGGTAACGCGTCGGCGAGCGAGTGCCGGAGTGGATCACGCGGTGGACCACCGGGTGTCTGCGTTCGATTCCGACGCGGCGGTGCCCTCGCTCCGTCCCCCGCACCGACAGCCACCTTCTGGTGCGCGTTCGCCGATTTCCAACGCAGGGAGCACCATTGGAGTTATTCCACTCTGTCAACAACGCCCCGCATTATAGTGGAGACCTGAAACCAGCCCCGCGCCTTCAAAGGATACCCGCGTTCGAGGAGGTCGGTTATGAGTCGCTCGCCGCTTGATCGGCACGGCGGTATCGTATATGATGCCACGCAATGCGGCATATTGTCATCGACACCAACGTCTTTGTGTCCGCTCTTCGGTCTCGCCAGGGCGCATCACATCGACTACTGTTGCTCATAGGGCGTGGCGCCTTTGAGGTGGACATCTCTGTTCCCCTCATCGTGGAATACGAGGACGCGGCAAAACGGATGGCGCGGGAGGTTGGATTTTCCCACGCGGACATCGACGACATTCTCGACTACCTCTGCGCGGTCGCACACGGGCGGAGAATCCACTTCCTCTGGCGGCCATTCCTGAAAGACCCGCAAGACGATCAGGTACTGGAACT
>Ga0316628_100005619_pt1 | contig 10104 bp, 15 predicted proteins | sample OWC_Aug_M2_C1_D5_FD_207648 | JGI IMG/M metagenome (GOLD analysis project Ga0316628, IMG submission 207648) | Wetland soil microbial communities from Old Woman Creek delta, Ohio, United States - OWC_Aug_M2_C1_D5_C | ecosystem: Environmental > Terrestrial > Soil > Wetlands | place: USA: Ohio... | reverse complement strand
TAGTTCGCCGCCAGCAAAGGCAGGCGCGCCGGCGCGCTCGCGCCCGGTGATCAGCGGCGTGATCTGCTTGACGAAAGAGTTAACCTGATCCTGGTTGCGCATTTTGATTAGGCCAGAAACGCGCATCTTGTCCATGAAGGCGGTCATTGTCTGCCTCCCGTCGACGACCATGCGCCATTCTTCGGGGAACATCTGCGCCATCATCTGTGCGAATTGCGCGGCAGTCGCAATCTCTTGCTGCTCGGCCGCGCGCTGTGTCGGATTGTAGGGCATCAGCGATATCGATTTGCCATCCACCTTGATCGGCACGATGGCACCCTGCTTTTCCAGCAGATACTTGAAACGGAGGAAAACCTGCGCCGGGAATTCGCGCCAGAATGACATGCCTGGCGTGCCGATGCGGCGCTGCGCGCGCGCTAGCTCGTCCAGCCATTGGCCGAGTGTCGGCGGCGTGTCGCCCTTTTGCTCCGGGTAATCGATGTAGAACAATCGTTTTGCTCGGTGCTCCATGCGGTCGTTGAGCAGCACCGCCGAATCGATGTTGACCGGATTAAACATCGGCTTGATCGAATCGACACTGCCGGGGCGCACCGGGTAGGCCATGCCGTTCTCGACGCCCTGCTCGACGCTGGTGAAACTATCGTCTGGGTAAGCCAGCGGCGGGTCGAGGTTGCGGTCGATCACGTCGAGCACGCGGCCTTCGAGTTCGTCCTTTTGCCGCAGGTCCGGCAAGGTCTGGATCAGCGGGCCATAGCCCCACGGCCAGTCGGCGGTCGCATCCCATCTCCCGATGATCAACGGGCACGATCCCTCACCTTCGATCTCAGCGCTATGCACCAATTCGTCGTCCACCAGGATGACATGCTGCCAGCACTCGCCCTCCTTTTCCCACAAGCGCCAAAAGCCCTTGACCACGGTGAGCGTGTCGTCCGGCTTTTTGCCGATGCGCTTTTCCAGCTTGTCAGAAATCTTCGCCTCGGTCGGCAAATGCGCCTTGAGATAGCGCGAGCGCACGTAGCGCACGGCAAAACGGTCATCGATCAGGCCGCCGGGACCGATGTTGACCTCGATCTCGCGCAATGGCACCGCCATGCACTCGATGGGCAGATGCTGGCGGCGGATATCGATCCACATGCCGACCGTGCCGATGGCGAGGTCCGGCTTGAACGCCTTCGGCAGTTCGCTGTAGAGATTCGACGCTTTGATTGCCGAGAAAATTGTCTTGTCCTGCCGCCGGACCTCGTTGCTGATGCCGGCGAATTGCGCGTCGGTGATAAACATGCCTTTGCCGCGCTCGCACCACATCTGCGCCTCCGGCATGTACGTATTTACCACCTCAGTCGCGAAGTCGCCGACCCATTCAAAACCGCAGGAGGTTTGCAGTTCCGGGGCATCGAGTAGCCGCTGCACGGCGGGCTTGGTCTGCGAGGAAAGCTGTCGCTGCCGGTGCGGCATGGAGAAAAAATAGCACTCCTTGAAATCGAGAACCCACAGCTCCTTCCAGCGCCGTGCGTCGCGCAGCCGGTCGTTGCCTTCCTGTTCAAGCTTGTCGGCCATCACGCGGCCTTTGCCAGGTCAACGATAGACGGAAGCGTGATGCCGATCGAAGTTGGCTGCGCGGCAGAGGACAGCGATGTCGGTGTGCCGGCAATGGTACTCATCATGCCGTATTGCTGCATAAGCCGCGCGCTATCCTGCATGGTCTGTGCCTGCTGCGCGGCGATGTCCTGCGCCTGCGTCTGTTGCGTCAACGCAGTCAAAGTCGGATCGGGCGGCGGCGCTGTGAAGACCGGCGGCGGCGGTGGCGAGCTAGACTTCAAGCGGCTTTCCTCCTGCCGCGAGACAATCGCGGTAAAAGGCGCTTGGGCGCAACGCACGGCTCTTGAGCCCGATCAGCCGCTTGATCGCCGTCACGCAGGTCATCGGCATGAAGGAAAAGCCGTAAGCCTGGCGCGGCGCAATGCGCATCAGGTCGGCATCGCGGGTGAATTCGTGGAAATACCCGACCGCGGCCTCGCCGTCTGGCAGCGAGAGCAACAGCGTCGGTGCCAGCGTCACATTGTAGAACAGCCATTGCCGCGTGGCCTTGACGTAGCCGACGGCGGCGACGTGCTTATAGCGACCACAGGCCAGCCAGTTCAGCCAGCGCCGGTCGGTGCTGCGGTAGAAGACCAACACCCATTCATCGGGCAGCGCTGAGCCAAGTTGTGGCTTGTCCATGGCCGCTCACTCATGCCGGCATCTAACCACCATCGACCTTGTCAAGCCAATCTGCGGCCGTTCTCAAATCGGATGCCACGCGCCGCTTATTGGCATCGTCTTCGCCGACGTCCTGGACGGTTACGCTCATCATCCAGTCTCCGGCCGAAACAAAATGCTTTATTGTGATTGTATATTCGACAGGCTTTGCCCTCAGACGGTGGGTGATAAATCGATCTGACATATCTGGCCTAAGCTGCCACGCGCCGGCGCGAGCGACGCGGCCCAATGATGCGGATCGGCTTAATGCCGCTCACCGGGTCAAGCCCAACCATCCGGCGTCCCTCGCCGAGCCCGAGTACCAGATATTCGAGCGCATTGCACGGATGCGAATAGCGGTTCTTGGTCGGCTTTACCTCGCCGGTCTCATCCTTCTCTAGGCAATAGCGGCCGGCAAGCCCGATCTTGGTCGTGCGGCAAAGTGGCGAGAGCACGAAGCGCGGCACGCCGGAGGGATTGTCGTCGAGCAGATGCGAGACGGCATTGGTGCGCGTCTCAATGTTGTTCTGCTTCAACTCTGCCGGCGCGCGCACCACGATGCCGTTCTCGCGAAAGATGTCGTAGGCGCTGTCGTCCTTGGCCTGGCCGCGGTCGAAGCCCTTGGGATCGCCGAACGCCGACACTTCGCAATTGGGATAGTAGCGTTCGAGGAAACGCTTCACCTTCGGCGCAAAGGTTGTTGCCGGCTCGTTGAAGCCAAGCAGTTCGTGCTGCACGAAAACGCGGCCGTCGAATTCCTGGGCGAACAGCACCGCCGGCCAGCGGCCCGGATCGATGCCGAGGATGACTTCGCGGCCCTCGCGCGGCACCAGCACTTCGCGCGCGACGTGATAGTCCTGGCGAAAGTTCGGATAGACCGCCGAGCCGTCGACCACCAGCGCAATCTCATTGAGCACGCGCGATTTGATCCAGGCCCGCGTCTTGCCCTTGATCTGGTCGAGGTAATAGCGGTCGGGCATCCATTTGACATTCTCGGCCTGCGGATTCGGCAGATAGGCAATCTGCCCGTCAGCGCCGCGGGTTTCCAGTAGTCCCGGCGGCTGCAAGAAGAAGTCCCATTCCTTCGGCCACGCCAGCGCCGCGCGGTCGTCCTCCGGCATGTTGAGCGGCCATTCCGACTGGCCGGTCATCATGGAGATGAAGTGATCCTCGTCCGGAGCATTCATGTCGGCGATGATGCCCTTCCAGGTCGGGCCGCCATCCTTCATGGCCGGGAAGCGGCCGGCGCGCGAGGTCATCTCGTCGAAGATCGACTTCGGCAGATATTGCAGCTCGTTCGCGTAAAAGCCAGTATACTCCGCCGAGCGCAGTTTCTTGACATCCTCGTCCTTGTCGAGCGCGAGAAAATCGATCTCCATGTCGATGTCACCGAAGCGGATATGCTGCCGTGCTGGCATCGACCAGACGATGCGCCCGTAAAGCCGCTCGGGAAACGTGTCGGTCCAGGTGCGGATCGTCGTACTTTTCAATTCCGGATATGTATTACGCACGATAGCCCATCGCGTGTGGCGGACGCCGTCATGGCCCTGCGCCTGTTGCGTCGCCATGGCAAATATTTTGAGGTTGCAGGTCTTCGACTTGCCGCTGCCCACAGGGCCCTGGATGACCTGCACGAACGCATTCGAAAGCATGAACGCTTCGAGCACGCGGCCCTCTACGCGATAGATCGGGATGCCTTCCGCCGTGTATTCGAGTTGAGCGGTCATTCGAGGAGCATGTTCTTTGCGCGGTCCAGAAAAAAGTTGACCTCTGCAACGGTCATCTGCGAATTCATCAGGGTAATTGCCGTTTGATCTTCATTGATACCGATGACCACAACACGCTCTACATCCTTCTCGTTCTTCATGTCGTCGAGAACCTGATCGACCGTGCGCTTGCGATCCGATATCGGAAACTGTGCAATCTCTGCGCTCATGAGCGTCCTCGCTTGTGCGCCATGGTCGGGTGGTCGCGATTATGCTTGGCCTGCATCGCGCGACCCTTCGCTGTTTCCTTCGATCCGCGCATCGCGCCAATCTTGTTCATGATCATGTCGGGGATTTTGGATTTTGCCCCGTATTCGCGCTTGAGTTTGGTTTCGAGGAACTTCGGCATCAGTTCACTCCCTCGACCGGAATGCTCGCCCGTGATTTTGGCCGCCCCACCGGGGGCTCCGGCCGCCCAAACTTCGCGATGTCCTCGACGTGGCGCGCGATCTTGCGCCGATCATCCTCGGTTTCGGGCGAGATGACAAGCCGCACCATATCGTCGCCCTTGCGCGCGCGATCAACCTTGGCGGAAAGATGCACGCCAATCATCGGCCGCTGGCCGTGGTCGTCGAGCGCGACCGGCTGCTTGAGGATATGCCGCAGCACGATAGTCGCGTTCGGCCCACGCTGCGCGAAGGCCTCGCCCCAGGATCGCAGCTCATTGGCGTATTCCTGCACGAAAGCCTCGGGGATGTCCTTGAATTCGGCATCAACATTCTTGCGCGCCTTGCGCTTGCCCTCGTCGTTTGCCGGTATGTGAATGCCCGGAAGCTCACGGCAATGGACCTCGATCAGCTCGGCGTCCATTTGCGTGAACGGCGCTATCCGCAGCACCGCTTCGCCGCCGCGCTGCCAGAGCGTGCAATGCAGCGTCACGTTCGGCTGGTAATCGTCCACATGAATGACGCTATTGCCGGCCGCCTTAATCAGTTCGACGCGCAGAAATTCTCCGATCTCCATCAAGTTGCGCGCCCAGCGCGTGAGTTCGGCGCGATAGGTGACGAGAAAGATTTCCGGGATGCGCTCGAATTCGGCGCGCAGTTCACCGCGGAGGGGAGCGACGGTGCCCATGATTATCTCTTGGTCGGGTGCCGGCTGCGGTCGCCGAGCTTCGCCCGCGCCTGCGCCTTGATGTGGTTCTCCGTGGCTTTCGAGATGTTGCCGGCGTTGTAGCTCCGCGTCGCGCCGCCGATCGCCAGGCGCGCATGTTTCTTGTCGCCAATTGGGAAACTGCCGTGCGGGCCGGCTTTGGGACCAGGCACCTTGGAGCGTCGAAGACCACGTTTCGCCATGGCTATCACCTATTTGAAGCACCTGATTACGAACGTGAAGGTTCCCGTCGGCGACCCCGTCTTGGTCCAACTGAGTGTGAGCGTTGTGGCGTTATAGGCCGTCAGTTGAGCAGTTTGATAATTTGTGGTGCTCCCATCGGCTGGAGCCATAAAATACGTCGGCTCAAAAAAAGGGCCTCCTGTCAGATATTCCCATGACCATTGACTGAGAGACGGCCCGGAATGCGCACTGAACACGATAAAAGTGTTGTTGCTGACCGCCCCATCGGCATCACAGGCGCTCGGTTGAAATCCGAAAGTAGTAACACCACCGCAATCGGTCGCGTTCGGAATGGTCTGTGTGCTCGTCGCAGTGCTCAAATCCCTGGTGCAAGTCACTGCTAAAGAAGTGACCGGAAGTGACGTGGACGAACATCCGGCAGCCGCATTGCTGAGGTCCGCGCATGCAGCCTGTGAAACGGTCCCTGAGCCGTTGCCCTTCAATGCACCATTGACCGTGCCCGCGCCTCCGCGCGCTGCCGCGACCGTTCCAGTCGTCAGCGCGCTCGCGTTGGTCTGCGGGTTATGAATGCCGTCGGCCGATGCGCCAGAAGCAGCCAGCAACAGGGCAAGGAAAGCACCGATCTTGCGCATGTCAGTTCTCCTCGCCGTAGATCGGCTGCGCGGCCGCGCAGATCACAGTCACGGCGGTCAACGTCGGCACCCGCGGCTGATAAGAGCCGTTCGGCACCAGCGTCAAAGTGCCAGCGCCGCCGATGGCCGCCGTACCGCCGGTCGGGTTCACCCCGCAATTTGCGTTTCCGGTGTTCTCAATCAGCAGCGAATGCCGCGCGGCATTGGCGGCCATCATCTGCTGCGATGCGCCGGTGGCGCTGGTGATGGTCCGGTCGGTCGGCGTAATGCCAAGCGCCGGCACCGCCGCCTTGACATTGACCCAGCCGCCGCTGGTCTTATCGCCGTACCAGCGATCGTAGCTCGTGCCGTTCCAAAGCCAGGGCGCCATCGCGCCGGTGTCGTTGCCGTTGACGCCATCGCCGAGTGCAATCGCCGCCATCCAGGCCTTGAGATTGGCGCCGTCGTTCAAGCCGATAGCGAGGCCTGCCGCCGGAAACGCCGCATCAAAGGTTTCAAAGGTGATCGTCGCGGTCGCGTTGACGCAAAGTTTCCCCGTCGTATCCACAAAGGTGGGCGCCTGATGACCAGCAACCGGGTTGGCCACGCCCGCAGGAACCGTGCCGCAGGTCGTGACAAAAATTGCCTGCGCGTTCGCGCCACCGCCGCACAGCGCGACCAGCAGCAGCCCGAAAATCCATGCCCGTTTCGTCATCCCAAAACCCCCGGTGAGAAACATCGTACCCTCAACGCGCCGTCCACATGCGAAACCCACAGCACCGGATGCCCGGTCGGATTTGCCGCAACCACATCGCCCTTTTCCCGGAGTTTTCCGGAGAAATTTTCCCAGAAGATTTTTCAGGAGGGCAAAGCATAATTAGCCAAGACCGCGTGTGAGGTGTACCAGCGCGCGCCGAAATCCCGAATTTTTCCCCTGGGCCTCGATCCGGCGAGCCGGCAAAGTCTCGATGGGGCGTAGGGAGGTCCCGCCAGCCACCGCGATAGCAAACGGTTTGATGCAAACTGTTGAGCCGCGCGGATTACTCATTGGCATCAACCACTTGCTTGATCGGCTGCTGCTGGGGCGCCTGCGTTCCCACCATGATTACTATCCCTGGTGTGTGCGATCCGCCTGGCCGCGCGCCGTCTTCATCGCCCATTGCCTCGATGAACTTCATCGCGCCTAGTTGAGCCATCGCGTTTCCGCTTTCATCGCGCAATTGCTTAGCTCTGTGAATGTTTTGCGCGCTGACGTGGGCTCTAAATACCTCCCTTTCCCGTCTGAGGTATTCTCTCACATGTGGCCGGTCGATTGCTTTGCGGACCTGATAAGCGGTTAGTCCGGCTGCTTCGCCTGCTTCCTTGAACTCGGCGCCTTCCCAGACAATTGCTTTGAGGGCGAGGACTAGCTTGCCTCTGACGGCCGGCAGCTTGGCTTTCTTGGTTTCTGCTGGCGTGTTAGGCCGCTCGATGGTGGCAGGTAATGCGCTCATGCCGACTAATGCGCCGCATTTCTCGGTCGAGGCGCAACGCACGCAAGCCGACGTCGCTGTGCCTATTATGACATCTTGACGTAGCTCATTACGCCATCATGACGTAGTTTCATTGTCGTTATCCGGCATCTCGTACGCAGCTATAGTAGTCTTATGGTGCGTACGCGGTTGCTTTTGAGCGTCGCGCCAAGCCTGTGCCCGCGCTTTTGCGTTGGCTTTACGGCGCAACCTGCGCTGTTTCTTGTTGCAGTCGATGGCACCGATTGTGGTGATGGCGAGTGCGGTTCGGTCTGCATCGGTCAGGCGTAGGCGCCAGGCGAGTTGATCGGCGGTCCAGTGTTCCTGGTGCAGGATTGCCTCGGCGGCAATCTTGTCGCGCTCCCTCACCGTGATCCACGGGCACCAGAGCTTGAGCCAGTCGTCTATCCGCTTGAGTGGTGGGCGTAGGCTGGCGAGATGGTTGACCGCCACCATGATGTCGTCGCGGCCGGCATCGTCGTCGGGCAGGAAATGACCGTAGCGGGCCCGGAATAGCCGGTTGATGTCGTTCATGCGCAACGCAGCTATCTGCCGCGGCGTGCCACGAGATCGCGGTTTGAGCCGCGTCGAATAGAGCTTGACCTTGCCGAGCTTTGCCCGCGCCTTGGAAAGCATCGCCCACCATTGCCGATTTGAGCCGTGAACGCACTACGTCATTCCGTCGTAACAATTCGTGATCGGACTATGGCAGATTGTCGTTGACTGCTACGCCATATTGTCATATCCATATGACTGTCAACGCGGGTTGCCGCCCGCATAACAGCGAGGAAATATCATGGTCAACCTTAATGGAATGCGTACCGAATTGGCTGCAAACAAGAGGACCATTTTTGTTGCATTGCCGGCCGAATGCTGGCGCCCCCGCCCGGACCCCTGCCATCGCCGGATCGCAAGGGCCAGCGAGGCCACCCAGGAGCACGGACGATGACAATCACAGACTATCTCAAATCGCTGGCGAAGCTAGACCTTACTCCGGCCTCGAAACAGACCGCCGCCGCCCTTGGCCTTTCGTTGCGTCAATGCCAGCGGATCGCGGCCGGCGATTGCGCGGTTCCCGAGCCGGTCGCAAAGCTTTTGGCTTGCTATATCGAGCACGGTCTACCGCAGTCGTAGACTGTCCGGCCCATCTTGCCCGCGCCACCTTCGCCATTTCCGCCGATCGTTCTGCGGCCGATTTTCCTTTCCATCGAGCCTTGCCGCCGCGCTTCGAAAGATGAGCATTAACGCGTTTGATTGCGCCTATGCGTGGTGGGCACGCATAATGTCCCGGCCGTGCCTGGTTGGCCATTCGCCGCCGCTCACCGTTGCGGATCCGCGCTAGCATTTTCTCGTCGTCCGTCGCCGCGACTTTGAGTCCGAGCGAGCCGAAAGCCAGCCATAACGTCCATGCCGTGATCGTCTTCGTGCCCGATGGTCCGAACAGCTTGCCGGCATATCCCGATTGCCAGCCGGCGATCTCGTCAATCTGCGCGTAGCTCAACCCGAGCTCGGCGGCGCGCGTGCGCATGAAGGCGATCATGCCCTCGTAGTTGCCAAACTCCGCTACCGCCGATAGCGCAACCGTATCAGCCATCAGCAGTTTTAGACCGTCGGCGCGCTTCGTCGTTGCCGCGCCAGAACACATCCCAGAGATACGCCTGCACGTCGACCGACGGTGCGGCCGCGCAGGCGACATCGACACGGCGCAGAATTTCGCGCAGCTCAGGACGGAACGGCGCCGGCTCAAAATCCCTCTCGTTCATGTCACACATCCATCATTTCCGCGATGGCTTCCGCATCGACCGGAGCCGGCACATAGCCGGCGCTGAAATGCCCGTCTCGCTCATCGAGACGGATCGGCTCGCTGGCGGCGAGCGAGAGCGCCACCATGCGTCCGATGTCGGTGAGCTTGGCGACCCAAAAATCGCGGTAATGGCGCCGATAGACGACGCTGATAAGATAGCGGTCAAACGCCGCGCTGACCGCCCGCGCCTGCACGTTGCGGCCGCGCGCGCTGGTCCAGCGCCGCAGCCGGCATTCCATGACCTCCTCGGCCAGAAGTATCGCCAGCAGCCGCTTGATCTCGCCGCTCAGCCTGTCCGGATAGCGCACGATCCTGCGCTCTATTCTTGGCTTGCTCATGGTCCCTCTCTCCCGGTTGTCGGTATGCAAATCGGCAGTGGCGCGCGCAATACGGCGCGCTTTCGAGCGGCTCGGCGCCGCAAAACATCTGGTCGACGCCACATGCATCGCCGACCGACCAGCGGCATGCTTTGTCGGTGAGATCGAACAGCGACAGCGCGCAGTCGGAGAATTCCGGGGGCAGGTCCGTAATTTCCTGGGGCGGCAATCGGCCAGAGATGGGAGCCCGTGCGTTAATTCGTCTCGTTGTTGTATGGGAGTAGCGCTCACCCTTTCTAACGCAGCAGCGAGGTCCTGGCGGATTTTTGCGCGGTGAGGAGAATGGCCTGGGCATCAACCCCGTGCGGCAGCCTTTACCGCTGACTGCATTTCGGGTCACACCACCGCCCAATTCTGCCGCGATCTGTGAGAATGACAGGCCATTTGCGCGCAGCCGGCGCAACTCGTTGCAGCACTCCGGCGTCCAGTCGAAACTCATTGGCCGCCTCCGAGATAGCTGCCCTTTTCGAAGGCACCGGCCACGCGCGGTTTGATGTTTTT
>Ga0316628_100005618_pt1 | contig 10106 bp, 8 predicted proteins | sample OWC_Aug_M2_C1_D5_FD_207648 | JGI IMG/M metagenome (GOLD analysis project Ga0316628, IMG submission 207648) | Wetland soil microbial communities from Old Woman Creek delta, Ohio, United States - OWC_Aug_M2_C1_D5_C | ecosystem: Environmental > Terrestrial > Soil > Wetlands | place: USA: Ohio... | reverse complement strand
GGCTGATATCTTTGCCCTCGCGGCGTATGGCTGCCCGTGTAATGTCCACAGGCGCGATTTCTTCTTCGATTTCTCCCTCCAGCGGATACAGCGTGGCGTGCTCGAAAATGAAAACAGGATCGGGTTCGCGCAGGGCGGAAAGCAGCATGCCGCCGGCGTCCTCCACGGTAGCCGGCGTAAGCACCTTGATGCCGGGAATGTGGGCGTACCAGCCTTCCAGGCTGTGCGAGTGTTGAGCTGCCAACTGGCGAGCGCCCCCGGTGGCCATGCGGACCACCATGGGCACGTGAAGCTGGCCGCCGGACATGTGCCGCAAGGTGGCTGCGTTGTTCACGATCTGGTCCAGCGCAAGCAGGCTGAAGTTGACCGTCATGATTTCTACGATGGGGCGCATTCCGCCAAGAGCTGCGCCGATGCCCGCGCCGACGAAGGTGGATTCCGAGAGCGGCGTGTCGCGTATGCGCTCAGGCCCGAATTCTGCCAGCAGCCCCAGGCTGACGGCGAAGGCCCCTCCGTACCGGCCGACGTCCTCGCCCATCAGGAAGACAAGCGGGTCATCACGTAGCGCCTGCCGCAGGGCTGCGCGGATAGCTTCGCGGTAAGTGGTCTTTTTCTTCATGGCGTAGCCGCCGGTGCACAAACGTCTTTCGTCAGGTTCTCGACCGGCTCCCATGGGCTTGACTCGGCGAACTGAACAGCCTCGGCAATTTCAGCAGCAATGGCTTTTTCCAGATCGGCGATGTCGTTTTCGGCGAGCAGTCCCTGGCGGCGCAGGCGTGCCTGAAAGTTTGTAATCGGATCGCGTTCCTGCCACTCTGCGATTTCGCTTTTTTCCCGGTAAAGGTCTGGGTCGGACATGGAGTGCGCGCGATAACGATAGGTCTGCAATTCAAGGAGAAGCGGCCTGCCGCTTTTGCGCACTCCTTCAGCCGCTTTCCGGCATGCTTCTTCTACGGCAACCACGTCCATGCCGTCCACGGTTGTGGCTTGAACGCCCTCCCCTTGTGCTTTGAGCCAGATATTCGTCTGCGCCTGGGCACGCGCCAGGGCCGTGCCCATGGCGTAATAATTGTTTTCGCAGAGAAACAGCACTGGCAGCTTCCACAACGCGGCCAGGTTGAGCGACTCATGGAACTCACCTTCGGCCACGGCTCCATCGCCAAAGAAGCAAGCGGTTATGATTTCTTTGCGGCCCTGCAACTTGTCGGCAAGCGCCAGGCCGACGGCGATCGGCAAGCCTCCGCCTACAATGGCATAGCCGCCATAAAAGCGCCGCCCAACATCGAAGAAGTGCATCGAGCCTCCGTGGCCGTGGCTGCATCCCGTGGATTTGCCAAACATCTCCGCCATGAGCGAGCCTGCCGGCATACCCCGCGCCAGGGCCTGCCCGTGTTCGCGATACGTTGCCACGATGCGGTCCTCAGGCGTAAGGGCCTGCATGGCGCCCACGGCAACGGCTTCTTCTCCGATGTAAAGGTGCAGGAATCCCCGGATCTTTCCCAGGCTGTAGACTTCCGCCGCCTTTTCCTCAAAGCGGCGGATGCGCAACATCTCGCGCAAGAGCAGCAGCGCGTGCTCCCGCTCCGGGTTTGTCCGCACAACTTCTTCAACTTTGCTTGTTGAACTCACCGCATCACTCGTTTCTTTTCTTCAAGTCTGCTCCAGAGTTGAAGTATCGCCTTCCGGCAGTCCCATCTCACGGTTTTTCAGCAGCCGCCGCATGATCTTGCCGCTGCGAGTCCGGGGCAGCGTGGTGACAAACTCAATCTCTTTAGGCGCCACCACGGCGCCCAGACGCGAGCGCGCCCAGGCAAGGATGTCAAGACGAAGAGATTCATTGGCTTCGTGCCCCTCGTGCAACAGAACGAAAGCTTTCACAATCTCACCTGCCACCGGATCAGGCTTGCCGATGACCGCGGAATCCGCCACAGCCTTGTGCTCCAGCAGCACGCTTTCTACTTCAAAAGGCCCGATGAGGTGGCCTGAGGTCTTAATGACGTCGTCTTTTCTTCCGATGAACCAGTAATATCCGTCGGCGTCACGCTTGGCCAGGTCGCCGGTGAGATAGAAGCCTCCCTGAAAGCATTTCTGGTAGCGCTCATGTTCGTGCCAGTAGTCGCGGAACATGGAGGGCCACCCCGGCCTCAGGGCGAGCTCTCCCTGAATCCCCGGTTCATGAATCTCTGTCACGCTGTCGCCTTGCTTTTGCACGATGGCCGCGTCAATGCCGGGCAGTGGTTTTCCCATGGAGCCGGGACGAATGTCCATGGCGGCGAAATTGGCGATCATGATTCCGCCACTTTCTGTCTGCCACCAGTTATCGTGAAACGCCAGACCGTAGGCGTCCTTGCTCCACACCACAGCTTCAGGATTCAGAGGCTCTCCCACGCTGGCGAGGAAACGCAGCGAGCTCAGGTCATAGTTCGCGGCCAGGTCTTTGCCGGTTTTCATCAGCATGCGGATGGCCGTGGGCGCCGTGTACCACACGGTGACTTTCTGGTCCTGAAGGATGCGATACCACCGTTCGGCATCGAAATCGGCCTCGTCGATGATGCTGGTAATGCCGCTGGTCAGCGGCGCAATGATGCCGTAAGAGGTGCCGGTGACCCACCCCGGGTCCGCCGTGCACCAGAAGATGTCGCCGGGATGAAAGTCCAGCGCCAACTTTCCCGTGATGTGGTGGGCCACAACGGCCTGATGAACGTGAAGCGCGCCTTTGGGAGTTCCGGTGGTTCCGCTGGTGAAGTGCAGCAGCGCGGGATCTTCAGGGGCAGTGGCCTGGATCGTAAATTCGTCACTGGCCTCCGCCATGAGACGGCGAAGATCTTTGGTGTCGTCCTTCCCCAGGGATGCTTCGGCCTGCGGTTCTCCATCGACAAGCAGAACGTGTTGCAGGGCCGCCAGGTCGCTCCGCAGGGCTTGCACCTTGCGCTCGTAAAGAGACTGCGTGGTCACAAGAAACCTGGCGCCGCCAATGTTCATCCGCGCCTTGATTGGCTCCGGGCCAAAGGCGGAAAAGAGCGGACAGAACACGCAGCGCTGCTTCAGGGCGCCTAACGCTGCGATGTACAACTCCGGGATGCGCCCGGCGAGCGCATAGACGCGGTCTCCTTGTTGCGCTCCAAGTTTGGCCAGAACATTGGCGAAACGGTTGGTTAAGCGGTGAAGATCGGCGTAAGTGTAGTCCCTGATCTCGCCTTTTTTTGAGATCCAGCGAATTGCGAGATGGTTTCTCAGCGGTCCGTGAGCGTGCCTATCCAGGCACTCATAGGCGATATTGAGACCCAAACCGCCAGGGAGACCGGCCAGTTCTCCCCGGGCCGCGGTCCACGAAAATGACTTTCTGGCGGCCTCATAATCTCCGAGGTTAGGCGGGACTGCCCAGTCCCGGGCAGTCTTGCGAATCACATGCCGGGCGGCCGCCGTTTCGGGCGATTCGAGTTCGACGGTTGCATTCCGGGTGTTTTTTGCCATAGGCACACCCATCCACCTTCTTTAGAGGTTTTCAAATTGGCCAAAGGGTCGCAGTGATACGAGTCACACTCTGCTGTGCCGGGTTCAAATTCAAACGCCTCCAATCGTTTTGATGCCTGTTGCCGGCGGGCGAAGGGGCTGGTTTCCTTGAGAGTGGCCGTTCTGCGGTTTTTCGCCTTGCATCCAAAGAGGCAGGGTCCCAGCGGAGCAGGGAATCGACTCTTGAATCGAGCCGCACGGGTGAGTCCAGCAAGAAGATGATCATCTTTCCGTTTAACAATTACGAGTATCTCCTGAGAGCGCGTGAGGCCCCGGAAACGATGGAAAGGGGCGTCTTTGAAATTGGCCGGTTCGAGAATGGGGAACTTTTTGCAAGTGTGACCACGCCCGTTCGCCAGGCACATTGCCTGGTGGTTGGCTCCGTCGCGCCTCCCGATGAACAACTTCTCTCAGTTGCGCTGCTCTCTCACACACTGAAAAAGGAAGGCGCGCAAAAAGTTACCGCCGTTCTCCCGTACCTTGGTTACAGCCGCCAGGACAAGAGCAAGACCGGCAAAAGCCTTGCGGCGGCGTGGCTGGGATCGATTCTGCAAGCGTCCGGCATGGATGAGGTGGTGACGATCGATGTTCACAGCGAGCGCGACAGGCAGCTTTTCCCGATACCGCTGATCTCGATGCTTCCGGACAAGCTCTTTGCCGATGCGATTCAGGAGCACCAGCTTACCGACGCAATTTTAGTGGCGCCGGACCATGGAGCCATCTGGCGGTGCCAGGCGGTGAACAAAGCAGCCGGCAGACCGGGCGCCGACGTTCCTTACTTCGAGAAGCAACGTGAAGAAAAGGGAATCACCCATATGGGGCCGATTGGAAAGGTGGGGCCACGGGTCGTGATGATCGACGACATGCTTGATACCGGAGGCACTCTGCTCTCAGCCTGCGAAAAACTGGCCCAATCCGGCACACGGGAAATCTACATCATGGTGACGCACGGTCTGTTTACAGGCGCGGACTGGAAGAGGTTGTGGTCACTCGGCGTTCAGCGCATTTTCTGCACTGACACGATTCCGCCACGAGCAGAGATCGTGGACGACTCGCGCATTACCATTCTGTCCATCGTGCCGCTCCTCGGCGAGCTTCTTGGCCTGTCTATGAGCCATATGGCGCTCAACCCGGGCGAAGCAGCTTGAGCGCCGCGCCATAAAGGTCTAAGAACAACCGGCTCGGTTCTGGTTGAGGCGGCCACCACTGTTTCAAGGATCGCTTCTCTTTTTGCTTTGGCCGGGAAAGTGATGCAGAACGGCCCGTTGCGGCGGCTTGCGCTGTCCCGGAGGGAGACCCAGCGTGGCATGGGCCTTGATCTCTTCCAGCCTCTCCGCGGGGAATCCGTTGACGTTCAGTAATTCGTCCCATTCGTGAATCATGCCGCCATGCCTTTTGCGGTAAGCAACAATTCTTCTGGCGATGTTCACCGGGATCCCGGGCAATCCCGTTAGGTGTTTGATGGTTGCTGTGTTGAGATCGACCTTCTCCGCCGGTTCCATGGGGTCCTTCCCTAATAAACGTTGGATGCGTTTGCCGGCAAGATTTGCGCTATGGCCGTCCGGCTTTTTCTCTATTGTTTTGTTCGGGTTCACGATTTAGACTCGTCCGTTTGCGTATATGAGCCAACAACTTTTGCCCATCCATGCGGTTGCCGAAAAACTGAGCTTACCGGAAGCCTATTTTGAGCCGATTGGGCGCCACGGCGCCAAGCTCAAACTGGACATCTTGTCTGATCCCGCATTCAAGCGGCGGGGCAAGTTGATCCTGGTTACTGCGACCACGCCCACCGCCTCCGGGGAAGGCAAGACGGTGACCTCCATCGGCCTTACCCAGGGTCTGGACCGCATCGGTAAGAAAGCCATTATCACTTCGCGCGAGCCTTCACTGGGGCCGGTGTTCGGCATGAAAGGAGGCGCCGCGGGCGGCGGGAAGTCGCAGATCGAGCCCAGCCAGAAAATCAACCTCCACTTCCATGGCGATTTCCATGCCATCACCTCGGCACATAACCTGCTTGCGGCGCTGCTGGATGCGCATGTTTTTCACGGCAATGAACTGGATTTGGACCTGGACCAGATCACCTGGCCGCGAACCATGGACATGAATGACCGCGCGTTGCGGCGCATCACGATTGACATCGGCGAGAAAAAAGGCGCGTTGACCCGCAACACCGGTTTCGTCATCACGGCGGCATCGGAAGTCATGGCGGTGCTGGCGCTGGCCAGCAGTCTTGAAGACCTGCGGCGCCGTCTGGACTCGATCGTGGTGGGCGTTTCCAAAGCCGGCAAGCCGGTGCGCGCTGCCGACCTGAACGCCACGGGAGCCATGATGGCCCTGCTCAGCGAAGCCATCCTGCCCAACCTGGTGCAGACCACGGAAGGTACGCCGGCCATGGTGCACACTGGACCGTTCGGCAATATCGCCCACGGCACCAGCAGCGTGATCTCGCATAACATGGGAATCCGGCTGGCCGATTACGTGGTGAATGAAGCCGGATTCGCCGCTGATCTGGGCGCGGAAAAATACTTCGACATCGTAATGCGTTCTTCGGGCATCGCGCCCGCGTGCGCCGTGCTGGTGACAACGGTGCAGAGTTTGCGCAACCAGGGCGAGGGCGATCTGGAGCGCGGATTCCCCAACCTGGCGCGGCACATCCGGAACCTGCAAAGCTTTGGCGTGCCGGCTGTGGTTGCCATCAACCGTTTCCCCAATGACACGGACGCCGAACTGAAGCGGATGGCGGACTACTGCGCTGAGCACGGGGCTGTCAGCGCATTGAGCGAAGCGTTCACCAAGGGTGGCGCAGGCGCCGCAGCCCTGGCCGAGAAGGTCGTGGAAACCATCGAAAAGAGATCTGCCCCCAAGGTGCAGCCCATTTATTCGCTTGATGACTCACTGGAAGACAAAATCACCACTGTGGCTCGCACGATTTATGGGGCAGACGGAGTCAACTTCAGCGAAAAGGCCCGGGCCAAGCTGCAGCTGTTCAGGGACTGGTGCTTCAGCAAGCTTCCGGTCTGCATCGCCAAGACACAGTATTCTTTCTCAGACAATCCCAAGCTCTTGGGCGCGCCGTCCGGCTGGACGCTCAACGTGACCGATGCATCGCTTTCGGCGGGCGCCGGCTTTGTGGTAGTGATCGCCGGCAACATGATGCTGATGCCCGGCCTGCCAAAAGTCTCGCGCGCGGCAAGCATTGACGTGAATGCCAAGGGCGAGATTACAGGCGTGTAGTATCCCGGTCGTGGCGACCGCTTTAATGACGTGGATTGTGGTTGCTGCTGCCTGCCCCTATGCGACGGGCTCGGCACGCGAGCTGGCCTTCGCTCTCAGACCCAGGAAGGAACCGTCAAGGCTCTTGCTGCGTACAAATCGTTATGTTCAGTTTCTTGCTGTGGTGCATTCTGCTGGTGGTGTGCTGGCCGCTGGCGCTGCTGGCTCTGGTGCTCTATCCCCTGGTGTGGCTGCTTCTATTGCCGTTTCGCATCGTTGGCATCGCGGTGGAGGGGGTGCTTGAGCTGGTGAAGGCCATCATCTTCCTGCCGGCGCGGGTGCTGCGCGGGCGGGCCCGCCCTTAGCGGGAAGCTAACGTTTGTCTCGAAGCCATCTCATGAACGTGATGAGCGCGAGAGCCACCCCTCAGGGGCTAAAGCGCGTGATTTCTACGAAGGTTCTGCGGCACAGCTGAAGCCGTGCCCTTTCAAAGCAATGCATGAGATGGGTTCTAGTAAGAAGCTTCGGTGTGGGAAACCACCTTCAGAGGCCGGCTGCCCATGGCCAAGTCAATGGCTTCGCAGCTATAGGAAATCTTGAAATTGTTGGCGTTTACAGTGCTTGTGGTTACGGTGAACTGGTTTCCTGACTGAAGCATCAGCGCTCCGTTGATGGTACCAGCGGCTCCTGAATTGATGAGGAATTGTCCGGAGGAGGAGCGCACCATCACGATCCCCGTCCACTGGAAGGTGGAGTTCTGTACCTCGAAGTCGTTCGGCACCACAAGAATGCCGTATCCGGAAAGACTGGTGTTCAGCAGCTTCAGACTGCTGTCCGTGATTACCACCACCGCAGGCTGAGCCAGGGACCCGTAGCTGGCCGCCAGACTTGTTGACGCAACCTCGAAGTAATTGTTGTTCGAGGCCTTGCGGGCGGCAATATAGTCAAGGACTGCCTGGTTCTCATTTGCCACGACGCTGGCTGCCGGGGATTGATAAACCACAGGATCGCCCGAGTTCCCAAAATTTCCGATGAACAGCGACGCCGGATTGAGCTGGGTGGCCGAGAGATCCAGGTTCTTGTAGCAATTCGGAAGAGAGACATCACAATCGTTCGAACTTACCGGCGTCGGTGTGGGAGTGGGTGTTGGCGTAGGCGTCGGGGTGGGACTGTGATCGTGACCGTCATGCCCGCTATTACTGGTTGGTGTAGGTGATGGCGTGGGCGTAGGAGTCGGGGTTGGAGTCGGCGAAGTACTGGTCGTAGAAGTCGACGAACTGATGATGAAACGTGGGTCCGTCCCTGTTCCCCGCACCCAGGCCAGCGGCGGAGTACAAATGGTGTTGGTTGAGATGCTGTTTCCCGCAGCATCACACGAGGCATTTGCTGCCGTCACAATGGAGCGGCGCAGGTCATTCAAACCGGTTTGCAAAGATGCGGTGCCCTGGGGGGTATTCGCAGCGAGCGCGGCCACAGCGGAACAGGCTGGAGCGGCGGAAAGGAAGCCGTCAAGGCCATGAACCCGGCCATCGATGCTGGTTGCCGGGATCAGGACGTTGTTAAACGTCGATGGGACAGGGTTGGAACTCGTGGAACTGCCAACTTCCACGGTGATGGCGCCGGGTGGCCTGATGGAAGGGCCCACGATTTCAGCACGCAACAACTTACGGGTGCCTTGTGTTATCGCCAGCGAGGTGAGCATGTAGACCTGCTGCATGCCGTTGGCATCGCAGGCGGGGCTGGCTCCGCCGGGAGAGACCTGTTCCGTCAGGCCATCCCAGCAGACTCGCGCATCCGGGGGAGCGGCGCTGTCCACGAAGTAGGGATCGGCGGTGCGGTTGGTCTTCATGTTGATCCGCACCCACTTGTAGGAGATGTTGGGCGCCAAGGACGTTAGCGAGGCCAATTTCCAGTCTGGCGTGCCGGGAACAGTGGCGCACTTCAGTCCGGCGACGGATCCGGAGTTGTAGTCGTGGCAGAGCTGATCATCGAAGTATTTGCTGGTAATGTCCGTGGGATCCACGACTTCACCATTCGTCTGGTTGAGGATATATAGCACTCCGCCGGCGTTACCGGCGATATCTTGGGGAAGCCGGTTGGCCAAACCGTCGGGGCTGGTGGGAGTGGAGGCGTAGCGTGCCCGGTCGCGGATCTCTTCCAGACCGGAGCGGGCGGCATAGTAGGCGCGCAGGCCGCTGCTGTAGTTATTGTCGATGTGCGTCTCAGTGCTGGAAGCCAGGAACATGAACGCGCCGATGGCGGAGAGCAGCAACAGCGCAAACAGGGCCAGCACAAGGGCCGCGCCCCGTTCCTTCTCGTGTTTGCGTCTCGTCATGGTCACTTTACTGGCCCACCTTGGCCGTTCCCGACAACGATGTTCCCATCGGCCCGCCGGTTGCGGGGTCCCGCATTTTTGACAACATTGTCAGATTTATCTTCACCGTACTTATAGAAGAGATGGTATCCGGGCCGTTTATGATGTTGACTCCGGTTCCGATTCCAGGAACTGGATTTCCGTTCACGTCATAAAAGGCGAAAAGGTCCTCACCGGAGAGGCCTGGACCAACACCCGGCGGGACAACATTCTGCGTCTCCGTGTAGCTGGAAGCCGTGGGCTGAGCGAGCGAGTCGGCGGCCACTTTTACCACCGCGCTCCGTCGCACGCAAGGGCAGTTGGGATCGGCGGGGTCACTCGGCACATAGTAAATGCTGACGCTGTACACGTTGCCGTCATTATTGACGTCACCTTCCATCAGAATGCTGGTGGGAGAGACGCTGACCAGACCGACGGCAACTTTGGTCACGTCGCTCATCGTAGGGGCGTACATGGAGAGGCTGGGATAGCCTGCCATGTGCAAGTCCCGCACCGTCTGGTCCACAAATTCCCGCGCCTCTTGTCCCATATCCAACTTCATTGCTTCAGAAGAGGACGTCTTCTGCATCTGGTTGAGCTGCTGAAAAATGGCTCCGGTCACGGTGACCAGAATGAACATGCTGATCAGCATCTCCACCAGGGTAAAGCCGTGGCTGGTCGACCGGCGAAGCGAATTGGAAGAGCACGCCATGCTAGAAGGCCCCCCGCAAGCCACGCAGCGTCACAGGCCGGAGGAACGCCACTGCCGGGGTCGCGGTTCCCGGCAAGGCTTTTGCGCTGACCGTGACCAGTTGGGTTAATGGAGTTGGTCCGGGATCGATTCTCCAGCGGACGTCGTAAACCACCATGTGCCCCGCCGCGCAGACCGCGTATTGCATGGAATACCCGGCAGTGGGCGGTTGGGCAAAGTTCACCTGCATGCCGCCAAAGGCGCCACTATCAATCAAAGGTGACGCGTCAGGATTGGCTGTGGTGTCCACAGTGAAGGTGTTGCCCTGGCAGTCGG
>Ga0316628_100005617_pt1 | contig 10106 bp, 7 predicted proteins | sample OWC_Aug_M2_C1_D5_FD_207648 | JGI IMG/M metagenome (GOLD analysis project Ga0316628, IMG submission 207648) | Wetland soil microbial communities from Old Woman Creek delta, Ohio, United States - OWC_Aug_M2_C1_D5_C | ecosystem: Environmental > Terrestrial > Soil > Wetlands | place: USA: Ohio... | reverse complement strand
GGTGCCATACGATTGTCGAGTATCTCCTCATCTACCCAGGAATGGAGGGATGGATTGACGCAAAAACGCTTGAACAATGGGTGTTGCTCGGCGACCCAAGCCTCAAGATCGGCGGGTATCCCTCGTAATTTCTCTTATTCTTCAGGCATGTAGTTCATCTTATGCAACTTTGAGGCATACACGTATTTATATTTCTTGATCACGTCAGGGAACTTATTAATCAGGTCCTTCATGATCTCGTGGAACTGTTCGAGGCTGTGGACATGGTACTCCAGTTCAAGATCAGAGATCCCGACTGATTTATCGATTCGGACGAGATACGGGTTTATCTTGGCATAGTTGATGATCTTTCCTCGTTGTCGGTAATCCTTCAGATCGATATCTGCTTTGAAGAACTTATACCCGAGTTTTGCCAGATCCATATCCGATCGGAAACCCTGGATGACACCTGCTTTCATGAGTTTTTTAATCCGATAGTTCACCACCGCGACAGTGGTGTCTAATTTTTTTGCGATTTCTTTGACAGGCATGCGTGCGTGAGGGGCGATCAATCGGAGGAGCTTGAAATCCAGTTCTTCAATCATGACCTGAGCGCCTCCACCGGTGATTTCGAATTTTGTGCGATCTGATTTTTTAATATCCTCGAGAAGATACGAATGAGGATAGGAGTAGAGTTGGATGTACACGGAGAATTGCTGTTCAAGGAAATAGTCTCGGAAGTGCTTCAGGGTTTCTTCCCAGAATGAGTAAAAATCATTGATGTCTTTGACCCACATGATCAATGCGAGATCGAACCGTCCTTCTGCAGAGATCGTCCACCAGTTCAGTTTTTGTTTTGTGAAATAATCGATGATTTCCTTTTCTTTCTCCTGGGTCACGTATTGGTAGACGAGATAGATACGGAAGGCGATGTACCCGAGTTTGAACGCGTCAATGACCGTATAGAAGGTTTTTATGACACCACTTTCAAGGAGTTTATTGACCCGATAAGCCACGACTGTTTTTGAGAGGCCTACTTTACTCCCAATTTTGGTAAAGGACTGACGAGAATCAAGATCAAGTTGGTAGAGAATTTCCCGGTCTTTTGAATCTATTTTCACCATAAAGGTATGTTCGTAATGAGAATGAGAGTATAAAAATTTTTTATTTCGTTCAAAATAATCAGATTATAATAAGACAAACAAAGAAATCCAGCGATATTCTTGAAGGAGAAACACTTTTTTTCTCCGAGAAAAAAAAGATTTCCTGTGAATCAGGAACACAGAAAACCTATAAATAGGTCTCTTCAATCACGATTTGCACATGTGCGGAATTATCGGGATCATCGGGGGACGACCCGTCTCACACCTTATCTATCATAGTTTATTCGCTATCCAACATCGAGGACAATCATCCGCAGGCATGCTCACCTATGATGGGAACATCCATGTCACCAAAGACTCTGGACTTGTCCGAGACGTATTCAACGAGGACAAAAAAATCAACAAACCAGGAAACATCGGCATCGGCCATACCCGATACTCGACCGCTGGTATGGACGATGAAGAATCATTAAAGAAAAACGCACAACCAGAATACCTGGTCAACCCTTTTTTAGCAGCAGTGCACAATGGGAACATCTACAACTGCTCTGAACTGACAAACATCACAGAACGAAAACCTCGCACGGATTGCGACATCCAATGGCTCCTGCTTCCCATGGCTGATGAGCTGTATAAAAAAGAACTGAACCCAGACGTCATCTTCAACGCCTGTGAAAACGTCATGAAAAAAGTAAAGGGAAGCTATTCGGTCCTCTATCTCGCTGATTCAGGGGATAGCCCGTACCTCTTCGCCATGACAGACCCTCGAAAAGTCAGACCACTCGCCCTTGGAAAAGCAAATGGAACGTATTGTCTTGCCTCTGAGACACGGGTGTTTAAAAAAATCAATTTTGAGTACATAAAAGACATCCCTGGCGGCTCGGTCATCGTCATCGACCCAAAGGGAACCATCTACGAAAAACAGATCATCAAGAAACAGGAACTCCCCTGTATGTTCGAATTTGTGTATTTTGCTAAACCGGATTCACGGATTAATGGACGATCAATTCATACCACTCGTCAGGAGATCGGTCGGCTCCTTGCCCAGGAACAACCAGCGATTGCAGATCTTGTCATCCCGGTCCCTGAGTCAGGGAGACGTTACGCTATCGGGTACTCCCTTGAATCAAAGATCCCGCTCGACGAAGGAATCATGAAGGATAAAGATGAACGATCCTTCATCCAACAAACACAGGAACATCGTGAGAAAGTCGTCGAGGAAGGACTGTCGTTCCTCCATGCGGTCCTCGAGGGCAAACGGGTTGTTCTTATCGATGATTCAATTGTCCGCGGTACCAATATCCGAAAAATCATCCAAGGGATGAAAAACGTAGGAGCAAAGGAAGTCCATGTGAGGATCGGATGCCCCCCGCTCATCGCACCCTGTTATCTCGGCATTGATATGCGGAGTAAAAAAGAATTCATCGCACGAGACAACGATGGGAACATCAAAACATGGGACCAGATAGCACAGGAGATCGGGGCGGACTCCTTAGGATATATCAGCAGTGCAGGGTTGAAGAAAGCCATTGGATTTGACCATTGTAAAGGATGCATCGAGTTCCCAAATGGGTATCCCCCAGAGATGCGAGAGGATGTAAAAAAACTCTTCAAAAACGATAAAAAAGGGATGCGCGCATACGAGTGTCTATAATAGCATGGTTATCGTATGATAGAAATAACCATAGGATCGTTGGAAGAACAGATCATTAAGCTCTTGCGAACAACCTACCCCATCACCACCTTTGAAATCGCACAGACCCTGAGAGTTTCACGAAGAGAAATCGAATGGATTCTACATAAATTTCAAGTCAAAGGCATCGTCAAACTCGAACCACTCCCTGATATCACCTATGTTCGATTGTTACGGAATGATTTTCAGTTCGTCGGACCACGGCAACAACGGCGGATCATGAAGCAAACCACTGAGACAAAAAAAGAGGAACGCAGCACCTATGAAGGAATCATGTATTCCTAGCGTCCCGCCTAAAAGAGAAAAAAAGATAAACGAAAGAGTCGTTCTGAGTATCATCCGATTCATAGAGGTTTCTTTCAAAGAGTGAAGGTGGATTGATGGAGACTACAGCGGTGGAAATAAAAACAGAAACAAATAACGTCTCAAGACCGACCGGGAAACCAAAAATCGCATATTTTTCCATGGAGATCGGGATCGATGAACATATCCCCACCTACAGTGGTGGACTTGGAATCCTTGCGGGGGATACCCTGAAATCCTGCGCAGATCTCAACGTGCCAATCGTCGGAGTCACCCTCCTTTCCGAGAAAGGATATTTCTATCAAGAAATTGACACGGAGGGGAATCAAATCGAGCTCCCCTACAATTTTACCATCAATGATTTCCTCAAACTCCTCCCCAGTAAAACCTGTGTGAAAATCGAAGACAGAGACGTCATGATACGGGTATGGTACTATCCGGTCCAAGGAGCAAGTGGATTCATCGTCCCAGTCTTTTTCCTCGATACCAATCTTGAGGAAAATTCACCGTACGACCGGGAGATCACCAAGTACCTCTACGGGGGGGATAACAAATATCGACTCGCCCAGGAAATCGTCTTAGGCATCGGTGGAGTTCGATCGATTGATTCCCTGGGGTATCGTACGATCGATAAATATCATATGAACGAAGGACATGCAGCCCTTGGTACTCTTGAGCTCTATGACCAACTCAAGGACGTGGAAAAAGTCAGAAACCAATGTGTGTTTACGACCCATACACCTGTCGCCGCAGGCCATGACCAATTCGACTTACCCTTGGCAAAATCAATGATAGGGGAGATCATCCCAGAATCACTGTTGCATGAGTTCACCTTTGAAAACAAGCTGAATATGACCAGGCTTGCCTTATTCTTCAGTCATTATGTGAACGGTGTCGCCAAGAAACACGGGGAAGTATCACGATTGATGTTCCCAGGTTATGCGATCGATTCAATCACCAACGGTGTCCATACCCCCACATGGGTCTCCGAGCCGTTCCAACGTGTGTTTGACAAAAACGTTCCAGGGTGGCGTACTGACCCGTACATCCTCCGGGGAGCATTCGGCATTGATAAAGCAGAGATCTGGGCTGCACATATCGAAGCAAAAAAAAGGTTGATTGATTTCGTGAACAATCGGTACAATGTTGGGATGAACTACGATCATTTCACCATTGGATTCGCTAGGAGGCAGACTGCCTATAAACGACCGGAGCTGTTGATCTCCGATGCTGGAAAACTGATGTCCATTGCGGAAAAAGCAGGTCCGATACAGATTATTTACGCAGGGAAAGCACATCCGAAGGACGGATCAGGGAAAGAAACCATTAAAAGGATCTTTACCGCGATGAATAACATCAAAGGAAAAGTAAAAATGACGTATATCCACAATTATGATATGGCGATCGCAAAACTCATGACTGCAGGGGTTGATCTGTGGCTGAACACCCCTCGACGGCCGCAGGAAGCATCAGGGACATCAGGGATGAAAGCCGCGCACAACGGGGTCCCACAACTGAGCACCTTAGATGGGTGGTGGATCGAAGGCCGTGTCGAGAACATCACCGGCTGGGCGATCGGCACACGAAAATCAAATGAGCGGGAATCTGATGATGAAAACGACCAAGCAGACCTGTATAACAAACTCGAGACCTGGATTATCCCGAAGTTCTACAACGATCGAGACAATTGGATTCGGACCATGAGAAGCTGTATTGCGATTAACGCATCGTTCTTCAATACGAATCGCATGATAGAGCAGTACGTGCTAAACGCCTACTTCATGTAATAACAACGACTCGTATCGGGGCGTCATATTCTCAATATCTTCTACCCAGGCCCGGAGTATTTCTGCGACACTCCATGCCTGTGTGATGCATCCATGGGGCGCGAACGGGGGATCTCCATCGAAAATCTCATGAATAGAACCATCCCAGGAACTCCCATAGACGTCCAGCATTGGTTCCAGGAACTGATGAAACGCGTGCTTTCTCTGCGCAGGCTCATGGTCATGCACTTTAACATACGCCCTGATGAACTGCCCAAGTAACCATGGCCAGACTGTTCCATTATGATACGCATAATCCCTGTGATGATTCCCGAGATAGGTTCCCTTATACCGAGAATCCTGAGGGGAAAGAGTCCGTAATCCAAAGATGGTGAGCAACGACTTCTGCACCTCGGAGACAATCCGCTGTTGCATCTGCTTTTCAATCATGGGAAAATCAAGGGATACGAGAAAAATCTGGTTCGGCCTCATCGAAAGATCCTTCGTATCGATCACATCATAGGGGTGAACATACTGATGTCGGAAGCTTTCCCTGACCTTTTCCGCCAACTCGCCATAATGATTCGGTTTCCCTAAAAACGAGGAAAGCGTGCTCATGACGCGTAACGCGTTGTACCAAAGCGCCTGAATCTCCACTGCCTTCTTCGATCTGGGAGTAATGAACGAGTCTCCTATTTTGACATCCATCCACGTGAGACCCTCCCCATGACTAATCAGATAATCATTATCCATATGAATGCTGAAATCCGTTCCATTCCTATAATGATCAATAATGGATTTGAGAATCGGCCAGAGCTTCTCGACTGTATATAAATCATTCGTATATTTCAGGTATTGATAGACACGATCCACATACCACAATGATGCATCAACCGTGTTATACACAGGCTGGGAATCACGCTCCCCGAACACATTTGGAATCAGACCATTCCTACAGTACTTCCCATAACTTTCCAGGATTTGTTTCGCATCATCAAACCGTTTCGTCACCAAGGTGATCCCCGGCAGGGCAATCAGGGTATCACGCCCCCAATCACTAAACCAATGATATCCAGCCACAATCGATTTCCTAGACCCTTTCTGTACCACAAAGTTATCAGCCGATAAGACAAGTTTCTCACAGGCAGGAGGCAGCTTCGCCTGAGATAATAACTGTTGTTTCCGCTGTAACTCCTGATTATAGAGATGAGAGGGTTCCTCATAGGGTCCCTCTTCGATGGTGAACATCAAATAATATTCAGCGGATTGTTTCAAGGGGACCTGAAATTCACCGATATGAAAATTATGGTCCCGCCACGAATCATTTCGTTCCTTATCTTTCCTATAGAAAAACTCTTCCCAGAATCCATCGGGGAGGTAACAAGAGTTTTTCAAAAAAATTTTCAAGGTCTTATGACAATTTTCCAGGTTGACACTCACGCCTTGATCAATCACATTCTGAGAAAACGAAGCAGATCCTGGAGACGTCATGTCATAAAAATGCCTGGAATTCACGATAGGAATGTGGGACAGGACCAATGGTTTATTGGTTTCAACAGAGTATTTAATGAGGGAGGTATTCTTTCCATATTCCATGAAGAATGTCTTTTTCAGATGGACACCATCAACATTATAGAGCAGAGAGGGAAACCCATCGAACATGAATTTACTTTTGTGACCCTTCAGAGGATACACATGATCCTTGATCTGAATCCGATCGATGACGTTGGAAACAAACATCCATCGTTTGATCGGAGGCTCTAGACTAGCGATCAACAATCCATGGAACTTACTTGTCGCATCACCAGAGTGAGTCAAGGACGCATAGCTTCCAAGTCCGTTTGTCACAATCCATTCTCTCATATCTAGCTCCCTATCAAAAATGTGTATATGATATCGTTGAAAAAACTTATCGTATGAATTCTTTGTAAATAGCAAGCGTCCTCTTTGTCACTGCATCCCAACTGAATTCTTTCAAGACGCGTTGCCGACCGTTTTGCCCCCATTGCTGACCCTTATCTGGGGATTGCAGAACCTGGATAATTCCCCAGGCGATGTCCTTCGGTTCGAACGGGTTGACATGAATGCCGCATTGTTTCTCACCAGAGGGGATGACTTGCTCCCGCATCCCATTGGTCCCTCGTGCCCCGACCACGGTTGGTTTTGCCATGGATAACGCCTCGGTACACACAATCCCAAACGGTTCATAGAGCGAAGGGAGAACAACGATATCAGCGGCAGCATAATGACGGATGCGTTCCTCTTCACTGACAAACTCGGTTCTCATGATGACTTTGTCATGAATCCCTAAGCCATCTGCGAGAGAGTGGATCTCATGTTCCATATCGCCAATTCCAAGAATGAGGAGTTTCGTGTTTGGGTATCCATTAAGTACCAAAGGAAGCGCGCGAACTAGTTTATCAATCCCTTTTACGGTCACCAGACGACCGATGAAAAAGAGCAAGGTCTCATGGTCTTGCACGCCATAGTGTCGCCGCGTTGCAAGTCGCTCTTCGTTCGACACCTTCGCAGGATCATATTTCGCAGGATCGACTCCATTCCAACAAGGACGGATTTTCTCCGGCGGAAACCCAAGTTTGAGCAGTTCGTCTGCCATCGCATTGGAGACAGTGATGATACAATCCGCGATTTGACCTCCCTCATATTCGATGTCTTTTATCGTATGAGACCCTCGTCCAACGGATCTGCCGACTTCGGTGGAATGAACATGAAAAATTAAGGGGAGGTTCAGTTCTTTTTTTGCGATCATCCCGCCCATGATCCCAAGCCAGTCGTGTGCATCGATGATATCAAAGGACCTACTGTTCTTCCGGACGAGTTCGTTGACCAGCTTTGAAGCAGACATGATATTGTAGCTGAGAACGTCAGCAAAAAACTTAAAATACGGTCCCCATGAACGCAACTCATGATCCGCGCAGAGATAAAATGGCTTGCTCATATCCAGTGTTTTCGGACGGTACACATCGACGCTGTTAATCCGATCAGAGGTCGGAAGAGCATTCTCCCGGTTCAGGGTGAACACAGTGACTTCATGGTCCATCTCCACTTGCTTTTTTGATATCTCCGTAGCAAAGGTGCCAAGCCCACCGTAAATAACTGGGGGATACTCCCAGGAAAAATGTACGATCTTCATGGACAGTGTGGTCTCCTCACCGGTGTTCTGCTTTTTCCTTTAGGTCCTGCAGGATGTTCATGTAATTAATAAACCCATCATACGGGATGTCATACGGACTGAAATAGGCATGGACATTCCCGTCCTCAAAACCTTTTGTCGAGATATAGTACAAATGATCTGAGGTCTGGAGTAATCTCCAAATGTAAAGGAGATCACGGTCTCCCCTGCGTTTCAGTTTTCGACCGATGTCTTTCAGTTCATTGAAACACGCGATCTGCATATTGTTCCCAAGCCAGGTTGACACATTCCTGTCTTCATCCGCCCAAGAGATCGCCCAAGGGGAGTCGACATCGCCGACCGAATTATACCGCTCGACCGCTTCGCTGACGGTCGCGAAATCAAGGGAATCATGTTTCAGTACTTCACCGGGGAGATGTTTGAGGAACTCAAAGATCCCTGTCTCCGTCCACTGATGCTCCCCGAAGGTCTCATAATCCATGAACAGGTTGATGACATCCCCATAGGAATTAGACATCCAATTCGCATATTTATCTGCAGTCAGTGGAAACCCTGGCCAGTTCCGTGCGGAGAACCGGAATCCGACATCATCGCTGAGTTTATAGTTCCGCAGGAGCACCTTCAGGTTTGCATTGACAGCTTTATATACGAAGTTTGGTGAACGCCACCCCAGGATCTTCTCTGCTCCCTCCGTCAGTATTCCTTTATATCCAAGGTCAGCGATTTTCCGAGCGATCCTGTTGTCATAAATCGCCTCAGTGTTCCGGAACACCTTTGGCTTGTAATTGAAAATTCGCCTGATCATCTGCCGATGCATCTTGATTTGGTCTTCGAACTCATCAAGCTCGTCGTACAATCCAGAGAGGGAATGAAAATAGGTTTCATCGATGAGGTCGACCGCACCTGTTTTGAAGAGTTCCTTAAAACTATCAAGGAGCTCTGGCATATAACTCTCGCAGTATTCGACAAACGTCCCCGTCAGACTATAGGAGATACGGAATTTCCCGTCATACTTTCGAATCAGGTCAAGCAGCAGGTTGTTCGTCGGCAGATAACATTTGTTTGCGACTTTTTCAAAGATCTTTTGATTGAGGTTTTTATTAAAATACGTCGAATGGATATCTTTGGTGTTCCCGATGTTGAACACGGAAAAATGATTCAATCGAAAAGGCTGGTGTACCTCGAAGTAGAAGCATATAGATGGCATATTAGACTAAACCCCTGTAGACCTGAAGCGTTCGTTCTGCGACACGGTCCCAGGTAAATAACTGTATCTCCCTTTTTGAACTTTGCGTCATCGTGTCACGCAAGGAATCGTAGCGGAGGAGTGCGATAATTTTGTTCGCCATCTCATCGGTATCCCAGAAATCCACCTTGAAACAGTTCTTCAGCACCTCCGAGACACCCGCGCTTTTCGACACGATGGTTGGCGTCCCTGCGGAGATGGCCTCAAGGGCGGTGATACCGAACGGTTCACTGACCGATGGCATCACGTAGATACTTGAGATTTTGTAGATGTGTTTGACTTCCTCTTCGGTGAGTTTTCCTGTGAAAATGACCTTGTTTGAAATCCCCAGATGAACCGCTTGTTCGATTAACTTCGGCAGCATATCTCCGATCCCTGCGATCACGAACCGAGCATCCTCGTAATCAAGGACTTTTTTAGCGGTTTTGAGAAAAAACTCTGGTCCTTTCTGAATCGTGAGTCTTCCAAGGAACAAGACAAGGTTCCGTTTCTCTCCTTCCCCAATTGGGTAGACCGCGTTGTGCACCACCGTGATTTTATCAGGATTTATTCCATACTTTTCAACAATTACTCGCTTGGTGAACTCGCTGACTGCGATGATACGGTCAGCTTTTTGCATCCCTTCTCGTTCGATGTCAATGAACCATTGGTTTGGATAAATCCATCCGGACCGGTCGTACTCAGTTGAGTGCACGGTCAAAACCAAGGGGATGCCTAACTTTTCTTTTACCGCTATCGCTGCTTTCATGGTCAGCCAGTCATGACAGTGGACAACATCGTAGGTTCCTTTGATCCGTTTAATCAACAGTTCGTTATAGCGGTACACCGCATCGAAGAATTTCCCACCAATCTCCTTATCATC
>Ga0316628_100005616_pt1 | contig 10108 bp, 8 predicted proteins | sample OWC_Aug_M2_C1_D5_FD_207648 | JGI IMG/M metagenome (GOLD analysis project Ga0316628, IMG submission 207648) | Wetland soil microbial communities from Old Woman Creek delta, Ohio, United States - OWC_Aug_M2_C1_D5_C | ecosystem: Environmental > Terrestrial > Soil > Wetlands | place: USA: Ohio... | reverse complement strand
ACAAGCCCTCGTGGTTCTTGCCGGCAGTCGGCGGCGGCGCCCTGGTGGTGCTCGTCGCGACGATCGCGCTCGTCGTGCACGCGGCGAACGGGAGCTCCTCGTCGGCCGGCGCGACCGCGAGCGCCTCGAGCTCGGGCGCGCCGCGCGCCGCGGGCGAGAGCAGCGCGGCGAAGGCCGCCGCCACCGCGCCGGTCAAGCCCGCACGGCCCGTCGTGTGCGCGCTCTCCGGCTCGCCGCGGACGGTCGCCCCCAACGCGCTCGTGCCGAGCGGGGTCGAGGTGACGGCGCTGGGCTCCCAGATCGCGCTCGGCTTCGCCACCGGTCCCAGAGAGGGCGTGCTCGAGCTGCTCGATCCGGGCTCGGTCGCGACCGCGAGCTCGCTGCACCTGCGCGCGACCGAACCCATCCGCCGCGTCCTCGTGTACGGCGAGGACAAGCCGCAGGCCGCCCTCGATTCGGACACGAAGACCGACGCGCTCCAGGGCCGCCGCACGCTTCGCGCGAACCCTCCCATCGACATCGGCGCGATGGATGGGGGCCTGGTCTGGGCGCCGCACGGCACGGACAAGGGCATCAAGCTCTGGCCGCTCGCGAGCGACGCGCCCATCCAGGCGCTGCGCGGGGAGCCCCTCCCGGAAGGCAAGGGCTTCGTCGTCGCGTTCCGCCAGAGCGGCGCGATCTTCGTCGGTGCGTTCGGCGGCAATCCCCCGGGGCCGCTCGGGCCGCTGCTTCGCGCCGACGGCCTCGGCCCGCAGGTGGGCTCCCCCGCCGTCGCGGCGAGCGGCGATCGGGTGATGGTCGCCTGGGCGGATCGAGCCGGCTCGTCCGACCCGTGGGGCCTTCGCTACGCGGTGGCTCGCATCGGCGACGACGCGATCCACCCGCAGTCCTTCACGCTGCCTCCGGGCGGCCTCGGCGAGCAGGGCATGTCGCCTGGCCTGTCGCCGCTCCCCGCAGGGGCGTTCCTGCTCCTGTGGACCGAGGGTCAGGTGTCGGACCACCAGGTCCGCGGCGCCGTCTTCGAAGGCGGGGCCGCGCGCGACGTGTTCACCGCCTCCGCGGAGGGCGTCAACGCGGGCCAGCCGCAGGGCGCCGTCCTTCCCGACGGCCGTGGCGCCGTCGCGTTCCTCGCGTCGACCGGCAAGAGCTTCGAGGTCGTAGCAACACCCATCCACTGCACGGAGAAGTGAATGCAGACCACACGCACATCGATCTGGCCGCTTCGCGCCGCGCTCTTCCTCTTGGTCGCGGGCTGCGCGCTCTTCAATCCTCCCTCCAAGGTGAAGGCCGGCCAGCTCTTCGAGCCGGGGCAGGCGCCGTACGACGACTACTTCAACAAGGTCCACGCGCTGCAGCTCCAGGCGGCGAACTGGCCGGACGCGAAGAACGCGGCGCGGCGCAACCTCATCGACGAGCTCAAGATCGCCACCGACGCGCCCGAGGTGACGATCGCGCAGGCCACGCACGAGCGAATGGTCGCCATCGCGCACGTCGTCGGCTCGACGCGCCTCGAGCTGCGCGAGGACGAGGCCAAGCTCGTGTTGGCCAACGAGTCGCGCGCCGACGGCTCGATCAAGGACTTCACCAAGGCCTTGATGGGGACGATCGAGGGCGAGCTCAAACGCAAGAAGGAGATGCACGACGTCCCGCCCAAGTGCGACGAGCTCGCCAAGACGGGGCGCGAGCTGGAGCCTCGCGTGAAGGCGGACTTCGCCCGCAACGGAGGCACGGCGATGGCCGACGTGCACGACGAGCTGCAGGCGTCCTTCGAGGTGCTCGATCAGATCTCGACGACCGCGCGGCTCGGCTCTCGCCAGACCGAGGACTTCGTCCAGGACATGCAGCGGGCGGTGGCCGCGGATCCGAGCGAGCCGCTGCCCGGAACGGGCGCCGCGAGCACCACCCCCACCGCCACCAAGCCGCCCGCGACGACCTCGAAGCCCAAGCCGCCTCCGGCGCCCCAGGCGACCTCCGCCGAGCCCAAGCCCAAGCCGCCCACGACCAAGCCGAAGCCCAAGCCGCAGGGCGGCGGGGACGAAGTCTTCAACCCGTAGCGAGGACCCGATGCGCCCGAGACTCCGGGGCTTCGCGCCGATCACCGCGCTCATCCTCGCGCGCTGCGGCGGCTCGGATCCGAGCAACCTCTTCGGCGACGCCGGCGACGCGGGCACCGCCGTGGACGCGACGACCGAGGCCGGGCCGCCCGCGTGCCCGGGAACGCTGGCCGCGTGCCCGGGCGAAGCCGGCGTGTCGTGCGTCGACCTGTCCAAGGATCCGTCCCACTGCGGGAGCTGCGACGTGGCCTGCGGCGCCAAGGAAGTCTGCCAGGGCGGCAAGTGCATCGGGTGTGCCCAGATCGACGCCGACGGGGACGGCTACGACGCGTGCGTGGACTGCAACGACGCGGACCCGAGCGTGAACCCCGGCGCGTTCGACGTGCCGGGCAACTCGGTGGACGACGACTGCAACGGCAAGAGCGACGACGTCGTCTCGTGCGACGCGAACATCGCCACGGACACCACGAACGCGACGGACCTCGCTCACGCGATGGAGATGTGCGACCCGTGGGTGCAGGCCGCGTCGTTTCCGGTCGTCGCGGATGACCGGGCGCACCAGGCCGCGCCCGACTGGGGCGTGTTCGTGCCGCAGGCCGGCGTGAACATGGCCGCCCTCTCGAACGGCGTCGCGGCCGACGAAGACGACACGAAGCCGGCGTACGTCGCGCCGCAACCGGGGACGAGCTTCGGCAAGATGGGGACGCCCTTCCCCGTCGCGCCGAGCGCGCACACCTGCGTGGACGGAAGCAACCAGACGCACACCTTCCAGGACCCGGCGACGGTCAACGACTACACCGAGCTGAGCGTGACGCTGAAGGTGCCGACCAACGCGTACTCGTTCTCGGTCGACCTCGACTACCTCACGACCGACGCCCCGGAGTGGCTGTGCACGCAGTACGTCGATCAGGCGCTCGTCATCCTCGAGTCGAAGAACGTCAGCGGCAACGTGCTGCTCGACGGCAGCGGCGGGCGCGTCACGGCCGACAGCCCGTACCTCGTGCTGAACGACGCGCAGAGCCTCCAGGGGACCGGGATGGAGGTGCTCGACGGCAGCGGCCGGCTGAGCGGCGCCGCCACCGGCTGGATGACGCTGACGGCGCCCGTCACGCCGGGCGAGACCATCAAGCTCCGCTTCGTCGTCTTCGACGTACAGGACGCCATCTACGACTCGCAGCTGCTCGGCGACCACTTCCGCTGGTCGACGGCCAAGCCGTGCAAGCCCGCCACGGTGGACCCGCAGTACGACGGCGGCGCCCCCGACGGCGGCTGCTAGCTCAATTTCGCGCGAACTTCTCGGAGGGGAAGCGCCTGGCGGCGTCGTCGAGGTGGCCCGCGACCATCTCGGCGGTGATGGTGATGGGCAAGAGGTCCCTCGTCCCGTCGGGCATGATGATGACGTACGCGGGGATGCCGGAGCGGCCGATGGACTCGAGCATCTTGTCGAGCTCCTCGTTCTCGTTGGTCATGTCGGCGCGCATGGGCAGGATGCTGGTGCGCTTGAACGCGCCGCGCACGGTGTCCGTCTCGATGAAGGCGTGCTCGTTGGCCTTGCAGGAGGCGCACCACTCGGCGGTGAAGTCCAAGAAGACCGGCCGGCCCCGCTTCACCTCGGAGGTGAGGCGCGTGGCGTCGTAGCCGGCCCAGGCGATGTGGTCGTTGACGATGACCGGCGCGTCGTTCGAGCGCGGGTCGGCCTTCGTGTCGGCGGCGATGGCGACCGGCTCGGGCTTCGTGAGGGAGACGAAGAAGTAGCCGACGAGCACCAGCCCGCTGACCTGCACCGCCCGCACGACCCAGCGGCGCATCGGCGGCGCGGCGACGCCGCCGAACCGGGCGCCTGCCCAGAGGGCGATCGACAGCGCGAGCAAGAAGATGAGGAACGAGTTCGCGCTCGCCGGCGTCACCTGCGCCTGCAGCGTGCGAAACAGCCAGATCGCCGTGCCGAACAGCGCGAAGCCCATCACCTGCTTCACCGTCTCCATCCAGCGGCCCGGCTTGGGAATGATCGCCGAGAGCGACGGCAGCATCGTGATGAGCAGGTACGGCGTGGCGAGGCCGAAGCCGATCGTCGCGAAGACGAGGATCGTCTGCCAGGCGGCAGCGCCCGAACCGAGCGCGAAGGCGACCGCGGTGCCGAGGAACGGCGCCGAGCAAGGCGTCGACATCAACGCGGCGAAGAGGCCGTTGACGTACGAGCCCACGAACTTGTCGTCGTCCCCGGTCTCGCCGCTCGTCGAGATCGTGAGCTCGAAGACGCCGACCGCGTTGAGCGCGAACGCGAAGACGATCGCGGTCATCACGGCGACGAAGGTCGGGTGCTGGAACTGCATACCCCAGCCGAGCTTGTGGCCGGACGTCTTGATGACGATGACGACCACCGCCAGCGCGACGAACAGGCTCATCGTGCCGAGCGTGTAGGCGATGCCGTGCATGCGGCGCTTGTGCGCGTCGTGGCGCGCGTGGTCGACCACGCTGAACGCCTTGAGCGCCAGCACCGGCAACACGCACGGCATGATGTTCAGAATCAGGCCCCCAGCGAGGGCAAGCGCGAGAGTCGCGAGCATGGTCCTACCTTCTGCGTACCGTAGAGTACCTTGGCACCTTAACCATCAGGCAAAGGCCGCGCCGTGGCTCCCCGGCGGGAAAATGCGGCAAATTCGATGGGGAGCGCGGGCGTACTCGCCCGGAGATTGGATCATCCGCGACCCAGGTGCAAACGGCGTGAGGGTCGATCGACTCCCGAGATCAGCCGTGCGAGATTTTTTCAAGCGTGGCGAGGGACATCTCGACCTCACCGTCGAGGGAGATGCGCATGGCTGTCCCGCCGGCCTGGGTGCGGCGAACGAACGCCTCGAGGTAGCGGCGCGCGGCGGAGAACTGCCCGCTCGCGTACGCGAGGTGGCCAAGGACGAAGCGGCCGTAGCCCTGGCCGCACGGGGCTGCCGCGAGCGCGTCGATCGTGGACTGCAGCTCGCCTCCGTCTCCGGCCCGCTCGCCGGACGCGAGCCGCACCAGCGAGAGCTGCGCGCGGTAGAGCGGCTTGTCGTGGGTGCCCCAGCGAACGGCGCGCTCGAGCGCGCCGGCGGCGGCCTCGTACTTCCCAGCCAGGAAGAACGTGCTGCCGAGCGTCCACCAGTGCAGAGCTCGGCGCGAGGCGGGTGCGCGCCGCGCCGCGGCTCGAAGGTGCGTGGCGGCCTCGTCGAGCGAGCCCTCCGCGGCGGCGGCTCGGGCCGCGTCGTGGTGGAGGACGTCCGGCAGGACGCCGAGCTCGATGGCCGACTCGGCCACGCGGCGGGCCTCTTCGAACTCGCGACGCTCGAACAACGCCAGGTAGAGCTGGCGCAGGAGCATGGCGTGGGTCGTGCGGTCGAGGCGCGCGCGACACGCGAGACCACGGCGGGCCAGGCGCGCCCGCGCCGCCGGCGCCTTCGCGTCCATGGCGCGGCGGAGCAGCTGCTCGGGGCTGTTCTCCGCGTGGGCTGACACGTAATTGATTGTAGCATACATGTGTTCGGGGCCAAGCAAAGCGCCGACGAATGTCGGCGTGCTCATGCACGCCGACGGATCGCTACGGCTTGGGCGAGACGGGTTGCCGAACGGGACCGCGTGCTTTAGTTACCCGGGGATGTCCCGCGCCCTCTTGCTCCTCGCCGCCGGTACGCTCGCCCTCCTCGGCTGCGGGCGCCGCGCCACAAAAGCCGACTGCGAGATCATCGTCGATCGCATGGTCGTGGTAAAGCTCAAGTCGAAGAACATCACCGACCCGGAGAGCATCACGAAGATGCAAGCCGAGCTGCGCAAGGACGCCGACACGGACCTTCAGGGCTGCGTCGGCCGGCGCATCACCGACTCGGCGATGGCGTGCATCAAGACGGCCGACACCGAGGACGCGATCATCAAATGTCTCCGTTGAAGCCGAGCAGCGCGAAGGCAAATGTCGGCGTGCTACATGCACGCCGACTGAATTGGCGGGCGGCCTTGTGCCTCATGGCGGCGGCGGCGGTCGTCGCGTGCCGCAAGCACGTTACCCAGGCGCAGTGCGACGAGATGGTCGGCCACTACGCGGAGCTCGTCGTGCGCGAGCGATTCCCCGACGCGTCGGCGGACACGATCGCCAAGGAGAAGGAGCGCGAGCAGGGCGAGGCGCGCGCCGACGACGGCTTCAAGAACTGCACGACCGAGCTCGAGCCGTCCGACCACGCCTGCGCGATGGCCGCCACGACCCCGGACGCGCTCGAGACGTGCCTGAAGTGACTACTTCGTGTGGGCGGCCCGGCCGCTGAGCTTCCACTGCCCGTCCTCGTGGCGCGGCTCGCCGGGGACGCCCCAGACGACGTCGCCGCCGAGCTTGCAGACCTGGTCCTTGAGGGTGCGGAGGCACTCGTCCTTGGAGATCGTGTCCTCGCAGTGGGCGCCCACCGGCCCGATGTTCTCGGTCGGCGACGTCGGCGTGCTCTGGAAGACCGTCACGTCGCACCCTTCGGGGCGGGACGGAAAGCGCGAGCTCTGACCGCCGCAGGCGCACAGGGCAGCGGCGACGACGACTGCTGCAGCGATCGACGTGGAGCGAGTCACGTGCGCACCTCCTGTGCGGGCATCGACGGCCCGCGGGGAATCAACGGAAAGCCCAGCGCCTCTCGCTGGGCATACCAGGCCTCGGCCACCGCGCGCGCGATGCCGCGCACGCGCCCGATGAAGCGCGCCCGCTCGGTCACGCCGATCGCGCCGCGCGCATCCAGCACGTTGAACTGGTGCGCGGCCTTGGTGACGAAGTCGTACGCCGGCAACACCAGCTTCTTCTTCGGGTCGTCCGACAAGGACAAGAGGCGCTTCACCTCTTTCTCGTAGTGGTCGAACGCTGCGAAGTGCGCGGGGACGTCGGCCTGCTCGAAGTTGTACGTGCTCCACTCCCACTCGGCGCGCTTGAACAGCTCGCCGTAGCGGACGCCGGGCGCGTACATCACGTCGTAGACGTTGTCGGCGTCCTGCAGGTACATGCAGATGCGCTCGAGGCCGTACGTCAGCTCGCCCGAGACCGGCTTGCAGTCGAAGCCGCCGACCTGCTGGAAGTAGGTGAACTGGCTGATCTCGAGCCCGTCGAGCCAGACCTGCCAGCCGAGACCCCAGGCTCCGAGCGTGGGCGACTCCCAGTCGTCCTCGACGAAGCGCACGTCGTGCTCCTCGGCCACGGTGCCAATGGCGCGGAGCGACTCGAGATAGAGATCCTGGATGTCGATCGGCGACGGCTTGAGGACGACCTGGAACTGGTGGAACTGCTGCAGGCGGTTCGGGTTGTCGCCGTAGCGGCCGTCGGTCGGCCGGCGCGAGGGCTCGACGTACGCCACCTTCCACGGCTCGGGCCCTATCGCCCGGAGGAACGTCGACGGGTTGAAGGTGCCGGCGCCGACCTCGGAGTTGTAGGGCTGCACGATCAGACAGCCGCGCTTCGCCCAGAAGGCCTGCAGGGCCAGGATCACGTCTTGGAAATACATGCGGAGGCTCTTTTACACCTAGCCACCGAGCTGCGCGAGCAGCTCTCGCGCGCGCTCGAGCGTCGAGTCCTCGTCGATGGCGCGCTTGAGCAGCATCACGGCGCGCTTGTGGTCGCCCTGGTGCATCGCGATCTCGCCGAGGCGCTCGTAGGCGATGGCCTTGGCGATGGGCGCCGGCACGCGCAGCATCGTGATGACGCGGAGCGCGCGCGTGGCCACGTCGAGGTTGCCCTCCTCGAGCGCGACGTGGGCGAGCTCCGAGGCCACGACGCCGTTCTGGCCGTCCATGTCCAGCGCCGACCCGAGCATCTGCATGGCGCCGGCCTTGTTGCCGAGCGCCGTCTCGAGGCGCCCGAGGCGGAGGTAGATCTGGCCGAGCTCGCGTGAACGGCGGTTCTTCGCGGCGGCGACGGCGGCCTGCAGCACGTCGCGCGCGTCGTCGTAGCGTCCGAGCGCGAGGAACGCGTCGGCGAGCAGGCCGACGCACTCGTTGTCGTTCGGTTTGATCGCGCGCGCTTCCTCCAGAGCGGCCGCTGCGGCTGCGGCGTCCTGCTCGAGCAGGGTCGAGCCCGCGCGGACGAGCATCTCGAAGCGGCGCGCCGGGTCCTCGGTGGCGCGAGCCTCGGCCAGGCGGAGCTCGGCGAGCTGCGCCGTGGCGCCGGTGGCCTCGTAGATCGCGGCGAGCTTCTCGAGGACGCGGGCGTCGCCGGGGCCGGCGGCGCGGGCCTTCTCGAGCCCGGCGCGCGCGTAGCCAGGGTTGTTCGCCTGGGTGGCGGCGTCGGCGAGGTGCAGCGCGGCGGCGACGAGCTGCTCGCCCTGCTCGAGGTCGACCAGGCGAAGGTACGTGTCGCTCGCCCTGTCGAAATGGCCGCCCTTCTCCTCGATCCCGGCCATCGCCCAGAGCGTCTCGCGATCCGCGTCGTCGAGCCCGAGCAGGGCTTCGAGCTGGGCGTGGGCCTCGTCGAGCCTGCCAGCCTCGACGCTGAGCTGGGCGGCGCGCTGCCGCAAGGGTTTCTGCGCCTCGGGAGCGGCTGCGTCGGCCGCGGTCGCGAGGGTGTAGGCGAGGACGTCGCGGCCCTGAGCCGGATCGCTCTCGTAGACGCGCTCGGCGTCGGCCACGGCCTCCTCGTGGCGGCCCAGCGCGCCGAGGACGCGCGCGCGCGTCGACGCGATCGCCACGAACGCCTCGCCGCGAGCACGGCTCGCGAGGTCGAGCAGCTCGGCGGCGGCGGCCTCGTCGGCGCGCTGCGCGAGCGCGCCCACGAGCGCGCGCAGCACCTCGGAATCGGCCGGATCGACCTCGTGCGCGGCCCGGAGGACGCGCGAGGAGCCCTCGGCGTCGCCGAGGCCCTCGTAGAGTCGCGCGGCGTCGAGGAGCGCGGTCTTCGCGGGAGGTCCCGAGAGCGCCCGCGCCGCGTTCTCCTTGAGCGCGGCGAGCTTGGCGCGATCGCCACGCTCTTCGTAGGCGGCGACCAGCCTCTCGCGGAGCACCTCGCTCCCGGGGTGGGCGCGGAATCCCGCCTCGAGGGCGCGCTCGGCGCCCGGGTCGTCCCATTGCTCGGCGCGCAGCCCGGCCAGCTCGAGCGCGAGCTTCTCGGCGGCGGCCCCCTGCTCCGTTTCGAGCAGCTTCTCCATCACGTCGGCCCGATCGGCCGGATCCGCGCCCTCCAGGAGCCGCAGCATGGCGAGCAGCAGCTTTCGGTTCTTCGGCTCCCAGTCGAGGCCGGAGGTGTACAGCCGGCGCGCACGCTCCGGATCGCTGCCCTCCGCCAGCGCGCCGAGCCGCAGCGTCACCATCGCCACCGCCTCCGCGTCCTGTCGGTCCTTGGCGGCATCGAGCTGGCGTTCGAGCAGCTCGCCGAGCTCCGCGGTCTCGCCGCGCGCCTCCAGCAACTCCGAGAGGATGGACACCGCGCGCGCGTCGTAGGGATCGTCCTGCAGGAGCGCTCGCAGCTCGGCGATCGCTTCCTCGGCCCGATCCGGCTGGCCCGCCAGCACGCTCGCCCGCTCGCGACGCAGCTCGCGCCGCTCGTCGTCGTCGGTCACGGCCGGCAAGAACGCGTCGACGGCCTCGAGAATGGCCGCGGCGTCGCCCGCCGCGCGGAGCACCTCGAGCAGCGCACCGCGCGCGGTGGCGTCGCCGGGATCGGCCTCGGCGATCTCGCGCCAGGCCTTCAGCTCGAGCGCAGGCAGTCCGGCCTGCTTGGCGCGTGAGGCAACGCCCTCGCGGAGGCGGCGCGCCTCTTCGGGCTCCGAGGTGCGAGCGCCCCGCAGCTCCAGCGACAGCGCCTCGTCGAGCTGGCCGCGCCGTTCGAGCACGGTCGCGAGCTCGAGCAGCGCCCAGCGGGCGACGTCTGCCGCCGCGGGCTCCGGCATGTCGACGATGCGGCGCAAGGAGCGCTCCGCAGCTTCGACGTCGCCAGCCTCGAGCGCCGCCGCGGCCGCTTCCCGCAGGACGGCGACGGGCGCGTCGGGTCGCTCGGCGCGGAGCCGCAACGCCTGCTGGACGAGGTCCGCGCGCCCGGCGGCCTGGGCGGCGTGGCCGAACAGCTCGAGCCA
>Ga0316628_100005615_pt1 | contig 10108 bp, 7 predicted proteins | sample OWC_Aug_M2_C1_D5_FD_207648 | JGI IMG/M metagenome (GOLD analysis project Ga0316628, IMG submission 207648) | Wetland soil microbial communities from Old Woman Creek delta, Ohio, United States - OWC_Aug_M2_C1_D5_C | ecosystem: Environmental > Terrestrial > Soil > Wetlands | place: USA: Ohio... | reverse complement strand
ATGGGATCCACAGTTCTTGACCTCGCCAGATTCGTCCATAAGGATTTTATCTTCAATCTGAAGTTTGCAAGGATATGGGGCTCTGCAAAATTCGAGGGGCAGAGGGTAGAAAAAAGTCATGTCTTAAAAGACAGGGATATTGTTGAGCTCAATATCTGAGTCCATTTCTTTCCTCTTTTTCTGTCGTTAACCTAATGAGCAGCAGTGCCTTTGAACCCCGGCAGAACCGTTGGTGCGAAGCAGACTCCTAGTATGAGCTTTTCCTGCCAGGCAGTAAGACTTAGCATGAGCAATTTTCACATAAAAAAAGGCAATATGCTTATAGATTAGGGCAGATTTATCTTGTAGCATGAAAATTATGAACCCGTTAACGCGGAAGTTTAACAATGAGACATGGCCGTTGCCGGAGAGGGATTGTGGTTCGGGCAATTTGTCTTGTATCAGGGCAAAAAACCAGATTACTTTGAGGCCTGATTTAAAAAATATTTATAAATCAAAAACTTTACTTTTGGCATATATCTTGCTTTTTTAAAGAAATTATAAGAAGTTTGACTTCACAAATGATGACAGATCAGGGGACATGGGCATAAAGACGGGAGAGGGAGGTGATGGTTCAAGAATTCTATGATTACTCAATTTAGAGAAAGTGAAACCAATTTAATAAGAGTAGAGCCAAGGCTCTTCTCAGAAGGAGGAAGAAAATGAAGATCACAAGACGAAAATTTTTGAAGTATTCAGCGATTGCGGGAGCGGCCGCTGTTCTCCCGTGGAAGATCGCGATGCGTGAAGCATACGCACAGTATGGCATAAACAGCCCCAATCTCCAAAAGTTCATCCAGCCTCTGCGAAGTGTGGGACCAGCCGGAGTATTTAATGGAACGCTGCAACAATCGATCCCGGTTGGTGCAAGCGACGGATCAAGGGGGTGGGGCGCAACGACGGCGACCCATTACACAATGGAGATCAACCAGTTTACGGATCAATTGCATCCAGGCATAGGGCCTGCCGGTACGATTGCAACGTGGGGAGCGACGACATTGTGGGGCTATAACCCCACCGGCGCTACACAGAGACATCTTGGAGGTGTTATCGCCACGGCGCGGGATGCGGCAGTTCAGATCACATTCCAAAATAACCTTCCGCCAACCCACATTCTTCCGCTGGACACGCTGGGTGTTCCCTATCCGCTCCAGAACCGCACCGCTGTCCACCTTCATGGCGGTTTAGTGCCATGGATCAGTGACGGCGGGCCTTTCGACTGGTGGGCGCCCAATGGAGAGCACGGCCTCAGCTTCGTGAACAATCAAGTGCTCCGTCCCGCGGAATTCGTGGCGGGAACTATACCCGCAAATGAGGCCGAATATTATTATCCGAACGGTATGAGCGCCAGGCTCGTGTGGTACCATGACCACGCGCACGACATCACGAGAAACAATGCCTATGCGGGTATTGCTACCGGCTATGTGATAACGGATGCGGCGGAGGCGGGTCTTGTCGCGCAGGGCGTGCCCGGACCCCTCGATGCAAAGACTTTCTACCTGATATTCCAGGACAAGGTCTTTAATCCTGACGGCAGCCTTTTCTACGCCAGTATATATAATACCGCCCTGTTCGGCCCGCTTGGCGTGCCTTCCTTCGGCGGCGCCAGGATAACTCCCCTGCCTAACCCTTCGATCGTCCCCGAATTCTTCGGAGACACGATCCTGGTGAACGGTACGGCGTATCCGTATATGGAAGTCGAGCCGCGGAGATACCGTTTCCGTATGCTGAATGCATGTAACTCACGGTTCCTCAATCCGAGGTTGGTATATGCGAAAAGCAATGTCCTTACGAATGTCAACAGCACAGAGCCGACTGCCAATGCTCCGGCTGCCTCTTTCCTCCAGATAGCCACAGAGGGCGGTTTCCTTCCTACGCCTGTTCTGTACGACGGCAAACCAAACAGCCCGAAAATTCTCATGGCCCCTGCCGAGCGCGCCGACGTCATCGTCGACTTCTCGAAAGTCCCTGTGAATTCAGTGCTCATTCTTTACAACGACGCCCCCGGCCCGTTCCCAGGCGGCGGTTCAGTCTTCGATTACTATCCCGGGAACCCGAAAACCCCTACGTCAATACCCGGATTCGGCCCAAACTCGCGGACACTCCTTCAGCTTAGGGTAGTTCCTGCTACCGGCACAGCGGATCCCCCGTTGACGCTCGCACTGCCGCCGCTTGACCCGCCGGCGCTGGTCACTCAAGCACCCGGCGTTCCTATAGTCCCTGTGATTAACAGGACAACAGGTACTGCCAGTGTCCCGGGCGTTACGAATGCCACGTTCAGATCGCTTACCTTGAATGAGGGTTTCGACCAGTGGGGCCGACTTGCCCAGTACATCGGAACAAACACTCAGGTAGCGGGAACGGCCCCGGGCTTTTTCGGCAGGAGGTATATGGAAGACGCCGCAACCGAGGTGATGAACAACGGAGCCACGGAGATATGGGAGATCGCCAATCTGACTGCCGACACGCACCCCTTGCACTTCCATTTGGTGAACGTCCAGGTCCTTGCACGCCAGCCTTTCAACGTAAGGGGATATGCTGGCGTACCTAACTTGAGGGGGAAGCCGGTTGCTCCGGATCCGAACGAGCTTGGATGGAAGGAGACGGTGAGGATGAACCCGGGCGAAGTGATCTGGGTCATCATGAAGTTCGAATTGCCCGTTGTTCCTTTTGCTGTCCCGCCAAGCCAGAGGCTCGCTCAAGCGCCGAGTAATCTTGCAAATGCCAATGAATTTGTATGGCATTGCCATATCCTCGAGCACGAAGAGCATGATATGATGAGACCGATTGCCGTGCTCGGTGATAACCCGAATACGGGTCTCGCCGTGCAGCCGACGACGGCAACAGTGACAGGCGCTGCCTCAAGTCCTGTTACGCTCACTATTTTCGGAGGCAAGCCGGCTTACACGATAGCCGCAATCGATCCAAACCCGAACTTGTACGTGACAGCCTTTAACGCGCAGGTTGGGGTTGCGACACTGACTGTTCCGCCAGGCACTGCTCCAGGAACAGTAGTTTATACAATTACTGATTCTGCAACACCTACGCCCGCAAGCGTGCAGTTTACATTGACTATTGTATAGGCAATAGGGTGAGCTTACCCTCAGGGTTTCAGCTCTGACGAATTTTCAACCTACCCCGGCGTGAAAACGCCGGGGTTTCTTTTTGCATGAACGGTTAACATGAAGTCATTGCGGAAAAAATGGAAGACGATTTCCATCTGAGGTATAATTAGTGATGTATGAAAAAATATAGCTACGCTGCCTTAATCCTATTTCTGATCGCCCTATCGTTTGCTGCAGGGTATTGGGCTGATCACAAGCGAAGCGAAACGACCCCGGGGCCCGTATACGAGGCAGGCACAGAAAGCGCAGCCTCGGACGACGATTCTTCATCTCCTCCGCGGAATGCGGTCATGATTGACTCCGAAAAGCAGCAGATGATCGGTATTAAGACTGCGAAAGTGGAGAAGAGGGCTGGCCAGTATTCACTTCGGGTACTGGGCAGGGTTGCTGTCGACGACAGAAAGGTGTATGTCGTTAACTCTTCTTCAGTCGGCTGGGTCCGTGAGGTTTCTCCTGTTACCGTCGGAAGTTTCGTTCAGAAAGACCAGGCCCTCGCTATTTTTTACAGCCCGGAGTTTCTGGCCGCTGAACAGTCCTATTTCTATGCGCTGAACGCTCTTGACCAATTTTTAAAAAATGAGCCGTCAAATGTCAATCAGTTGGACATAACAAAAGCTAACATCCGTCAATATAGCGACACCCTGCGGAATCTCGGCATGGGAGAAAAACAGATTGAAGAGATCGGCCAGTCTCGCCGATTTACCGATATCATTAAGGTGGCATCTCCAACAAGCGGCATAGTCATCTCACGAACAATTTTTTCCGGCCAGAGATTTGAGAGAGGCACCGAGTTCTTCAAGATAGCCGACCTGAGCAGCGTATGGATCCTTGTGGATACCTTCGAAAACGAGGCCCAATATCTCAGGCCGGATGCCAGCGTGAAGGTCTTCCATCCTAACTTCAAGAAAACTTTTCAAGCCAGGGTCAGCAAGGACCTGCCACAGTTTGATCCGACAACACGTACACTGAAAGTCCGCCTTTATGCGGATAATCCCAGGCTAAGCATGCGGCCTGACATGTTCGTGGACATTGAACTGCCTGTGAAAATGCCCCCTGCCATTGCAGTGCCGTCCGAAGCAATCATTTTTTCCGGTATTAAGAAAACGGTTTTCGTCGATTTGGGTGATGGATATTTCGAGCCCCGGGAAGTACAGACAGGCTGGCGTCTGGGCAACAACGTCGAGATCACAAAGGGCTTGAAGCCGGGCGAGCGTATTGTTGTTTCCGGTAACTTCCTAATCGATTCCGAAAGCAAATTAAGAGGAGTCGGCCTCGGAAGCTCTCCTTCCTCTGCGTCTGAAGAGGCAGCAGGCAGCAGCCATTAATGATAAATCGCATCATAGATTTTTCCGTCCATAACCGTCTCGTCATCTTTCTCATCGTTGCCCTCGCCGCAGTCGCTGGATGGTGGTCCATGCAGCATGTGGCTCTCGATGCGATTCCCGACCTGAGTGATACACAGGTGATCATTTACTCCCGCTGGGACAGAAGCCCGGACATTATCGAGGATCAGGTGACCTATCCCATTGTGACGGCGATGCTGGGTTCTCCGAAGGTAAAGGCGGTAAGAGGGTTTACTGACTTCGGTTATTCATATGTTTACATAATTTACGAAGACGGCACAGATATCTACTGGGCGCGTTCCAGAACGCTCGAATACCTGTCAAGCGTTTTGCCCCGTTTACCTCAAGGTGTAAGGACCGAAATCGGGCCTGACGCAACAGGCCTCGGCTGGGTGTTTCAATATGCTCTAGTCGACGAATCGGGCACGCACAGCCTTGAAGAGCTCCGTTCATTCCAGGACTGGTATCTCAGATACTACCTTAAATCCGTGCCCGGTGTCGCGGAAGTCGCACCTCTCGGCGGCTTCAACCGTCAGTATCAGGTAAACCTCGACCCGAACAGGCTTCAGGCATACGGCATTCCGATAAGCCGCGTCATCGATGTGGTACGGGGAGGCAACAATGAGGTTGGCGGACGTCTCATTGAATTCGGAGGGACTGAATATAACGTAAGAGGCAGGGGTTATATAAAGTCAGTTCAGGACATCGAGGAAATAGTTGTCACAGCGAGTGACAGCGGCACGCCGATACGGATTAAGGACATTGGAGAAGTGGCTCTCGGTCCTGATATCAGGAGGGGTGTAGCGGACCTCGACGGGAAAGGCGACGTCGTGTCCGGAATCATTGTCATGAGACAGGGACAGAATGCCCTCGACGTGATAAAACGCGTTAAGGCCAGGATCAAGGAGATAGAGCCGGGACTGCCTTCGGGGGTGAAAATTGTCCCTGTCTATGACCGCTCGGAACTCATCAAGAGGGCGATTGACACGACACGATCTACCCTCATAGAGGTTGTTCTGACTGTAGCGCTTGTCATTACTCTTTTTCTCTGGCACGCGCCCAGCGCGATGATTCCTGTGGTCACCATTCCCATCGCCATACTAATTGCGTTCATTCCTTTTAAGGGGCTTGGCATTACCGCGAATATTATGTCCCTTGGCGGTATCGCCATAGCTGTCGGCGCCCTCGTCGATGCAGCTATTGTTGTTGTTGAGCAGACCCATAAGAAACTTGAGGAATGGGAAAAAAGCGGGCGTAGTGGGAAGTGCCAGGGAGTAGTAGTGGCAGCCATTAAGCAGGTAGCCAGTCCGAGTTTTTTTGCCCTACTGGTCATCGCTGTCTCTTTCCTTCCAGTACTTACCCTGGAAGGTGAAATGGGCCGCCTCTTCAAACCGCTCGCCTATACGAAGACCCTCGCCATGATCATTGCGGCAGTGCTCGCTATAACGCTCGATCCGGCGCTGCGCGTCTTAGTCACACACATGCGGAACTTCGATTTCAAACCGTTATGGCTCTGCAGGGCTGCGAATACCGTCCTGGTGGGCAAAATACAGTCAGAAGAACATCATCCGATCAGCCGTTTCCTTATTCGTGTTTACGAGCCGGCTGCGCGGTGGGCACTGCAAAGAAAGCGGGTAATTATAGGCTCTGCACTCGCGCTCATTTTAATTACGATCCCGGCATATAAGAAACTCGGTTCCGAATTCATGCCACCTCTCGATGAGGGTTCGCTTCTTTATATGCCTACTACCATGCCCGGCATCTCAATTGCTGAGGCTGAAAAAATTCTTCAGGTCACCGACCGCATCATCAGGCAGTTCCCGGAGGTGGACAAAGTGCTCGGAAAAGCGGGCAGGGCGGAAACGGCCACAGATCCGGCCCCCCTCTCGATGATAGAGACGTTAATCACGCTCAAGCCTGTATCGCAATGGCGCAAGGTGGACACATGGTACTCGTCCTGGGCGCCTGATTGGTTGAAATCGGTCTTCCGTCGCATCACGTCTGATCATATTTCACGGGAGGAACTTGTGGATGAGATGAATGATGCCCTCCAAATTCCGGGCGTTGGGAATTCCTGGACTATGCCGATCAAAGGACGCATAGACATGCTTACCACCGGATTGCGAACTCCCATCGGATTGAAGGTCTCCGGTGCGGATGTGAACGTAATCGAGCGAGTAGGTATACAAGTGGAATCAGTGTTGTCGACAGTAAAAGGGACTCGTAGTGTTTTCGCTGAGCGGACAGGCGGCGGATATTTCATAGATTTCGAGTGGAACAGGAACGAACTCGCCCGTTATGGGTTGACCATCGATGAAGTGCAGTCTGTGGTCCAGAATGCAATCGGCGGGGACAACGTAACGACCACCATTGAAGGACGGGAACGCTACCCGGTAAATGTACGGTATATGAGGGATTTCAGGGGTGATTTCGGCACATTGAGCAGGGTCCTCGTCCCGGCATCCGGTGGTCAGCGCCAGATCCCTCTTTCGCAACTCGCTACTATTAAAGAGGTAAGCGGGCCTTCTATGATACGGGACGAAGACGGTATGCTCACCGGCTATGTGTATCTCGACATAGCAGATCATGACCCTCAGAGCTACATCGATGAAGCAGGCGGTATCCTCAGGGAAAAAATCAAGCTTCCGCCGGGCTACGCCATCATGTGGAGCGGAAACTACGAGGCCATGCAGCAGCTTAAGGAGCGATTGAAAGTTGTTATCCCTGTCACGCTCATCCTCATCCTATTCCTCCTCTATCTGAACACGCGTTCGCTCACAAAGACCGCCATTATACTGCTGGCAGTGCCTTTTTCCGCAATAGGTGCGATATGGTTTTTGTATCTTCTCGGATACAATATGAGCACAGCAACATGGGTTGGTCTGATCGCCCTGCTCGGTGTGGATGCTGAAACAGGGGTTTTCATGCTTCTTTACCTCGACCTCGCCTACGAACAGGCGAAGAAGGAGGGTCGCCTGAACAATCTCATTGAGCTGCGCCAGGCTGTGATCAACGGCGCGGTAAAGCGCGTTAGACCGAAATTTATGACCGTTGCCACCATGTTTCTCGGCCTCGTGCCAATCATGTGGGCAACCGGCACCGGCGCTGATGTGATGAAGCGAATTGCCGCACCGATGATAGGCGGCATTTTCACCTCTTTCCTTTTAGAGCTGTTAGTGTACCCTGCAATTTATGAGATGTGGAAATGGAATTTCGAATTGAAAAAGAGAAGTTGAAGTTTTAATGAGAATCTCAAAATTGAATTTACATAAATTGGGAAATCTCCCCTGGCCCCTCTTTGCCAAAGAAGGGTGTAATCCTCCCTTTGACAAAGGGAGGTTGGGAGGGATTTTATAAATAATGTAGGCATAATAATGAAAGGAGACAAAGTTATGTTCAAAGGATTTTACAAGTCATTAGCTTTATCAGTGATTCTTCTGGTGGTTCTCTTCTCTCTGATGTCTTGTACGGGGGGAAGCACCATAGCACCTGCGGCTGACGCAGTTAAAGCCGCTCCTGCCGCCGACACATTAGAAGGCGAGATAACCAAGATTGATACCGATGGAACAATTTCAGTCTTGCAGGAGAATGGCAGGGCTGTGTTTATAGAGACACAAGCCGATACCAGGATCATTCGCAACGGAAAATCCGCGAAGGTGAGTGCGTTAAAAGTCGGAGACACTGCCTGGGTGCGGTATAAGCCGGACTTTTTGCCCGACTTTCGCAAAGCAATCGAGATCCGGGCCACAGGTAAAGATTAATTTCAACTATCAAGCCCTGATTAAGAGAATATCCCGACAGGTATATTGTCATTCAACGAATGCCTGTGTGAAGGCTATTATCCTTCCCCCATGCATTTTTTGAAATTCTTCGGCATCTTTTCTTGTAGCGAAGGCGATCGTGCTCACGTAACTCATCACACCCGGCACGTCACTGCCTTGAAGATAGAAAGCTTTTTCTGCCTCAACTAATTGTTCTGTGATGAAATCAGCCGTCCGGATTGTTTCCACCTTCTGCCCATTATCTTTGACATACCTGACCGCACAAGCAGCGCTGCAAAAATATGCTGTGTTCCCGTCGCGCAATGCTATCACGTGCCTCGTCCTCTCATACTGATCGATCCACATACCACAAACAGCGCATTCTTTTCGATCAGGGTCCGCTGTAACAGAGATCACGTTGAATATCAGCCATAACATAATGCCCGCAACAACAATTCTTTTCATATCGATCTTATTATCAAAATGCATGCCATACCAAAGTGAGAAGAATTTCTTTTATTTTCACGGATATTTGGCAGGCAAGACTCGGTCATGCGGGACAAATATCCGGGCAAGAGGGCAAATTGTCCAGTGGTAACAATATTTGTCAGAGTCTTTCTTTATAGTCTTCCCCTTTGGAAAAGGGGGAGTAGGGGAATTTTTTTAATAGCTCTATTATCCATAAAATCTCCCATCACCCTCTACGGGTCGTAGACCTCTTTGCCTTCGCATCGCAGAGCGGAAATGACAATTATTGGAACTGAGTTTGCTTTGAATCAAAGCATTCCTCGAAGCTCTGCTTCGCGTTCTTTAAATCGCGTCAGTGGAAAAATTAATTTGATGTCCTGAATATGTGTGATATAATTTTGTGGGGTGCTGCTTTCTAACTTTTTAAACAAGGGAGGTTTAATGAAACAGGTTAAGGCGTTTATCTTTTTCAGTCTGGTGTGTGTCTTTTTAGTTGGAATTTCGGGAATCACAAATGCTGCTGACGAGAAATGTCCCCTCTGCGGAATGAACATCGCCGGAAACGAGAATACGGCCTACGAAATTACTTTCACCGATGGTAAGATTGTTACATATTGCTGTCCGCACTGCGGGCTTTGGGTTCAATCAGCGGAAAAAGACAAGGTGAAGTCTGCCCGCGCCCGGGATTTGATGAGTGGCGAATGGATGGACCCCGCCAAAATGACATTCCTTTTTAATAGCAGTGCTGTGCCCGCTTGTTCGCCGAGTTGGATTGCCTTCGGTAAAGAGGATGACGCCAAGAAATTTCAGAAGGGATTTGGCGGCGATATATTCAGTTTCGATGCAGCTCTGAAGGAGCGTGCGAAGCATCCGAAGGGAATGGAAATGCCGAAGGGTATGGAAATGCCGAAGGGTATGGAGATGCCAAAAGGTACGAAATGAAACGTTAGAAATCCTTGCAACATGCAAAAGCAGCACCCTTTTCCCCAGCGCATACGGAAATGTCTCGTGCAAAAATCCACTCAAAAATTATTTGCACTTCAAAAGAAACGGCCCTGGAATGAACCAGGGCCGTGCAATGTCGAATCTCATATTTGAGATCGCCATCAAGCAGTTTGATCTGACTTTGAAGTTAATTCCGGTAACGTCAGCCGTCCTGATTCTGACTGTTTTCCTCGCAGGCGGGGTGAGATGATGCGGCTATACTTGATTGGTCCGGCATAGCCGGCGTAGCCAAAATAGTGTCAATGTCAAAAAGAGTGTCAAAGAGGGCCTCTGAATGCGGCCCTTCTTTATAAATAACATCTTATCGGGTTCTGAGTACTTTTGCTTTCGGAAGTCCTGCTATCTTCCAGGCCTTGACGGGGTCTAA
>Ga0316628_100005613_pt1 | contig 10110 bp, 5 predicted proteins | sample OWC_Aug_M2_C1_D5_FD_207648 | JGI IMG/M metagenome (GOLD analysis project Ga0316628, IMG submission 207648) | Wetland soil microbial communities from Old Woman Creek delta, Ohio, United States - OWC_Aug_M2_C1_D5_C | ecosystem: Environmental > Terrestrial > Soil > Wetlands | place: USA: Ohio... | reverse complement strand
GGCCCAAAGCCAATTCCTATGGGCTTATCCGCTGCAAAATATGCCGGAGTCAAGTTGTATAAAGACTGGAAGCACCACGCGGTGAAAAAGGTGACGAGAACGCCAACCCACGTAATCGGTGCGGAGAGGGCTCGCTTCAGAGCAGTCCCATCAGGGGCCCGTGCACCACTGGAATAAGATTGAGACGGAAGCAGGGGCTTTGGACTGAAAACAACCCCAAGGGCTACTACTAAGGCTACCCAACCAGGGAGGGAGAGCCATGCTGCCATCTTTTGCCAGCTCCTCAATGCAAGGAACACCGCTGGTGCACTCAAAACGCCGACAGCGGAACCCAGTGTGACCGACCCATTCATGAGACCGCTTGCCAATCCTTTCTCTTGGGACGGAAACCAAATTGCCATGATCGGTGCCATCGTGCACAGGAGAAATCCCGCAGAAAGTCCCTGAATGATTCGAGCCCAGAGCACCGCCTTATACGAAGTCCCAATCCACGGCATACTCGCAGCCGGAACAGATGCACAGAGGAGACCCAGAATAATCACGAACATGATGCCGTATCGGTCACAGAGGATTCCCCCCACAATAAGGGCAATGGAGGCGGTAAACAGAAATACCGCCATCAAATTTGTTGCAGCCCCCATGTCAACGCCCAGGTCTTTTGCGATGTCTGCCAGCAATGGAGCATAGGCGATCATGTTAATTTGCATCGCAGCGAAACCCAGGGATGCTGTGAATAGCACAAACCATCTAAAGCGGGGATACCGAACGGACTCGTTCATCATTCTGCTCCTTTCGCTTTCAATGACCTTATCCTTGTGACGGAGGGAGACTGTAGGATTTGTACAATCTATATTTCTCTAACTTCTCTTCTATTAGATCCTTTTTTGCGTAATAGGCCTCATGGACTTCCCGTATTTCCGAGAAATGTTTCAATCTCCCTTCGAGGGTGGTGCGGGTTGTCCTAAGGCTTTTATCGTCCACAATCATGGTCATCCTGTTACCGTCGATTTTTAGTGTTCCCCTGGCACCGCAGATGGGACATTCCACCAGGGACTTCCTCCCTGGAATAAGCAGATCTGAATGGCAGACAGGGCACAACCCGGGCTCATCACCCACGAACTTCACTTCACCGATAGGTTTCTCTATCCCCTTTACCACGTTACGCCCCAGATTTCTTGCCTTATCCATCACTTTTTCATCCAGTAATACCTGACCGGGCCGGCCCGCAAAACAAGCCTGTAATTGATCGACAACTATTAGTTCTGTAAAAGTAAGGACTTTCATCAAAGAAAGCCCCATAGGAACCCAACTGTGATCCCCGCCGCCAACAGATATAAGGCCGCCGACTCTCTTTTTCTCGCCACCCTTTGCCCCCTCAATTGTGTAGTTCACCCAATGGGGGAGCATCCGGTCAGTAAGCACTTTGAGATACCCGGGAGGACCCAAGAAATACACCGGAGCGCTGATAATTACCCCATCGCTTCTGAATTTTTCAACCAAGAAAAGCATATCGTCGTCCTTTATGACACATTCTGCCGGCTCTCCCTTCTGCATCCTCACCATGCAGCTCTCACAACCCGTGCAAGGCTTGATGCTGAGATCCATCAAGCGCAATATCTCTACATCTGCGCCCAATTCTTCAGCTCCCATCAACGCCTCTTTCACGAGAATTTCAGAATTTCCCATCTTCCTTCCACAGATCAGTCCTAACACCTTCATTACGATTTCCTCCTTACGCTCTTGTTTAACAACATCTAAACGTCCCTATCCTCTTCATCTTTGCAGTATAGCCATTTCGTCACAAGACGTATTCTCCAGTTATATCTTCCGCTTCAGACCCTTCCAATAACGGTCACGCAGCTCCCGCTTCAGGACCTTCCCTCGAGGGCTTCGTGGCAACTCATCAATAAAATCTACACTCTTCGGTGCCTTCACACTCCCCAAACGCTCCTTGCAAAGCCCTATGATCTCTTTCTCGCTCACCGTCTTTCCAGGCGATAACTCCACCACTGCCTTCACCGCCTCCCCCCAATCCTCATCCGGCACCCCAACCACCGCACACTCCTGCACCGCCTCAAAAGACGATATCACCTGCTCAATCTCGCTCGGGTAAATATTAAAACCCCCGCTAATGATCATATCCTTCTTCCGATCATTGATATGGAGGTAGCCCTCTCCATCAAAAAATCCCACATCACCCGTATGGCACCAACCATCGATAATCGTGCTATTCGTAGCATAGGGGTTCTTGTAATATCCCCTCATCACTTGATCGCCCCGCACACAGATCTCCCCGACCCCACCTAAAGGCAGAATCTCATTACTATCGTTCATGATGACGACATTACTAAAGGGCATGGCCGGACGACCGGCCGCGGACAGACGAAAATCAGAGGCCACCTTGCCGTCCACGAAATACTCTTCAGGCGACATGCCCGTTATTCCCAAGGCCTCTGTTTGGCCATAACCCTGAGCGATCACCGGGCCAAATACATCAAGGGCTATACGCAACTTGTCGGTCAACATGGGCGCTGCTGAATAAATAAGATATTTGAGGCTGCTGTAGTCAAACTTTCTGACGTTTGGCTGGGCTAACAGACGGTAAATGACCGTCGGCGGCAAGAAGAGCTTTGTGATCTTGTATTCCTGTATCGCTCGAAGCACAAGTTGCGGATCAGGCTTCTCCATGACCACAAGCTTTCCACCACACGCTAAGATATGGTAGGACAAACCTCCAGCAGCGTGAGTGATGGGCGCTGCGGCCAACATCACCGGCTTTGCATCGGGAATCCATATCAAGTGGTTGGCAATAAAGGAGTGGTACTGCCGGTGGGTTTGCATGGCCATCTTGAAGTCTCCACTGGTACCAGAGCCGGTCTGAAGCCAAGCCGTTGCATCGAGTGGAACTTCCTGCTTGGGTGATGAATCCGGAAATGGCTCTATCCAGTCCATCAGGCTAGTAATATCGTCCATCTGTCTGTCGATACATATAAAGAGCTTCAGCTTCGGCAGCCTGGGACGAAACTCCTGGACCTGATCATGAAATCGGCTTTGATAAAACAGGACTTCACAGTCACCAAAGTCAAGAATTTTGTAGTTGTCCTCCTTGGAGTTACGAAAATCCATGGGCACATAGGCCATGCTTGAACGCATAATGCCCATTGTGCAGGCGTAGGCAATCGGATCGTTGTCGCTCAGCACGGCCGCATTCCTTGCAATCCCGTAACCGACTGTAATAAGGCCGTTCGCAATACGATTCATAAGCTTCAGCATCTGCCGATAGGTATACTTCCTTTCTCCCATGACGACACACAGGCCTTCGGGGTTGATCAGTGCCCCCCGTTCCAAAAAGTCGGTAACCGCCATAAAACTATCCCGTCAACTTCTTAATCATTATTAACGAACACAAAATTCTTCCCCGGCTCAAATCAGTTTTTTCTTTACTTCCATTTCTTTTCTCAACTTCTCGGTCGGCCCATATTGCACCTCTAAGTCATTCGGATCCAGTATCACACCATATACATTTCGGGCTCTCTCTATTGAAACGAGCCCGTCCTTGACGTCATTTTGCACTCTTTTCACATTCCGATTGAGAGGATTACCCCAACCACCACCACCCGGACCCTTTGTACAGCACGCTTCGCCTGGAAATATAGGTTGATTTGCCATGGTCCGGAGGATCCTCGTTTGACCATTTGGGCTCCGAATCCACATCTCAGCCTTCGCTATTGGCCCGCTGGCTGCGCCGACAGCAGCCACAACCTGTCCATCGCTGTTCCCTGTCATGAGAATCGATGGAGCGCCCGGTTTTGTATCTGCGATCATCTCAATATATATCCCGGGACCTCCTCGAAATTCCCCTGCACCCTCATGATCCTTCAAAAATTCGTACCGGGTGATTCGATAGGGAACTTGGGACTCAAAGAACTCCATGTCGGGCCGTGCAAAGTTGCCGGTCGCTCCATAAATTCCGACTCCCGGCCAGCCATCGTAATCCTTAACTGCGCCGCCACTCCCGTCACTGGCAAAGGTTTCAGCGAAGTATTGCTTGATCGTCCCTGTCCTCGGGTCTATCTCTCCTGGATCCATTCCTATGACGATCGGGCAGAAATGCCGAGGGAAGCCCCCCATTGCCATTTCAGGGACCGCCTTCCCGAGAGCTAACTGACAAGCCTCGACGATCGGTACCCCCACAGAAATCTGGCAAGCACCCACGGTGGCCGGGTACTTCGGATTCACAACAGTCCCTTCCGGGGCGATCACATGAATTGGCTTCATGCTGCCATAGTTGTAGGGAACGGATGGGTCTACCATAGAATAGAACCCTACCATGACGCCCATCATGGTGGTGCCTAGGGGAGTATTGACGAAAGTAGCCTGCGGATCACTTTCCGATAAGTCGAAGGTGATCTCTTCCCCCTGTACGGTCACTTTCACTCTGACCCAGATGGGCTTATCCGTCTGGCCGTCCCAGTCTGTTCCCGCCTCTCCGTAGTACACCCCATCAGGCATCTTTGCGATCTCAGCCCGAGCTGCCCCTTCACCAGCATCGATGATCTCCTCCATGCAGGCCCTTACTGTGCCTAATCCATACTTATCTACCAGCCTTACAATTTCCTGCTCCCCTTGGGCACATGCCCCATTGATCAACATCGTATCCATTTCTACCTGGGTCGGATTTCTCACATTCCTCAGGAGAAGCTCCCAGACATCCTTGTTCAGGACCCCTCTCTTCAGTATCTTCATGGGTGGAATATTCAAACCCTCCGCAATGATGTCGTAAGCACCGGGCCCGTACCCGCCGGGCAAGAATCCGCCCGTGTCAGACATGTGACCGCTAAAATGGAAGAACCCGAACAGTTCACCTTTGTAGAACAGCGGACGTACGAAGGACCAATCGGGCAGATGAGCACCTTGAATGATATATGGATCATTGGCAATAATAAAATCACCTGGCTCAAACTGGTTCTTAAACCATTTTTGTATATTCTGCGTCGCCACAACAGATTTAAAGAGATGGGAAGTGATATAGCAGGATACTGCCACAATCTCTCCCCGTGGATTGAGGAGGACCTGGCCCATGTCACGTACAGCCGCCATCACGAATGACTGCGTGGCATGCATCACCTTTTCTCCAATCTCATCCAGAATACTTTCAAACCTATTCCATACGACCGAAAGTGTTGTTGGATCTATGCTTCTACCTTTCTTCAAGTTCTTAATCGCTTTTGTTCTTACCATCACTCATACCCCCATTACTTATTCATTGTTGTATAATTCCCATAGGGGTCTATCTTCAGCGTAATCCGGGGAGGCACAACTAAAGTGGTCATCTTTTCCTCAATAATACAAGGCCCCTTCAATATATTCCCTGCCAATAACTTATCCCCCTCGTAGACCTTCACGTTCACAAAATCTTCAAGCTCACGGAAGAAGGCCTTTCGCGTACATTTCAAGGCTTTTGCGACATGATCATGGCCTTGAGATATCTTCTGGACCTTTGGTGTTGTAACCTTACCAATTCCTTCTAAATGGAGTCTCATAATCTCTGTTGGATAAGTTTCGTCGGAATAACCAATGACCTTTCGATGCTTCTCATGAAACCGATCTATTGTGACGCGAAGAGTCTTGGCTGTTACAGGACCCTTTGGAACGGAAGCATTTTGCTCGCGTACCTGACCGTAGTAGCGTATGTCCATTGTCTTCTCGATCACGATATCTTTCTTCGCTACACCCTCTCTCCCCAAAATCTCAACAGCCTCCCCCTCCATCTCCTGGTATAACGCATTCATTCTGTCGAGATTTGCCTTAGCTGTTTCAGACACGAAAGGTCGCGTGAAACTGTTCTTCAGGTCGGCGTACATCATACCAAAGGCACAGTAGACTGGAGCCACTTTAGGGATTATCAGATTTCTTATCCCAAGTTCCTCCATAAGCCTTGCACAGTGAGCGGCTGCCGCCCCTCCTGCTGCGCAAAGAGTAAACTCCCTTGGGTCGTATCCCCGCCTACTGAATACAAGACGGATTGCCCCAGCCATCTTCGCATTGACAACATCATAGATGGCAGCGGCTGCCTTCGGCACACTCAGATTCAGGGGCTCGGCAATTTTCCCTTTAATCACCTTTTCTGCCAGGTCTTCTCTCAATCTGGTCTCGCCGCCCAAGAAATAATCAGGATCGATATATCCCAGCACCACGTCGGCATCGGTGACCGTAGGTTCTTCACCACCGGTCCCGTAACACGCTGGCCCAGGAGATGCACCAGCACTTTGAGGGCCCACCTGAAGTCTTCCGCCCGGATCGATCCAGGCGACACTCCCCCCGCCTGCTCCTATCGCACTCACATCCACGGAAGGCAAACAATATTTCATCCCTTCGACTACCTTCATCTGAGCCACTCTTACCTGTCCTCCGGGTATGGCACATACATCAAAACTCGTCCCCCCCATATCGACTGACACAACATCTCTAACTTTATGCTTTTCAGCCAGAGCAACGGCGGTTGAGGGGCCGGCCGCCGGACCTGATACAAGCAGCGCTGCAGGATTCTCACAAATCACGTCTGCAGACGCAACCCCACCGTTGCTCTGCATGAACACAAGCTCCCCTTTAAACCCCTTCTCTTCGAGAAGCTTCTTGATTCGCGACACATAGGCAATTGCGTTAGGACCCACATAGGCAGCAAACATCGTCGTACTCCACCGGCCAACCTCTCCTGTTACGGGCAAGACAGAAGAAGACAGTGACACGTAGGCTTCCGGGTAGTCTTCTTTGATGATCTCCCTTATTCTCCGTTCATGAAACGGGTACAGGTGTGAAAAGAAGAGTATGACGGCTATAGATTCCACACCCTGATTCTTAAGGTAGGCAACAGCCCTGTGAACGTCTTCCTCATTGAGGGGAATGAGTACCTCGCCTTTATAATTGACACGCTCTTCGACTTCGGTCATTAAATGGCGGCGAGTGAGGGGTTCGGGGGGGTCCATTCTGAAACTAAAGAGTTCTGTTGTACCTGCCTTGATATCTCCACCTAAATCCCCTTTTGCCACCTGTAGGAAAAGCATCCTGTCCCGGTATCCTTTTGTTGTGATTGTTCCTAACTTTGCCCCTGTGCGAGAAACCACGAGGTTGGTTGCCAGGGTGGTGCCGTGTACGATTGTGCTGGTTCGACCCAAAAGATCGTTGAACGTCATTCCGGACAGAGATGCCAGTTTGGAAAGGCATTCTATCGTTCCAATGGTGAGATCCTGCGGGGTGGTATGAGCCTTGGCCGTGATCACCTCTCCCTTCTCATCGATCAGCACTCCGTCTGTAAATGTCCCTCCACTATCGACTGAAACTCTTAGAGTCATAAACCGAATCTCCTCCTGGTAAAGAAACCCCTATCCCATGCTTGGAAAACGGGGTGGATCCTATATACCCATCATTACATGGCTCATTTCTTTTGCCTTTGAGATCTGCGCCTCTTCGTCTTCAGCTGTTTTCTCAGTTTTTCAGTGGCCTCGTGATCGACTCCAAAGGTGTTCGTATTGACCATTACACCATAGACCTCTCTTGCTCTTTCAATTGAAACAAGCCCATCCATCACATCGTCCTGCACTCTCTTCACATCGCGGTTGAGAGGATTGCCATAACCACCGCTGCCTGAAGACATGACGGTACACCTTTCTCCTGGATAGATGGGCTCATTGGCCATGGTACGGAGCACTCTCCTTTTACCGCTCTTGCTTATAATATACATTTCAACAGGTGGCGCCGTTCCACCACCTACTACTCCTTGCGGAGGAAAGAACATCCCATCGCTGTTGCCGGTCATTAAAAACGCCGGTGCACCCTCGGGTGTATCCGCATAAAATTCGAGATAGGAACCGGGAGACCCTCTGAACTCTCCCTCTCCCTCCCAATCCTTCATCACCTCGTAATGGGTAACGACGTAGGGCACGCTTAATTCAAAATGCTCTATGTTAGGCCTCATAAAGTTACCCGCTGTGTTCTGATGGGCAGTTCCCTGCCAACCATCATATCCCTTTACAGCTCCACTGCCCGCATCACTGGCAAATGTTTCCGCGAAGTACTGCTTAATATGGCCGGTCCTGGGATCGATCACCCTCGGATCCATACCGATATGGATCGGGCATACATGCCTTGCCCAGCCTGCTACAGCTCTCTCAGGTAGCGCCTTGTCAAGGGCATACATACATGCATCTATGATCTGGGCCCCGACAGAGATCTGGGAAGCACCCACTGTGGCCGGGTAGACGGGATCGACCACAGTCCCCGGACGAAGCACAATATGAACCGGGACCATGGTCCCGCCGGTTTTAGGGACGCTCGCATCGACGAGGAAATATAAGGCAATCATGACATGGCATCTCGTCACTCCGAGAGGACAATTGACGAACGTCGCTTGAGGATCACTCTCTGATAAGTCGAAGGTAACCTCATCCCCTTTTACCGTCACTTTGGCCCGAACCCAGATGGGCTTATCCGTCCGACCATCCCAATCCGTTGCCGACTCACCATAATAGGTGCCGTCAGGGATCTTCTCAATCTCAGCTCGCATCGCCCTTTCACCCGCATCGATGATCTCATCCATACAGGCTTTTACCGTTTCCACGCCATATTTATCGCAAAGCACCCCAAGCTGCTCCTCGCCCTGCGCCAGACAGCCATTGATCAGCATCGTATCCATGTCCACCTGCGTAGGATTTCTCACATTTCTGAGAAGGAAACCCCAGACCTCCTTCTGCAGAACCCCTTTTCTTATGATCTTCAGAGGCGGTATGTTCAACCCTTCTGCAATAATATCGTAAGCCCCAGGACCGTATCCTCCGGGTAAAAACCCACCCGTATCTGATACATGTGTCTTTGCTTGCAAGAAACCAATCATCTCATCTCTGTAGAATACGGGCCTTACAAAGTTCCAATCTGGAAGGTGCCCTCCCTTTACAATATACGGGTCATTGGCAATGACAAAGTCCCCGGGCTCATAGTCCCCATGAAAATACGATTCCAGCCCCTTGATCGCTTCCTCGGCAACCATGGTATGAACTGGTATAAAAGATGTAGCCGATACAATCCGCCCCTTCGAATCCAGAAGGCTCTGGCCAAGATCGCGAACCAAGGCCGTGACAAACGATTGGGTGGAATAGAGGATCTTCTGACCTATCTGTTCCACAATGTAATCAAACTTGTTCCATACCACTGAAAAGGTCGTCGGATCGATATCGCGAATTATTTTTGCTTTTCCCGCAGTAGACATATCAGAACTCCTTGATATTGGTTTGAGATCTGCCACCACTAAGGACACCCCGCTGAAATCGTCGGAATGGATTCGCCAGAAAGTTCCTTGCCAGTAGAACAGTACATCATGCAAAAGAAGACGGAGTTGTTAAGGAAGAAAATTCTCGATTGAAGCAATCCCAACGCCGATTTGAAAAACGAATTGAAAAAGTAACAATCATGACAAGAATGGGAAAATTGGTCCGAGATAAATCCTTTGTTGCACTCAGAGTGGCAAGGTGTGGTTTTGATTGTCACCAATTCATCGCTTCTAAATTGATCAACGGCCCCTGTTTTTCGTCAATGATTTCCTCTTCGTTTTCATTCTGGGAGGCCCGGTGACTTTAACCCACGGGCCTCCCATGCTGCGAGAATGGCCAAAAACCTGACTACCTGACCTTTTTAACCAAGGCAGATGGCATGATGTCAGTGTACTTAATACCATTGCCGGTCAATTTAAAAAAATCGGTCATAAAAGTAGTGCCCAAACCGAACTGTAAATCTGCTCCCCATTGGCCAGCAAGGTATAGCTGTGTGTCCCCATCGGGCAGTGCGTCTCTCCGGCCAATCAACCCAAAAATCTTCCATAATTTTCCTCCGCGGTCATAGGCTGCTGTATATAAGCAGACCAAACCCTCTTTATCAAAGTAAACAATTTTTTTGCTTTGAGGGTATTTCGCTTCTTTAGGGGTTATTTCTATGACGTAAACATCTCGCAGTGACCAATTTTCAACCGGAAAAGGCACACGGCCGCCTATCTCTTTATGCATCTTCTTCGCAAGTTCCACATTCAAATTGGTTTCTGTGCACGCCAAAACCTTCTGCTCT
>Ga0316628_100005612_pt1 | contig 10112 bp, 10 predicted proteins | sample OWC_Aug_M2_C1_D5_FD_207648 | JGI IMG/M metagenome (GOLD analysis project Ga0316628, IMG submission 207648) | Wetland soil microbial communities from Old Woman Creek delta, Ohio, United States - OWC_Aug_M2_C1_D5_C | ecosystem: Environmental > Terrestrial > Soil > Wetlands | place: USA: Ohio... | reverse complement strand
ACGCATCGGCGCGGAGGATAAGGGAACCAAGCTGTCCACGACGGAGCAGTTACTCCGCGAGGCGAAGGAGCACGCGGACATCCGCTTCGTCAAGCAGCCCTCCAGCATGCTCAGCGTGTGGGAGAAGCCCTCGCGTTACGGACAGTACATCATCGGCGCAGACGTATCGGAGGGCATGACGAAAGCGGACTACTCTGCGGCGGATGTGTTGGAGCTTTCCTCCCAAGGCGGTGCGATTGTATTCAAACAGGTGGCGCAGTTCCATGGTTGGATCAACTCGCACGACTACGCGATAGAGTTATACAAGCTCGGCGCGTGGTACAACAACGCGCTCTTGGTAGTCGAGTCGAACGGGCCGGGCGTGGAAACGCTCCGTTTCCTGAAAGATATGGGATGCCCCTTCATCTTCCGCGAGTTGTCCGACGTGTCGCAGGCGCAGTTCATGTTGGACGCCACTTTCGGTGTGGATGTGAACGTGAGAACGAAGGGAACCATCCTCTCCGTGCTCCAGGGGCTCATTCGTCGACGGAAGACCGGAGAGAAAGCGATAACGGTTCACAGCAAGCTCTCAGTCGACGAGCTGGAGGCGTACGTACAGACCCCCAGCGCGTCTGGGATGACCTTCCGCATGGGTGGGGAGGGGACCACGCACGATGACTGTGTGATGTCGTTGGCTCTAGGCACGTTCGTAGGAACGGCGTATCCTGTCTACAACCATGAACGCGCACGGCAGGTGATGGAATACACCGGGTCTCGTGACCGGGATACTGTTGACTTCTGGGCCTGGATAGCCAATGAGCGCAAGGAACGAGATCGGCAGAAGCGGCAGGGATACGTATAAGGAAATAACTGCATGTAGTTCTTTCCTACCTAAGGAGGTCTGTTATGGAGCTGATGGCTGTTATCGCTCCGTTCGCCACGATCGCACTGTTCATCGCATTTCTCTACATCAGAGAAGGGCAACTTCGTGAGGAGCGGATGGAGGAGCGCGAACGGGAGCAGCGGCACCTCGCGGACATTATACAGCACGCATTTGTGCAGCTCTCCGCGCACAACGCGGTCGAGGCGACAGAAATCAAGACCAAGCTCGACGACCACGCGCAGCAACTAGAACAAGGTGCGCGCCTCTTTGAAGAGGAGCTTGCTCGGATGCAGAATGCCAAGCCGCCGTTGCCTCCGAAGCCGCCGATAGTCGGAGTGAGAACCCGCGATGGACAGCGCCTGCGCTTCATGGGTGAGGTTCCCACGAGGGCGCTGGATGGTGCCCCGGAGAGCAGTCTCCTTCGTAAGGATACCATGCTATGAAGATGAATCTCACACTGCAGGATTTGACATCCCAAATCGGAATGCAGCCCGAAGCTCCCCCGGAGGAGCCGGACTACATGGTGGAGAACGCAATACGGCAGAACGTCTTCGCGCCCGAGGAGGAGGCAGAGTATCCCTCCGTCCCCATGGGTATGGAGGATGTTCTCTTCGCTCCGGGGCAGGATGAAGAGGAGATAGGCGCACCTCCTTATCCGGGGCAGGAGAGTGAGTTCACGTCGGCGGAATTCGTGTCCGAAGAGCAGGATGCTGATACTCGTCGGCAGGCGCTTCGTGCTCTCTACATCCAAGAGCAGCAGCAGGTGCTATCCGAGAGCCTGAATATGCAGGGCGACATTGCGGAAGAGAACAAGCGCACCTACGAAGGACAAAAGTGATGGAGAACATAGAGTCCAGTGACCCTATTGGTATTCTCGGCGGATACGCAGAAACCGACTCCGCCCGCGCGGGGGAGACCATACCGGAGGACGAGGAGCTTCTCTATTCCGCAGTCTCCTCGCGTATCGACCGTGCCGAGCAGTGGCTGCGCACCGAGCACGCGGGTTGGGAAAGACTGCGTCTTCGGCACGAAGGCGTGCGGTTCATGGCTCAGTTGCCGAACGATGTAGAGGTACTCCGCGTTGTCCTGCAGGGTGAGTCGACGGACAGATGCTCGCGCGACAACGTGATGCACGTCGCGGCGCGAGCCTTCGTTGGAAAGGCCACGCGAATCATACCCCCCATCAACGTCATCGCCGCGTCGGATGACAGGTGTGATGCACAAGCGGCTACGATCATGGAGTCCTGGTGCGACTACATCTGGCGTAAGGAGTCCATGAAAGTGAAGTTCAAGCGCGCGGTGGACTTCTTCCCCTGGGCGGGTGGAGCGATACTGCATCCCTACTGGGATCCACAAGGCGGAGAGCTGAAAGCGGTTTGCCCCGAGTGCAAGACAGAGTACGCGCCCGAAGAGGAAGGACAACCTTGTGCCCAGTGCCAGTCGCAGATGGACGCAGCTGTGGAGCAGCTCCAGCAGATGCGTGCGCAGTCTCCATTTCCACAGGAGCCGATGTCAGAGCCCCCCGCCGCGCCGGTTCTGGTGAAGGTCTACCAAGGTGAGGTGAAGGTAGACCTTATCGACCCACGAGACTTTATCTTCGATCCTGCTGCCGCAGAGGTCGACGACATGCTTTGGTGCGGAACGAAGCGGGTCATGTCCGTGCAGACAGCGCGCAAGCGTTGGCCCAAGTGGGCGGACTACATCCATGCCGAGGCAGATCTCTACTCCGAGCGCTATGTGCAGTACACTGACTCCGTCTACACGGCGGAGGTAAAGACCGAATATCTTGAGGAACATCTCACTGTCTATGAGATCCACGAGGCACCTACCGCACAGTTCCCAAGTGGGCGTATCCTGTGGATAGGGAACGATCGCATTCTCGATCAACAGGAGTCTCCCTACTGGCCTCTTATCAAGAGACATGCGTTCTTCCCTCTGCGCCCCGACAGACGCGCCTCGCGATTTTGGGGGGAGGCTCTGGGTCTGCAAGCAGAGCCCCTGCAGGTGGAACTGGATAACCTACTCACGCAAATGCGCGAGTTCCGCGAGCTGACCATCAATCCTAAGTGGCTCGCTCCGTGGAACTGTGGGCTGTCACTTGACTACATGAGCCGCGAGCCGGGAGAGATTATCAAGTACAACGCGATGTACGGCGCACCTAAGCCGGCCGACATCCAACCTCTTCCGATCTACGTGTTCAACGAAGTGCAGCGCCTGCGTGCGTCCATCCGTGAAAAGTACGGAGTGACTGAGCAAGAGATGGGAGTCGCCGGAGCCGGCCAGTCTGGACGCGCGGCGGCTTTCTTGGAGACTCAGGCATCCGAAGCGGTACAGCCGATTCTTATCGAGGCGTATGACGAATGGAAGGAGTTGTGGCGCGCGGTTATCGTCTTCGGTCAGCGGTTCATGTCCCCGGATAGAGTCTGGGTCATCACGGGACAGAACGGTGTCCGCGCATACAGTTGGGGAAAAACCAACGTCGTCCCTGGATGGGATGTCTCCTTAGTAGAAGACGAAGCACTGTCTAAGAATCCTGTAATCAGAAGTCAGCAAGCAGAGAGATGGCTGTCTCTCGGGGTGTTCAACGACAATCCGTTCACACCTGGGGTGCCGAACATGAAGGCGTTCATGCAGGCGGCAGGTATCAAGCTCCCTTCGATCGGGACGGACCAGGAGGGCACGGAGCGTGGGTACGCGCAGGCTATTCCGGGGCTGCTCGAAGCTGCGATCAACAAGCAGGGTCAGCCTCCGGTGCCGCATGCGTTCGACAACGCCTATGTCATCGCCGAGGAGCTGAAAGCGTGGCTGCAGGAGAACCGAATGCAAGCTCCAGCCTATCTGCTCAGCGCGGTCGAGCAGGTGTGGTATCAGTATGCAGCGTCTCTGAGCGCAGTGAATCCCGCGCTCGATGTGTTACCGAACCAGGCACTAGGTCAAATGCTGCAGCAGAGGCCACAGCAAGGCCAAGGTGCCCCGCCACAGCAGCCCCCTCAGTCATTGGGTGCCGGAGCCTTTCCAGGCGGTCCTACGCAGACTACGCAGCAAGAGACGGCATTGCGGGTGCAGCAGGCTGACCAGACTACGGAAGCCAACGCGCGTGCGCAGCCCAAACATGAGGGCAGCACAGTCTAAGTCCCCGTAATCGTTGTCCTACTGCGCTGTTTCGCAAGAAACACTATACATATTAGCAGGTATCGTGTGTACGTGTGTTGACAGGAGCTGCGTTCACGTGGATACTGCCTCCTATACCATTCTGGGATACCGTCTGGTGTGGCAACAGCGCTAGTCCACGGTTAGGACTCTATACCAGATCGGCCAGAACAACGACTGGCGGACCGTTATTCGCTGGAGGAGAAGATGGACGAGTCAGCAGAAGGCACCGTTGACAGTGGCACTTCCGAGAAAGCTACTACGGAGGGCTTTGAAGTATCTGAAGGCCAAGACCCGTGGCAGAATCAGTTGATTCCCGATGATGCTCCGTTGCATCCAGATCGAGACGGAGCGTTCAAGCCTTCCCCGGAGGAAGGACAGAGACCTGCAACCAAAAAGAAATCTGCGAAGGCGAAGGAATCTGCGGAAGGGAAGGTGCTGACGTACAAGGAGAGTATTTCACCGGAAGAGGGTGAGGAGCCCAAGTCTGGAGGATCTCTCTCCGACATCGAGGCACTGTTCACGGAGGCTATCTCGAAGGAGAAGGTAGCAGGTGCCGAAGAAGAGGAAGGGAATGGAGAAGAGGAAGAACTACCAGAGGGAATTGAGCCCGAATCTCGCGCGGCGAGACGGATCAAGAAACTGGTAGGAGATCTCAAGTCTTCCCACCAGACGCATGAGGAGCTTCGCGCTAATGCATGGCAGCAGTACAATGCTAGACTCGAAGCCACGCAGAAGATGGAGCACGCACTGGCTGAGCGCGACGCACAGCTGGCTGCGCTCAACGCGAAGGTGGAGCTACTCTCCAAGCGCCCGGAGTCAACTGAGCATCTCACCGACGAACAGCGAATCGAGCGTTCGTGGCAGGAGAAAATCAACACTGCCATAGACGAGCGCACGAAAGCGGCGCTTGCACCCTACGGTGAGAAGCTGGACATGGTCGGCAACTTTCTGGTTCAGCAACGGCGCGCGGCGGAGATCAATCACTATAAGCAACAGTTCGCGCGGGAAGCCGATCAAGCAGTGGACAGTGTGATCTTTCAAGGGTGCGATGCCAAGGCAGTGGAAGACGAGCGAAGCAACATCAAGAGCTGGGTGTATGCCATTGCCAACGACTTCGCGGCTCGTGGGTCCAACATCTCCATCGCTGATGCAGCGCGCGTTTTGCGCCAAACTGCAATGAAACTCGGGCTGGCATATGTAAAGGGTGCCGCCGCGAGGAACAAGGGGCCACAGCAGCGTGCTGCCAAAACGTCTCCGCCTTTACCAAAATCACGTCACGCGGCGGGTCCACAGGGAGATCCGTCGCCTAATCTGCTTATCGCGAACGGGTGGGAAGATGTCGTGCAGTGGGAACTGCATGGCAAGCCCCCGCTCGACTCGCGGAAGCTACCAAAGGAGTAGAAAATGCCAGGAGTAGGCATTGATGATTTCGGCGCATCATTCAAATACTACTTGCCGAAGTTCGTGAAGACCTACAACGAGGTCGACACGGTTCAGAACGTCCCGTTGGGCAAAGTCACCTGGGAAGGTGAGGAAGTCATCAAGAAGGTGCAAGTGGCGCGGAACGTCGCGATCACATACACCGCTGACGGCGGGCACATCCCGTCTCCAGGGAAGGTGAACTACGTCGAGTCGAAGGGAACACGCAAGTTCCAAGTCGGCTCGATTGGCATCACCGATGGTCTGCTCAACAACGCGAAGACCACCTCGCACGCTGCGGTTCGCGCAGTGGACTCCGAGATGCGCGGGCTCATGTCCGGTATGCGGACGGTGCGCTCGTTCTTCTTCTGGGGTGATGGCTCCGGGACCGTAGCTACGCTAGGTACGGTGCCTCTCACGGCGACCTTCGCTACGGTGCCGATCACAGTCAGTGACGCACGCGGCATGTGGGACGGACAGGACTATGAGATCCGCGATGCAGCGGCACCGACCACCATCCATGCGAGTTTCCGTGTTGCCAGAGTGGCACGCGCCCGCGCGGGTGGAGAGTCACAAGTCTTTCTGACTGCGAACCTCGCGGCTCTGGGTCAGGCGGCAGGCGACTTCATCACTTGGAAGAGTGGCGTGGACGCTGCATACGGCAAGGTCATCACCGGTCTCTCCACGTTGATCGACGACACGGCGGCTGTGTTCCAGAACGTCAACGTTGCCCTCTACCCGCGCTACTCCTCAGTAGTGCTGAACGGTGGTGGTGCACCGCAGACGCTCACGCCGGCTCTTTGTCGTACGTTCCTCGCCACGTTGGCGCAGGAGCGTGGTGAGAAGCAGGTGAGCAATCTGCTTCTCGGCACCTGCGTGTGGGACGCGAAGTCATTCGAGGAGATGTTCCAAGGTGACCTTCGCATTGCGCCTAGCACCCAGATTGGTGGGGCCAAGATTCCATCGTTCCAGTCGGTGTTCGGCACGTTCAGTGTGGGAACCTTCCCCGACGCGCCGTACAACCAGATCTTTGGAATCGAGCGCAGTGAGATCTCATGGCTCAAGCAGAAGGAGCTGGATTGGCGTCCAACCGGAGGCCCGCAGGGTATCTTCACGACCCAGCAGGGCTATCTTGGATACATTGCGACTGCGCTCTGTATCGATGACTTGTTCATCGAAGATCGCCGCCGCTGTGGCAAAATCACCAATCTGAGCGCCTCTGTCGGGTCAGCTTACTAGAAAGTAGCTGAGAGCGGAGTCCGACTTCTACCGGACTCCGCCCTCGGCACTTTGAGGAGGTGCATCATGGCGACATATGGTGAACACCATTACCACCTGGCAGCTGCGGACAGAGAAGGTCTGCTCAACGGCTACGCCGGGATACCTTGGAAGTGGGGTCTCAACACGATAGCGACGCAGGCCACGTACAATATGTTCGATACCGGCGGGGTTACATTCGCTGGTGGTGGCATGCGCGGCCCACGTCAGGAGCTTGTGGTCATCAACGCGGTAGGCATCGTTACCAACGGGGCCGGTGTGGGAACGATTGTCATCAACCATGTGACCGCCGCAGGTGTGGTCGCGGCGATTACGAACACAGTGGACCTCGGATTTCTTGGGCTTGCGGATACAGACATATTCGACTTTGCACAGATAGACGACGCGACCGCGCGACTTCGGTATGGAGAGAATCTCCAAATCGTAACCACGCAGGCCGCGCGGGCTCTCGTCATTGTCGAGATGGTCTGGACCGAGTTAGGAGGACTCTAGACATGGGCATTCCAACAATTGTACGAGTCCCCGCGATTCAACTTGGCTACCAGGGTTTCATACAGGGATCCCGGTACGACACAGGAGAAGAGGAAATGGCAAACGAGAAGCGGCGATACTGCTATGTGGACTTCACAAAGGAGCCGGTGACCGGTGTCTTCGCGAAGGCCACGCACGCAGTTGCTACCAGTGTGAATACGCAGCAGGACTACACTCGGGTAGGCGATCAACAAGCCTACTTCGAATGGGTTCAGATCGGTGCGAGTACTCCAATCTTCCCGACCGCATCTGCCACGGGCTGGGCTCTGCCTATGACTGACACGGATGCTACTGGCATCGCGATGAGTCAGGGCATTGTGGCTGGAGACCCGACCAACATGAAGTTCGTGACCGGAACGGATGCGTTCTTCATGAAGGTCCGGCTGGAGATGACTACCGTCGAGAACTTCCTCGTGTGTATGATCGGTTTCCGCGAGCTGGCGGCGTACGCAGTTACGACCACGTCAGCGTTGGCGCTCACTGACTACGATCACAAGGCTTTGATCGGAGTCATGGACGCTCTCGGTGCAGTTCGCTCGTTCGTGTCAACTGGCGCAGGTGCGGACGTATCGACTGTGGCCACGAATACTCCGGTATTGACGGGCGTCCCTGTGACCTGGGAAGTCCACGTCGGGGTGGATTTGAGCGTCACTTTCAAGGTGAACGGCGTGGCAGACCCATTACTCCAGGCGGCTACTCCGGTACTCACCACCGGCAGGACCCTGATCCCGCACATCATTGCGGTGGACGGAGGAGCTGGTGCGCTTGGATCAATAGAACTCGTCACCTACGAGTGCGGTCTCTCGCCGCTGTAGAGGAGGACTGAAATGGCATCAGCATTGAGAGGCATCAACATCGATCAGACCGCCACTCCCTACCCTGTGGTAGAGCAGCGGCGGACGACTCTGACAGCTGGACTTGAGGAGGACATTCTCCACTACGGTCCGTGCGGGGTAGCTCCCTGGCAAGTGTACTGTGCAGTGGTGGTCCCGGCGACGACCGGGGACGGTCTCAATTTCGAGTGGTATCCAGACCACTCGAACTTGACGAACAACACCATGCGGGTGCACTGGAACACGGACCCGGCGGCAGACCTCACTGGCATGGAGGTTATCCTCCGTGTGGAGTTCCCCGCGATGAAGTCGGGTGGTATCACCACCACCTGATGTGAGACACAGGAGGCCGGGCTCCTTGCCGGCAGGTATGCCTCCCGGTATGGGCTACCTGTCATCTCGGCGGAGGTCTCTCGTGTACTGTCCCCAGTGGGTTCTGACTGCGATCGAGCGTATTCATCCCCGCGCCCGCGTGGGATGGTCTGGAAGAAGTCCCCGCTACGAAGGGGAGCTGAATCCGGGCTCGTTCGTGCTCGTGCAGCTCTACCACAATCGGGATGCGCGACGAGCTATTCTCCCCGGGATGTGGTGCGATATCGAGGAACGCTGGAGCGATCGGGGTCCGATTTACGGGTCCAAGTGGGATCCGATGCAATGGACTCCCTTCCGCGTAGCGGAGATTCCTACCGAGGAATTGCTCTCTGGAAGGTTCACGGCGGACCATTCCAGACTCAAGTCACACGAGCGGGACAACACACTGTACGAGTGGATCAAGCCGATAGGTAAGAGGGTCTCGGACTCGGAGGATATGGTAGAGGCGGAGCTGAGTAGTAGACTGGATGACATCTCCGAGGCGACAGCAGACTACATGCTCCATCGCGCGGCGCGCTCTGATACCTGCGGAGCCGTGGCAACGCCGAGGAAGTTTCTCACCAAACGGGAGAAGGACATTCTGGCTGGGGATTATGACAGGTCTGTCAGGAAGAAGACTGGACCCTCCCCACATTCCCCGGCGCCTATGAGGTAGGACTCTCGTGGCAGAAATCAGGAATCTAGCGTGGTTGCGCACCGAGGTCGCCTTCCAGGTCAACTTCGGGCAAGACAATCCGAATGAGGATTTCGGCGGACAGACTGGAGATCCCTGGACGCGCATCGATATAGGTATCAACCGTGCATACAGAACCGAGTGGCGTAAGGCGGTCAACGAGGTGGGAGGTACACGGTTCTGGGATATAGAGACGGTAGTCTGGCCCGCCGCGCAAGTCACGTTGCAGTTGCCCGGATGGCTCAACGACACGTCGATAATGTACATCGATGACGAGACCGACAGTCAGCCGGGAACCCGCGTGTTCATCAATCCGCGCTGGTCCCGTGGTGCCAGCAGCATGTATACGCCGGAACTCTCTTGGCGCGACCACGATACGCTTCAGTGGGTATCCGATGGTCCAGCGCGGGATACTTCGTTGCTGTTCACCTACGTAGCAGAGCCTAGAAAGCTGAAGGACGAGCTGGACGAGCCAACTCTCATTCCGTATGCGCACCGGGATGTCATCGTACAGAGCGCCGCTGTGATTCTGCGCTTCTTCTCAGAGGACAGCGCTCCGGCGGAGTGGAAGGCAGAACTCAAGGATTTGAGGCAGGACTTCTGGGCCAGTATCAGTAGCAGCCGGCCCAGAGATCCTATCGGAAACAGAATCAGAGGAGCATGACGCTCCCGTAACCTGAGAGGTACACATGCCACGCACGGCAGAGGTTCAGAGAAAGCAAGACGAGAAGGTAGACCAGCAGGAATCAGCTTCGTGGATGAAGCTGGAGAACATGAGTGCAGTTCCTCAGAGTGTCTACGACAGTGAAGGGAAGCGCTATCAGCTGCTCGGAAACGGAGTAGATACGTTTCCTGAGCACATCGCGCGGCTCTTTCTGGACGGGGAGGCTGCTCGATTCGTTCAACCGTTCGTCTCTGTCGACATTCCACCGCGTCCCGGAATGCCGATAATCTGGATGGCAAACATGACCGGCAATCCCTTCGCGCCGCC
>Ga0316628_100005611_pt1 | contig 10112 bp, 9 predicted proteins | sample OWC_Aug_M2_C1_D5_FD_207648 | JGI IMG/M metagenome (GOLD analysis project Ga0316628, IMG submission 207648) | Wetland soil microbial communities from Old Woman Creek delta, Ohio, United States - OWC_Aug_M2_C1_D5_C | ecosystem: Environmental > Terrestrial > Soil > Wetlands | place: USA: Ohio... | reverse complement strand
TGCTGTTGGCCATCAAAACCGGGTGTGCGGCGAAACGCAGCATCTCGAGGTCGTTGTGGTTGTCTCCGATCGCCATCACCTCGCTCGGGTCGATCCCGTAATGCCGGGCACAGAAGGCGAGCGCCGTACCTTTTGAACAGCCGCGGTTCATCACGTCGAGCAGAGAGACGTTGCGCCGGAGGTATTTCGTCCAGGTCAGATGCACGTCGGAAGCTGCCGAAGACGCGCGCAGCAACGGTTCGACGGGCTCGACGACGGCCGGCGGGCCGCCGAAGAGAACTTGGATGGGGTCGGCGGCAAGCGCCGATTCCAGATCGTCGGTCAGCTCCAGGCAGTCCGCACTTTGCGCGAGGTACCAGCCAAGAGGGCCTTCGGAAACCGCGCCGTGCTGCATCACGATCTGCCCGCGGCCGGGGATATCGAACAGCAGCGCCACATAAGGCCGATACTCCCGGCTCGCTTCCAGCACCCGCCGCGCGACGGTGTGAGGCAGGAAATCACGATGAATCACCTCGCCCGTGGGGAGGGTGATGAGCGCGCCGTTGGACGAAATGAGCGTCACCGGACAGGCGATCTGCTCGATGTACGTCCGCGCGGAATGAGTTCTGCGGCCCGTGACCACGGCCACTTGGACGCCGCGGGCGGTCGCAGCTACGAGCGCCTGCTGGTTGGCGGTAGAGAGCTCCGAACGACTGTTCAGGAGCGTCCCATCCAGATCGATTGCCACAAGGCGTATCGGCATGAGACGCCATTCTAGCATGGCGCGGTAGCGGGGCGAGTTGGGTTGACCGTGTGTTGAGCCGTCAGTTAGACTGCCTCACGGATGTCGGCCCTCTTCCATCTTGAATGCGCGCGTTGCGCCAAGCAGTATGAAGCCGGGAAGGTCTATAACCTCTGTGCGTGCGGCTCGCCGCTCTGGGTGCGCTACGACCTGCGGCGGATCGACGGGGCGAAATGGCGCGAGCAATTGCCAGCTCGCCCTCCGAATCTGTGGCGCTACAGAGAAGTCCTGCCGGTGAGGGATGAATCGTGCATTGTATCGCTGGGGGAAGGATGCACACCGCTCCTGCACGCCGGTCGCCTAGGCGAGAAGCTCGGCATGGCGAACCTCTACCTCAAGGACGAATCGCTGAACCCGACGGGCTCGTTCAAGGCGCGCGGGCTCGCCGTGGCGGTGAGCGTGGCGAAAGAATTGGGGATCAAACGGCTCGCCATCCCCTCGGCCGGGAACGCCGGCGGAGCGCTGGCGGCTTACGCGGCGCGGGCGGGCCTCACGGCGACCGTCTTCATGCCGGAGGCGACACCGCTCATGAACCGGCTGGAGTGCGCGCTGTTCGGCGCCGAGGTTGTGCTCGTCCCCGGCAGCATCAAGGACTGTGCGCGCGCCTTGCGCGAAGGCGCCCAGTCCGAAGGCTGGTTCGATTGCTCCACGCTGCGCGAACCCTATCGCCTGGAGGGCAAGAAGACCATGGCGTACGAGGTCGTCGAGCAATTGCAGGGGCGACTTCCGGACGCCATGATCTACCCCACGGGTGGTGGGACGGGCTTGATTGGCATGTGGAAGGCCTTCGAGGAAATGCAGCAGTTGGGCTGGATCGGCGAGCGGCGCCCGCGCATGTTTGCCGTGCAGGCGACCCGCTGCGCGCCCATCGTGCGGGCTTTCGCGCAGGGCGCCGAGCAGGCGGAGGAGTGGTTGGATCCGGAAACCATCGCTTCCGGGCTGCGGGTGCCTGTGGCGATTGGTGATTTCCTGATGTTGCGCGTCCTGCGTGAAAGCCGCGGTGGGGCGCTGGCTGTTGATGACAGCGCCATGCTGGACGCTGTCCGCGGACTTGCGGAGGTGGAGGGGGTCATCACCTCGCCGGAGGGAGGCGCGACGCTCGCTGCACTGAGGCGGCTCCTCAGCGACGGTCACCTTTCGGGCTTGGAGACCGTCGTGCTTTTCCTCACCGCCAGTGGTTACAAATACGTTGAGGCTCTTGAAGCTCTGGGTAAGGCTCCCAGAAATTAGAAAACCATGAACAAAACCGAGCGGCTCTACTACAACGATTGTTACCTCCGGGAGTTTGCAGCACGCGTGACGGCCTCGGGGCCGGATCCGCGCGGCTGGCGTGTGGTGCTTGATCGCACGGCATTTTATCCCGAGTCCGGTGGACAGCCCGCGGACCGCGGCATGCTTTCCGACGTGCCGGTCGTCGATGTGGTCGACGAGGGCGACACGATCGCGCACATCGTGGAGAAACAACTGGATGGCCCGGACGTCGCGGGGCGAATCGACTGGGAGCGCCGCTTCGACCACATGCAGCAGCACACGGGCCAGCACATCCTCTCGGCGGCCTTCGAGAAGGCGGGGCAATACAAGACGGTCTCGTTTCACCTCGGCTCGGAAATCTCGACCATTGATCTGGATTCCGACCGCCTTTCCCGTCGCCAGATGGATGAAGCCGAAGACTTAGCAAACCAGGTCATTGCAGAGACCCGAGAGGTGAAGATCACGGTTGCGCCCGCTGAAAAGGCCGCGGAGTTGGATTTGCGGAAACCCACGGAACGGGAAGGGGAGATTCGCCTCGTGGAGGTGCGCGACTTCGACCGCTCGGCCTGTGGCGGAACGCACGTGAGCAACACGGGCGCCGTGGGAATCATCCTGGTGCGCAAGTTCGAGCGCCTCAAAGGCCTGACGCGCGTGGAATTCGTCTGTGGCCGCCGCGCTCTCCGGGCCGCGCGCGGAGATTATGCGACCTTGACGGAGGCCGCGCGGCTGTTTTCCGGCGCGCTCGAGAACGTGCCCACGCTCATCAGCAAGCAGAGCGAAGAACTCCGTGCCGCACTGCGGGCGCGGGAAAAGCTCGTCAAGCGGCTCGTCGAGTATGAGACCGGCGAGGCGTGGTCCGCGGCAGAAGAAAAGGGGGGACGGCGAATCATCCGGCGGGTCTTTGCGGCAGAGGACTACGACGAGGCCAAAATGCTGGCCCACGCGCTGGCCCGTCAGCCCGCCGCCGTCGCACTGCTGGGAGTCAAGGGCAAGGCAGCCATGCTGTTCTTCGCGCAGTCTCCCGGAGGCGGAGCGGATATGAGCAGCATCCTGCGTCAAACCGCTGCCAAGTTTGGGGGCAAGGGCGGCGGCAGCCGCGACTTCGCGCAGGGGGGCGGGTTCGAGGAAGCGCGGCTTGAGGAAGCTCTGGAATTTGCTGAGGGTCTGCTGTAAACGACGGTCGGGGCCGTAAGAATCGACTACATGTGAGGGAAGGCGACCAAAAGTGGGAATCGAGAAGATTCCAATGCGGGGCGTGCTGGGCGCGATCATCGGGCTCGGGATCACGATGGCCATCCTCGTGGCGATTCCCGCCTCGCGCTGGTTCCTGCTTCTCAGCGTTCCCGCGGGCCTGGCGGTGGCATTGATATTGCACTTCGTAAACAAGCCCCGCGAGTAGGGCACGTCCTGTCGCGGCTGCCACTTCCTATTTCCGTCCGGCCTGTGCTAGGATGAGGCGTTTTTGATAAGACCGTGAACTTCCTGGGAATGCCTGTATGGCGGCCGAGACGGCGGCTCATTCTGCGGTGACTCATCTAGTCCGACCGGAAACGGTGATCGAAGCGGACGGCGAAGGCGCAGCATTGGAGCTGGGCGTGCTGGCTGGCAAGCCGTTGCTGATTGTCCTGCGCATCGACGAGATCATCGAGCAAGAGTCCCTTCAGGTATCGATTTGGGGATCGGCAGACGGCCAGCAATGGGGCGAGAAAGCCCTCTTCTGGTACCCGCAGAAGTTCTATCGCGGCGCCTCTCCGGCCGCTCTTGACCTCAGCCAGCGCCCGGAAATCAAATTCCTGAAGGCGCGGTGGGAAACCAATCGCTGGGGCCGCGGGTATCCGCGACCCCTTTTCAAGTTTGCCGTCGAAGTCCAGGAACTTCCGGCCGGCTAGAGAATCTCCCGCACGAGGACTCCTCACGTGGAAGAAGATACGCGCGAATTCGTCACCCCAGACATTGACAAGCGCGAGCACCGGCGTGCCAAGTTGATCACTCAGGTGCGCTGCGAAGCGCTCGGTCGTGAAGCCCTGTTGCTCACCCGCGATGTGAGTGTGGGCGGGATGTTCGTCAATGCGCAGGATCCGTTCCCGATGGACTCGGTCGTCAGCATGGCCTTTCGCCTCGACCCCCTCTCGCCCCTTTTCACCTGCCGCGGTACGGTTGCCTATGCGATCAACGGGTTGGGCATGGGCGTGAAGTTCGACGACCTTAGTGACGAAGTTCGCCAGGCCCTGCAGAAATTTGTGGACGAAGCCAGCTGATTCCTGCATTCTTTCCCTTGCCAAACTTCTTGGGGGATGCGATGAGATGGAGCGCTATACTCTCTGTATTGCTGGGCATCAGCGTGCATGCGGTCGCGCAGCAGCCTGCGCAAGCTCCCCCCCAGACCGCGCCTGACCAATCCCTGGAAACCGAAACCGTGCAGTCGTCGCAGCCCGCATCGGCCACCATGCCGTCGGGCGAGGGGTTCATGGAACCCGCTCAGGTGAAAGAAATCCTCCAGAAGGTCTGGCTGGCGGAGTACCGCCTCAATGACCTCCTGACCCAGGTGCAGCCCGAACGCTGGAAGCTCGATGATTCGACCCGCCGCTCTTTCCAGCAGACATTTGAAACGCTTCGCTCGGAGCTGAAGGCTTTGGAAGAGTGGCGCAGCCAGCTTGACGCTCGGCCCGACAGCATGTACCTGGGATACATGATGCACGCGTCCGTCGATGCCGTGCTGCCGCGTCTCGATGCCGTGACGCGCATGATTTCCGCACACGAAAACTCCAGCCTGGGCGCGCAATTCAGCCAGGCGGGAAACCAGCTGTTCGACCTCCAGCAGGCGGTGCAGCCATACCTTGTGTATCTTCTGCGTAATCAGGACCAACTGCTGCGGGCCGCGCAGGGGAACCTGGCCTCCTGCCAGAACGAATTGAGCTACGCGATGCGCGGGCGCACTCAACGCGTCACTCCTATGAGGAATGTCCGGCCAGACTTCAAGGGCCGCCGCAAGCCCAAGCCTGCGACCGCCGGCAAGGAAGGCGGCGCGCCCGCCGGGGCCGCACCCGTCAAGAAGCCCTGAGCCGAAGCATACGTCCCATCCGGCTCATCTCAATCCGCCAGTTTGAACGTCACATCGATTTCCGTCGCCACTTCCACTGGCTCGCCATTCAGCAATGTGGGCTGATAGCGCCAGCGTGATACAGCCTCCAATGCGGCACCCACCAGCCAGGGGTGGCCGCTCAAAGCCCTCAGATTCTGGATCCTGCCATCCGTGGCGATGACCGCTTCGAGCCGTACGATACCCTGGACGCGAGACCTCCGGGCGGACGGGGGGTAATCCGGCCTGGGCTGGAAGATGGCCATGGCGGCAACGACGTCCCCGCCGCGGCGGATTCGGACCGGCTCATGGGTTTTGGTTGCCGCGAGTAGCGGTGGCGGAAGAGTGGTCCCCATCAGGAGGTTGCGGATCACGGCGTCGCCCTTTCCGGCGGGCCCGAAGCTGACGCTACCCGGTACTGCAATGTCAGGTTGCGGAGGAGGAGAGGGCTCGTCGACGTATTTCGCAATGACGTCGGGGATCAGCGGCGGGGCTTGGAGTTTGTCTGAGTTCGCGGTGGGGCGGGCCACATGGGGCTGTGAGGCTTGCCTGTGACCAGGAGGAGGGCCCGGCGGCGGTGGGGGGATGAACACCGTCCAGGCATTGCGCAGTTCGGTGAGGGTCAGTGCTTGGGTGTTGATCAGCGGCGCGAGGACCAGCAAGCCCAGCAATGCCAGTTCGAGAAAGCAGGCGAGGGGCATGGTCGGGGGTGACGGAGAGGGATTGAGTAGAGAATCTTCAAACACGGCGGCACCTCCAGCGTCGATTCCGCGTGGAGCGGATCGGGTGATTCGAGGAACGCCGGCGGCCGCCGCTTCCTCCTTCCGCCTGAATTGACACCGCCGCGGGTTGAAGGGTTTCTTTATTTTGAAATATCCAGTAGGCGGCCGCAGTGCGGGGGGAGGTTCCGAGCCGCCCTGTTCATCACCGGCGCAGGGGCTGTCGGTCTGTGGGCCGGCTAGCGCATGGCCTTTGTCAATTCGTCTGCCGCGGCATTGATCAGTTGGGCTTCATCTTGAAGAACGCCTGCCACGCGGGCTATTTCGGTTTCAGCGTCCTTCCACTCCTTCTGTTCGATCGCTTCGCGAGCGCCCGGGAGCGTCTTTACACCGTAGCCGGTGTAGAAGCCCGGGGCGTAAATCTGATGCTTGAACCAGGGGCGCGACGGCAGGCCCTCAGAGAGCGTCAACCTCCGCTCGCTTTCTACGAGCAGGGCATTGACCCGCTGTACCCCGGCAGGATCCAGTTTGTCGATGCCGTAATCGCGCGCTTTTTCGAGTGTCGTGGAGTATTTCTGAGCTTGGCGCGCAACTTCCTCGACGGCGTTTTCGAGCGGCGCGAAATTCAGGAAAGGAGGCACCTCTTCCCGGGGCGGAGGAACCGAGGTTTCCTTGGGATCCGCGGTCGCCGTGAAGACGCCTTCGTCCAGTCCCCGATTGCGCTCAAGGATGTCATTCCGCTGCTTCTCATGGAATTTCTTGAGATCCTCCATGTACTTGCGGACCGTGTCGGCGAAGTCGGAAAACTCAAAAGGCAGCACTTGGGAGTCTGCCATGCGCAGCACGGCGAGGCCCACCGTCTGGGCCAGCGCGCGACCGTATACGAAGTCGGTATCGGAAAAGTGCGTGTACCAATAGAAGTCGTCGTAGATGGAATGATAAATTCCGCCGTCGTCCTCGCCCCCGAAGTAGAGATTCAGCGAGGCGACGCCCAAATGATCGATGAAGACCGTGTAGTCGGAACCCGAGCCGAGTGCGGCGATGCGCAGGTCCCTGCGGGTTCGAAGCTCCTGGCGGTCTTCCGGAGATTTGGAATCCGCAATCCGTTTCAGTTGCAGACGTCGCCGTACGGGTATGTTCTTTTCGGGATCGACCACGTCTTTCGCCACCCCGTTTACAAACTCCTCCAGGGTGTGTGAGCCGCTTGCGTTGAGATAGCCGCGCCCGTTGGCGTCGGTATTGATGTAGGCGACGGCGTGGCGGCGCAGTTCTTCGGCGTGGGCCTCCGCCCATTCGGTCGAGCCGAGGAGTCCCTCTTCCTCGCCGTCCCAGGCGCAATAGATGATCGTGCGCTTGGGCCGCCAGCCTTGTTTGAGGAGTTCGCCGAGAGCGCGAGCCTCTTCCATCTCCGCGACCATCGCGGAGACTGGATCTTCCGCGCCGTTCACCCAGGCGTCGTGGTGGTTGCCACGCACGATCCACTCGTCCGGGTAGACCGCCCCGGGAATTCTGACGATTACGTCGTAGAGGGTCTTGATATCCCAGTGGGCTTCGACTTTGAGATGCACTCGAGCGGGTCCGGGCCCGACGTGATAGGTGATGGGCAGAGCCCCGCGCCAGGCCTCGGGCGCGACCGGCCCGGCGAGTGCGGCCAGCAGAGGCTGTGCGTCGCCGTAGGATAGTGGCAGGACCGGAATCTTGGTGAGGGTTTGCGCTTCCTTCAGCTTCAACCGTTGGGCGTCCTTCGTGGCGCCGACGCCGGGGGTGAGCGGATCGCCAGGATGAATGACCATATCCATGACGCTGCCGCGTTGCGCGCCATCGGGAGGCCGCCAGGCGCCTTGCGGAAAAACGTCGCCCTCAAAGTAGCCGTCGTCTCGCGGGTCGGAGTAGATGAGACAACCCACGGCACCATGCTCTGCTGCGACCTTGGGCTTGATGCCTCGCCACGAGGCTCCGTAACGAGCGATGACAATCGCGCCTTTCACGGAAATGCCCAGCCGCTCGAGCTGCTCGTAATCTTCCGGGATGCCGTAGTTCACGTAAACGAGTGGGGCCGTGACGTCGCCGTCGATGGAATAGGCGTTGTAGGTGGGAAGCTGCTCGTCGTGCTGGCTGGACGTGGGATCAACCGCCACCGTGGGCTCCTCAAGCTTGGCGACGAATCGCGTGGGCTCAAGCATTTCCACCCGGCGCTCTTTCGGAGTAGGGAAGAGAACGTCAAAGGTCTCGATGTGGGCGTCCAATCCCCATTCCTTGAACTTGGCGAGAATCCACTCGGCGTTGTCCTTGTCATACGGCGAGCCGACGTGGTGCGGCCGCGCCGACAGATGCTTCATGTACTCGCGCAGATTGTCGGGCTTGGGGATGGCCTGGAACTTCGTCTCCCACTCCCGCTCAATTCGCGCCGCTTCGTCGGAGAACCCGAGGATGGCCTGCGAGGGCCCGGTTTCGGCCGCTCCAATCGGAATGATGAGAAGGATCGATAGAACTCCAATCAAATAACGGCGCATGAAACCTCCTGGGGTACCCACGGCCCGCTGGGCCGTCTTTTCAAACGAGACGTTCCAGCGGAGTGTCTTGACTATCCAGAAACGGGAAATTACGCGGCGCTCTCTGCCAGGCTCTTGTCGATGATCTTCAAGCCCTCATCGATATCCGCCTTGCCGATGTTGAGCGGCGGCGACATGCGAATGACGTTGGCGTAGAGCCCCCCTCGGCCAACAATCAGACCGTTCGCCCGCGAGCGCTCCATGAAACGGGTGGCGAGTTCGGTGCCGGGCTCCTTTGTGGCGCGATTTTTCACGAGTTCGATGCCTTGCATCAGACCCATGCCGCGCACGTCGCCGATGGTCACGTGCTTCTCTTTGAGGGCCACGAGTCCCGCGTTGAAGTGGTTGCCCATCTCGTGGGCGTTGTCCATCAGGCGCTCTTCCTCAATCAGATCGATCGTGGCCTTGGCGGCGACGCAGGCGACGGGATTGCCGCCAAACGTGGAAATCGTCAGCCCCTTGTACGCGTCGGCAATCTCCGGCCGCGTCAGCGTTAGGCCGATGGGCACGCCGTTGGCCATGCTTTTGGCGCTGGTGATGATGTCAGGCTCGACTTCCCAATGCTCGATGCCCCACCACTTCTTGCCCGTGCGGCCCCAGGCGGCCTGGACTTCGTCGGCGATGAAGAGGCCGCCGTAATTGCGCACGATCGTGGCGACGATCTTGAAATAACCCGGCGGTGGGACGATGAAACCGCCCAGGCCCTGGATCGTCTCCGCCAGAATGCCGGCGACAGCACCGCCGGTTGAAGTCTTGATGACTTCCTCGATGTCCTTGGCGCAGTGGAGATCGCAGCTCGGATAGGTGAGCCCATAGGGGCAGCGGTAGCAATAAGGGCCCGGCGCGTGCACGATGCCGTACGGGATCACACCCGCCTTGCGCCAGGTGTGCAGGCCGGTCAAGGACTTCGTGAGTTGGGAGTGGCCGCTGTAGCCGTGGCGGAGCGCCAGCAGTTCGTAGTTGCCTGTAAACATCCGTGCCGCCAGCACGGCCACCTCGTTCGCTTCCGTGCCGCTGTTGGTGAAATAGCACTTCTTGAGTTGGCCCGGCGCGATCTGCGCCACCTTCTCAGCCAGCGCCACGATGGCCTCGGTGGGAAAAAGCGTCGAAGTGTGCTGGACGCGGTCGACCTGCTCCTTGATCTTCTTCGTCACCTTTTCGTTCGAATGCCCGACGCTGATGGTGACGATCCCGCCCAGGAAGTCGAGATACTGCCGCCCGTCGAGATCGTAAACGTATTGCCCCTTGGCGTGGTCAATCACCAGCGGGTCCTTGTAGTACGTGGTGACGCAACTGAAAAGATACTCTTTATGCTTGCGGATGATTTCATTTCTGGTCATGATCGTCCTCTCGCGCTAATTGACGCTTTCCGAGCGAATCCGGTTGGGGCGGCCCTTCGTCACACAGCGCCCTCTTAGGGTTTCAAATATCCGTCGAGCCATCCCAAAACTGTCTTGTACCACAGCTGACTGTTCTGCGGCTTATTGACCCAGTGGCCTTCATCAGGGAAGTAGAGCAGCCGCGAGGCCACGCCGCGCCGCTGCAGTGCCGTGAAAAGCTGGAATGCCTGTCCGACCGGCACGCGATAGTCGAGCTGGCCTTCGACGACCAGCATCGGGGTCTGAATGTTTTGTACGAAATTCGATGGGGATGACTTCTCCCGCAACTCCTTGCCGAGCTTCTCCCACGGCGGGCCTTTGAACTCCCACTCGTCGAACCAGAGCTCCTCC
>Ga0316628_100005610_pt1 | contig 10114 bp, 8 predicted proteins | sample OWC_Aug_M2_C1_D5_FD_207648 | JGI IMG/M metagenome (GOLD analysis project Ga0316628, IMG submission 207648) | Wetland soil microbial communities from Old Woman Creek delta, Ohio, United States - OWC_Aug_M2_C1_D5_C | ecosystem: Environmental > Terrestrial > Soil > Wetlands | place: USA: Ohio... | reverse complement strand
GAAGGCGGCGTGACGGACGTTCCTGAACGCCCGCAGCACCGACGCGGCGACGCCGACTCCCGGCACCGCCTCGGGGATCACGCGTACCGCGCGCTCCACCACCCCGCGCCACCCGCCGAAGCGCCGCGCGCGGTCGAGCGTCGCCCCCCAGGCGACGGCCTCGGCCACCCGGTGCACATCCCAGCGTCGCCGCCCGAGGGAGTCGCGCCAGCGAGCCAGGCGCAGGTACCGCGGCTCCGCCGACGGCTCGACCTCCGCAGCCAGGATGGGCGAGAGGTTCGCCGCGTCCGCGATCGCATCGAGGAGCGGCGCGGGCTGGGGATCGCCATCGAGGCGCCCGAGCACGTCCGCGAACGCGAAGCCGCGGGCGCGGGCCACCAGCACGAGGTCGAACGCGGAGCGCAGCGACCCTGAGGACCACGCGTGGTTGCGCGCATCGTGCAGCAGGAGGTGCCAGAACAGGTCCGCCGGCGCGGGACTTGTGATGCCCGGCGTCGAGGAGGGCTCGGCCCGCGCGAACCAGCCGTCGGCCTCCGCCGCGGGGCCCCACCGGGCGGGGCCGAGCCGCCAGTGGAGCTCGAGGGCTCTCCCGGCTGCGCTGGTGAAGGTCTCGTGGTACGGCCGGTACACGGGGTGCACGTCGGCGCGGCGCCCCACGGCGCGTACGTAGCCCAGGGACTCCAGGGAGAACCCGGCCTGTTCCGACTGCGCCTCGCCGACAAGAAGGTCGATGTCGCCCATCCACCGCACCCCGAGCGCCGGCACGTGGTTGCCGACGAGCAGGGCCGATCCCTTCAAGGCGACGGCCGGGATGCCGGACCGCTCGAACTCCGCGCCGACGCCAGCCAGCTCGGCCGTGAGGGCCACGCACTGCTGCCGCGCGTCCTCGAAGGCGTCGGCGGCGACAGTGTCCACCTCGGGGGGCGCCACGTCGCGGAGCTCCAGCGCCTGGAGCGCCCAGCCGACCGGAGCGCCGACCCCGTCCCACGTCAGCGCGGACATCCACGAGCGGTCCGGCGCGTCCGCCGCGGCCCAGCGCTCGAGGAGTTGCGCGGGCGCGGGTCCTCCGCCGAGCGCCGCGCTCAGCGTGCGTGCGATGAGGCGGCGGATCTGGATCGGGTTCAGACCGTGCGACATACGCAAACACCCCCGACGACGCGCCGGGGGTGTGGAGAATGGGCGGTGAGGGACTCGAACCCCCGACCTCTGGTATGTGAGACCAGCGCTCTAACCGGCTGAGCTAACCACCCATCGTCACGTGGACGACAGTGCGGGAAAGTACACAGCGGGCTCGGGTGGCGCCACCGGCCGCGCGCCCCCCCAGAGAGGGCTCTAGCGCATCCGGACGGCGACCTGGCCGTAGTACCCGATGGCCGAGACGGTCGCGCCGATCACCTCGTAGTCGCGGCGGTAGGCGGCGCAGTAGTCCTCGAGCGCCCGGAACTCGTGCAGCACCGAGGAGAACTCGTCGAACAGGATGATGGCGCCCGGGACGAGGATGTCGTGGCACCGCGTGAGCACGTACAGGGCCGACGCGTACAGGTCGCAGTCGATGTTCACCACCAGACGCCCCTTGGGGGCGAACGACGCCAGGAAGCTCGGGAGGGTGTCCTGGAACAGGCCGGGAACGAAGGAGACGCGGGGGTCGTCGATCGCGGGCGCGCGGCCTCCGGCGTCGAACTCCCCCCGGCTCCGCTGCCCGTGGAAGAAGCCCCAGGCGTCCGGCAGGCCGGAGAAGGTGTCGAAGCCGACGAAGCTCGACTTGGGATTCGAGTTGAGCGAGAGCCACTTCCGCATGGACTTCCCCTCGAACACGCCGAACTCGAGGTATGTGACCGGCGTGCCGGGGTCGATGACGTGGGACGCGAGGTACTCGAACAACTCGAAGCCCCCCACCAACAGGGGCACCCCCCGGGCCCGCTCGCACCGCCAGGTCTCGAGCGCGGGAAGCTGGGCAAGGAGCCGCAGGCGGGCGCTGTCGGGGAGGAGCCGCGAGACGATCCGCTTCACGCGGGTCCGCGTGGTGATGCGCACGTGCGGCAATGTACAGCCCGGTCCGCGGGCGGGCGAGCGAGCCGCCGTGGCACGCAAGTGGCGCCATCCGGCCGGCCTCCGCTCCGGCGTGGACGGCGGGAGTGGGCCCTGCAGGGCTCGAACCTGCGACCAACGGATTATGAGTCCGCCGCTCTAACCACCTGAGCTAAGGGCCCGTGCGGCGCAATCTTGCCGAGTCGCCGAGGCAGGTCAATGGCCCCCGGCACCTTCCTGTGGGCGGCCCGGACCCGGCCGCCCGTCGCTTGCCCGACGTGTCGCGCCGGGTAACTTGGCAGGCGTTGCGGCGGCTCGGCGCGGCCACCTGAGGGAGAGGGCGTTACGGATCCCAGGGACGAGATGAGGAGCGAGTGGGACCGAATCGCGCGGGAGAACGCGTGGTACGGCATCGCGTCCTGGGACGAGTTCGCCGACGCGTCCCGGCTCGACGAGGAGCGCTTCTGGCGCTCGGGCGCCGTGCTCGCTGACAACCTCCTCGACCACCTCGGCCTCGCCGACCCGTCCGCCCTCGTGGCCGTGGAGATCGGCTGCGGCAACGGGCGCGTGACGCACCGCCTCGCTGAGCGATGCCGCGAGGTCTGGGCTCTCGACATCTCACCGGAGATGATATCCCGCGGGCGGCGGCGCTGGGCCGGCCTGGCGAACGTGCACTGGACCGTCAACGGCGGCGCCGATCTCGAGCCTGTGCCGGGCTCGTCCGTCGACGTCGTGCTCTCGTTCATCGTCCTCCACCACGTCATCGACCCCGGCGTGGTGCTCGGATACGTGCGCGACACGGCCCGGGTGCTCAGGCCCGGTGGCCTCGCCCTCCTGCACGTACACACCGTGGAAGAGGCGTGGGTGCGGCGCCTGGCCCGGCGAGTTCGCCCGCCCCCGGCGATGGACCTCTGGTGGGACCGCGGGTTCGCTCCGCGCCCGGCCGCGACTCCCGTCCCGCCGCCGTCCGCGATCGTCGCCAGCCGCGTCTGGACGGGTGGGCGTGTTGCGATGGGCGAGCTGCAACGGACGGCCCGCGCCGCCGGGCTGGTGATCGAGCGGGTCGAGAACGGCGGGACCTTCTGGACCTTCCTCACACTGCGGCGACCCCACTGACCCCTTGGACGGGCCACGCGGGGTGGCTCACCGATCGCCGGCGAGCAACCGCTCGAGCGGGCGCACCACGACTCTCCAGTCGTAGCGCTCCACCGACGAGTCCCAGGCGGAGTCCCACCCACGCGCGAGCGCGGCCGTGATGGCCGCGGCGAAGGCGCCCGGCTCAGAGGGGGCGATGCGGAGGAACGGCAGGTCCTCGCCGTCGTAGGCGGAGAGCGGCGTGGCTACGGCGGGTCTCCGGGCTGCGGCGTAGTCGAAGAGCTTGATCGGGAGCATCGCGTCGGTGAGCGGGCTCCGGTGGAACGGGATGAGACCGACGTCGAAGAGCGCCACGTACGCCGCGACCGAGGCCGGAGGCACGAAACCGGTGACCGTCGCTCCGGCCGCGCGGAGCTCCGGTGCCCGCGCACCGTCGCCGACGACCAGCAGGGCCGCGTCCGGCTGAGTACGACGCACCAAGGTGAGGGCCTCGAGCGTCAGTCCCGTGTCCACCCAGTCGTCCAGTCCCCCCGTGAATCCGAGTATCGGTCCCCGTCCGACGTCCAGACGCCGTCGGAGCTCCTCTACGGTCGCCAGCGGGACGCCGCGGTACTGAACGACCGGCACGCCGTTCGGCACGAGGACCGCATCGCGTCCGAACTCTCTTCTCGCGAGGTCGCGAAGCGGGCGGGACGACGCGGTCAGCGCCGCCGCCCGCCCGATCTCCCGCCGCATGAACTGGCGGATTGCCGCGGCGATCTCCGGGTGTCCGGCGCGCTCCCACCCCGCCGGATGGTCGTCCGGGATGTCGTACACGACGGTGCGGCCCCGGCCACGAGGCGCCCGCACCTCGCCGGTCCCCTGGGTGAGGACCGCATCGATCCTCCACAGCCACGCCCCCACTGCCAGTGCGGCCCCTTGCCAGGCGCGGGAGAGCCGCGGCCAGCGTGGGAGGCTCGGGAGACGCACCGCAGTGACGCCCGGCGCCAGCGGCCGCACTGACACCGTGAAGGCCTGCCTGAGGTGCCACAGCAGCTTGCGCGCCGACGAGAGGCCGAGAGGCTGCCGCTCGCCGGACAGCATCCGTACGCGGTGCCGCTCGCCCAACGCGATCGCCAGCTCGGCCCCGCGGTGGCGCAACGGCGTGTTCGGCACGGCGGGGATGACGAGGATCCTCACGGCCGGCGCGCCGTCATCACGAGGGTCTCGAAGTCGCGAGAGGGCTGCTCGAGATCCCGCGAGACCGGCACCTCGGCCACATCCGCGAATCCAGCATCGGTGAGGCGCCGAGCGAGGGTCTCGGAGTCGTAGGCGTAGTGGTGCTCCCCCCCCTGGCGGAAGTGGTGGTTCAGTGCGTCGCCGCGGGTCGCTGCCCACGGCGGCAGGAAGGGAGCGAAGGCGCTGCGGAAGGCGGGGTCCCCGGACGTGTAGGCGCGCACGTGGCGCGCCAGATCGGGGACGCTCAGCCGCAGCGTCCCGCCCGGCCTGAGGACCCGGTGCGCCTCGGCGAGGAAGTGCCCGCCCTCGTCGGGCCACGCCAGGTGCTCGAACAGGTGCTCCGCGTAGACCTCCCGCGCGCAGCCGTCGGGGAAGGGCCAGCGCCGGCGCACGTCGAGGCGCAGGTCGGCGGCGGGGTGGAGGTCCACGTTCAGCCAGTCCGCCTTCACGTTGTCGCCGCACCCGAGGTGGAGGCGGAGCCCGCCCCCCGTTGCCAGCGCCCGGACGCGCCGGCGGTGCAGCAGCAGCGTCCGGGCGTGGACGGCCGCGAGCAGCGCTTCGAATCGCAGCCTCGCCCATGCATTGCCGACCGGGCCGGTCACGAGGGTACCCGTCCGGTCACATATACGCTCCCCCCGACGCCGCGCGCGAGGCGGGAGCGGTCGAGGTGGTACCACAGCTTCGCCGCGTGGACGAGCAGGTCGTGGTAGAGTGCCATCGGAAGCGGGAGCACGAAGAACAGGGTATTCAGCACCCGGTGCACGCGGTGGTAGTCGAAGCGGTTCTGGTGCCAGGCGTTGAACCTCTCCACCTGGACGTCGGCGAATCCGGCACCCTCGAGCCAGCGGCGCGCATCCGTGGCCCGGGGCATCGTCGCGTAGTCGTGGCCGACGGCGCGGGTTCGCGTCTCCCACTCGACCGGCCGGTACGCGGCCATCCACGCGTCGTATGAGCCCGCGTTGTCGGTCACCGGCAGATGGGCCAGGAGCCGGCCGCCGGGCCGCAGGCAGCGGCGGACCTCCCGCACCGCCGCCGCCGGGTCGCCGGTGTGCTCGAGGACATCCATCGCGAGTGCGACATCGCAGCTCTTGCCGGCGAGCGGCAGGGCCTCCGCGCTCGCGGCGTGGAACCGCGCCCGCGGGTGGTGGGCAGTTCGGGCCGCCGCGACCGCGGCCGTCGAGAGATCCACGCCCACTCCCGCTACGTCAAACGTCGCGAGGATCTCGAACAGCCTGCCGCCGTCGAGGCACCCCACGTCGAGCACCGTCTCGCCGCCCCGGGGCCGGAGGTCCGCGATGTGCCGGCAGTGCGACCAGTAGGTGAGCGTGATGTCGGGTGCGCGACCGAGCTTCCACCCGCCGTACGCTTGGTGCGCGAGCGCGTCGTAGATCCCCTTCTGCCAGGCCTCGGTCGCTCCCAGCGACGCGGCATCGACGAGCAGCCGCACGCCGGCGATCGCGGGGAAGGCGAGGCCGCACCCTGCGCACGAGGCCACATCGGCCTCTTCGCCGGCGACGTCCATGACGGTGCGGCAGCGCGGGCACACGAGGGCGGGCCAGCCGCTCACGCGTTCACGCCCGACGCGACGGCGCCGAGGTAGGCCGTCATCTCCTCCGCCATCCGCGTTCCGAGGAATCGGCGCCGCACCGTCTCCTTGCCAGCGACACCGAGCCGTGCGGCCAGGCCCGGGTCGGCGTGGAGGCGCCGGAGCTGTTCGGCGAGGGACTCGGCGTCTCCGGGGGCGAACCGGAGGGCATTCCGGTCCGGCTCGAGTATCTCGGCGCTGCCCCCGGTCCCCGTCCCTACCACCGCGCATCCCGCCGCCATCGCCTCCAGTTGCACGATACCGAACGGCTCCTCGTATGTGGACGGGAACACGACCACGTCGTGGCGCGCATACACGTTCGGGAGCGCGTCCCGCGGCACGGCGCCGCTCCAGGCGATGCGGTCGCCCACTCCGAGCTCGGCGGCGGTCCGCCGCAGGCGCGCCACGTACGCCGTGTCCTCCTCGGGTCCGACGACTGTCAGCGTCGCGCCAGGGGCGTCCAGGCGCGGGAAGGCCTCGATCAGGGTGTGCAGCCCTTTCGCGTCCCAGATGCGCCCGACGAAGAGGAGCCGCGGCGGCCCCGGGTGGCGTTGTGCCCGGACCTCCGCCGCCATCGTGGCGAACGCGCCGAAGAGGCCGTAGTAGATCACGCGTTCGGAGCGGTCCGCCACGAGCCCGCCGGCGTGGAACCGGTCCTGGAGATGGCGGGAGCCGAAGGCGATGTGCGTAAACCGCAGCGGCTCGGCCCTGGCCGGCGCACCTCCCAGCGTCGCCGCGGCGGCCGCGGCCCCGCGCAGGGCGCGCCGCACCATGTACTCGGGGCGTGGCGCGAACTGCCCGGTCCACGGGTCGAGGTCGTGCGGCGCGCGGTGCTTGCGGAGCGGCCAGTCGCCGAACGCGTACACGACCGCAGGCACGGAACCGTTGAGCAGCAACGTGAGTGCGGCGTGCGCCACTCCGCCCACGTTCCACAGGAGGATCACCTCCGGCCGCGCGCGCGCGAGCGCCTCGCGCATCGCACGCCGGTCGTCGCGCTCCCACTCCGCCAGGCGCACCCGCCACATGGGTCCACCGGCCCGGCGGCGCGAGTGCAGCGCGCGCCGCACGTACGGCGGGTCCGTCGTGGTCTCCGAGACGCCCCAGTCGGTCGCGAGCACCTCCACCTCGTGCCCCTTCTCCCGCAGCGCGTCGGCGACCTCGGCGGCCGCGACCTCGTATCCGCCGAGCGTGAGCGGCGGGTAGAGGTCGGAGACGGCCAGGATCCTCACGACGGGGACCTGTCGGGGGCCAGGCGCCGCACGTCGCGCAACAGGTCGGGCCAGACCTCCGCGCGGCCGAGGGCGAAGACCAGCGCGGCGGCCGCGAGCGCGCCGGCCGTCCCGCCGGCGAGGATCGCCGGCCAGGGAGCCAGGATCGTCGCGGCGAGTTGCGCCACGGCGAAAGCGCCGAGCGCCGCGAAGACGGGAAGCAACACGTCGGGCATCCAGCGCGGCCGCGCCGCCGCCGGGAGCAGGCGGCGGATGACGAGCGCCTTCGGCGCCGTGGCGGCGAGTTGCGCCACCGGGATGGCCAGGAGGCCAAGCCACGGCGCCATCGCCATGGCGAGCGCGACCTCGAGCGCGAGGTAGCCAGCCCACACCGCCAGCATCCACGTGGTCGGCCGCAGCACCTGTACGGCGGCGTCGAGCGCGATCACCAGCGCCCCCAGCGTCATGTGGACGGCGTACACCTGGAGCGGCGCGGCCGCAGGCATCCAGCGTCCGCCGAACAAGGCGGCGATGACCGGCTGGACCAGGCCGGCGAGCAGGGCGAGGGGCACCCCCACCACGAGGAGGTTGTACCGGCAGGCTCGCGCCACGACCCTCTGGACGCGAGCGGGCTCGTCCTGCAGGAGCGCGACCGTCGGGAACACGACCCGGCCCACGCTCTGCGCCAGCGTGATCCCCGCCTTCGACGTGAGCTCCAGGGACCAGCGCAGGAAGCCGACCGCGGCGGGTCCCAGGAGTGCGGCGCCGAGCCAGTTGACCATCCCTGCGTGGAAGCCGGAGAGGATTCCTGAAAGGTGCATCGGCAGGCCGCTGGCGATCGTCGCCCTCAGCGTGCCCATCCGGGGCCGCATCGCCGGGAGCATCGGGTACCACCTCGCGAGGACCGCGAGCCGCCCGGTCTGCGTGAGGGCGGAGGTGACGACCAGCCCCGCGGTCCCGAGGCCGGCCAGGCCCGTCGCGGCCAGAAGAGCGAGGTACGCCACCTGCTGCACCAGGTCCAGTGCCGCAAGGCGAGCGAAATCGAGCCGCCGCGCGAGGAGCACGTTCGCCCGCACAGTGATCCCGGTCGCCAGCGTCGGCACGTAGAGCACGGCGATGAGCGGAGCGCTGCGCGCCAGCGGCATCGCCACCGCGCTGGCTCCGAGCACCATGATTACGGGGAACGCAAGGAGGGCCACCCACATCTGCGCGGACCCCGCGGCGCGCATCGCTTCGGGGGCCGGCTCGTCGCGGTGGCGGATGAAGGCCTGCGTGAGCCCCAGGTCGCCCACCATCAGCGGCAGCGTGGTGAGGAACACCAGGATGCCGAAGCGTCCGTAGTCCGCCGGGGCGAAGAAGCGGGTGAGCACGATCGCCGAGAGCAGGCCGAGCGGCAGATTCAGGAGTTGCCGGCCCACACTCACTGCCGACATCCGGGCTGCGCGCCGCTCGACGGACGACTCAGGCACGCCGGGACGCCACCAGCGTGTGGGCGATCGCGGGATGCTCGACGGCGACCCCCGCGAACACGTGGTCGAGGGTCGGGAGCGCGTCGAAGAGACGATTCACGCCGCGAACCGGCCAAGCGCGGATGCGGTGGCCCACGCCACGAACGGCGTAGCCGTGACGCCGGAAGTCGGTCGCCGTCCAACTGGAGACGTGGTGCTCGTGCTCGTTGAAGCCTGTCATCGTCGATGCGCCGGGACGCAGGTACCGCCAGTTGGGTGTCGAGAGGATCGCCACCTTCCCGGCGACCCGCGCCGCCTCGACCAGCAGACGCTCCCCCGTCTCGCGAGGAAGGTGCTCGATCAGCTCTGTGGCGAGGACGGTGTCGAAGGCCCCGCTGGCCTGGGCAGTGAGGAACTCCACGGCGTCCGCGGCCACGAGGCTGGCGTACGCCCCCACCTGCCGGCAGAACTCGACGTTGGGGGCGAAGACATCCACCCCGGTCACCACGGCGCGCCGCGCGGGGTCGTCGGAGTGGTAGTGGGTGCGCAGGAGCTGAGCCCAGTGCCCGAACCCGCAGCCGAGGTCGAGGACGGTCCGGCCCTCGACGAGCGGCAGGACGACGGGGTCGAGCTCGAGAGGGGAGTAGCCCACGGCGGAGCATCGTACGTCCTTTTGGCGCGGGCCGCCAGCGGGTGCTAGCATTGACGCGCGGCGCGCCGGGACGCGTCCGCGAGCGCGCCGGAGGGACGGCCGGGATGAGAGTCGGCTTCAACGCACGCCTGCTGGCGAGCCCCGACCTGCGGGGGTTCAACCGCTACGCGGCGGAGCTGGTTCGCGCCCTCGCGGCGACCGGCCGCGTCGAGCCGGTGCTGTTCAGCGATCGCCCCATCCACCCGATCCACGCCCTGGGGTCGCTCCGGGCCGTCGTCTCTCCGGTCCGACCGCAGTTCCGCTGGCAGCATTCCTGGCTGCGGAGGGCGGTGGGACGGGAGGGAGTGGACCTGTTCCACGCTCCGGCTCACTGGGGACTCCCACTGGGGTGCCCCTGTCCCTCCGTGGCGACGATCCACGACCTCGCCGATCGCGAGCTGCCTGCGATCTCGCCACTGACCCGGGCTTCAGCGCCACCGTTCGCGGCCTCGGCCCGGCACGCCTTCGAGCAGTGGCTGGTGATCCGGCGTGCCGCCCGCATCGTGACGGTCTCCCAGTGGGCGGCGACGAGCCTGCGGCGCCATCTCGGGCTCGCCCCTGACCGGATCGCCGTGACGGTGGAGGGGGCCGCGCCCGCGTTCGGCCCTGTCAGTGTCCCGGCCGTCGCCGCCGCGCGAGAGGCCGCCGGCCTTCCCGAGCGCTACTTCCTGTACGTGGGCGGCTTCGAGACGCGGAAGAACGTCGGCGCGATCGTCCGCGCCCTCGTGCACCAGCCCGGGGCGCGGCGCGTCGCCGTCGGCCTCGCGGGCGGCGACCGGGCGAGCGCTGCCGTGCTCCTGGACGAAGCCGCGCGAGCCGGTGTGAGGCGCTGGGTTCGCGC
>Ga0316628_100005609_pt1 | contig 10114 bp, 7 predicted proteins | sample OWC_Aug_M2_C1_D5_FD_207648 | JGI IMG/M metagenome (GOLD analysis project Ga0316628, IMG submission 207648) | Wetland soil microbial communities from Old Woman Creek delta, Ohio, United States - OWC_Aug_M2_C1_D5_C | ecosystem: Environmental > Terrestrial > Soil > Wetlands | place: USA: Ohio... | reverse complement strand
GACGGCATGAAGCTCTTCCTGAAGGGTCCCAAGTGTTTCAGCGACAAGTGCCCCATCGAGAAGCGCAACTTCGCGCCCGGACAGCACGGTAAGGACCGCCGCGCCAAGATCGTCGGCTACGGCCTGCAACTCCGCGAGAAGCAGAAGGCCAAGCGGATCTACTTCACGCTGGAGAACCAGTTCCGCAATTACTTCGAGAAGGCCGCCCAGACGAAGGGCGTGACCGGCGAAGTGCTGCTGCAGCAGCTCGAGCGGCGCCTCGACAACGTGGTCTTTCGCCTCGGCTTCGGCCTCTCGCGGCGCCAGGCGCGCCAGTTGGTGCGCCACGGCCACGTCGAGGTCAACGGCCGCAAGGTCAACATCCCCTCCTACCAGGTCAGCGTGGGCGAGGAGATCGCGGTGCGCGAGAGCAGCCGCCAGTTGCCGGTGATCGGCCAGGCGATCGAGTTCACCTCGCACCAGACGGCGCCTTCGTGGCTGGAGATTGACCGCGACGCCCGCAAGGGACGCGTCACCGCCATCCCCAAGCGCGAGGACATCAACCTGCCGGTCAACGAACAGTTGATCGTCGAACTGTACAGCAAGTAGATCGCGGCGGCGCTGCCCGCAGCGTCGCCGCTTCTCCTGTCGTACGGCCCGGTATTCGCGCCAGACCCGCCCCGCGCGGCGCTCCACCTTCAGCCTGGGCCGCTGAAGGATGCCGCCGGGAGCAGAATGGCCGAACCATCAAAGGAGAGACTCCGTCATGGCACTTTGGAAAGGCTTTCAGAAACCCAAGCGGCTCGCCGTGGACACCGACACCCTGACCGACCGTTACGGCCGGTTCTGGGCGCAGCCCTTCGAGCGCGGCTTTGGCACCACCATCGGCAACAGCCTGCGCCGCATCCTGCTCAGCTCCATCGAGGGCGCCGCCGTCACCGCCGTCAAGATCGAGGGCGTGCTCCACGAGTTCCAGTCGATCCCCGGCGTGGTTGAGGACGCCACCGACATCATCCTCAACCTCAAGCAGATCCCCTTCAAGCTGCACGGCGACGGCCCCAAGGCCATCTACCTGCGCGCCGACCAGCCGGGCGTGGTCACCAGCGGCATGATCGAGGCCGACGCCGACGTCGAGATCCTCGACAAGGACGTTTACATCGCCACCATCTCCGAGGGCGGCAAGCTCGACATGGAGATGCGCCTCAAGCGCGGCCGCGGCTACGTCTCCGCCGACAAGAACTTCGACGAGGACCTCGGCATCGGCTTCATCCCCATCGACTCCGTGCACTCCCCGGTGCGCAAGTGCAATTACACGGTGGAAGCCGCGCGTCTCGGCCAGATCACCGACTACGACAAGCTCTCCATGGAAGTGTGGACCAACGGCTCCGTCACCCCCGCCGACGCGGTCGGCCTCGCCGCCAAGCTCCTCAAGGACCACATGAACATCTTCATCAACTTCGAGGAAGAGCTCGAGGCCACCGCCGCCTCCGACGACCGCAAGCCGGAGATCCGCAACGAGAACCTCAACCGTTCCGTCGAAGAGCTCGAGCTCTCCGTCCGCAGCTACAACTGCCTGAAGAACGCCAACATCCAGACCATCGGCGAGCTCGTGCAGAAGAGCGAGGCGGAGATGCTCAAGACCAAGAACTTCGGCCGCAAGTCGCTCAACGAGATCAAGGAAATCCTGGCCCAGATGGGCCTCAGCCTGGGCATGAAGATCGACGAGCACGGCAACGCCGTGCCCGGCAGCCAGGCCAACCAGCCCGCCGGCATGCTCGGCTGAGGCTGCACACTACCGCTGGGGATTACGACTATGCGTCACCAGAAAGCAGGATGGAAACTCGGACGGAACACCAGCCACCGGCGCGCTCTGCTCCGCAACCTGGTCACGTCCCTCATTCTCGAGGAGCGCATCGAGACCACCGTTACCAAGGCCAAGGCGATGCGTCCCCACGTCGAGAAGATGATCACCCTCGGCAAGCAGGGTGACGTCGCCTCCCGCCGCCGTGCCCTGGGATACCTCCAGACGCGCGCCGCGGTGGACCGTCTCTTCGACACCGTGGCGCCGCGCTTCGGCGACCGCGAAGGCGGCTATCTGCGCATCACCCGCAGCGGCTGGTCGAAGGGCGACGGCGCCGAGCTCGCCTTCATCGAGCTGCTGGGCAGCGAGAAGGCGCAGGCAGAAAAGCGCGAGAAGCGCGCCGAGGCCCGCGCCAAGCGCATCGAGGCGGCCAAAAAGGCCATGGAGGAGCAGAATCCTCCGGAAGCCGAACAGGGTCCCGCCGAACAGTAACCGGGAGGGCAGGGGGCGCGGCGCGCCGATTTGGGCCTGCCGCCGCTTTCCTGCCCTCCTTTTTGCATCCCGGTACCGGTTCTCCGACTCCATTACTTGTTGCCTTCGCTGGCGTCATTAAACCAATGAAATTTCAAGGAGGAGACCAGTGCCCCATTCGCTTCCGCCTCTGCCTTACGCCTACAACGCCCTGGAGCCGTACATCGACGAGACCACGATGCACCTCCACCACGACAAGCATCACCAGGCCTACACCGACAACCTGAACGCCGCCCTGGCGAAGCATCCCGAGTGGGACAACAAGTCCGTCGAAGAGGTCCTGCGCAGCATCGGCAAGGTCCCTGAGGACATCCGCACCGCGGTCCGCAACAACGGCGGCGGCTACGTGAACCACGACATGTTCTGGAAGATCATGGCGCCCCAGGCCGGCGGCGCGCCCACCGGGAAAATCGCCGCCGCCATCCAGAGCGCCTTCGGCGACTTCGCCAATTTCCAGGCGCAGTTCAACGACGCCGGCGCCAAGCGTTTCGGCAGCGGCTGGGTCTGGCTGGTTTCCAACAAGGGCAAGCTGGAAGTGATCAGCACCGCCAACCAGGACAGCCCGCTGATGGACGGCCTCTACCCCATCATGGGCAACGACGTGTGGGAGCACGCCTACTACCTGAAATACCAGAACCGGCGCCCCGAGTACCTGAAGGCGTGGTGGAACGTCGTCAACTGGGCCGAGGTCAGCCGCCGCTTCGAGGAAAGCTCGCGCTAGGCCGGCCATTCGTTCGGCAGTCACGGCAACGCACCCCTTGCGGGTGCGTTGTTTTCTTGCGAGCTACTGTTTTTCCAGCGTGGCGTCGAAGCGCGACGTGCTGCCCTGCACGATGTTGACCACGCGCGTCGCCGGCTTGTAGCCGGGCAGCGCCACCGTGACCTGGTAGTTGCCGGGATCGAGGTTCAGTTCCACCGGCGTCTTCTTCTCCAGCCCCTTCCCGTTGATGGTGATCTGCGCGCCCTTGGGGCGCGTCTCGATCTTCAATCCGCCCATCGTGGCCGGGCGGCCCCCGAAAAGTCCCTTGGAACGGATACTGGCCGCGTTGCCGGCGGTGAGCAGCGGCGTGGCGTAGCGGTAGGGCTGCCCGGCGATGAACTTCGCCGTCGTGGTGGCGTCGAGATACCCTTCCTTGCGCAGCGTGATGCCGTGGCTGCCGGGCTCCCAGACGAACGATGCAGGCGTGGTCTTGCCGGTCGCCTTGCCGTCGATCAGGATGGCCGCGCCCTGCGGATCGCTCGTGATGCTCACCGCGGCCCCCGCCGGCGTCAGCGGAACCGTGAGATGGAACGTTTCGCCGGGGTTGATGCTGAAGGCGCGCGACGCCGGATGATAGCCCTCCAGCGTGAACGCCACGGTATGCGCGCCTCCGGGCAGCGCCCGCAGCGTCGCCGGGGTCGTGCCCGCGACGTCGTTGCCATCTAGTTTGATGGAGGCCCCCGCCGGGATCGTCGCCAGTTCCAGGTCGCCCGTGGTGCTGGCCGAGGGGGCCGCTTCTACCGGCGCCGGTTGCGCGCCACCTGCGCGCGGCCGGGGCGCGGGCTTGCCCGTGCTCGGTTGGGCCGGGCGGGTCTCCGCAGCGGGCGCCTGCGTGGTGGTTTCCGTCGGTGGCGCTTGCGGCCCGCGGCGCGTGATCATCACGCCCGCCACGATCAGCGCCGCCAGCACCACCACCCCGATCGCCCCCACGATGAGGTTTGCCTTGCTGCTGCTCCGCGCCACCACCACCGGCTGGGGACGCGGCGCCGGAGGCGGCGCTTTCACCGCTTGCGGTTTCACCTGGATCGCCGGCCTGGGAGTCGTGGGCGGCCGCGGGAAGTTCGCCGCCGGCGCCGGAGTCGTCGCCTTGGGGGGCGCCGCCGCGGGAGGTGCCGCGGCGGGATGCGCCGGGACCGCTGTCCGCGCCGGACTTGCCGCCGGCATCGCACCTGTCTTTTGCGTCACCAGCGAGTCGTAGTTCTCGATGTCCCGCAGCAGCACCGCCGCGTTCTGATAGCGCTCCTCGGGGTTCTTGGCCAGCGCCTTTTCCAGCACCATGCTGAGCCCCTCGGGGACCGCGGAATAGACCTCGTGCGCCGGCCGCGGCGTCAGGTTGACCAACTGGTCCATGACCTCGGTGGCGCCCTGGCCGGGGAACGCCTTGCTGCCGGTGAGCATTTCGTACAGCACCGTCCCCAGGCTGAACAGGTCGGCGCGCACGTCCGCCGGATCTCCTCCCGCATGCTCCGGCGCGGTATAGCGCAGCCGTTCCGCTCCGGCGTGCGCGTCGTCGGGGAAGACGGCGATGCCGTAGTCGAGGATCTTCACCGATCCGTCCCACTCGGTGATGATGTTGCCCGGGTGCAGGTTGCCGTGCATCACCTGGCGCGCGTGCGCGTGCGCGAACGCCATGCACACCTGCCGCGCCACGTCCAGCACCTCGGAGAGCGGCAGCGCCGCCGCCCGTTGCAGCGTGGTCCGCAGCAGCACCCCTTCCACCCGCTCGTTGACGATGTAGAACTGCCCGTCCTTCTCCCCCGCGCCGAGCAGGGAAGCGATGTTGGGCGAGTTCAGCCCCCGCGCCGCTTCGGCGGCCTTCTGCAGTGAGGCGAGCATGATGTCGCGCTCCAGCAGCCGCCCGTGGAGCTTCACCAGCCGCACCACGGTGGGCCGTTCCGTCCGGGCGTCCACCGCTTCATAGACCGTGCTCGTCGCGTTGCTCGCAATCTCCTTGCCCAGGCGGAAGCCAGCCGCGCTCGCGCCCCAGTGTCCCTGCGCTTCCAGCGCCTCCAGCATTTCCTCCGACGTCTGATAGCGTTCGGCAGGGTCCTTCTCCAGCGCCTTGAGGATGAGCGCCGACAGGCCGCGCGGGATCTCCTGCTCGGGAGCGGCTTCCTCCGGCGGCGTGGGTGGCGTTTGCAGGTGATGCACCAGGAACGCCGAGGGGTCCTCGCTGGCGGCGAACGGCAGTTGTCCCGTCACCATCTCGTAGAGCACCACGCCCAGCGAGTAGAGGTCGGCGCGTCCGTCGATCTCCCGCTTCCCCGCCGCCTGCTCCGGCGAGAGATACTGCGGCGTGCCCACGATGACGCCGCTCTGCGTCGGCGTATGACCTCCGGCGGCCACCGACCCCTGGCGCATAGTGGCGATGCCGAAGTCCATCACCTTTACCGTCTCGCCGCCGTCGGGTTGCGCCAGCAGCAGGATGTTATCGGGCTTGATGTCGCGGTGCACGATGCCCAGCTTGTGCGCCGCGCCCAGCGCCGCCGCCACCTGCCGCGCGATGCCCACCGCCCGCCCCAGCGGCAGCACCTTCAGCCCATGCACCAGGTCGCGCAGGTTCTGGCCGTCCACGTACTCCATGACGATGAACGGCCGCCCGTCTTCGGTGGATTCCAGGTCGTCGACGCGCACCGCGTTGGGATGGTGCAGCTTGCGCGTGATGATGGCCTCGGTGCGGAAGCGCTTGACGAACTCCGGGTCTTCCAGCAGGTGCGCGTTGACCACCTTGATAGCCCGCACCTCGTCGAAGGCCATGTGCTGCGCCTTATAGACGACGGCCATCCCCCCGGCGCCGATCTTGTTCAAAATACGGTACTTGCCCAGCAGCACCGTGCCCGGCACCAGCTCCGCGCTGGGGCGCAGAGGGGTCTGGTCCCGCGGACAGACTTTAAAGTCGTCCGGGTAGGCGGTCATGCAGCGGTCGCAGTATTTCATCCCGTCGTGCCCGGGTGAGTTCGAAGTTCCTTACCAGGGGGAGCCTGACGCCGTGATGATAGCGGAATCTGCGCCGCGCGCCACGTAAAATCTGCGCTCCCCGCCGGTTACGGACGGTCGCCGGCGCGGTTACTTCGGCTAAACTGGCGCGATGCCGGAGCCGCCGCCCGACCGCTCGACCGCCCGCAACGTTTACGTCTTCGGCGCCACCTCGTTTCTCAATGACACCGCCTCCGAGATGGCCTACTGGGTGGTTCCGGCGTTCCTCCTCGCCATCGGCGGCAACGCCGCTCAACTGGGGCTGATCGAAGGCGTGGCCGAGAGCATCGCCTCGCTCGCCAAGCTCTGGTCCGGCTATCTCAGCGACCGCGTGCACCGCCGCAAGCCGCTGGTGATTTTCGGTTACGCGCTGGCCAACGCCATCAAGCCGCTGTTGGCCGTCGCCACCCGCTGGTGGCACGTCTTCTTGATCCGTTTCGCCGACCGCTCCGCCAAGGGAATTCGCGGCGCGCCGCGCGACGTCCTGCTGGCGGAATCGGTGGAGCGCGAGCGCATCGGTTCCGCCTTCGGCCTGCTCCAGGCCATGGACTCGGCTGGCGCCATTGCCGGACCCCTTCTCGCCCTTCTCCTGCTGCGTCACTTTGCCGCCAACGAGCACGGCTACCGCGCCGTCTTCTGGACGGCGGCCATCCCCGGCCTGCTCAGCGTCGCGGTGGTGACCCTCCTCGCCCGCGAGACGCGCCACCACGCCCCCGCCGCCGTTTCGCCGCACGCCTCCGCCCCCCTTCCCCTGGGCGGCGTTTTCTACTACGTCGTGGCCGCCGTCACCCTCTTCTCCATCGGCAACTCCAGCGACATGTTCCTCATCCTGCGCGCCCAGGAGATCGGCATCGGCGCCGTCTTCGCGCCCCTGCTCGGGCTGGTCTTCAACGCCGTGTACACTGCCGCTTCCTGGCCGGCGGGCAAGCTGAGCGATCGCCTTCCGCGCCACACCGTCGCCGCCGCGGGCTACGCCGTCTTCGGGATCGTTTACCTGTTGTTCGCGCTGGTGCCTTCGCGCGGCGTGGTCTGGGCCATGATGGCGCTTTACGGCCTTTATTACGCGCTCACCATCCCGGTCCTCAAGGCGCTGATCGCCGACAGCGTGCCACCGGCGGCGCGCGGCCGCGCTTTTGGGATCTTCTATTTTCTGGGAAGCGTGGCGGCGCTGCTCTCCAGCGTGGCCACCGGCGCGCTCTGGCAGCGCTATGGCGCCGCCCTGCCGTTCACCATCTCGGCCGGACTGGCTTTCGCCGCCTCGGCCATGCTGCTCCTCGCCCCTAGGCCGAGGTTGGCGCCTCGGTCCTGACCGCGCTCCCGTTGGCTTCCGGGCTGCGGGGCCGGTGGCGCAACACCAGCCAGAGTACGATCTGCGCCGCCACCGCCGCCGCCGAGTCGAGCACGACGTCGTGCACCGCCGGCGTCCGCGTCGGGACAAAGCTCTGGTGGATCTCGTCGAGGATCGCGACTATCGTGCAGATCAGCCACGCCGCCCGTGCCCAGCGGATGTCCCACGCTCGCTGCACCGCAGGCAAGCTCGTGCCCCGCAGCGACCAGAACAGCGTGCCGCTGAGGATGCTGTACTCCGTGATATGCCCCATCTTGCGAACCAGGAAATGGAGCGTCGCCCAGTACTCCTGCGGGACCCCGAGATGCCCGAGGATCCAGAACACCACCGTCCCTGTATCCTGCGCGGAAAACAGGCCGATCGACATGACGTTGATGATCGCGATCCACAGGATCGCCGGCAGCCAGTATTTGAGGAGAAGTTTCAATCCGCTACTCGATGCGGTAATTCGGCGCTTCGCGCGTGATTACCACGTCGTGCACGTGGCTCTCGCGCAGGCCCGCGTTGGAAATGCGCACGAAGCGCGCCTTCTGCTGCAGTTCGGGGATGGTGCGGCACCCGACGTACCCCATGCCGGAGCGCAGCCCGCCCACGAGCTGGTACACCATCGCCGCCAGCAGCCCGCGGTAGGGGACCCGGCCCTCGATGCCTTCGGGCACGTACTTCGCCAGCCGGTTCGGCTCCGCGCCATCTTCGTTCAGCGCCGGCGATGCGTCGCCCTCCGTTTGCGAATAACGCTCCGCGCCGCCGCCCTGCGCCATCGCCGCCAGCGACCCCATCCCGCGGTACGTCTTGAAGGTGCGCCCCTGGTACAGGATCGTCTCTCCCGGGCTCTCTTCCGTCCCCGCGAAGAGCGATCCGATCATCACCACGCTCGCTCCCGCCGCCAGCGCCTTGCTGACGTCGCCCGAGTACTTGATCCCGCCGTCGGCGATGATCGGCACCTGCGCGTCCTTGGCCGCCCGCGCCGCTTCCGCGATCGCCGTGATCTGCGGCACGCCCGCGCCCGTCACCACCCGCGTGGTGCAGATCGAGCCCGGCCCGATGCCCACCTTGATCGCGTCCGCCCCGCACTGGATCAGCTCGCACGTCCCCTCGTGCGTCCCCACGTTGCCCGCCAGCAGGTCGATCTCCGGCAGCTTCGCCTTGACCGCGCGGATCGCTTCCATCACCCGCGTCGAGTGCCCGTGCGCGGCGTCGATCGCCAGCACGTCCACCTTCGCCTTCACCAGCTCCTGCGCCCGCTCCAGGAAGTCGCCCGTCGCCCCGATCGCCGCCCCCACCCGCAGCCGTCCCTGCGCGTCCTTGGCCGCGCCCGGGTACTTCAGCTTCTTCTGGATGTCCTTGACCGTGATCAGTCCCTTCAGCGTGAACTTCTCGTCCACCACCAGCAGCTTCTCCACCCGGTGCTGGTGCAGGATCTGCTCCGCGTCCTCCAGCGTGGTCCCCACCGGCACGGTGATGAGGTTCTCCTTGGTCATCACTCTGCTCACCGGGATGTCGGTGCGCGTCTCGAAGCGCAGGTCGCGGTTGGTGAGGATGCCGACCAGCTTCTTGTTCTTCACCACCGGCACGCCCGAGATGCGGTACCGCTTCATCAGCTCCAGCGCCTCGGCGATCCTCGCGTCGGGGCTGATCGTCACCGGGTCCACGATCATGCCGCTCTCCGACCGCTTCACCTTGTCCACCTCGCCCGCCTGCTGCTCGATCGAGAGGTTGCGGTGGACGATCCCCAGCCCGCCCTGCTGCGCCAGCGCGATCGCCAGCCGCGACTCCGTCACCGTGTCCATGGCGGCGCTGATCAGGGGGATGTTCAGGGTGATGTTGCGCGTCAGCCGCGTCTGCGTGTTGACGTCCGCCGGGATCACGTCGGACTTCGCCGGCAGCAGCAACACGTCGTCGAATGTAAGCGCCTCGGGCACCGGGAAATGGATCATGGTTCTTCTCGAGGGACGGGGTAAAACGTCATTGTAACAGCGGTTCGCCGCGCCGTAAGCTCGCCGTGTATCAGGGCACGGCTTCAGCCGTGCTGTTCAAGCCCCCAAGAATAGGGGCTTTTGGCCCCTGAGGGAAATGTCTCTCGCTTGCTATCGGGCCGCGTCTTTAGAGCCTCGGCGACAACCGGTCCTGATGCAACGAAGAGGTCGAACCCACCTGTAACCAGCCCGCGCAGCGGGCGCAATAATAAAGCCCCGGCCGCAAGGCCGGGGTAAGGAGGAGGAACAAGCCCGAGCCCCGAAGGGGCGACATATTGAACAACGCCGCCCCCGGGCCTTTTTTCTTAGCTTCTCGCGCTCTCCATCGCGCGCTCCATCTGCCGCACCAGCAGCGGGTCCGGCCCGGTCAGGCCGTTCTTCGCCTCCGCCCGCCACAGATACGTGTCCGTGCGGAACCACCCGCCCTGGTACACCGCCAGCAGGTCCGACGACCCGCGCGCCTGCACCGCCAGGATCATGTCCGCTTGCGCCGGGCTGTACACGATGATGTACCCGTCATCCTGCATCGCGTTCTGCACCGTCGTGATCGCCGTGCGGTCTCCGGGCAGAAGGTTCATCGAGAACTCCGGCCCGTCGTAGCTCGTCACGTACACGTAGCGCGCGTTGCGCATGATTCCCAGCGCATTCCATCCTTCACTCGCTGGCTTCTCGGCCAGCGCCGCCACCGAGAGCAGCGCCAGCACCGCCATGACACTGAGGATCTTCTTCATACGGCTCCCTCT
>Ga0316628_100005608_pt1 | contig 10114 bp, 8 predicted proteins | sample OWC_Aug_M2_C1_D5_FD_207648 | JGI IMG/M metagenome (GOLD analysis project Ga0316628, IMG submission 207648) | Wetland soil microbial communities from Old Woman Creek delta, Ohio, United States - OWC_Aug_M2_C1_D5_C | ecosystem: Environmental > Terrestrial > Soil > Wetlands | place: USA: Ohio... | reverse complement strand
ACGTCTCTCTGGCCCCGGCGTGGGTCAGAGGGGCGTATCCCGCAACGGCCGAAATCCAGCCGCTCTTCGCGACCATTTTCTTTGCGGTCTTTGAGGTCTTAGCGGTTCTCGCTTTTCTTGTCGCGCACTTATGTCGCTATTTATAACTTAAGAAAAATCAAAGAGAATGCTGCGCCGCTGAGCACTCGAATTGCGCATGGATGTTTCAATCGTAATTCCGACGTGGAGGGGACGGCACCTGCTGGAGGCGTATCTTCCCTCCGTCGAGGAAGCGGCCGAAGCCTACCGGAGGGCCGGCTGCGGTGCCGTGGAGATCATCGTAGTCGACGATGCCGGGGGCGACGACACTCCGGACTGGTTGAGATCGCACTACGCCGGCGGGCTCACCGTCACGGTGCACGAGCGCAATCGAGGATTCGCCGCCGCATGCCAAACCGGTTTTGAGATCGCCCGCTTCCCGGTCGTCCTCCTGCTGAACAACGACGTGCGCCTCGAGCGCGACTGCATTGCCCCGCTGGCGGAGCATTTCGTCGATCCCCGGATATTCGCGGTCACGGGGAAACTCTTCAATCAGAGCGGGGACGCCTTCTGCAACGGCGGAAAGGTCGGGCGCTTCAGGCGCGGGATGTGGAGCACCTATGAGAACTACGACGTCATGGCCGGGACGCAGTACGACCCGCCACTCCTCTCGTTCTCGGCAATCGGCGCTTTTTCGGCATACGATCGATCGAAGTTCCTGGAGCTCGGCGGCTTCGATCCCCTCGCGGCGATGGTCGAGGACGTCGAACTCTCCTATCGCGGCTGGAAGCGCGGCTGGCTCGTATTGTACGAGCCGCGCAGCGTCGCGTACCACGACGCCAGCCGGACGATGGACAGGCGTTACAGCAGGCGCGCTCTCGACAAGCTCTCGCGCCGCAGCCGGATTCTCATGCACTGGATGCTCCTTCACGACGCGCGCATGTTTCGGAGCCACCTCTGCACGATTGCGGCTCGACTTCTGACCTGCTGGCTTATACTGGACTGGCGTTTTTACTGGGCAATATTCTCGGGCCTGGCGCATCTTCCAGCCATCGCCCGGAAACGGCGCAGCACCCGGCGCACGATGGAGCGTTCCGACGCGGAGCTGGTGCAGCTTCTGGAGAAATTCTATCGCGCGGCTCCCATAGCCCTGCGCAAAGCCTGATCCCGGACCACGGCCGGGAGCAGCGCAGGGGACGCCGAGCCCGATGACGAGCCCCGGTTCATGGAAACCATTTCGGCAACGCTGATCACCCGCAACGAGCGAACCAACATCGAGGAAGCGCTCGCGTCGCTCGGCTGGGTGGACGAGATCGTGGTAGTCGACTGCGGCAGCGAGGACGGCACCCCGGAGATCTGCCGCCGGTTCACGGACAAGGTTTTCCATCGTGACTGGACCGGTTTCGTGGATCAGAAGAACTTTGCCGTACGGCAGGCAAGCCACGATTGGATCTTTTCTCTCGATGCCGACGAGCGCCCCAGCCGCGAACTCCAGCGCGAGATCGCCGTCCTGCGCGGCGAAGGATTCCGCCACGCGGGGTTCAGGATCCCGCGGGTTGCGTTCTTTATGGGCCGGTGGATACGACACGGAGACTGGTACCCGGATTACCAGCTGCGGCTCTTTGACCGGCGGCGCGCGCGCTGGCAGGGAGGGAGGGTGCACGAGTCGGTGCAGATCGAAGGGCAGCCCGGGTTTCTGCAGGGCGAAATACACCACTACACCTACCGCAAGCTTTCCGATTACCTGAAACGCCTGGAGATTTATTCGGCGCTCGCGGCCGAGGATTACCTGCTGCGGGGGAAAACTTCTTCCGGATTCAAAATAATCGCCAACCCGGTAGCGACCTTCGCAAAGGCGTACTTCCTCAAACGCGGCTTTCTCGACGGCGTGCCCGGCCTCATGGTTGCGGGAATGGGAGCCGCATCCGTCTTCTTCAAATACGCCAAGCTCTACGAACTTCAAGTCAATCGTCAATCGTCAACAGTCAATCGTCAATAATGGTGGACGGGTGCGACGTCCCCAATTAAGATCGAGATATCTCCAGCGAAAGGAAGGTGTGAGACGTTATGAAGGGGATTGTCCTGGCCGGTGGACTTGGCTCGCGTCTGTTTCCGCTCACCAAGGTCACCAACAAGCACCTGTTGCCGATCTACCATAAGCCGATGATCTACTATCCCATCGGGACGCTTGTAGACGCCGGCGTCAGGGACATTCTGATCGTGACCGGCGGAAAAAACGCCGGGGATTTCCTCAGGCTGCTGGGCAACGGCAGGGAATTCGGCCTGAACCACATCAACTACACCTACCAGGAAGGGGAAGGCGGCATCGCGGCTGCTCTCGCTCTTGCCGAGTATTTTGCCGACGGCCAGCCCATCTGCGTCATCCTTGGAGACAACATCATCGAAAGCTCCATCGCCCCGTACGTAGAAAACTTCAAAAGGCAGGGATCCGGAGCACGTATTCTCCTCAAAAAGGTGGACGACCCGCAGCGGTTCGGCGTACCGGAGATCCGCGGCTCCCGGATCGTGCGCATCGACGAGAAGCCCGAAACGCCGGCATCGGATTATGCCGTGACCGGAATCTACATGTACGACGGCGAAGTCTTCGACATCGTAAAGAGCCTGAAACCCTCAAAGCGGGGGGAGCTGGAGATTACCGACGTCAACAACGCCTACATCGCCAAGGACAAGATGGAATACGACATTCTCGAAGGCTGGTGGACCGACGCGGGAACATTCGAGTCCCTCCTGCGCGCATCGAACCTGGTCTCCCAAAAGGCGCAGAAGCAGTGAAGAAATTGACGACTGACGATTGAAAGCACCACCCGAGTTCGAGATTCGTCATTCGTACGATGGCGGGCGTTCGGAAGGAGGGGCACTTGCGGCTATTGGTTACTGGTGGGGCCGGTTTCATCGGCTCCAACTTCGTTCGGGTGATGCTCGAACGATACCCGGGATACGAGATCGTCAATCTGGACAAGCTCACCTACGCCGGGAACCTGGAAAACCTTTCGGGCCTGGAGAAGAATCCCCGCCACCGGTTCGTGCAATGCGACATCTGCGACGCGCAGGGAGTCGCCGCCATCCTGGAGCAGGGCGCGGATGCCGTCATCAACTTCGCCGCCGAATCGCATGTGGATCGGAGCATTCTCGAGGCCTCGGAGTTCGTGAGGACCAACATTCAGGGAACCCTCACCCTTCTCGATGCGGCCCGCAAACACAGAATCGCCCGCTACGTCCAGATCTCGACCGACGAAGTGTACGGGAGCCTCGGCCCGACGGGAGCGTTTTCCGAGAAGAGCCCGCTTGCGCCTAACAGCCCGTACGCCGCCAGCAAAGCGTCCGCGGATCTCCTGGTCCGGAGCTATCACCACACGTATGGGCTGCCGGCCCTGGTGACGCGCTGCTCCAACAATTACGGCCCGTACCAGTTTCCTGAAAAGCTCATCCCACTGCTTATCAGCAACGCGCTGACCGATGTTCCTCTCCCGATCTACGGGGACGGCATGTATGTCCGGGACTGGATCCACGTGCGCGACCACTGTCTCGCCATCGACGCCGTGCTCCATCACGGCAAAGCCGGCGAGGTATACAACATCGGCGCGCGCCAGGAGATGCCCAACCTGGAGATCGTCCGCCTGATCCTCAAGGAGCTGGCCAAGGGGGAAGAGCTGATCACCTTTGTAAAGGACCGGCCCGGCCACGACCGCCGGTACGCCATCGATTCGGCGAAAATCGAGCGCGAGCTGGGGTGGCGCCCGGAGATTCCCTTCGAGCGCGGGATGAAGGAAACGATCGATTGGTACCGGAAAAATCCATCCTGGGTGGAACACGTCCGCAGCGGCGAGTACCTGACCTATTACCAGAGAATGTACCAGCAGCGACAGCGCACCCTCTCCGAACTCTGAGACCCATGATGCGAATTCTCGTGACCGGAAACCGGGGGATGCTGGGCACGGAGCTGATGCGGGTTTTCGGCGGCTCCGCCGCGCTTTGGGGCGTGGACGTGGATGAACTGGACATTACGGACGAGTCGCGCTGCCGCGAGCGCATCGGTGCCCTCGCGCCCGACGCCGTCGTCAACGCCGCCGCTCTCACGGCGGTGGACTATTGCGAGTCTCACGAGAATGAGGCATTCCTTGTGAACGGCATGGGCGCCGGCAACGTCGCGGCGGCCGCGGCGGCGGCCGGAGCGCTGCTGGTCCACTACAGCACCGACTACATCTTCGACGGCCTCAAACCGGAGCCCTACACGGAGGAGGATCCCCCGTCACCGCGCAGCGTCTACGGGCGGTCGAAGCTTCGGGGAGAAGAACTGATCCGGGAGATGTGCCCGAACCATCTCATCCTGCGCACGGCCTGGCTCTTCGGGCGCCACGGCAAGAATTTCATCCGCACGATTTTGTCCGCGGCACGCACAGGCCGGCCGCTGCGCGTCGTCGACGACCAGCGGGGCAGCCCAACCTACGCCCGCGATCTCGCGGCCCGGACGGCAAAAATGATCGAGGCGGGCTGCCGGGGCACCTACCATGTCACCAACAGCGGTGCTTGCACCTGGTACGAGCTGGCGCTTCGCTCCGTGGAGTGGGCCGCGATCCCGGGAGTCGACATCACGCCCGTCACGACGGAAGAATTTCCGCTCCCGGCGCCGCGCCCGGCGAACTCGGTCCTGGCAAGCGTGCGGCTGGCGGAAGCGGGCCTGCCGCCCATGAGGCCATGGCAGGAGGCCGTGCAGGAGTACGTTCTCGAGCCCTGAACGGACAAAGGGCAGCCGCGAATTCCACACGAATTCGCATCAATTGGTGGCAGAATTCTGATATGGGCGAGAAACAGGGCGAGGGCGAGAAGCTTCTCGCAACCAATAGAAAAGCGTTCCACGAGTACTTTATCCTGGAGAAGTTCGAGGCGGGAATCGCGCTCCTGGGCACGGAAGTCAAGTCCGCCCGGGAGGCGCGTGTCAATCTGAAGGAAAGCTACGCCGCGGTAAAGGAAGGCGAAGCCTACCTCATCAACTGTCACATCAGCCCTTACTCGCACGGCAACCGCGAAAACCACGAGCCGTTGCGAAGGAGAAAACTGCTGCTGCATATCAGGGAGATCCGCAAGCTGATCGGCAAGACGCAGGAAAAGGGATTGACCTTGGTTCCGCTTCGCATGTATCTAAAGCGGGGGCGGATAAAGGTCGAGCTTGGCGTGGCTCGCGGCAAGAAGCTGTACGACAAGCGGGAAACCGAGCGCCGCAAGGAAGCGGACCGGGAGACCAGGGCGGCTGTCAAGCACCGCAGGTAATTCGCATTCGGGAGAGAGTGATGAATATCGAACACACGACGCGTCACTATGCGGACATCACGTGCGATTTGCTCGCCTTTTGCGTATTCGAGGACGAGGGCCCCAAGGGAGCCGCGTTCAGGGCGCTGGATCGACTGACGCACCGACTTGCCGGGGCCGCACTCTCCTCGGGCGAGTTCAAGCCCGAGCTGCACCGTACCTGTCTCATTCACAATCCCAAAGGATTGAAAGCAAGGCGCCTGCTTCTGATCGGCGGGGGCAAGCGGGCCGCTTTCTCGCTCGCCCGGCTCCGGGAACTGGCCGGGACGGCCGTGCGCCGCGCGCGCTCCGCCACCTCGAAGTCGGTCGCCTTCGTTCCCCCGCTCGAGAGCAACACGGCGGACTGCGCGCGGGTGTGCGTCGAGGGAGCAATCTACGGCAACTACGAATCCGACATGTACAAGACCCGCGACAAAGAAGGAAAAGACGTGGAACTCTTCCTACTCGCGACCCGACGCGGACCGGCCCGGCGGGACATCGAGAAGGGCATCCGCCGCGGAACGATCATCGGGAACGCGGTGAATTTCACGCGCACCCTCGCAAACGAGCCTTCGAACATCCTCACTCCGTCCCAGCTGGCGGAGAGGGCCGTGGCCATCGGCAACGAGGTCGGGCTCAGCGTGGAGATCCTCGAGCGGGAGGAGATGCAGAAGCTGGGAATGAACACCCTCCTGGCAGTCTCGCGCGGAAGCGACGAGCCGCCCAAGCTGATCATCCTGCGGATCAAGAGGCAGATGCGCGCGCTTAAGAAAGGCGAGCCGCTCTACGCCCTCGTCGGCAAGGGAGTCACGTTCGACAGCGGCGGAATCTCCATCAAGCCGTCGGAAAAAATGGAAGACATGAAGGCCGACATGGCCGGCGGTGCCGCCGTGCTGGGGGCCATGGCGGCCCTCGCGCAGCTGCGGCCGCGCCGGCGCGTGATCGGATTGATTCCCGCCGTGGAAAACCTGCCCAGCGGCAAGGCGGTGCGACCGGGCGACGTCGTGAAATCCTACCTGGGAAAAACCGTGGAGATCATCAACACCGACGCAGAAGGCAGGCTGATTCTTGCCGACGCGCTGGCCTACGCGAAGACACTGGGAGCGACGCGCCTCGTCGACATGGCGACGCTGACGGGCGCGGTCGTCATCGCGCTCGGCAGCATCAACGCGGGAGTCATGGGGACCGACCAGGAAATCATCGACCGCCTGCGAGGAAACTGCGAAATCACCGGCGAGAAGCTGTGGCAGCTGCCCATCGACGAGGAATACCGCAAAGCGATCTCGAGCGACATCGCCGACATCAAAAATGTCGGCAACCGTTCGGGAGGCGCGATCACCGCAGCCAAATTCCTGCAGGAATTCGCGGAGGACACCCCGTGGGTGCACCTGGACATCGCGGGAGTGGACCTGGATCACGACGGGAGACCGTTCGCCGCCAAGGGAGCCACGGGTTTCGGCGTGCGTACGCTCGTGCAGCTCTTTTCGAATTGACGATTGACGAATTGAAACCGGTTATTGGTGTCTAGGCGGTTGGAGGTTCTACCAGTCGCTGCAGCAACGCAACGGGGAAGCAGGCGAACACCGACTTCATCGGGAGGCCCGTGGCGCCCTCGTGCGCGCCCGTGCAAAGCACCTCCCCGGTAAACACGTTCCGGTATCGCCGGCCCGGAGGATCGTCGGGCAGCGCCAGCCAGGTGTCCTGCCAGACGGCCGGGCCGACGGGGAGCCGCTCTTCCCCGCCGGTGAGTTTCACGATCAGCCTCGGGACTGCCGCCACCAGTCGGTTTGTCCTGTGCGAGCGGCTGAAAGCGCAGACGTGCCCGCTTTTTGCGCCTTTGGCCTCGAGCGGCACGTAGTCTCCTGCGGAAAAGACTTCGCGAAGCTCGCGCCTGAGGGTCAGGGTGCGCCAGATCAGGTAGATCTTCACTCTGCCATCGCCGCGTGACGCCAGCAACTCCGAGACGAGAGCCGGGAGGCTCTCGTCCCCGGCCGACCGATCCCTGACCCCCGCCAGAAAGCTCGCGCATAACCGGTAATCCGTGGGCCGACGGTTGTCGGGATCCACCAGTCGAAGGTCCCAGACTTCGGATCCCTGGTAGGTGTCGGGGACTCCGGGGCAGGCCAGCTTGAGCAGCAGCTGGGAAAGGGAGTTGAACATTCCGTAGAAGCAGATCCGCCGCTGGAAGGGAAGGAAATCCCGCACGAACACCTCGTCGTCGAGCACGCGCAGGACAAAGTCGCGGACCGCGTCGTCGTACCTCCTGTTAGGATTGATCCAGCTGGTGTGCACCTTCGCTTCCCGGGTTGTCTTTTCCATATAGGCACCGATCCGCTCGCGCAGGCTGTCGGTCACGACCTCCGTGCCGGCCGGCCATACCCCCAGCAGCGTCTGGTAGAAAAGGTATTCGTCGTTCGCGTCCGGCGCCTGCCCGCCGTCGACCGCCTTCTTCTTGGCCGTATTCATTACGCGCCAGCGCGCAAGCACTCGTGACCACTCGCCGGGCACCTCCGAAAGCACGTTGATGCGCGCCCGGACGTCCTCGCCGCGCTTCGTGTCGTGGGTTGAACCGGCCAGCATCGAGTGGGGCCAGCGCCCGCGGCGCTCGGCGTTCTGCCGGTGGAACTCTCCGGGCGCAACTCCGAATCGGCCGGGATCTCCTCCCACCTCGTTCAACGAGACCAGCCGGTTGTAGACGTAAAAGGCGGTGTCTTCGACACCTTTTGCCATCACGGGACCCGTGATCTGCTGGAACTTCATCACCCAGTTGATCATGGCCGGACGGTCCTGCTTGCGAAAGTCATTGAGGATACGGAGGAGCAGAACGTCGCGGATGAAATCGAAGAGAGCTTCCGCCGTGCGCGGATTGCGCAGCTTGGCGTCCGCGACGGCGGCTTCGATATACTCCCGGTCGCGCTGCGGGATGGCATCCGGCCCCGAGATGTAGGTCCGGTAGATTCCGAGTGACGCGATCACTTCCCGGATCCCGAAGCTGAAGGAATCGAGAGTGAAATCCCGGTAGCGCCGGTTCTTTTCGGAAATCTCGTCGAGCTGGTGGCTCAATGCGTAAATTTCGCTGGCGAGCGAAACCAGCATGATCATCTTCTTGCAGGAGTTGACCAGCGGGTCGAACGTGATCAGCCTGCCCAGAAAATCCGTGTAGACGCGCGTCAGGGCCTCTTCCTGGGAATCGTCGACGAACAGGCCGTTGACGATGTTGAGAAAATCGTACCCGGTGGTGCCGCAGACCGCCCAGTGCGGAGGCAGCGGTTCGTCGTGCGACAGGATCTTTTCCACGACCATATAGACCGGCCAGTCGTGAGGCCCGTCGACATCCGACTCGGACGTCGAGGAGAACCACTCCGAGAGCTCGTCGTCGATCCGGCGCTCGCCGGCGATGGCCAGCCGCCGCTCGACGGCGCGCAGGAGATAGTTGTACTGAACCTGGCGCAGGTAGCCGGTCGGATCCCACAAACCATCGGCGTGGTCGACGCGCAGGCCGGAGACCGGACCGTCGATCATGAGCTTGAACAGAAGTTCGTGGGCCGCGCGGAAGACTTCCGGATCCTCCATCCTGATCGCCGCGAGGTCGTTGATGTCGAAGAAGCGGCGATAGTTGATCTCCTCGGCGGCAACTTTCCAGAAGGCGGGACGATAGACCTGCTTTTCCAGCAGCGCATCCAGGTGGTCGAAGCTTCTGGGATCTCCCACGATGCCGTTGAACTCCCGGACCGAATCGTCGATCGCGATCCGGACCTCGGGGGACGATTTGTAAAGGGTGGCGAGCCGCCGCTTGATGATTTCCTTCTCGCGGCTTCGCTCGGCGATCCTTTCGGGGTCGAGCTCCGTGCGCGGCGGAAGGTAGCTCAGGGCCGTCAGGATGCTCTGGAGCTCCTGCAGGTGCGCGTGATCGGGACCCAGGGACTCGGTCAGCCGGTCAAGCCGATATCTCAGGACGTCGCTGTAGGTGCGCGGCGCCACGGGCAAAACGGTATCGTAGTATTGAACGAAGAAGGCGCCGTTTTTGTACACGAGCCGCAGCTTACCGCTCTCGAGGGTCTTGCCGTACTGATCCTCGAGGATCGGCAGGAGAACTTTGTTCCGAAGCTCGCGCTTTGCCGGCTTCCAGTCGATATCGAAAAAATGCGCGTGATCGCTGCTGGGGCCGTTCTCGAGCACATCCATCCACCACTCGTTGCACACATCCCGGATCCCCATGTGGTTCGGAACGACGTCGAGAATCAGCCCCATGTCGCGGTCCGCGAGTTCCCGGCCGAGTTTCTCCAGGTCGGCCGCCTCCCCGAGTTCAGGGTTGATTCGATTGTGGTCGCAGATGTCGTACCCGTGCGTGCTGCCGGAACAGGCCTGAAAGATGGGGGAAAGGTAGAGGTCGCTTATTCCCAGATCGCTGAGGTATGGAACCACGGAGATAACGTCGCGCAGCCGGAAGGACCGGTTGAGCTGCAGGCGGTACGTGGCGCGGGGTATGCGCCGCCGTGCGACAATCTCCGCCGCCACCGCCGCGACCTCGTTGTTGGAAGGCGTTTCCGTCATCTGTCTCCTCGCATTATTCTGCAATTCAGACGGTGGCAGTGGCCGAGTCCGCGTTCCATCACCTGCGCTGTAGTTCGAACACGGCGAATGACCTGGCATTGATGTTCACCGTTGCTTCTCCCGCGGACTGGAACTCCCCGGGTAGCGTGCTTCCCGGTCCATCCCAGCGCGGCTCGGCCGAGTCCAGCAGTTTGTTCCAGACCCCCGCCGGCAGGGGAAGCACGGCCACGACTGG
>Ga0316628_100005607_pt1 | contig 10115 bp, 14 predicted proteins | sample OWC_Aug_M2_C1_D5_FD_207648 | JGI IMG/M metagenome (GOLD analysis project Ga0316628, IMG submission 207648) | Wetland soil microbial communities from Old Woman Creek delta, Ohio, United States - OWC_Aug_M2_C1_D5_C | ecosystem: Environmental > Terrestrial > Soil > Wetlands | place: USA: Ohio... | reverse complement strand
CCGCCGCCGGCCGCGATGGACGGATCGATCATATTCGCTCCGGCGGGCGATCTCGTTCCCATCGCTCTGGCCAATACGGCCAAAGGAGGGACCGTCGCCCTGGCGGGCATTTACATGACGCCGATTCCGGAGTTGGATTATCAGAAACATCTCTATCACGAGCGCGTTCTGCGGAGCGTGGCGAACGCGACCAGACGGGACGGGGCGGACCTGCTCAAGATCGCCGCGGAAATCCCGATCCGGACGACGACGGAGACTTATCCGCTCGAAGAGGCCAACCGCGTTCTCCGCCTGCTTAAGGAAGGAAAGATCACCGGCGCCGCGGTCCTCAAAATTGCCTCTTAATAATTTCCCGGAATTTTGGCATAATAGGTCCACGGCGGCAGGGGCTCCAGGCTTTGTCTGGAGAACCGTTTCCGCCGTACTCGCCCGTGGATACAAGCCACGGGCGAGTAGCGAGCCGAAGGCTCGTCCCTTGACTCCGGCGCTCTCATTCTCCCTGTATCAGCTTTTAGAATCAATTTGTTATGTGGCTCCTAGGCTCCGGACCGTTTCCGTTGATCCCCCCAATTTCCGGCCTATTCCGGCGAAAACACGTCATAAAAGTCGACAGGTTCAATTCCCTCATATTCGGGGATCTATATTGCAGTTTAATATTATTTATTATAAGATAATTTGTAAGATGAGAGGGACTCTGGGAGATAGATATATGATTCCACTCGAAAAAGAATTCGATTACTTTTTAAAAAACCAAGAAGAATTAGTCAAGAAATACCGGGGGAAGTATATCGTCATTAAGAATGAGGCCGTAATTGGAGTTTTTGATGATTTAACGGTAGCAATTACGGAGACATCTAAAAAAGAGAAAAGGGGAACCTTCCTGGTTCAAAAATGTGAAGCTGGAAAAGCCGTATATACACAGACGTTTCATTCACGCGTTGAGTTCGTTTAGTTTGTTGCTGTGGTAATCCGCACCTTTTCATTCACGTCTGCTTATCCGGCTCACTCAAATGTCTTAGGTAATAAAGTATTAATATCTGAAGCAATTAATCTTACTCAAGAATTGACATCCCCCGACGATGCCAAGTGTAAAGAGTACACCGCAATATGGGACACGGGCGCCACTAATTCAGCAATTACCGAAAAAGTGATCCAAGAATGCCAACTAAGCCCAATAGGCGTTGTTGCGGTTGAATATGGTAGCGGCCCCCAAAGAAGCAATCAATATCTAGTCAACATTTGGCTGCCGAATAAGACGGTCATTTCTAATGTTAGAGTGACCAAAGCTAGCATTACCAGTGCTGATGTAATAATTGGAATGGATATCATCGGAAGTGGAGACTTCGCTGTGACTAATGTCAATAATCAAACAGTATTTTCGTTCAGGTCTCCTTCCGTTGAGCGTATTGATTTTGTAAAAAATCCATTCAAACCAAAACCTGCTCTTAGTATTCCCCGGCGAAAAAAAAGATAATTTATCGGCGTGTATGAATGTATATTCCGGATCGGTTAGGCCTTCACGCTTTCGTAACAGACGACTCGCCGGCGGATCAATTCAACTATAGGCCGGAAAGTCTCCTCGGCATCAATCCCCGTATCTTAAACGTGAGATCTTCAAATAAGAGTCATTAAATTCTTCGTAATGATTTTTTAGCCTTGATGCAATAATTTTTTCTCTATTAACGGTGGGGATCGCTGTGTCTACACAAAGCACCTCAGCCCATCGGTCACTTTCATAATAATTTATAGCAATTCTTTGTAAGACTTTTCCAGGTCTTTGTGCCTTTTCTTGAGCGCGTCGAATTCCCTTCTCGTAATGTCTTCCATGAGTTTCTTCTTTTCGAATATTGATTTAAAATAAATAAGTGTCCGCCATGCCGCATCTTTTTCAGTTAAGGTGATTTTCGAGGTTTAGCCTCTTGGACCCGGTATGCTAACAAGCTGAGGAGGGAAATATATTCAATGGCGCGTTGTTCAGGACCTTTGGGGAATGAATGCGCGCCAGGATTTCTAATTCCCAAAGCGGCTCCTTCAAATAGATGCATCATCCCTTCTTGTTCATCTAAATCTGTTTGATCACTGAGATCATTTAATGCCAGAATCGGATTTTTTCTCGAAAATACCTGCCTCATTAGATCGGCTCCGTCAAGATTATGTATGCCCGAACGTTCCTTAACATAATTTATCAATGCCTTCGAGCCCGCGAAAACGGCTTCCCACGGATGACTGTTCATGAACAATTCGCGTGAAACATCGACTATTCGATGGTGAAGTTTCATTTGATCGAAATAGCTCGTCGGAGATAGCCCTTCATCGGCCTCAAATTCTTCTCGCTTTTCTTTTAATCGGGCAATCAATCCACGAATAATTCCGATCGTCTGAATTCGCCCACCTTGCTCATGCTTGATGCATTCAGCTTCATTCATATTAAAGGAAGCCTGACCTGCCCACAGCCGTAAATGCTTGTGCTCTTGATACTCCGGTGAATTAGGTCCGAACACTTCGAGGATAGTCTCATGAATATTGCTCGTCACGACTTCTTTAGCACCAGAATTTTTACGATAAGTATCAATAATATTTAATTCCTCCAGCTCCGTGACTCGCCTTTCGAGCCTGGCTATCCCTCTGTCAATTTCATCGACAGATTGGAATTGTTTTATCTCGACGGGCGGGATTTCCGAACGTTTTATTGCCATTGCTGCGACCCCCAGTAATTTCTTCGAATTTAAAATCAACTTAATCCTAAGGTGAGAAAACGAATCCGTCAAGTTTAAACACCACAAAAAGTTGACAGGCCCGGCGCGGCCGTGGTACGCTCAGAGAGTGCTCCTTCTGTAACCCGCTCAAAATACAGTAATTAACGGTGCGCGCGAGTAGCTCAGTTGGATAGAGCGCCTGACTACGAATCAGAAGGTCGGAGGTTCGAGTCCTCTCTCGCGCGCTTATTTTCCCCATATAGAAGCCCAATCACGGTTTATCAGAATTAGCCTGTTCATAACCTGTTTTTCAGAAATTGACGATACTTTGACGATACTCGGTGTGGCGTAGCGCTTATGGCTTGTGATTCCAGGGCGGGCAAGGCGATAGTAGCTCCAATCAAGAAAATATATTTCTTGACATTCATTGATTATGATTGTATATTATTGAAGCAAGATGATGAATATTGATAAATAATGTTTCGAAAAGATTATATATTAACCGACCATGCAAAAGAAAGGATGCAGGAGAGGGGAATTTCCGAAAGTGATTTAGAACGGGTTTTGAGGGATCCCGAAATAATACATCCCGGGCCACGTGGTGACATTAATTTGATAAAGACGATAAATGGGAAAAAAATTAAGGTTTCTTATATGGATGTTAGTGATAAGAAAAAGAAGAAGATCATTACTGTTATGATCGCAACATGATGGGAGATTAACCATGAAACTTTCACTCGATCGAAATGCAAATGCGGCATATCTCAAAATCTCAAACAATCCAATAAAAGAAACAAAACAAGTTTCCGATTATTGCAATGTCGATATTGATGCAAATGGTGGAATTGTTGGCGTGGAACTTTTGTTCGTAAATGAATATAGCTCAGATTTTAAAATATGGCTTGATGTTGCCGGTGTTGCGGAATATTTACAAAAATCAGAAGTAACAATTAGAAGATGGACAAAAGCGAAGGAATTGCCATCTTATAAGATGGGGGGAGAATATTCTTTTCTCATAGAGGAAATCGGCGATTTTATAAAAAAGAACAAATACGCGTAATTCTAAAAATATTTAAAACTTACCCACCATCAGAATATTTAACCACGGCCGCTTTCGAGCCTTCATAGCCAGCAACTCCGGGATCGGGTAACAATACGTTATCCGCCTGCATCTGAAAATAATTTTCTTGGGCTATTGACAACTTGAATTATTAGCTATATATTATATTCGCTTGAGGTCAAGCGATGAGGCAAGACAAAGCGAAATATAAACTTTATGGCGTCGGAGACGTAAGCCGAATTTCCGGATTAACTCGAAATCAAATATTTTATTGGAGCCAAACCCTCGCCAAAATAACTCCGGAATTTAAGACTAGCGGACGCCAATATTTTGACATTCACGGAATCTTAGATTTTCGTTTAGTTTTTGAGCTACAGCTCCTGGGCCTTTCTCCAAGGACAATTCAGGATATCGTTTGGTCGCATAAAAAACCAAAAATATTTAATTGGTTTAGTGAGCGCATAATTGAAGCGTTGTTTTTTGATGATCCCAAAAAATACGAGGCGGAAGGATTCTTCTTCATTATTGTACTTTCTGAACATATGCCAGTAAGAACAAATAAGACATCCTTGGGGCCAGAGTATATATATCATGTGGGTACAGAAGAAGACGCCAGGGAGGCAGTTTTTGATTATAGGCGAAAAGGACCCGAGTGTCCTATAGATAGAATGAAAAGCGCTTTAGTAATTAATTTATTGAAGATCATCAAAGACGTCGAGAAAAAAACTGGGGAGAAGTTGGAAAAATCTGAATAGGAAATAAAGGGGGTCCCCGCGCCCGATCTTATCAGGGCCAGGCGCAAAGACCCCGAAAGAAGGTGAGCCGATGAAATCAGCTCAATGTATTAATGCTCCGAACGAATCCAAAAGTCAACAGGCACCCGCCGCCAGGCGCTGGCTGACCGTCGCCGAAGTCGCCGAAGAATTAGGCTGTCATCCGATCTCGGTTTACCGCCTCTGCTCTCGGCGGAAGATCCCCCATGCCAAGGCCTCCGGCGTCGGCGTCCGCATTGATCGGGCCGATCTCGAGCGGTTCATGCAGGGATCCAAGGTCCCGGCCAAGCGCACGGCGAAGTTTTAAGCTAAACGGCCGCAATGCCACGAACCGCCCGATCCCTGCTCGGGGCTCTGATCCTCAAGCCGGAACTTATACAATCTCTCGGAGATTTTGACGCAGCCGGTCTATTCACCCCCGATGAGGCGGTTGTCTTCCGGACAATCTCGGATCTTTGGGAAGACGGGCACCCCGAAGAAATCAATCCCGCGATCCTGGTTGATCGAATAACCGGCAAGGTCAAGGACCCCGCAACCTTTGTCGGATCGCTTCTTGAAGGAATGCTGAGGTCTACCATTACGCCGGACGGCGTTCGTCAATGCGTCCGAGAGCTACGAATGCGGCACGTCGGAAAGCAAATCATCCATCAAATGGACCAGCTGAAAGATACCTGGCTCGGAAAGGGCGAGCCGGACAAGGAAGGCGTCCATCATCTTTTGTGCCGCGCCTTTGAATGGGAAAACCTCACCAGCGGCAACGATGACGCCATGAGGCCGAATCTAATCAATCTCGGAACGGTTGAGGCCGAGATGGTCGAATGGCTTTGGCCGGGAAGGATCCCGCTTGGTAAGGTCACTCTTTTATCGGGCAATCCGGGCACAGGCAAGTCATATTTCGCGCTCGACCTAGCCGCCAGAATTACAACGGGGCGCCAAGCACCGGACGGGCAATCCATCATGGCCGGCTCATGCCTCTTTCTTGTCGGTGAAGATGGCCTGGAAGATACGATCCGGGTAAGGGCCGATATACTAAAGGCTGACTGTTCAAAGATAATCGTACTCGATGGAGTTAAGCATAAGAATCAAACCGAAGCTTTCCGTTTTGACAGGCATCTCGAGGCGCTTGAATATGCGATAAGAACGACCCCCGAAATCAAGCTGGTGGTCATTGATCCCGTTTCTTCGTTTCTCGGCAAGTATGGGAAAAACGATGCCGGAGACACGCGGGCAATCATGGACCCCCTGGCAAAACTCGCCGGACGGCTCCGTTTCTCGGCCTTGCTTCTGGATCATCTAAATAAAGCACAGACGTTGAGTGCCGCCTATCGCACAAGCGGAAGTCAACAATGGTCCGCCGCTCCCAGGGCCGTCTATTACCTGGCCGAAGATCCGGCCGAGGAAAATTTTGGTAGACGGATACTCGATAACATAAAAGTAAACCTAGGGAAAAAGCCGCACAAGCTCTCTTTTGTCATCGGAGAACATGGCCCGGAAGACTATAAGATTGAAAAGGACGACTATCGGAGCGCCGATGAAATCCTGCAAACGCAGCCTTCGGTTGGCACGAAATCCCGAGCCCTAAAGGATGCGGCGCAATGGTTGAAGTCCCAGCTCAAAGACGGCCCGAGATCAGCATCGGAGCTCGAGGAGCTTGCCCGGGCCGAAGACATTTCTCACTCAACGCTTAGACGTGCCAAAAAAGAGCTTGGAGTAGATGCGTATCAGGGCGGCGGCGGATTCCCTAAACATTGGTTTTGGATGCTCCCGTCAAGAGGGGAGACAGATGCTCAAAACTAAGAGCCTTGAGCACCTGAGCGCCTTTGAGCACCTGAGCACCTGCTCAAAGAGGCTCAAATGGGACACTATATAAAAATACAATATATATATTATTTTTTAATCAGAGGCTCAAAGAGGCTCAATGTTTAGTAGTCAAGGGGCAAAAGGGCGCGTTTTAAGCAGCCCCTCCGGGCCGGGCGATGCTCCGGGGAATCTTGACATAGCGCTTTTGATTGTAAGACAGGCGCCCGGGGCCAATTTCCCCCTGAAAATTGGGCCTTTCTCAACAAAAGTATCGTCGCTAGTATCGCTTTTGTAAATGCGTTTAATGCCATCTTATTGCAAATAAAAGGCTTGTAAAATGGAGAAATTAAAGCAGAAATTCCAGGAGAACGCGCCCAAGAAGCGGCGTGGCCGGCCTCCGCGTCACGGCGGCTATTCGCTCATCACCCGCGGCGAGCTGCCTGACAACCGGCGCTATCTGGCGCCGTACCTTACGGGCGTCCGCGAAGGATTGATCCAGGACCTCGGGCCAACCGAGGCGGATCTTACGACCGCGCAAAAGGTCATGGTCGATAGAGTCGTCAACTACCTGGGGATCGTCCGGCTCATCGAGGAGCATGTCAAAGAGCGGGGCATTTTTCAGAATCCTCAAGGCTTTCTCAATCCGGCGCTCTCGCAGAACTACTTAGCCTATTGCGGGCACATACAAAGGGCCCTGGTAGCCCTTGGGATCGACAAGCGTCAGGGCGAGCGAGAGTTAGGCTTCGGAGAGTACATTGAGGCGGTCAAGGCCAAGACAGCCAAGGCCGGCGGAGACCCCTGTCAAGAGGCAAAAGGATGATTTCTCCCCATATGATTAAAATATTTTTAAAAACGTTGAATGTTAAGGAAAAGTAAAATGAGGGGAAATGCCTCAAACCGCACATATAATAGTGATATAAAAAAAGGGCGGGGGTCTGGCCGATGACACCGCCGATCCCCGGGTTAAGGGAAAAGTTGCGGGCCCGCGGGCTCCTGATCGAAGCCGAACCGGGCTTTCACAAGTGGCATCGGGCGCGGCTGGTCAAGCCGAAGAAGCTGGCCGATGAATCGGTCCTCATCGATGAGGTCAAGCAACTCCGCGAGCTGATGCGCCTCAACTCCGATCATCGAGGCCATGAGTCTTATTCGAGGATGGCTCGGCGGATGCGACTTGACAGGAAGACCCTCTGGCGCGTGCTGAATGGCCGCGTGCACCAGCCGTACGGCCGGACCATGAGGCGAATCCGCGCTTATCTGGATGACAATTCGGCACTTCTGCAAACGATCAGGAAACTAAACACACCGGGAAACTAATCGGCCCGGCATTTCCAGGGACGTGATTAAGTAAAGAGGTTTACCATGAGTAATATCAGGCAAATTCGGGAGGGTCTCGGGCTATCTCGGCAAAAGATGAGCGAAGCCCTGGGCGTTACCTACCAAACAGTTTACAACCTAGAGAATCGGTCCTATAAGCGGGGGCCAAGCCCGCTAGTGCAGGAGAAGATCTCCGCGCTGGTCCAGGAGCTCCCCAAGATCCAGAGGGACTTGAGGCGGCGGGTCGAAGCATCTGAAGGCGGGCCTTCTCGATGAGGGAGCCGACGTTTGTTAAGCTGGATAAGTGGCGCCGCTTGAGGTTTACCGTCTCGAGCTTCCAGGCGGTCCAAGCGCACCTCGGGCTTACGCTTGAGGCGTCCGGGAAGCGGCTAGATGAGGGCATGGCGGCGCGTGACGCTGCGGCCGTGGCTCCATTCGTTTGGGGCGGCCTATCCTGGGAGGATCCAACCTTGAGTATTGAGCGCGTGGCTCAGATCCTGGCCCGGATAGCACGGAATCCGCGGCGCTGGGCGAAGCTTGCGCGGGCTATGTCTGCGGCGCTAACAGAAATGAATGCCAGCCTCGATCCGGCCCTTGCGGCTCTCGGCCAGCTCAGGGCAACGCTTAGCGAATTCAAGGGCTCGATGGAAGCAGCCTCGGCGGTTATGGATAAAGTCGGCGCCATGTTTGATAAAGCGACAAAGGCGGCTAAGTCCATGCAACCTAAGCCCGGGATCCCGCCTGGCCGCGGATCACACCGGGCGCATTGACGGCGGGGATTATTGCAGCCCCTAAAAAGGGCGGGGGTTGAAGGGGAACGACATCATGGCCGAATTCAGCATTAAGGTCAACGGCTTGGAAATCCTCTTGAAGAACATTGAGGATTACACAAAAGAAAAGCAAAAACAGGTAGAAGGGGCACTTTGGAGCGTTGCCGGGAAAGTCACCCTGCAAGCCAAGGACAATTGCCGCTCGTTGCTCGGATGGCGAGAGAACGGGGAATATGTCAAACCTACCGGACGGCTTGGCGGCTCGATAACGATGGCCTCGACCTGGGGCAAAAAAACATCTCCGACCTCACCGGCGAAGAGCGAAGATGCTATCGGCTCACCGGCCGGGATTCAAGAGAAGGCGGTTGTTGTTGGTACAAATTTGGTTTATGCCCGCCGGGTGGAATTCGGCTTTGTCGGCAAGGATAAGCTGGGCCGGAGATATAACCAGGCCGCAAGGCCTTACCTTTATCCCGCCTTCTTTGCCCATATCAACGACCTGATTCCATTGTTAAAGAAAGCTTTCGCCAACGTCGAAGGCGTCACGTTTAAGGAAGAATAACGGAGTACTAAAATGTCAGATACACTTGGACGCGCCAAGGTCATTATCGGCGCGAGCATAGATGATTTTATGGCGGCTATGGGGAAGGTTGACAAGTCCCTCAAAGAGGCGGCCGATAAGACCAAAGATTTCGGAAAAGGGATGACGGATGCCGGAATTAAAATCGGGGCAGCCGGAGCGGTCATCACAACCGCTCTTGGCCTTGCGCTCAAAAGTACGGCCGATGCCGGGGATGCCTTTTATGATCTTTCTCAAAAGACGGGGATTTCCGCCGAAGTTTTAAGCTCCTATAAACTCGCCGCCGATTCGAGCGGAACATCTATTCAAGGCTTTGCAACGGGCATGCGCGGGCTCTCAAACGCGATGGCCGACGCCAATAAAGAGGGCTCCGATTCAGCCAAGGCTTTCAAGGCGCTCGGGGTTACAACTGTCGATTCGACCGGAAAAGCGCGGAACATGAACGCCGTGTTCCTCGATGTCGCCGACCGATTCTCCAAGATGGAAGACGGCGCGGTCAAGACTCGGATGGCAACTCAGTTATTCGGCAAGTCCGGCATGGAACTAATCCCCATGCTCAATTTGGGGAAGGCGGGACTTTCGGAATTCACGGAAAAGGCGAAGAAACTCGGTATCGTTTTTACCGACAATGCGGCGAAAGCGGCCGATGATTTCAACGATTCACTTGATGAACTGAGGGCTGCCTTTTCCGGCGTCTCTAAGACCATTGGCACAACGCTCATGGATTCGCTTTCCGGACTTGTTAAAGCATTTACAGGCATCGTTGCTACGGGCGGAAATCTACTGAAAGCGCTTGGACCGATCGGCGAGTTGGCGATTGATCTGGCGGCCGGATTCGGCGTTCTGGCAACGGCTACGGGCGGGACGATCGTGGCCGTGTCCCAGCTCATTAAAAACCTACCCTTACTCAAAGAGGCGGCGAAGCAACTTGGGCTTGGGGCCGGAGCATTAACGAAAGACATTGATTCCCTTGGCTCCGGGTTAAAAGCGCTTCCCTTGGTGGGGGCCGCTGCATTTACGGGCTGGAAAATCGGCGAAGCCATAAACGAATTGACCGGTCTCAAAAAACTGTTCATGGAAATGCCGGAGGCATACAAGGCTACGGAGATCGCCGAATCCAAC
>Ga0316628_100005606_pt1 | contig 10116 bp, 11 predicted proteins | sample OWC_Aug_M2_C1_D5_FD_207648 | JGI IMG/M metagenome (GOLD analysis project Ga0316628, IMG submission 207648) | Wetland soil microbial communities from Old Woman Creek delta, Ohio, United States - OWC_Aug_M2_C1_D5_C | ecosystem: Environmental > Terrestrial > Soil > Wetlands | place: USA: Ohio... | reverse complement strand
TCTTCATCTCCCAGGATGAAATGCCTCGCACTCCGACCGGCAAAATCCTGCATCGCAAACTGAGGGAACGATACCGCGACCCTAAAAAGTGAGGTTGGAGATAGCTGCCCCGGCAGTGAAATACATCGATTTGACACCTTCCACGTTAGACGATCTCAGATCGGAGGTTTGACCCCATGTTGAGTAAGGCGTTTATCCCCTACAAAGGCTATTTCAGTTCACCGTTCGCCCGCTGGCAGGGCAGCTTGGCCAATGAGAATGCCATTGTTCTGGCCGCCGAGACCGCCAAGCGCTGGCTGGCCGAAAAGAGCATGGACCCCAAGGTCTTCGACTACTTCTACCTGGGCATCACGGTGCATCAACCCCAGGGGTTTTACGGCGGCCCTTGGGCGGCTGCCATGACGGGGGCCACGGATATCCCCGGGCTCCTGGTCAGCCAGGCCTGCTCGACCTCCACCGTCGCCATTTATTCTGCGGCCATGGGCGTAGAGGCCGGGCTTTTCTCGGCACCCTGCTGCCTGATGACCGACCGCTGCTCCAACGGCCCCCATACGGTTTGGCCCAATCCCATGGGCCCCGGCGGGCAAGTCATTTCCGAAAACTGGCTCATGGACAACTTCAACAAAGACCCCTGGGCCGGGCAGGCCATGATCCAGACCGCGGAAAACGTAGCCAAGGAAGAAGGCATCACGCGCAAACAGTGCGACGAGGTCACGCTGCACCGCTTCCAGCAGTACCAGGACGCCCTGGCCAATGGCCGCGAGTTCCAGAAACGCTACATGTACCCCGTAATGATCAAGGTTTCCAAAAAACAAACCCTCATGCTCGATGCCGATGAGGGCATCATGGAAGCCACCGCCGAGGGCCTGGCCGGTCTCAGGCCCGTGGTGCCGGGCGGGGTCCACACGTTCGGCGCTCAGACGCATCCGGCCGACGGCCACTGCGCGGTCATCGTCGCCAGCCGTGACAAGGCCAAGTCCCTGAGCGCCGACCCGACTGTGGAAATCCAGGTGGTCTCCTACGGTTACGCCCGCGTCAAGCCGGCCTTCATGGCGGCGGCGGTCTACCCTGCCGCCCAGATGGCCCTGGACGCCGCCAAGATCAAGGCCAAGGAAGTTAAGGCGATCAAAACCCACAACCCCTTCGCCGCGAACGATGTGTTTCTCGCCAAGAAGCTCGGCGTCGATGTGATGAATGGGATGAACAACTACGGCTCGTCGCTGATCTTCGGCCATCCCCAAGGGCCGACCGGGGGCCGCCTGATCATCGAGGGCATCGAGGAGATGGTCATGAAAGGCGGCGGGTATCTGCTGTTCGCTGGCTGCGCCGCAGGCGACACCGCCGCAGCCATGGTTCTCAAGATTAGTTGATACCCACACCGGCCCTGAATCGCCAGGAAGGGCTGCCCAGAGCCTGAGGGGCAGCCTTTTTTCTTGCGCTCACAGCTGCGTTCTCTTCCCGATGCGCTAAGGAGAGTCATGAACCGCATTTCACTGGCCCGAAGCCTCAGCGCTGTGTCTCCATCCCGTATCCGGGAAATCGCCGATGTCGCGTTCAGCATGGAAGGAGTCCTCAAGCTTCACTTCGGGGAGTCCAACATGCCGACGCCGGCCTTCATTAAACAGGCGGCCGTCCGGGCACTGGAGGAAGGCTACACCTTCTACACCGAAAACGCGGGCCTGCCCGGCCTGAGACGGACGATCGCCGAAAAATACCAGGAGCTCCACGGGGTAAGGATAGACCCCCGGACCGAAATTCTGATCACGGCCTCCGGCGTCCAGGCTCTGAATGTGTCCATCCGCTGCACGATCGACCCCGGAGACGAGGTGATCGTCCTGACACCCAATTGGCCCAACGCCAGCGCCATCGTCCATCTTTACGCCGGGGCGGCGCGGGAGGTGCCCCTCGCCTGGGACGGCCAACGTCACACCCTCGACCTGCCCGGGATCCAGGCCGCGCTCACCGGTCGAACGCGTCTGATCATTTACGCATCGCCATCCAACCCCCTGGGCTGGGTGGCGCACCCGGAGGAGCAGCGCGCGCTTCTGGATTTCTGCCGCCGCCATGGGCTCTGGCTGTTGGCCGACGAAGTCTACGAGCGTATCTGTTTCTCGGAACCGGTGGCGCCGTCCATTCTGCGGCTCTGCAGCCGCGACGACGCGGTCATCGTGGTCCAGTCCTTCTCGAAGAGCTACTGCATGACCGGATGGCGTTTAGGCTGGGTGGCGGCGCGCCGGGACGTGGTGCGCCAGGCGGCGCAGCTGAACGAGTTCATTGTCTCCCATGCACCCTCCATGGTCCAGCGGGCGGGCGAAACGGCCTTGCAGGACGGGGAGGTGTTTGTGCGAAGCATGGTCGCGGATGTTCACCGCCGGGTCCGCTTCTGCTACGAAGCGCTCCAGAGCATGCGAGGTGTCACGGTGGCTCCGGCGGAAGGCTCATTCTATCTCTTTCCGCGCATCGAGGGGATGAGCGACTCGTTTGAGTTCGCTCTTTCCCTGTTGCGAGAAACCCGCGTGGCCGTCGCTCCCGGCTCGGCTTTCGGCAACGGCGGTGAAGGCGCCATCCGCATCTGCTGCGCGGCGGATGAGTCGGTGCTGGAGCCGGCGATGGAACGGTTGGCCAAGTTCATCCAGGGACGCTGATCGTTTTCGACCGGCGAAATAGAAACGCCCAGACGCAAGGCACGCGAAATCCCGAGGAACGAGGCGTATCGATTGAGCACATGAGAAGGTGGGTTGGATGAAAACGGTTTATCCACCCCAGATTGCGGCCGAGGGCAAGGCGTCCCGCGGATTGGAAGTGGAGCATAGCCGGAGCAGATATACGGGGATACGTCAAAAGCGGTTTATCAACCCCGAATCACGCCTGAGGGCAAGGCGTTTCGTGGCGTGAAAGCGGAGCGTACACGATAGTACGCGAGCATTTCAGGACGCGAAACAACGCCGCCATCGGGCGAGAGACGGGGTTCAGAAACCGCTTTTAAACGGGGATCATGACGACCGGCACCGTCGTACACTTCAGCACCCGCTCGGCCACGCTGCCGAAATTGAAGTGTCCTTCGCTGCCGCGGTTGGCCATCACCACCATGTCGATCTTCTGTTCCGCGATAACCTTGAGGATCTCCTTGGAGGGCTCCCCCACGCTGATGTGGCGGATGTAGAGCGGGCACTCGTTCAAGAATTTATCGCAAATCTCAGTCAGGCGGGAATCGGCGGTCTGCTTCTCCCACTCCTGCATCTTTTTGAGGTCCTCCGGATCAAATTGCCCGTAGGAGGCCCCGAACGCCGGGTAGTCCTTCATTACGTACAGGATGTGGATCTCGGCCCCGTATTTCTGAGTCAACGAGGTAACCAACGGCAGCGCCTTGGCAGCGTTCTCGGAAAAGTCGGTCGGCCACAGGATTCTGTTGATCTCCATCACCTTCTCCTTCATCATCAACTGAGCCAGTCGTGGATACCTCGATCTTTTAGCATCATTAAATCGGAGGGGCAATAGTCACCAGAACCCGCATGTCGCTGATGGCACGGACGCCGTGGGGCTCGTTAATATCCGAAATGAGCACGTCGCCGGTGTTGGCCGGCAGCGCCTGGCCGTCCTTGCCCAGGAACTGACCCTTTCCCTCGAGCACGACGATGTTGAGCTGGCCTTCCACTTGGTGGGAGTGAATGGGAAGCTCCTGGCCCGCCTTGAAGTTGAAGTTGAGCACCCGGAAGTAAAGAGAGTCGTGGACCAGCAGCTTGCCCATGGCTTTTTCGCTGAACTTGCCTTCCTTTAAAACCTCGACTCGCTTGAGCATGCACACCTCCATCACACACGTTCGGAAACCCGGACGATCAGTCTGGGATGACCATAAACCGCAACCTGAGGGAAGTCAAATATCCCTCCGTACGCGGCCGGAAAGCACCCGCCTCCCGCCAGAAGGAGAGATCCCGTCAAGGTTGCAATTTTCCTCTGATACAGTTACATAGCCACGTGCTGTCCAACAGCGGTTCTCCATTTTTCTGGATGATGGGAAACGGGAGTGAGCCCCATGACTAAGCTGCCCAAAGACACCTGTCCCGATCCTTCCGAAGAGATTACCATTCGGATACCCTGCGCCCTCGCCCAACGGGTCGCCGATTATGCCAACGAAAATGAAACGACCGTTTCCAGCGTAGTTGTCGAAGCCATAGACTTTTTCTTGAGACAAGGCAGCAGGCAACGATAGGACCGCCCAGCCGACAAGGGCGGAATCGGCATCCCCCTTAAAGGCAAGAGGCAGCCCGTCCCGGCTGCCCCTTGCACGATGGATTGAAGGCACACGGGGTTTAGCCGCCGCCCACGAGCAGCATGAACCTCACCCGATCGCCGTCTTTCAGGCCGCGCTGGGCTAACTCCTCCCTGGCGAGAAAGCCCTCCTCGTTCACCATCACCTGAATGGTGAAATCCAAGTTGCCGTCTCCGTCCAAAAGAAGCTCCCGCGCCCTGGGGCCGAAACGCCCGACCAGGTGCCGCACCAGGTCCGCCACCGTGCCGGCTTCCAGCGAGATTTCCGTCTTTTTGCCGATCACGGCGGAAAGGGTCGGCAGCCCTAAGGATTCAACGGTGATTCGCATGGGGATAAAAGTGTTGGGTGTTTAATGTTTAGTTTTTGGTGGTGCTTGGTGTTTGGCGAAACAACCAGGCAGATGGCTTCGTAAGAGGGCCAAGATCACGCGCCCTAACGACCACCCGTCGCGCGGGTGGCTTGGATTTTCGTCCAAAGGCCGAAAATACAAAAGCATGACAGTGCTTGCAGTGTTACGTTTGCGAAAGCAAACAATCTTGCGGCGCGAGGCGTATCCCGCCTTTGGCGGGACCGCAGCGCCAGTCCCGCCAAAGGCGGGAAAGCGCAACGCAGAGATTGGCATTCTTACGAAGTCATTTCCCGTGCCGCCGCATCAGCTCAGAGTAATTCTCGGCCGCCTCGCGCATCTTGCAGCCCTGCAGCTTGGTCGTCTCCACGTAATCCACGGCTTTCATGTCGCAGAAGCGGACGCACTGAGGGTCGCCATGGCAGAGATCGCACTTGAAAACGCGGCCGCGCTCCGCGTTCCAGCCCATGGCGCCGAAGGGGCAGGCCTGCACGCACATCTTGCACCCGATGCAAAGATCGTGGTTGATGCGCACGCTGTCAAGCTCCGGATCGCGGTAAATCGCTCCCTTGGGGCAGATCGCCAGGCAGGGGGCTTCCCGGCACTGCTGGCAGCGCATCGGCAGGTAGAAGCCCTCGTTGTCCCACTTGACGACGTGGATACGGGCCAGGGTCGGGTTGCTCACACCGTCGTGTTTCACTGAGCAGACGATCTCGCACAGCCTGCACCCGGTGCATTTTTCGGGGTCCGTGATCATTATCTTCTTGGCCATTGAATATCTCCCTGGGTGGCATTCGGCACGTTTCGAAAACTTTGGATCCATTCCCGCTTCCGGGGTTCAGGCGGCGGCCCGAAGCTCGGAGATCTGCAGCCGCTCCAACAACTCCGCAGTCGGCACGCCGTTCGCATCCCATTCGTGCAGCCGGTAGTACTCGTCCAGCATGACTTTGAATTTCTCCCGATCGATATGCTTGCCTCGGGCGGTCGGAAGCCCCAGCTTGGTCGGCTCGTCGAAGTAGCGGTCCGACAGCCAGTCATCCTTGCGGGTCATGCCTTCTCTCAGGTTGAAGAGGCGCTCGATGGTGTAACCCCGGTCGGCGGCATTCCAAATGTCCATTTCAGAGAACTCAAGCCCCGTGTTGAGATAGATCAGCCTGGCGAACTCCTTGAACTGCGGGTGATTAGGGCTGAGGAAGACCGTATGATACTTGCACATGCCGATGCAGTCGACCGCCATGTACACCAGCTCTTGCCACATCACCATGCGCGGCTTGCCCTCGTACTCGGAAAAGCTGTTGGTCAGCGGGCCAGTGTAGCCATCGGGGTTCCGGTAGACCTTGTCGAGGACCTTCATGGGCAGATTGTAGAGGTCGATGGCCGGCCGGCCCCGCAGGTGGTCCGATCCCCGGGAAGACACGGCGATGTTCAGGGCCAGGGCTGGCGTCGGGCGCTCGTCGGAGTGCAGGTTGCTCATGCCCTTGACATGGACCAGGTACTTGAGGCTCTCGGGACCGAACTTGGCCGCCGCGCGCAGCGGACCCTCCGCCAAAATGCCTCCGATGCCCTTGCGGAAGGCCATCTGCTTGACCGCTTCCAGCACCGCCTCGTCGTTGCCCCATTCCAGCTTGAGGCCGTCAGTGTCCCGGTCGGTGATGATGCCTTTCTCATAGAGTTCCATGGCCCAGGCGATCATGCTGCCGACCTCGAGGGTGTCCATGCCGTAGTCGTTGACCAGGTGGTTTCCGACCAACACGGTGTTCATGCTGCGGCAGCCGACCTCGGCGCCAAAGGCGCCCTGGCTGGTGTATTCCGGCCCCTGGGCATAGGTCCCGGCATAGGGGCCTTCCTTGATGATGTAGCGGTGCCGGCAGTGCACCTGGCAGCCGAAGCAGCCGTCCAGCCCGATGGAGTATTTGTCGAGGTTCTCGCATTCGATGTCCTCGCTGTTCGGCAGCTGGTTGTACTGAAAGTTGCGGCACCGGACCAGGCCGGTGGTGTTGGTGACCCCGTAAATGAAGCCCGTTCCCCAGCGCTGCATGATCTGGGAGACCTTGGTGGAGATCACCTGGTTGATGATTTCCTTGTTGTATTCGAGCGCCTCCTGGGGAAACTTGATCTGAATGCTCATGGTTCCCCGGCAGGCCACAGCCTTCAGATTTTTGGAACCCATCACGGCGCCCAGCCCCGTACGCCCCGCCGCGTTCTTGCGGCCGGTCATGACGTTGGCGAAACGCACCCGGTTTTCCCCGGCTGGCCCGATGCACAACACCTGGGTCTCCGGGTCATCGAGCTCCCGGCGGATGATGTCCTGGCTGTCGTAGACGCCGGAACCCCAGACGTTTTCGGCGCTGCGGACCTCGATCGCGCCGTCATGGATATAGAGATAAACGGGCTTTTCGGCGCGGCCGCGGATCACCAGATGATCAAAGCCGGCCCAGCGCATTTCCGGGGCGAAGAACCCGCCCATGTTGGCCGATCCCAGCAGGTTGGTGAGGGGTGACTTGGCCATCACATGGGTCCGGGCGGAGGCCGACGCCATGGTGCCGACGAGCAGGCCGGCGCTGATGAGTAGCACGTTGTCGGGCTCGAGGGGATCAACACCCGGCGGGCAATGTGTGTAGAGCAGGTAGGCATCCAGCCCCCGGCCGCCGATGAACTTGCGCCGCCACTCCAGCGGGATGGACTCGATCCTGACATCGCCGGTGCTGAGATCGATATAGGCGATTTTACGGTTCAGTGACATGACGACTCCTTTCGGTCAGATCTTCTCGTCGACTCCCAGCGGGTAGTTCTCCCAGACCGGTCCTCGCACCCGGGCCGTCTTGGGGTAAGGCCAGGAAATGCGCCATTCGATACCGCACTGCGGGCACTTGGCCCGCTCCGCGCCCGGTTCCGGGCGGAAGCGCGCAAAGCAGGTCAGGCAGCGCACCTCGCCGTCCCGCGGACCTTCCATGACTTTATTGATCTTCATCCTTTGAACCTCCCCGGCCGATGGTTGACGGTGAATACCGGAAATGGGGGAATGTGAGCGGTTGGATTATTGTTCCTTATAATGAACGCTTTCTGACTGATTCTAACAAATCGTATGCCCCTGTCAAGTTTTTTTCATTGACCAAACTATAAATATAACTATCTATTATTTATCATTTATATTATTTTAAGACTCACCATCGCAAATTTCCCTTGACATGTTTCCCTCATACCCGCTAAATTTTATTCGTTCAGTATAGGGAACGCAAATTCAAATGGGCTCCGTCAGCTGCTCTCTCTAAACCCCTAAAGGAATGAAAAAAATCCGTCATCCCATGAAAGCCGAGACGCAAAAAAAATATAACGCACCGGCGGTCCTGAAAGCGTTTGAGCTGCTGAAGCTCGTTGCTGAATCACGTTCTGAAATCACCCTGAGTGCACTGGCGCGGCGGCTCGGATTCAGCAAGGGCACCACCCACGGGATGATTCAGGCCCTTCTTCAGGCGGGGGCCCTCGAACAGGGGTTGCATCGCAAAGGCTTCTTCCTGGGGCCGGCTTTGGTGGAACTGGCCTTTCGCAGCTGGAACTATTTTCGAGTGGTGGAGTACGCCCAGCCGATTTTGAATCACCTGCGCGACCGCATCGGGGAGACTGTTTTTCTGGGCGTCCTGAGCCGATCACGCGGGCTGATCATGGCCACTGCGGAGGCTGCCAAACCCCTGAAGATCTCGTCGCCCCCCGGCACTTCCATCCCTTTGCTGGCCGGGGCGGTCGGCAAAGTGTTCCTGGCGCAGCAACCCAAGGACCAGGTGCTCAAGATCATCCGCGAGCACGGCCTTGCGCGCTTCACCCAACGCTCGATCGTTAAAAAGAGCGACTACCTGGCCGAACTTGAGAGCGTGCGCCGCCAGGGATACGCGGTCGACAACGAAGAGTATCTGCCGGGAGTAAAGGCCGTGGCCGTTGCATTGGGCAATCTGCGGGGGCTGCCTCTGGCCATTTGGGTGGTCGGATTTGCCGATTCGATGGGGGAAGACGCCACGCCTGGGGTTGCCGAGGAAACACGGCATGCAGCGCTCAGGCTGCGCGAGGTGCTGGACAGCCGCGCTTGATCAACCGAATTGGATATAAAGCGGCTCCAGGAGATGTTTCAAAACCTTGTTAGAGGTGATACATACCCAGCCGACCTGGATTCCTGCACCAGCTCCCAGTCTGCGGAATCAGGATGGTGAGTCATGGAGACAAACGAACCCGAGGCCCAAGCTGAGCCTGAACCTTTTCGAGTCCCTCGCTTTGAAATCGAGGGGCGCACCACCGCGCTCCAGGAAGAGCTCCGCAAGACCGGAATCGACGGGCTCTTCATCGTGCAGCGTGCCGACCTCTTCTATTTCACCGGAACGGCTCAGAACGGTTTCCTCTACCTGCCGGCTGAGGGCAAGCCGCTGCTGCTCATCAAGCAGTCCGTCTCTCGTGCACGCGCGGAGTCGGCCCTCGACACCATCGTCGAGATCGACAGCGTCAAGGCCGTGCCCGGCTTGATCGCCGAATTTTGCAGCCGGACACCGGATCGCCTCGGGTTGGAATTGGATGTCCTGCCCGTCAACGAATTTCGATTCTACCGGAATCTGTTAAAGACGAAGGATTGCGTCGACGCCTCGCCCCTCATCCTCCATGTGCGGCGCATCAAATCCTCCTGGGAGATTGCCCAGCTTGAATCGACCGCCGAAATGGCCCGCCGGACCTTCGGCTACATGCGAACCGTCATCGCACCCGGCCTGACCGAAATGGAGTTTGCGGGCATGTATGAGGCTTACGCACGCACGATCGGACACGCCGGCAAGCTGCGCGTCCGGAACTATAACACCGAGGGGTATCCCTGGCACGTGCTGAGCGGCAGCAGCGGCGGGCTGGTGGGGGTACTGGATTCCCCGGCCAGCGGCGAAGGCACCTCGGCCGCCTTTCCGGCGGGTGCCGGCAACCGGCGGCTCCGTTCGGATGAACCGATCATGGTGGACCTCGGCTCGGTCATGAACGGGTATCACCTGGACGAAACCCGCATGTTCGCCATTGGTTCCATGCCGGAAAAGGCCTACCGGGCAAGCCGATCCGCCATGGAGATTCACGACGCCGTCATTGAGCGGGCCAGGCCGGGGACCATCTTGGCAGAGCTCTTCGACCAGGCGGTGGCCATGGCCGTCCGCCTGGGGTTTGGAGATGTCTTTCTGGGGCCGCCCGGGCACCGGGTGAGCTTTATCGGCCACGGCATCGGCCTCGAGCTGGTCGAACCTCCCTTCATCGCCCGGGGACGTAACGCCCCCCTGGAGGAAGGCATGGTATTCGCCCTGGAACCCAAGCTGGTTTATGAAAACGAATTCGCGGCCGGTGTCGAGAGTGTCTTCCGGGTCACCGCGGCCGGAGGCCGCCTGATCAGCAAGGTGCCGGTGGAGATATTCATCTGCTGATGGAGGACCGCCCGTCGCCTGACATCCAGTCGCCGCCGGCTGGGCGACTCTCGTTTTTTCGGCCGGTC
>Ga0316628_100005605_pt1 | contig 10117 bp, 5 predicted proteins | sample OWC_Aug_M2_C1_D5_FD_207648 | JGI IMG/M metagenome (GOLD analysis project Ga0316628, IMG submission 207648) | Wetland soil microbial communities from Old Woman Creek delta, Ohio, United States - OWC_Aug_M2_C1_D5_C | ecosystem: Environmental > Terrestrial > Soil > Wetlands | place: USA: Ohio... | reverse complement strand
CCAGGGTATCATCATGAATGCCTTCCAGGGTTTGTATGCGGGTTACCTGGTCGATTCCGTCGAGATAACTTTGCCAATAATGACCGGCAAATGCCAGGTCCTGTTCCTGCTGCCATTTGATATAATCCAGGTAAGGATATGGGTATGGGGTTACTGTACTGCTTTCCAGGGGTTTCCCGGTTTTCAATTGGTTATAGATGGTGATAAAATCCTTTAATAACAAATTGGTACTCCACCCGTCCATAATGATGTGATGGTATGTCATTTGCAGCGCATACTTGTCAGGATGTGTTTTGATTAATGTAACACGCAGCAATATGTCGTCTTGCAGGTCGAATCCTCTTTCCCGTTCTTGTTTTTTTATGTTTTCGATCATGGGCCGGGGGTCATTAGTACCGGTGAGGTCATAACAGCGGAATTCTTTTTTCCTATGGTTGAGGACAACCTGGCGGGGCTGTTTTATATTTTTATAAATAAAGGCTGTGCGGAACACGTCATATTTATCTATCAACCGTTGATAACTTTTTTTTACCAGGGTTTGATCGATCTCTCCTTCCAGGTGGTATACCAATTGCACCAGGTAGGCCTGGCGGCGTGGGTCCAGCAAGTAATGAAACAGCATTCCTCTTTGCATGGGACTCAGGTCATAAATTTTATCGATGCTGCTTTTGCCAAACTGTTGATAGATGGCTGCCAATTCAAGGAAGTCCAGGTTTTTGGCGTCATAGTCACCGGGTGTGTGGACCGGTTCTTTTATTTCGCGGCTGTGTTTGATGATTTGCCGCAGGTGGTGTTTAAATCGCCGGGTTAGTGTTTCTATTTGCCGGTTATCATAGGTGCTGCGATCACAGTTGAAGGTAAAGGTGAGTTCCCGGTTCACCACCATGCCGTTTATATTGATTTTATAGGGCTGTTCGGATGCCGGGCTCCTGGTATTGCCGGTGCTGTAGGGGGATTTTTTTAAGCCGGTCCGAGTTAAATCTTCATCAAATTGCCCTAAATAATTAAAACTGATTCCCGGTTCGATTTCCAATAACCGGCGGTCTTTTGCCGGTAATGCCGATATATATCGTAATATGCCATAGCCTATCCCCTTGTTGGGTATCTTTCTCAGGGTTTCTTTCGTGTGTTGGATTTGCATACTTAAGCGATTATCACTGCCGGTGTCGTATACTTCCAGTAATACGGGGAATTGGGTGGTAAACCAGCCGATGGTTCGTGTGGTATCGATGTCGTCCGATATTTTTTCCCGGCCGTGGCCTTCCAGGTTGATCGATATCTTTTTATGGCCGATACAGTCACGGACTGCCAGGGTCAGGGCACTCAACAGTATATCGTTGATTTCCGTATGGTAGGCGCGGTTAACTTCATTGAGCAACAAACGGCTGTCTTCTTCGTCCAGTTCGATTTGTTCCCGGTGATAGTCCTTTAATTTGCCTGTTTTTCCTTTGGTTCCAGGCGATGATTCTTTTATGCTGGCGGCACATATTTCTTTCCAGTAATCATATTCCTGGTGTATTCGTGGAGAGCGGCTGTAGGCGGTGATTTCTTCTGCCCAGCGTTGATATGAATGAGTCTTGGGGGGAAATTGTATCGCTTTTCCCTGCCTGGCCTGCTCATATCCCATTGAGATATCTTCAAACAGGATTCGCCACGAGATCCCATCGATGACCAGGTGATGGATGACGATTAATAAATGATCGCCGCGGCGGGTTTTAAATATACCGGTTTTTATCAATGGGCCTTTGTATAGATCGATGCTGGCCTGTATTCGATTGGCTTCCGCTTTTATGCACTTTTCCAGGTCCCGGTCTTCCACTGTTTCCAGGTTTATCTCTTCTAATGGAACTTCCAGATCATCGATCCCTTTGATGATTAAAACTTTTTCGTCCGGGGACAATACCGCGCGCAGGGCATCATGATGCTCCAATATCCGCTTCATTACGTTTTTAAGTATTTTTATTTCAAATTTCTCCTGGCGCTGCAACATGAAGGCGAGATTCCAGTGGTGTTTATCTTTAAAATTTTGCTGGAGGTACCACTGCTGGATAGGTATGGGGGGGATATTCCCGGTGACAATTTCTTGTTCGATTTCCCGGGAGGTTTTTGTGATATATTTCGATAATCTTTTTATGGTGGGGTGTTTAAATAGTATACCGATGTCCGTTTTATATCCGTATCCGCTTAACCTGGAGGCGATCTGGATGGCTTTGATGGAGTCGCCGCCGATAACGAAGAAGTTGTCATGGATGCTGATGTTGGCTATTCCTAACACTTCTTGCCATACAGCGGTCAAAGTTTTTTCTGTTTCGCTGCCGGGGGCTTCATAAGTAGTGCCGGTTTGAATACTTGCCTCTGCCCCAGGTACAGGTAAGGCTTTCCTGTTGATTTTACCGCTGGCGGTTAACGGCAGTTGGTCCAGTTTAACAAAATAAGAAGGCACCATATAATCCGGCAGTTTTTTGTCCAGGTGTTCTCTTAAGTCCAGGGGATTAAATCCTGTTTTCGCGGCGGCTACCACATAAGCGCATAAACTTGCCCTGCCGGTTTCATCATTTACTGCGGTCACTACAGATTCTTTAATACCGGGGTGTTGATTAAGGGCAGTTTCGATTTCCCCCAGTTCGATGCGATTTCCCCTGATTTTCACCTGGTTATCGAGACGGCCCAGGAATTCGATATTGCCTTCGGGCAGCCAGCGGGCCAGGTCGCCGGTGCGGTAGAGATAGGACATATGGGACATATGGGACATATAGGACATATGAAACAAGGGGGCTAGCCCCCTTGTCCCCTCGAAGCACGTTCTCCCTGGCTGTTGGGGGCAAAATTTTTCTAAAGTTAATCCCGGTCGGTTTAAATAGCCCCTGGCCAGGCCGGTTCCGGATATGCATAACTCGCCTACCACTCCTAATGGCTGTATATGGTCATTCCTGTCTAAAATATAAAGTTTAAGATTTGCCAATGGTTTTCCTATAGGGATACAGCCTGTGCCGTTCCACTCAGAAAGGGAATACTGAGTGGCATAAATCGTGGCTTCTGTTGGCCCGTATAGATTCTCTAATAGGATTTTTAATTTTAATCGAATAAATTTCTCCACCAGCCCTGGTAAGAGAGCTTCTCCTGCTAAAAATATATACTTCAATGAAGATAATTCCCGGGTACCGTGGGCTTTCAATGTTTCCAGGAATACCGTGAACATAGAGGGGACAAAATTAATATGGGTAATCGTGGCATGTTCGATGGCTGCCAATATTTTTTGGGGTTCTTTTTCAGCGCCTTTTTCCAGGACAGCCACTCGTCCCCCTCCCCAAATCCAACCAAACAATTCGCTGACCGATACATCAAAGGTATAAGGGGTTTTTAATAGATAGGTATCTCCCGGGGAGAGGGGGTATTTCCTGGCTAATGCCGACAGCACATTGATCACGGCGTGATGCTGGACCGGTACGCCTTTGGGTTTGCCGGTGGAGCCGGAGGTGTAGATGAGGTAGGCCAGGCTGGAAGGAGTGGAAGGGTAGAAGGGTAGAAGGGTAGAAGGGGGGATAGCCCCTGGAGTAAAATCATTGGCTTTTAATAGAATTTTGGCCCTGCTGTCTTTTATCATGTAATCGATGCGTTCTTCGGGGTAATTGGGGTCGATGGGCATATAGGCGCCGCCTGCTTTTAATATGGCAAATATCCCGATAATCATGTCGATTGACCGCTCCAGCATGATCCCTACGATGGTATCGGGTTTGACGCCCCTTTCTTTTAACTGGAGTGCCAGGTGATGGGATTTTTGGTTTAATTCACCGTAAGAAATATAGGACATATAGGTCATATAGGACCTATAGTTTACCTCCTCTGGCTGTGGGCCGACTACAGCGATATAATCCGGGGTTTGTTTTACCTGCTCCTGGAATAATTGGTGTATGGTTTTACTTTTGGGGTATTCCGCTTCCGTATTATTAAATTCATATAATATCCGCTGTTGTTCCTCTTCGGTTATGATTGCCACATCTTTTAACTTTTTTCCCGGTTGTAGGAGCATTTCCAATAATATATTGGTATATTGCGTCATGAGCCTTTTGATGGTTTCTTCGAAAAATCGATCCTTTGTATATAATATCATCAGGTTGATTTTTTTGATTTCATCCCGGACATAAAGCGATAAATCATATTGGGTTGAAATATCGCTGTCCGGGGCAAATTCCTGCCATTCTTTTCGGACCAGGCCTGCCGGGTTCAATTCCATAGCGGTGATTTTTAACATATTAAATACCACCTGGTATATTGGGGCATGGAGAGCGGTACGTTCCGGGTGGAGGGTACGTACCAGGTCTTCATATAGATAATCCTGGTTTTCATAGGCTTGCCTGGTTTTTTTATTCACTTCTGCCAGCAATTCCTTGATGGTGGCATTTTCATCCTTTTGCAGCCGCAGGGCCACGTGGTTGGCAAATAAGCCGATGATTTTGTCCAGTGCCTGTTTATCGATATTTCTTCCCCGGTACAGGGTGCCGATTATTATATCATCCTGGCCGGTGTACTTATTCATTAGAATATAAAAAGCCGTCAAAAACACCGCTGAAAACGCAGCCCGATTCCTTAAACTATAGGATCGAAGATCGACTGCCAATTGTCGATCTATTTCGATTGAATACGTTGAGGTCTTGGTATCTTTATTTTCATTTTCCTGGCGGGGCAGGTCTGCGGGTAAGTCTAACACTGGTAACGGCGCCGGTTCCTTGCCCAATAATTGCGGCAACCAATATTCTTTTTGCTTTTGGTAATAGGGGGTTTGCCGGAATTCCTGCTGCCAGGCGGCATAGTCATGATATTGAATGTCGATGGTTTCTAACTGATGGGGCTTATTGGTGGTGTAGGTATTATATAGTGATATCCATTCCTTCCAGATGATTTGCCGGGAGGTGACATCGGATATAATATGATGTTTACTGATGACCAGTAAATGATCGTTTTCTTCAAAGCGAATCAAGGTAAAGCGAATGAGGGGGCCGGCGGCCAGGTTATAGGGTTCTTTTGCCGCGGTTTCCTCGATTGTCCTGGCGGTGTTTTCTTTCTGGTCCCCGGGGCAGGCAGTGATATCGAAAAATCTAAAAAAAGAGTCCAGGGTAAAGTCCTCATGGATCACCTGGAAGATTTTGTCTTCTTTTAATTGGAAATGGGTTCGCAGGGTGGCATGCCGGCGGATCAGTTCCTGGAGGGCTTTTTTTAATGCGTCGATGTCCAATCGGCCTTGATAACGCCAACTGTGGGAGGTGTTCCATACTGTGTTCTCCGGGTCTATCTGGGATTGCAGCCAGACCCCTTCTTGCTGCAGGGAGACGGGGTAATAGTCGTTTTTTGGGGCTTTTTTTATGGCTGGTACGGTGGTGTGGTTTTGATGGTTGAGAGTCTGATCTTTTCGCATTTTTATTTCCTGGTTTTAACACACCCCGCCTCCTCCATCCGGAACGATGGAGGAGGCCCCCCTCTCAAGAGGGGAATGACCCTCTCCTGGCTCCTGGGCTATTTTATGTTTTCTTCTTGGTGTTCCTTTGTGTATCTTTGTGGCTTAAATTAAAAAGAGATGCGCAGCATGCGCTGCAGGGCCTGGGGGGTTAGAGCCTGCAGCCTGGTATTTAATTCTCCTTTTTCAATTCGCTCATCGACTGTGCCGGGTGGATGCCAATCTCCTCCATCTTTTAATTCCTTTTTACTGTACCAGAAAATTTCCGCATACCTCTTTGCCAACCGGCGCCATGCAAGCATTTCAACTTCGCTGGAAATATTAAGCATTACCCCTGATAATACCGTGCATAACCGGTTTACTTCTTCTAAATTCAACATTTTTCCATCCGCTTCGATATAATAAGATTCGAGACTGTTCACATAAGTGGTGTCGGCATTTATAGTTACATTGTCGTAGATATCGATGCTCATGCCTACATCGCGGTATGAAGTGACTATCCTGATAGTTTCATATTCAACCGGGTGCGACGATTTCCATAATTCCAGCGGTTTAAGTTCGATAAAATCCCTGACCAGGATTTCTTCCTTTTTGTCGGGGAAATGATAGGGGCCGTGAAATTCCCTGGCGAATCCATGAGCTCTGAAAAAAAGACACTCGGCATAATTCCACAATATGGCACATAATTTATGGACGGCTAAAGAGCTGCTTTTGTCTGCTGTGACCATTGTTATCCTATCTTCCCATGTACCGGGTGCAAGAACGATGTTTTTCCCGCCGCGGTTGGTGAGGTCCCCGTATTTCAAGTGTTTTGCCAATGAGAGGATATAGAGCACATTTTCCCGTATGGTTCCAGGGGGCATGCCGCAGGTTTTCATTCCCGGTACGCAGGGCATGATTAAGCGAAGGATTCGCGCCGGGGTTTTAAACCTGGCGGCAATTGCCGGGTCATCCTGACCTTTGGATTTTAACCTCCGGATATCTTCCAACAGCTCCGTGACAAAAATGCCCATGAAAAGATGGGCAACAGAGTTCAGATCGATAGGCCAGGTACTCTGGCCGTCTTTAATCCATATTTCGCCTATGGCCTGTTTAAAATGCTCGATTAATTCATTCTGGTTTTCCATGGATAATTCCTTCTAATGCGTCCAGGGTGATGATAGAATTTTCCTGCAATAGTTCAACGGCATCTTTGACCTGGGTCATACAGGGAATTCCCAATTCCTTGGCGACGATACAGATGTGGGTCATGATGCCGCCTTTTTCACAGATCAGGCCGGAGGCATTCATTACTCCGATGGCAAAGGCAGGACTGCTTTGAGATACCACCATGATATCCCCGGGCCCGATCTTTTTAATGTCGGCAGAATTTTTGACCACCTTTACCGGCCCGGTGACCTGGCCGGGCGATACCACTGTGCCTGTGGCTATAACATAATGATTATCTCTCATGGTTCTTCCTCCATTTTGTACAGCCACCAGGACACTAAGAGGCTGCCCGAGAGTAGACAAGGGGGCAAGCCCCCTCGTTCCCTCGTGATCACAAGTACCGGGCGAGTGCTCACAAGGGGGCAAGCCCCCTCGTTCCCTCGTGTACTTATAATGTCATTTTCCAGCCTCTTAGTGTCTTTGTGGCTTTTATTCTCTTTCATTTCAACGCTGCTTTTATGAGAGTCCAGCTTTCGATATTCGCCGGGGTGGTTTCTTCGCTTTTATTGGTGAGTTGATAATTTTCTGTGTAAAAATGCATATGATTTTCCTCAAATATCGGCTTTATTGCCTGGTTAAGTGTGTATTTCTCGTTCAATTGTAAAATATCGTCGAATATGTATTGGGGTTCCGACCAGGTGATTTCGCCCTGTTCCTTTAAAAATAACCGGCACTGCGAAACGATGGTTTCAATGCCGGTGGATATACTCAGGCTTGATAATACTTTGTGCAGGTATACCCTGGAGACCTTTTCGTGGAGGAGGTCCCGCAGTTCACCGGCCCCTTGTATGGTGAAATTCAAGATACTTCCTTTTAATTTTCTTTTTTTCATCAATTCTTGTTTGGTGTTCCAATAGTTTACGGCTTCTTCGGTGATGGCGATGCCAGCGTGATAGATTTTAACGATTTCATGGGCATTTTTATGGGAATGGGTTTCGTAATGCCTGGCGATGCTGGCCAACAAGGCACAATTTTCTTTGTCCGGTTCTGCCACCAGCACGGAGTCAAATAACTCGCTTAATAAAAACACACAAAATCCCATGCCGGGTCCGACATTCAATACCGATCCGCCTGTTGAAGTCGATAACATGGTATGTTTGTGGGAGTCGTACCCGCCCTGGACATTGTTGCTCAAAATATCATAGATATCTACTAATCGGTCCAGTCCCCACTTTGTTATAAAAGTTTGGGTAATTCCCGATTGGGTAACCGCGTTGGTAAATTTGTCATAAAATTCAGATAATTTTGGAAAATAGGGCTTGTTCATATGGGTTCCTACATGAATTTTGTAATCGGCCTGGTTTGCAGGATATAGAGATGATCGTTTTTATCCAGGGCCCACTCGATATCCTGGGGTGCTGTGAAATGGTTTTCGATGCGATTCCCCAGTTCGCATAACCGGGTTAATTCATGGTTTGTCAGGGATAGATTTTTCCTGGGGCCTGCCGGGGTTTCTTTTTCGATTGGCCCTGTGTCGCTGCCTTGCAGGAATACCTCTTTGTCGCCGGTGATTTTTTCCAGGATGGTATACGGTTGATTTTTCGAGACGATAAAACGGTCCGGGGTGGCTTTGCCGGATACTACGGTTTCGCCGCATCCCCAATTGGATTCTACCATGCTTACGATTTTATCTTTTCCCCGGTAAGGATGACTGGTAAAGAGGATTCCGGCGGATTTAGGATCGATCATGGTTTGAACGATGACTGCCATTTTTAAATCGTGTGCCGGGATTTTCATGCGCTGCCGGTAAGCCTTTGCCCGTTCACTATCCAGGGAATACCAGCAGTCCGTAATTCTTTTGCAGAGGTTTTCTTGCGAATTTACATAGAGGTATGTAGCATATAACCCGGCAAAGGAGGCGATTTGCAGGTCTTCGGCTGAGGCAGATGAACGAACCGCCACCACGGGGCTGCCGGTCTGTCGGGTTAACTCTCGATAATATTTCGTTACGGCTGCTTTTATTTCTGCGGACATTTGCCCTGTTTCTTTATATCGAGTATAGGCGTCATAGGTGAGGATAAAACCCGGGGGCACCGGGAAAGTGGCATCCCGGAGTTTCACCAGGTTTTTCCCTTTGCCGCCGCTTTTGTCCGGGTCAACTTCTTGAAAAAAACCGATCATTTTAGTACAAACTGAAATTATCCATTCCCAGGTATTGTTTCAGGGCCAGGGCCAGGCGTTTGCCTACATAATCCCCATACAGTATCCCTTTGGGGGTGAGGGTAATGGTGTCTCCTGCCAACAGGATGTAATCCTCTGAACAAAGTTCGTTAACGGTGCCGGAGAGCACATCACAGAAGTCAAATCCATGCCTATCGACAAAATCCTGCCGGCTGAATCGAGTGAGTTTCATTCCCAGTAAAAGGTCTCTTACCATCATGTCCTTGCTGGTAAGCCGATGGGCGCGAATGATCGGTAATCGGTCCTTTTTGATATATTCCAGGTATGATGCCAATTCGTTGGAATTTTGATAATTATAGGGTGCTAGCATGCCAAACCCGGAAGGCCCGAGGGCCAGGCAGTCCTGGCCTTTCCACAGGTTGGTGGCATATTGGTGTTGGTATTCGCCGTTCCTGCTGAAGGTAAAGAAACACCAGGGCTTATAATTGGCGGCGGTAAGTTTCTCGACAGCGATTTTCATCAGTTCCAATTCCTGGGCTTCGGTGGGTAATTCTAAGACCTTTTTCCGGACGCTTTTTTGAAAGAATTCCGTGTTGAGATAGACTTCCATGCGATAGATAGTGATATTATGCACGTTTGTATCGATGGCGGTTTCGATGGTTTCATTCCAGGTTTTTTCAGTTTCTCCTGCCAATCCGCTGAGCAGATCGATGTTAATGACGATATCCCCGGCTTCTTTTACAATTTCGATGGCTTTTAGCGCTTTTTCAGCGGTATGTTCCCTGCCGCTTAATTTGATGATTTCATCATTAAACGATTGAATGCCGATACTGATGCGATTGATTCCCAGTTCTTTGTATGCGGCTGCTTTTCTCGGGGTGACGGTTCGCGGTTCGGCTTCTATGGTGAATTCAGGGGTTTCAATGTTAAAATTTTCCCGTATGCAGTCGATGAGTCTTTTTAACTGCTCTATTTTGAGCAGCGTAGGGGTTCCTCCTCCAATATAAATCGTTTTTACCGGTCTCTGCCGACAATCGAACTGGCGGTTGGCTGACCTGATCTCCCGGCAGAGGGCATCGACAAATTCCTCCAATTGGGCCGAATTCTTATAGTCCTCGGTCTTGTAATAACAGTAGGCACATTTTCGCAGGCAAAAGGGGATATGCAGGTAGATATTTAAAGGTGGACTTGACAGCAGGTCATCGATGGCAGGTTTTTTCCAATACCTGAAATGGGGATAATTGGTGACAAATCCTTTTCTCGATGGTTTGATTTCAACGTCTTTCTTGTTCATGATTATTCCCGGGAATGTTAGTTTTTCAATTTGTTCCGGAC